>Ga0209543_1000652_pt1 | contig 41283 bp, 38 predicted proteins | sample MesohylFT_FD_187296 | JGI IMG/M metagenome (GOLD analysis project Ga0209543, IMG submission 187296) | Host-associated microbial community of the marine sponge Aplysina aerophoba from Gulf of Piran - sponge mesohyl, lysed by freeze-thaw... | ecosystem: Host-associated > Porifera > Sponge >...
GGCTCCCGGCCCTGCCAGCGGCCCGCCCAGGCCACCTTGAACGAGCCTGGCAGGACCACCACCGCATCCTCGGCCAACAGGCCCATCATGGTCTGGCCGTCGCCGCCCTTGATTGCGGCCAGGAATTGCCGAACGACACCCTTCGCTCCGCCGTCTGACATGGTCGTCTATCTCCCTGTCGTGGATGCCGGCTCGTCCCTCTCTCCGGCCGTCTCAAGCGCCCGCCCGTGCGGCAAGCATCGCCGCCCTCACCGGCCATATGGTGACGTCGACCCATATTGCACCCCTGCCCCGGTACTGTATACAGAGCCGTCCTGCACCCCCGCGCCGCCGAGGTGCCCCGCATGGCTGGAATTTCCGACGATCTCATCACCGCCCAGGCCGTGGCGGCGGGGTGCAAACCGCCGAGCGCCGAACGCGCGGCGGCCCTCGCCGCCGCCGTGGCGCTGATGGTCCGAGCGGCGGACGATGCGGCCTCCGGGCTCGCCTTCGAAAGCGAACCCGCGAACATCGCAACCGCCATGGACGAGACGGCGGCATCCTGACATGAGCGACGATATCCACCTCTTGAGCCTGGCCGAGCTCGCCGACGCCATCGCAACGCGCGAGCTCTCGGCGGTCGAGGTCATGACGGCGACCGTCGCCCGTGCCGAGCGGCTCCAGCCGGTGCTCAACTGCTTCATTTCCCTGCAGGCGGAGGCGGCGCTGGAGAGCGCGGCGGCAGCCGATGCCCAGCTCGCGCGAGGCGAGGCACCGGGCCCGCTGCAGGGTGTGCCGCTCGCCCACAAGGACATGTTCTACCGGGCGGGCCACGTCACCACCTGCGGCTCGCGCATCCGCAGGGACTTCGTGCCGGACCACGACAGCACCGCCCTCGCCCGCCTTCACGGCGCCGGCGCGATCTATCTCGGCGGGCTCAACATGGCGGAGTTCGCCACCGGCCCGACCGGCCACAACGAGCACTGGGGCGACTGCCGCAACCCCTGGAATCAGGACCATATTTCCGGCGGCTCGTCGAGCGGCTCCGGCGCCTCGGTCGCCGGCCGCGTGGTCTTCGGCGCCCTCGGCTCCGACACGGGCGGCTCGGTGCGCTTGCCGTCGGCCTGCAACGGCGTTGTCGGATTGAAGCCGACCAGCGGCCTGATCAGCCGCCACGGCATCATGCCGCTCTCCCACACGCTGGACACGGTGGGGCCGCTCACCCGCACCGTGCGCGACGCGGCGCGGCTCGTCAGCGTGATCGCTGGACACGACCCACGCGACCCGACCTCCAGCAGCCGGCCCGTGCCCGACTACGAAGCCGCGCTGGCGGAGGGCGCCCAGGGGCTCAGGGTCGGCGTGCCGACGAGCTACTTCTACGACCTCGCCACCGACGAGGTGCGCGCCCTGATGGAGCGGAGCCTCGACGTGCTGCGCGATTGCGGCGTCACCGTCGTCGAGGTCCCGGTGCCCGACATCGAGCGCATCAACAACCTCTCCAACGTCGTGCTCTCCAGCGAGGCGGCGGCGATCCACGAGCCCTGGCTCGCAGGCCGGCCGGAGGACTACCAGGAGCAGGTGCGCAACCGCTACGAGCCCGGCCTGCACGTGCCGGCGGTCAAGTACATCCAGGCTCTCGCCGCCCGCGCCGGGCTCTTGCGGGAGTTCGTGGATACTGCGCTCGCAGGCGTCGATGCGCTGCACACGCCGGCGATCCCCTTCCCCATCCCGACGCGGGCGGAGACCAACGTCGGCGGCGGCGAGCGCATGGCCGCGATGGTGGCGGGCCTGAGCGCGTGCACCCGTGCCGCCAACTACCTCGGCGGCCCCGGCCTGATCGTGCCCTGCGGCTTCACCGGGAGCGGCCTTCCCGCCGCCTTCCAGCTCATGGGGCGCCCCTTCTCCGAGGCCACCCTCTTCCGCCTCGGCCACGCCTATCAGCAGGCGACCGACTGGCACACCCGGGCCCCCGACCTCTAATCCCCGGCCAACGCCGGGCCGGCGGGGCGCGGCCAGCACAACTCGGTGACATCTACGGAGGGCGAAAGCGATAGCGATGAAGGCACACGGCACATTCTTCTGGAACGAGCTGATGACCTGGAGCGTCGACAAGGCCAAGGATTTCTACGGGGAAACCCTTGGCTGGCAGTATGAGTCGCACCCGATGGCCGACGGCGGCACCTACACGCTCTGCAAGGCCGGCGAGGCCATGTCCGCCGGCATCTTCGAGATGAAGCCGGGCACGGGCTTCGACGGCGTGCCGGACCACTGGTTCTCCTACATCAGCGTGGACGATATCGACGCCCGGCTCGCCGGCGTCGAGGCGGCGGGCGGCGAGATCATGCGCCCGGCCTTCGACGTGCCCGACGTCGGCCGCTTCGCCGTGGTCAAGGACAGCGCCGGCGCCTTCATCGGCTGGGTCACCCCGAACGAGAGCGACTGACGCCCCGGGAGGCGCGCAATCTACGACGCGATCGTCGTCGGCGCCCGTTGCGCGGGCGCGCCCACGGCCATGCTTCTGGCCCGCAAGGGCCACCGCGTGCTGCTGCTCGACCGCGATCGCTTCCCCAGCGAGATGGGGCAGTCGACGCACCTGATCCATCCGCTGGGCGTCGCTCACCTCCGCTCCTGGGGCGTGCTGCCCGAGATCGCAGCACGAGCTAACCCCTTCACCGGCTGGCGGGTCGACCTGCACGGCATCGTGCTTGAGGGCACGCCGCCTGCGGTGGGCGGCCATAACGAGTCCTTCGGACCCCGACGCCGGCTGCTCGACGGCGTTCTCGCCGAGGCGGCCGTCGCCGCCGGTGCGGCGTTCCGCGACGGCACGCGCGTGGTGGATCTGATCGAGGATGGCGGCTCGGTCGCCGGTGTCGTCACCCTTGGTCAGGACGGCAGGCGGCACAGCGAGCGCGCGCGCCTGGTCATTGGCGCGGACGGGCCCGGCTCCGCCGTCGCCCGCTGCGCCGGGGCCGAGGAGTCCCTCTGCGAGCCGGTAATCCAGAGCAACATCTGGAGCTATTGGGAAGGCATCCCGCTCGACCACGTGCGCCTCTACATCCGCGAGCACAAGGGCGCCTTCGCCTTTCCCGCGAGCGACGGCACCGTGCTGGTCGCCGCCAACCTGATGCACGACGAGTTCGTGGCCGCGCGGCGCAACCGGGAGGCCGCGTTCCTCGCGAGGCTCGCCGGGGTCGCGCCCGACCTGCGCGACATGCTGCCCGGCGCGAACCGTGTCGAGGGCTTCCACGCCGGCTGCACGCGCGCCTTCGTGCGCGAGGCCGCCGGCTCCGGCTGGGCCCTGGTCGGCGATGCGGGCATGAAGAAGGACCCGGTGACCGCGCAAGGCATCTCGACCGCGTTCCGCAGCGCCGAGATGCTGGCCGAGGCCGCCGACGACGGGCTCAACGGCCGACGCCCGCTCGGGGATGCGCTCGCGGCCTACGGCGAGGCGCGCGACGCGTGGCTGCTGCCCTACTACCACTTCACCGCCCAGCTCGCCCGCTTCGCCAGGCCGACGGAGAAGCTGGCGGCCTACTACCGCGCGATCCAGCCCGATCCCGCCGCCACCGCCCGCCTCTTCGGTTGCGTCGCCCTCACACACTCACCCGAGGACGTGCTTCCCCGAGCTTGATCCCGGCATCTCGCCGGAGCCCCGTCCGTCCGAGCAAAGAGCGCCACTTCATCTCCGCCCCGGCCGCTGCAGAGTCACAGCCTTAAGGCCACCCCGATCCTTTCCGGCGGGAAGGGTCGGCCGGCCAGTGTTCGCTCTCCGCCTCCCGCGCTTCTCCCTCGTCCCGCTCTTCGGGCTCATTCCACGCGGAATGCCCGGCGCTCGGGTCCAACGGAGGCTCCGGCTCGTCAGTGTCAGGCCCCTCGGCCGAGGGGGCATCCGGCCAGGGCTCCCACGGCTTCGAGCCCAGGCGTTCGGGGTGGAACCCCTCCTTGATGGCCGGGCCGAGGAGGGCTCTCATTTCCGCCGTGGAAGGCAGCTTGCGCGGGGCCTGCGGAGCAGCAGTCTCCGCCGCCGCCTGCTCTCGTTCGAGGCGGTGCCTGTTGGCGGCTTCAATGCGGTGGAGCGCAAGGGCGAGATGCGCGACCTCGTCTATCGAAGGTGGTTCCTCACGCTCGGTGAGCTCGGAAATCTTGAGCAGCAAGAGCGAGCGCATGCTCTCGACGACGAGGCACGCGGTATATTCCTCGGCGCGGGGTTCCCGCCTCTCCGCCCATTCCGCCGCCTGGTCACCGATCTCCCGCTGCAGGTCGATCAGGCCATGAATGCGCGCCGTGAAGCGGTCATCGGCGCCACCCGCACTCTCGCCCGCCGCGCCCGGTGTGCTGTCGCTCCACATGCTGCGATCCTGACGCGCCCGCCCCGCGCCGTACACCGCACCATGGTCCCCTGCACACGAGGGAAGAGGCCAGCGAGCCTGCCCCTGCGAGACGACCAGCAAGAAAATTTTATGTGAGATTTCGCGGGATTAAGTGAGATTAAGTGAGATTAAGTGAGAATCCGCGCCGCCGCCCCTCACACCCTCTCGATGGCGCCGGTAATCAGGCCGGTGACTTCTTCGGGCGAGGTTTCGCTCGTGGGCCGGTCGGCGACCTTGACTCCCCTGCGGAGCACGACGACCCGGTCCGCGACGGCGAACACGTCCGGCATCCGGTGCGAGACCAAGAGAATTGACACGCCCTGATCGCGCAGGCGCCTGATCAGCTTCAGCACCTGTTCCACCTGGCGCACGCTGATCGCCGCCGTCGGCTCGTCCATCAGCACGGCCCGTGAGTCGTTGAGCCGGGTCCGGGCGATGGCGACGGCCTGGCGCTGCCCGCCTGACATGCTGTTCACGATCTGGCTGGCGCGCGTGTCGGATTCCAGCTCCTGGAAGAGCTCGCCGGCCCGCTTGCGCATGGCGCGAAAATCCACCGCGACCGGCAGCGCTCCAAGCCGCCTGACGATCTCGCGCCCCAAAAACACGTTCTCGGCGGCCGTGAGGTTGTTGCAGAGCGCGAGGTCCTGATAGACGACCTCGATGCCGTTGCTCCGCGCATCGGAGGGGTTCGAGAAGGCCTTGACCTGACCGTCGACCAGCAGCTCTCCGCTGCTCGGGCTCAGGTTTCCGGCGATGATCTTGACGATCGTGGACTTGCCCGCCCCGTTGTCCCCCATCAGGCCGAGCACTTCGCCCTCGTGAAGCTCGAGATCGAGGTCTTTCAGCGCTTCGACGGCGCCGAAGTGCATCCCGATGTTGCGCATCTGCAGCAGCGGCGCGGCGGGTTCAGCAGTCATGGCTCACACCCTGCCGCCCCGCCGGGCGAGCCACGAGTTGACCAGAACCGCAACCAGGATGACCACGCCGCGCACGACCTGCTGCACGTCCGGGTCCACGCCGGTCAGCACCAGCCCGTTGGCCAGAACCGCGATGACGATGACGCCGAGCAGCGTGCCGACCATGCGCCCGTGTCCGCCGGAGAGCAGCGTCCCGCCCACGATGACGGCGGCGATCACGTCGAATTCCATTCCCGTTGCGGCGTTGGCGTTGCCGGAGCCGAGCCGCGCGTCGATCAGCACGCCGACGAAGGCGGCCATCGCTCCGGTCGTTGCCATGATCAGCACCCGTATCCGGGCGATATCGATTCCGAGCGCCGAAACCGCCGCCGGGTTCGCGCCGACCGCGTAGATGTGCCGGCCGTAGCGGCTGAACTTGGCCAGGTAGGCGAAGAACAGGAAGGTGGCGATCATCATCCAGGCGACGACGGGGAGGCCCAGCAGGTCTCCGCCCAGCGCCGAGCGGAATTCCTTGCTCGGGACGATCACCGGCAAGGCGTCGGTCCACCATCGAGCCGCGCCGCGCAGCGAGCTCCAGAGTGCCAGGGTGGCGATGAAGGTGGGCACGCCGTAGGCCACCCGCGCCAGCCCGGCCGCCCCGCCGACGAGCGCACCGACGGCAACCACCAATGGCAGAGCCACACCGATCGGTACGTCGTAGGTGCCGACAAGATGAGCGAAGGCGACGCCGAAGAAGGCGACGGCGGGCCCCACGCTGATATCGATTTCCCCCGCGACGATCACGAAGGTCATGGGGAAGGCGATCAACCCCACGTAGGAGGCCGAGCGAAGAATGTTGACCAGGTTTCGGTCCGACAGGAAATTCGGTGCGGTCTGCGAGTAGACGACGACCAGACAAATCAGCGCCAACAGGAGCCCGAGCTCGTTGAGATGGTCCTCCCACCAGTGCCTTGGGCGCAGATCCTGAGATATCGGTGGAAGTGTCATAGTCGATTAGCGAAGCGCTCGGCGATCCATCGAGATCTGGTTCTCGGCCTTGGAAGCGCAGGGGCGGCCTTTCGGCCGCCCCCTAACTTTGACTGGAGCTGCCGCTCAGGGAATGCCGTCCGCGTGGGCTTCCATCCAGTCGGTGATGCTCTCGGGCTTGCTGGCTTCGAGGACCAGCGTCGGAATGTAGATCAGCTTGTCTTCGACTGCTTCGCCCGCGAGGATTTTCAGCGCGATCTGCACGGCACCGCGTCCCATTTCCTGCGGCTGCTGTGCGATCACCGCCTTGAGCACTTCGCCATCCTGCAGCATTTGCGCGATCTGCAGGGTGATATCCGACCCGAAGACGGAGGTTTGCCCGCCAAGGCCCGCGGCCATGACACCCAGAACCGCACCGATGGTGCCGCCCTCGTTGGCGGTCCACATCAGGTCGATGTCCGGATTGGCGGTCAGCATCTCGGTCGCGGTTTGCGTGGCGGCGTCAGCAACGAAGCCTTCCTGGTCCGAGAGGATCTCGTAGCTGGCCCCCGCCTCGTCGAGCGCGGCCAGGAAGCCGGCCTTGCGTTGCTGGCAGGCCTCGTAGCGGTCGCAATTCAGGATGCCGACACGGGCCGTCTCGCCGGAGTCGACGATGTGTGCCGCCGCGACCGCGCCGACGCCCTTGCCGAAGTCGAACTGGTTGGTGGTCACGAGACCGCCGGCCAGGCGCTCGGTGTCCGCGTCCGAGAGGCAGGTGTTGTAGCAGACGACGGGGATGCCGGCCTCGACCACGCGTTCGACCGCCGGCACCGATGCCTCGAACGACACCGGCGACATGATGACGGCGTCCACGCCCGCGCCGATCGCCACGTCCAGGAACTCGGCTTCGATGGTCGGGTCGCTCTCGGAATTGCTCGAGATCAGAGAGACGTTCGAATCGGCGGCGCCTTCGACGATGCCCTTCTGGATGCCCCCGAAGAATCCCTGGGAATCAAGGAACAGCACTGCCAGCTTGGTCTCTTGCGCCTGGGCCGTCCCGGCAATCGCCGCAAGCGCGACCACCCCGGCCGCGAGAGCGATGCTGACAGGGCGAACGAAACGTTTCATGGTCTCCTCCCCTTGGTTTCAGTTCGGTTTACCGGAGCTGTCGGGCAATCAAGCTCGACACCGTCAACGAAAACGAGCGCGGCTATCTTGGTATGCCGCCCCGGTCGCAATCAAGTCGAGATCATCTTTTTCTCGACGCCGACGCCGGCCTCGACCGCGCGCTGGTATTCGAGCGGCACGGTCGCCGAATCCTGGATCGCGATTCCGGTGGAATCGAAGAGCGTGATCTCGGCCGCGTCCCGCCGGCCCTCAAGCCGGCCGCAGATGACCGCGCCGATCTCGCCGGCCACGTCGTCCGCCGCGATAACACCCTCGGCGATCGGCACGTTGATCTCGCCGTCGGGCACGCATTGCCTGATGTCGTCCACGAAGATGCGCGCGCGCCCCGCAATCGCGCTCTCCAGCTCCTGATTGCCAGCAAGGTCGGAACCCAAGGCCGCGATGTGGGTACCGCCGGCGATCCATTCGTCGCGAACCACCGGATCGGCGCCGGTGGTGGCGGTCACCACCGCATCGGCGCCCCGCACCACCCCTTCGAGATCGGTCGACGGCACCAGGTTGAGCCCCGGATGGCGCGGCGCCTCGCTCGCCATGAAGGCATCGAGGGTGGCCTGGGTGCGGCTCCAGACGCGCACCTCCGACCAGTCGCGAACCGCGGCGCAGGTCCGAAGCGAGCCGATGCCCACGTCGCCCGCGCCCACCAGCGCCAGCACCGACGCATCCCTGCGCGCGAGCCAGCGGATCGAGACAGCCGCCGACGCTCCCGTCCGCATCATGGTGTGGTAGCTGCCGTCCACGATGGCGAGCGGAAAGCCGGTCTCGGGCTCGGTATAGACCAGGATCGAGAACACCGTCGGCAGGTCGAACTTCGCCCGGTTGTGCTCGCGGATCGAGACCCACTTGCAGGCGGCGGCTTCCGTCACCCCCGCACCCGCCGGCTCCTCGATGTAGGAGGGCATGACCTCCCACTCGCCCGGATACTTGTCGAGCACGATGTGGCCCTTCGGCTCCAGGTAGCAGCGCCCCTCGCCGTGGCGGCGGAACGCGGTCTCGACGCAATCGACGTACTCGCCGGGCTCCAGCAGGCCCATCATGTCGGTGCGGCTGAGGATCAGGGTCTTGCGATTGCGCCAGCTGGTCATGTCTTGTCGGCTCCTTGTTTTGTCCCGGATGGCGCTTGCCCGTGCAGGATGCGCCAGATCGCCTCGGGCGTCGCCGGCATCGCGACCTTCTCGTGGCCGCCGTGCTCGCGCAGCGCATCGGCCACCGCGTTCATCACCGCCGCAGGCGACACGATCGAGCCGGCCTCGCCGCAGCCCTTCACGCCGAGCGGGTTGGTCAGGCACGGTACCACGGCGAAGTGTCCGTCGAAGAGCGGCAGGTCGTCGGCGCGCGGCAGCGTGTAGTCCATGAACGAGCCGGTGAGGAGCTGCCCGCTCGCCCCGTCGTAGACCGCGTGCTCGCACACCGCCTGCCCGATCCCCTGGGCGACGGCGCCGTGGTTCTGGCCCTCAGCCAGCAGCGGATTGAGGATCCGCCCGAAGTCGTCCACGGTGGTGTAGCGCACGATCCGCACCAGCCCCGTGGCCCGCTCGATCTCCACCTCGCAGACGTGGCAGCCGTTCGCGAAGGTCGCGGCGCGGCCCATGTGATTGACCTCGCAATCGAGGCCCAGCGTCTCGGCCTCTGGCCTGAGCGCCGCATCGAACGAGGCGCGCACGACCTCGGCGAATCCGAGCGAGCGGTCGGTGCCGGCGATACGGTAGCGCCCGCCCTCGAAGCGCACGTCCGCCTCCCGCGCCTCCAGCAGCGCGGCGGCGACGGCGCGGCCCTTCTCCGCCGCCTCCTCGGCTGCGCGCAGCACGGCGTTGCCGCCGTAGGGGAGGCTGCGCGAGCCGCTGGAGCCGCTGCCGTGGGCGACGAGGTCGGTATCACCTTGGCGGACGCGCATGTGGCCCGCGGGCATGCCGAGGTGATCGGCGACGATCTGGGCGTAGGCCGTCTCGTGCCCCTGCCCCGTCGACTGGCTGCCGATCAGCACCGTCGCCGCCCCCTCCGTATCGAAGCGCAGCGCCACCCACTGGTTGCGGTTGGCGCCGCAGGGATCGACGTAGAAGGCCATTCCGATGCCGCCAAGATGCGTCCCCTCGCCCGCTCCGGCCTCACGCCCGCGCGCCGCGGCCCAGCCGCCCGCATCGCACGCGGTCTCCAGGATCGCGGGGAAGTCGCCCGAATCGTAGGTCTGCCCCAGCGGCGTGCGGTAGGGCATGGCGTCGGCGGCGATCATGTTGCGGCGGCGCAGCTCGGCCGGATCGAGCCCCAGCGCGTGCGCCGCCTTGTCGATCAGGCGCTCCAGCAGATAGACGTTCTCGGGCCGGCCCGCGCCGCGATAGGCGTCCGTCGGCGCCGTGTTGGTGTAGGCGGAGCGCACGCGAACGTGCAGCGCCGGCGTCCGGTAGGGCCCGATCAGCGCCCGCGTCCCGCCCACGGTGGAGACGGAGGGCCCGTAGTTGGAGGCATAGGCGCCGAGATTGGCGACGCTCTCGATGGCCAGCGCGAGAAAGCGCCCGTCGGCGTCCAGCGCGAGCGTCGCCCGCGAGCGGAGGTCCCGGCCCTGGTGATCGCTCGCCATGGCCTCGCCCCGCTCCGCCACCCACTTGACCGGGCGCCCGAGCCTCTGCGCCGCGAAGAGCACCAGCGGGTACTCGGGATAGACCCAGAGCTTGACCCCGAAGGCGCCGCCCACATCCGGCGTTACCACGCGCACCCGCTGCGCCGGCACCTTCAGCACGTGCCTGGCCAGGACATTCCGCACCAGGTGGACGCCCTGCGTGCCCGCGCTCAGCGTGTAGATGCCGCTGCCGGGATCGTAGGCGCCGAGCGCGGCCCGGGGCTCCATGGGGCAGACGATGACCCGCTGGTTGCGGGTCTCCAGGCTGATCCGGTGGGCCGCAGCGGCCAGCGCCTCCTCCACCGCCGCCCGCTCGCCCAGCTCCCAGTCCACGCAGAGATTGCCGGGTGCCTCGTGGTGCAGCAGCGGCGCCTCGGGCTGCAGCGCCGCCTCGGCATCGGTCACCGCCGCGAGCGGCCGGTAGGCGACGGCAACCGCCTCGGCCGCGGCGCGGGCCTCTTCGGCGCTCTCGGCCACGACGAAGGCGACCGGGTCGCCCACCACCCGCGCCCGCCCCGCCGCGAGCACCGGGCGGGGCGGCGTCGCGCTCTCGCTGCCGTCCGCCCCCTTGGGTTTCATCACGCAGGGAATCGCGCCGATCCCGGCCTCGGCGAGATCGGCCGCTGTGTAGACCGCCAGCACCCCCGGCATCGCCAGCGCAGCGCTTGCGTCGACCGCGCCCAATTCGGCATGGGCGTGGGGCGAGCGCACCACCGAGCCCCAGGCCTGGCGCGGCAGCGCGAGGTCGTCGAGATAGCGCCCGCGCCCGGTCAGGAAGCGCTCGTCCTCCCTCCGCCGCGCCGCCCCCCCAATCCCGTCCCTCATCCCGCCCCCGCATTGCCGTGCGCGCGCGGGCAAGTTAGATAGCCGGGCGCTCCGCCGCAAACGGCGGGATAACGTGGGACAAGGCGGGACGTGACGAGCGGGGACGACGACTACGACGTGATCGTGGTGGGCTGCGGCATCGCGGGCCTGTCGGCCGCCGTCAGCGCCCAGCAGGCCGGCGCCAGTGTCGCGCTGCTGGAGCGATCGCCGAAGGAGGAGCGCGGCGGCAACACCCGCTACACCGAATCCTTCTGGCGCATGCAGAGCCGCGACGAGGTCTCCGAGGATTTCCTCGAGCGTTTTGCCGAGAATGCCGGCGGCCACCTCGACCCCGCCGTGATCGGGGACAGCGTCAGGCCCTACGACCAGTGGCCGCGACTCCTGCGCGGCCTCGGCTTCGTCGATCCAGAGCTGGTCACGACCCTCGCCGACAACGCCGGGCCGACGCTCCGCTGGCTCACCGGCTTCGGCGTCGCGTTCGACTTCCTGCCCAACTACTTCATCACCGAGAGCACCACCCGCATGGCGCCGGCGGGCGGCGGCCTCGCCCTGGTGGAGACGCTCGCCGCCCACGCCGAGACCGTGCCGGACCGCATCGCCATCCACTACGAGACCACGGCGCGGCGCCTCACCCAGGACGACACCGGCCGCGTCAACGGCGTCGAGGCGACCGGCGCCAGCAACCGCACCCTGCGCCTGGCCGCACGCGCCGTGGTGCTCGCCTCCGGCGGCTTCGAGGGCAACCCGGAGATGCTGAGCCGCTACCTCGGCCCGCAGAGCCAGTTCATCCGCCCGGTCGCGCGCGGCGGCTACTACAACCGGGGCGAAGGCATCCGCATGGCGCTGGAGATCGGCGCCGCCCCCTGCGGCGACTACGGCAGCTTCCACGCCCAGCCGGTCGATCCCCGCTCCGGCCAGCACGAGCCGGTGGTGCTCAACTACCCCTACGGCATCCTGGTGAACCGCGAGGGTCGGCGCTTCGTCGACGAGGCGCCGGCGACCGTGGACGCGAGCTACGAGGCCGCGTCGCGGCGCATGATGGCGCAGACCGAGGGCATCGCCTTCGCCGTCACCGATGCCCGGCTCGACGACGTGCCCAACTGGCGGAAGTCGGTGCGCACGGACCAGCCGCCGGTGCAGGCGGAGACCCCGGCTGCGCTCGCCCAGGCCCTCGGCGTCGACGGCGAAGGGCTCGCCCAGACCCTCGATGCCTACAACGCCGCCTGCCGCAGCGAGGATGGCTTCACCCCCCTCGCCCTCGACGGGCTGGGCACCGACGGCCTTGCGCCCCGGAAATCCAACTGGGCGAGGCCCGTGGACCGGCCGCCCTTCCGCGCCTGGCCGATCATCGCCGCCAACTGCTTCACCTTCGGCGGGCTCAAGATCGACGCGCTGGCGCGCGTGCTCAACACCGACGGCGAGACGATTCCGGGCCTCTACGCCGCCGGCGAGACCGCCGGCCTCTACTACCGCACCTACACCGGCTCCACCTCGGTGATGCGGGGCGCGGTTTTTGGGCGCATCGCCGGTCTCGACGCGGCGGCGCGCAAGAACCGGCCTTGACGAGCCCGCCGTGAGCCAGATCGCGCTCCCCGCCGTCTTCATGCGGGGCGGCACCAGCAAGGGCCTCTTCTTCCACCGCCGCGACCTGCCGGCGGCGCGGTCGGAGTGGGACGCGCTCTTCCTCGCCGCCCTCGGCAGCCCCGACCCCCACGGCCGCCAGCTCGACGGCATGGGCGGCGGCATCTCCTCGCTCAGCAAGGTCGTGGTGGTGAGCCCGAGCGAGCGCCCCGGCGTCGACCTCGACTACCTCTTCGGCCAGGTGGCGGTGGAGCGGGCGCGGGTCGATTACCGCAGCAACTGCGGCAACCTCAGCGCCGCCGTCGGGCCCTTCGCCGTGGACGAGGGGCTGGTGCAGGCGGCTGACGGCATGGCTGCCCTCACCCTCCACAACTGCAACCTGGGCCAGACCATCGAGACCCGCTTCGCGGTCGCGGAGGGCCGCGCGGTGGTGGAGGGCGAGACGGTGCTCGACGGCGTCGCCGGCCGGGGCGCGCCCATCCGGCTCTCCTTCCTGGAGCCGGGCGGCGCCGTCACCGGCCGCCTGCTGCCCTCAGGCCGCGCCAGGGACGTGCTCGACGTGCCGGGCGCAGGCCCGATCGAGGCCACGCTGATCGACGCATCCACCGCCCTGGTCATCGTCCGCGCCGATGCGCTCGGCCTGAGCGGCGTCGAGCTGCCCGACGCCATCGAGGCCGACCCCGCCCTCGCCGCGCGGCTGGAGGCGATCCGCCGCGCCGGCGCCACCGCCATGGGGCTCAAGCCGGAGACTGAGAGCGTTCCCAAGGTGGGCTTCGTCGCCCCGCCCGCCGATGCGCCGACCCTGAGCGGCGCACGCCTCGCGGCAGACTCGGTCGATCTCACGGCCCGCGCGGTCTCCATGGGCCGCCCGCACCGGGCGCTGCCTCTCACCGCGGCGCTCGCGTTCGCCGCAGCCGCACGCATTCCCGGCACCCTCGCCGCCGAGGCCGCCCGCCCCGCCGAGGGCAGCCCTGTCCGTCTCGGCCACCCCTCGGGCGTCGCCGAGGTCGCGGTCGATCTCGCCGCCGCCGCCCCGCCCCACATCGCCCGCCTCACCGTGACCCGCACCGCGCGCCGCCTGATGGAAGGCCGCGTGCTCGTCCCCGCCCGCCACCTATCCGGCCAAGCCACACACCCCTAACAACCAGAACCAGGAGTCCCATCCATGATGCGCGTCGGTTTCATCGGCCTCGGCACCATGGGCGCCCCTGCCGCCCGCAACATCATGCGCCGGGGTTTCCCGCTGGTCGTCCACGACATCCGCGAGGACGCCGCCCGGCCCCTGATCGAGGCGGGCGCGGAGTGGGCCGCCTCGCCCGCCGACGTGCTCGCCCGCGTGGACACGGTGGTGACCATGGTGTTCGGGCCGAAGGAGGTGGAGCAGGTTGCGCGCGGCGCCAAGGGCCTCTTCTCCGCCCCCTGCGCGGGCAAGACCTGGATCGACCTCACCACCAGCAGCCCCACGCTCATGCGCGCGCTCGGCCGGGAGTTCGCGGGCCAGGGCGGCCACCCCGTCGACGCCCCCGTGACCGGCGCGGTCGACGGCGCGATCCGGGGCGACATGCTCATGTTCGTCGGCGGGGACGACGCGGCGGTCGAGCGCGTGCGCCCGGTGATCGAGGCCATGGGCGAAATTCGCCGGGTCGGCCCGCACGGCAGCGCCTACGTCGCGAAGCTGGTCAACAACATGCTCTGGATGGTCCACGCCGCGGCGATCGCCGAAGCCATGGTCGCCGCCAAGGTCGCGGGCCTCGAGCCGGAAGTCTGGTGGGAGGCGATGAAGGGCGGGGCTGCGGACAGCTACGTCATGCACCACGACGTGCCCGCCGTCTTCGCCGGCCACTACGACCCCTCCTTCCCCATCGCGCTCTGCCTCAAGGACCTGGACCTGATCGCCGATCTCATGCGCGAGACCGGCGTCCGCAACGACCTCATCGAGGCCGCGCACGCCCGCTTCCGCGAGGCCGGCGCACGCTACGGCTCAGGCGCCGGCGACATGACCGTGTGCCGGCTGCTGGAGGACGACGCCGGCGTCGAACTCCGCGTTGATGGCGACTGGGTCGCGTCGTGGGAAGTCCCCCACCCCGACGAGGAGAGCTGAGACAAGGCCCGTCGCGCCGGTAGGCGCGCGAGATCACGGGACGGCCCTCCGCCCGACACTCCCGAGCCTTTTCCCAGGACGCCGGAGCGCGTCCGTCCCCGGCGGACGCGCGACAGGCCGCGACCGCGGCCCGCCGCTAAAGCGGCGCGCCCGCGCAGGCGCCGGCCACAGGCCGGCTGCCGTGAGCGACAAAGAATCAGAGTGTTTCCGTATGAAACGGAAACACTCTAGTGATCGCGGTTGACGCGCCGAACTACTACAAGATATTGTAGGTCGTCGGCTGCACGCACCGCCTTGCAGGCCCGGCATCGGAACCTCGAAAGGGTGTTGCGCGCCATGGCCATAACCGAACCGCCGAACCTTCGTGCGCCCCTCAGGCTCGTGGACGCCGAAGCCCCCGCCCCCCTCGACGCACAGTCCGATTCAAGCCCACCCGAAAACATGCCCCGCGAGCAAAGCGATATCCGCGAAATCGACGAGTCCCAGAAAGCCGTAACCGAGCGAATCCGCGATCAATACTGGACCTGGTGACCGCCCCGCCTATCGGTCTAACTGCATGGTGCTCCTTGCTTCGGTCGAGCGGTTGCCCGCATGGATTGGCCTTCGCACAGCATCTTGAGGATCAGGGAGCGGATCGTCAGAGGAAGCTTGCTGACGCCCCTAATAGATGAACTTTCATGCTTGGCGCCAAGTCCTTGATTCAATTACTTCTGGCCATCAACCTTCATTCGTCGCCTGTCCATCGTTCTTCTCCCTCTTGATCGCGCGCCTCCACAGCGCGCCCTTCCGCGTCGTTTGTGCATTCGGTAGCCACAGCACTCTGACGGGGGGCGATCATGACTTTGTTCAACTGAAGGAATCGGACCAAGGTTTCAATCTCTTCCGGTGTGGTGAGGCGAAATGAGCCTTCAAGAACCGTCCCATCAAACGCCGCACGGAATGGCGTTCCCTGTTGCGGAGGGGGTGGCGGGGCCAAATCGGCCCCCGGCGCCATGCTCGATTGCACTGTTTGGTCCGCCTGTGTGTCAAGTTCAGCCGGATCTTGATCGTAGACAGCGCTCTGGCGTTCGGTCAGCTCCATTGTTTCACGATAGGCGAGCAAAGCAATGCCTGCCGCCCCACTGTTGAAGTTATTTCGCAAGAGGTAGTTCCGAAGGAGTCCCTCATTGTCCCGGCCGCCGGGGAAGCGCTCCGTCAGGGTCGCGAAAAGTTCCGGTTCAAATGCAGCATCCTGGATGGCACTCGCACTCTCCTGGGGAGATTCAGGGTGGAGGCACTTCATCCCGCGCTCACTAATCTTGAGGTCGCTTCCCTGGCGCTCCAAAAGACCGTATTTTTTCAAGGCCGATACGGCGGTTGCAGACTTGCCATGCAGACCGGAATAGCCCAGCCCCGCCGCTATGTCCTCTCGCGACGCGGGGTGTGTCTGAATTACGTCCCACAGCCTCTGCAGGCGCTCCAACGCCTCCGGCAGCCCGAGGGCAGGGTAGTTCGGGGATCGTGTTCGTTTGCTCATCGATGTTCTCCACTCGTACGTGACGCGAAGAATAACACGCCTATTGGCGTACACAATACTTTTTTCACGATAGATGGGTTGACTGGGGACTCTGGCGGCGGCAGAATCAGCCCCAGAGTGAGTCGGAGGTGCGTATGACTAGAAGAGATTGGAGCTCCCACCGGTATCGCCGAGCGCTGGTGGGGGCGAGGACAAACAGCAGGGGCCGCTGCCCAGTCCCCTAAGACACAAGCAGCGGCCCCGAATCGGCCCGTCCAGGAGGCGTGGCAGAGCGGTCGAATGCAGCGGTCTTTAAAACCGCCGGACCTCCCCTGGTCTCGTGGGTTCGAATCCCACCGCCTCCGCCAAACCCCACTAAGGCCGATGTGTCCATAGCACGTCGGCCAACTTTTTTATAATCACTCTTGTTGCCACCGCTTCGCAGTGGCCTTCCGTGCGATCTCCCGCCGCCGCTTAGCCGTGAGCCTTTCCGCGGGTGCCTTGCCGTCCCTAGCACCTAGCGCCCTTGCGGCAGGGTCCTAGCCATCGTCCTCGTATTCTTCCTCTTCAGCGCGCGTGGCGATGCGCATGACCTTGACGGCGTTGGTGATCACGTCGGCGGGGCGCTTCTGGCCCCGCGGTCCTTTAAGCACGTGAACTCTTATAGCGGTTCGCCAAGGGTAGTCACCCTGTCACCAGAGCGGCCTGACACTCCCATGAAGTCGCGGTATTTCTCGCGAAGTGCGTCCCGATCTGGGCGTGGAATGTCCGGCGCGACCCACATGCATGTCCACGCCACGTGTTCTTTCGACCAACCGGACGCCTGATGCATTGATCTGTTCCACGTCTCAACGCGGTCATCCGGCGGGGAGCCAGTTTGCCAACCGCGTGGCGTGAGATGGTAGTCAGCGTCGCTGCTGTCCCAAGCCATCAACCATCCTTGCTTCCCGCTGAGCATATAGGATGCGGGAGCGGGTGGCCAAAGCATCAGGAATAGAGCTGAGGCACTACCCTTGCTTCTCCACCATTGATCGAAACGCCTTCTATCGCTATTGGATAGCCTCGATTTGGGAGAGGACCCTGTGCGGCGCCGGGGCGCGGCTGCGCGGGGCAAGGGAGTCTGCGCAATGTCGACGCCGCCCGCAGGCGCGGGGACGGGCCAGAAACCCGATCTTGAGGCCATCGCGCGCATGCGCGCGGACCACGCGCGCTGGCTCGAAAGCGACGGCGCGGCGGGTACGCGCGCCGACTTCTCGGGCATGGAGCTTTCGGACGTGCGCTTCCCCGGCGCGGACCTGCGGCGCGCGCGCTTCGCCGACGCCAACCTCTTCCGCGCCGACTTCGCGGGCGCCGAGCTCTCCGAGGCGGACTTCACCGGCGCCAACATGAACCGCGCCGACCTCGCGGGCTCCACGCTCCAGCGCGCGGTGCTGGACAGGACCGATCTCTCCGACGCCGCCCTCGGCGATGCCCGCATGGAGCACGCCTCGCTGGTCGAGGCCAGCCTGCAGCGCGCCTGGCTCGGCCGCGCGCACCTGGAGCACGCCAACCTCACCCGCGCCGACCTGCACGGCGCCTGGGTCGGCCGCGCCAGCCTGGATCGGGCCAACCTGGAAGGCGCCATGCTGGTGGGCGCAGAGTTCCCCGGCTCCAGCTTTCGCAATGCCTCGCTGAGGAGCGCCTACTTCGGCGGCGTGGCCCTGGCCGACGCCGATCTCTCCGGCGCCGACCTGGGCGAGGTGCGCAACCTCACGCCGGCGCAGCTCGAGGCGGCAACGCTCGACGAGCGCACCATCCTGCCCCCGGAACTCGACCTTCGCGCGGGCAAGGCGTCCGCGGCGGGCTAAGGCCGGGGCCGAGGGAGATTTCAACGACGCGGCGACGCGGGCGCGGCGGCGGCGAACGACAGAACGCGGGAGGGAGGACTTCGTGACGAATCTCAGGGTAGCGGTCGATATCGGCGGCACGTTCACCGACATCTGCATTCTCGACGAGGACTCGGGGGCCCTCAGGGTCGCGAAAACCGCATCGACGCCCGACGATCCTCTGATTGGCGCGATGCGCGGGCTGGAAGAAGCGAGCGTCGCGCTCAAGGACGTGACCCTCTTCTCCCACGGCACCACCGTCGCCACCAACGCGCTGATCACGCGCCGGCTGCCGCCCACCGCGATGATCTGCACCGAGGGCTACCGCGACGTCATCGAGATCAGGCGCTCCAACAAGGAAGACCTCTGGGACACCTACAACGACGTGGCCCAGCCCTACATCCGCCGCCGCGACCGGCTGACCGTGCGCGAGCGCATCGACCACGGCGGCAAGGTGACGGTCCCGCTCGACGAGGCGGACGCGCGCGAGAAGGCCCGCATCCTGCGCAAGCGCGGCGTCCACGCGGTCGCCGTCTGCTTCATGAACTCCTTCATCAACCCGCAGCACGAGGTGCGGGTGAAGGAGATCCTGCAGGAGGAGCTGCCGGGCGTGGAGATCACCACCTCGTCCGAGACCCTGCCCGAGATCTTCGAGCATGAGCGCTTCTCCACCACGGTGGTGAATGCGATCCTGAGCCCGGTCGTGGGCGGCTACGTCTCGCGCATGAACGACGCGCTGCAGAAGGGCGGCTACGCCAGCGACCTCCTGATGCTGCACTCGGGCGGCGGCGTGATGACGCCTGCCACCGCCGGCCAGTTCGCCGGCCGCCTCGCCGGCTCCGGCATCGCCGCCGGCGCCATCGCAAGCCGCCACATCGCCATGCTCTGCGGCTACGAGAACTCCATCGGCCTCGACATGGGCGGCACCAGCTGCGACGTGTCACTGGTCTTCGGCGGCGAATCCCGCGTCACCAAGGACTGGCACATCGAGTTCGGCTACCCCATCCGCTTCCCCAGCATCGAGGTGCTGACCATCGGCGCGGGCGGCGGCTCGCTCGCCTGGATCGATGATGCGGGCTCGCTCCACAACGGGCCGCAGTCGGCGGGCGCCGATCCCGGGCCGGCCTGCTACGGCCGCGGCAACACCACGCCCACCAACACCGATGCGAACCTGGCGCTGGGCCGGCTCGGCACCTCGCTCGCGGGCGGGCAGATCGAGCTGGACAAGGCGGCGTCCGAGACCGCCGTGCGCACCGGCGTCGCCGAGCCCCTCGGCATGGATGCGACCGCCGCCGCCAAGGCCATCGTCAGCGTCGCCAACGCCAACATGGCGGACGCCGTCAGGCTCATCTCCATCAGCCGGGGCTACGATCCCCGCGACTTCGCGCTTGTCGCCTTCGGCGGCGCGGGCGCGCTGCACGGCGTGGCGCTGGCCAAGGAGCTTTCCATCCCGACCGTGATCGTGCCGCCAAATCCGGGCGTGACGTCGGCGCTCGGCTGCCTGCTCGTGGACGTGCGTCACGACCTGTCGCAGACCTACCTCGCCCTCGCGGCGGACGCCGACCCCGCCGATATCGAGGCCCAGTTCGGCGAGATGGAGGCGGAGGCGCACGCCCGGCTGGTGAAGGAGGGCGTGGCGGAGTCCGACATGCTCCTGCAGCGTACGATCGACATGATGTACATGGGCCAGTGGCGCTCGCTCCAGGTGCCGGTGGCCTCGCCCTTTACCTCGGTGCCGGATGCGGTGGCCGCCTTCCACGCCGACCACGACCGGGAATACGCCTTCCGCCGGGACGACACGCCGGTCGAGCTTTTCCGCCTCAATCTCGCGGCCATCGGCACGGTGCACAAGGCCGAGCTGATGCGTCATGCGGCGGAGGGCGGCAAGGCGGCGGCAGCGGCGTCGCGCCCGGTCGACTTCGACGAGGTTGAGGGCGCAGTCGAGACCCCGATATACTCCCACGAGGAGCTTCCGGCGGGTGTGACCATCGAGGGCCCGGCAATTGTCGAGCAGCTCGATTCGACGACAGTCATCCCACCCGGTGTGCGCGCAGAAGTGGACGAGTGGCTCAACATTCGGATCCACGTAGCGGAGGCATAGAGATGAGCACGAATGGCACTGGCATCACGCTCGATCCGGTCACCTTCGAGGTCCTGAAGAACTCGTTCATCACGACCGTCGACCAGATGGCCGAGCAGATCCTCCGGACCTGCTACTCCTTCGTCATCTACAACCGCGACTTCTCCTCCGCCCTGAACGACGCCAACGGCGATTCCATCGCCCAGGGCAACATGGACATCGCGGTCCACGTCGGCACGCTGCACTACACCTGCAAGGCGGTCATCGACACCTTCAAGGACGACATGCGCCCCGGCGACGTGTTCATGACCAACGACCCCTACGCCGGCGGCACCCACTTCAACGACGTGCGCATCATCCGCCCGGTGTTCGTGGGCGACGAGATCATCGCCTTCGCCCAGTCCAACGGACACTGGTCCGATGTCGGCGGCAGCACGCCCGGCTCCTTCGACGTGCTCGCGAAGGAGATGTTCCGCGAGGGCATCCGCATCACGCCGACCCGGCTGATCGACGAGGGCAAGTGGCGCCACGACTTCGCTCAGATGATCGCCGCCAACACCCGCGATCCGGAATCGATCATCGGCGACATGAACGCGCAGGCCGAGGCCACCCGCGTCGCCGAGCGCGAGATCCTGCGGCTCGTGGAGAAGTACGGCAAGGACACCGTCGTCACCGGCTGCAAGGAGGTGCAGGACTACGTCGAGCTCGCCACCCGCCAGCGCATCGCGGAGCTCCCCGACGGCACCTGGGAGAACGTCGACTACATCGATCGCGACCCGGCGCTCGGCGAGGGCATGATCCCGATCAAGGTGAAGCTCACCATCGAGGGCGACGAGGTCACCTACGACTTCACCGGCAGCCACGGCACCATCAGCACGCTCTACAACTCCGCCTTCGGCGGCACCTTCTCGGCCGTGGTCGCAGGGATGAAGACCTACTTCCCGGATCTTCCGCTCAACTCCGGCTTCTACCGGCCGATCAACGTGATCGCGCCCGAGAACTCCATCGTGGACGCCCAGTGGCCGGTGGCGGTGACGGGCTTCCTGATGCCCTTCGAGAAGATCATGAACTCGATCTACGAGATCTGGTCCGACATCATGCCCGAGCGCGCGATCGCCTGCGCCTTCAACCTGGAGTACCTGCTCACCGGCGGGCGCGACCTGCGCACCGAGGACCGCAACATCTTCATGTTCTACGACTGGCTGCCCGGCGGCTGGGGCGGGCGCAACGGCAAGGACGGCTGCAACGTCACCACCGCCTGCTTCGGCACCGGCCTGATGACCCAGCCGGTGGAAGGCCAGGAGCGGCTCTGCCCGATCATCGCCAACGAGTACCAGATCAACACGGATTCCCCCGGCCCCGGCAAGTGGCGGGGCGGCGCGGGCGTGGTCAAGACCAGCACCCTGCAGGATGCCGAAAGCACCGTCATCTCCTACATCTGCGACCGCGAGCGCGCGATCGTCTGGGGCATCAAGGGCGGGCTGCCCTCCATGCCCCACGGCCTCTACATCCAGCGCAAGGGCAAGAACGAGCGCGAGTGGCTCGGCTCGATCTTCTCCGACGTGCCGATCGAATCCGGCGACATCTTCTCGCGGCCGACCGCCGGCGGCGGCGGCCTGGGCGATCCGCTCGAGCGCGACCCCGCGCTGGTGGTGCGGGACGTGGAGGACGACTACGTCTCGATCGAGCGCGCGAGCAAGGATTACGGCGTGGTCCTCAAGGTCATCGACCAGGATCTCGCGAGCTACGAGGTCGACGTCGAAGCGACCCGTGCCGCGCGTGCCGCCATCGCCAGGGCCCGGCGCGGCTGGCTTGAGGAGGACGGCGCCGCCGTCGCCGAGCGCTACCGCAATGGCGAGCTCGACGAGTTCGACATGGTGCGCCGCTACGGCGTCATCGTCGACTGGGGCACCGGCGAATACTTCCCCAAGACCACCGCCGAGTTCCGCACCATGATGAAAAAGCGCTCCGCCGCCCACTGGAACGACGCCATCGCCGAACTCGACCAGGCCGCCGAATAGGCCTCCCAGGCGAAGCCGACACAATCGGGCATCCCCGGGTCTGACCGCGCGGGGCGGGCCCCTTCCGGCGCGCTCCGCGAGGGACAAGGGCGCCGCGGCTCCGGCTCGGCCCCATCGAGCCCCGTGTGCTTTCGCGCCCAAGGCTGGAGCGCGTCCGACTTTGACGGACGCGCGACAGGCCGCGACCGCGGCCCGCCGCTACTGCGGCGCCCTCGCGGAGGCGCCGGCCGGTCGCGCCGGTAGGCGCGCGAGATCGCAGGAAGGCCGGCTGCCGTGAGCGACAAAGAGCCAGAGCGTTTTCGTGTGAAACGGATACGCTCTTGCGCTTCCCCGGATCGTGACCCTCGTGGCAGAGTCCCCTCCCGTGCGTGAAGCCTGTCTCTATTCCCCCGTAAAGGCGTTCCTCGAAGCCCAGGGGTATGCCGTCAAGGGCGAGGTCGAAGGCTGTGACCTGGTCGCAGTCCGGGGCGACGAGGCGCCCGTCATCGTCGAGCTCAAGACGAGCTTCACCCTGCGGCTCGTCTTCCAGGGGATCGCACGGCAGCGCGTCACCGAAAACGTGTACCTTGCGGTACCGCCCTTCTCCACGCGCACCACCCGGCGAAGGGATGCGCTCGCGCTTTGCCGCCGCCTGGGACTTGGCCTCCTGGCAGTTCGGCTCAAGCCCGAGCCGCTCGTCGAGGCATTGCTGGACCCGGCGGAATTCCGACCGCGTCGACGGAGGGAGCGCCTCGGCAGGCTGCTCAGGGAATTTCAGCGCCGGGTCGGCGATCCGAACGAAGGCGGGACGAACCGGCGCAAGGTGATGACCGCCTACCGCCAGGATGCTCTCCGCTGCGCCCTCTACCTCAACCTCCACGGACCGACGAAGGCATCGGCGGTCGCCCACGACACCGGCGTCGCGCGGGCTCGGGCAATGATGTACGCCGACCACTACGGGTGGTTCGAACGACGAGTCGGAACACCCCGAGGAACCTACGGGCTGACGCCGAAGGGTCGAGCCGCGCTCGACGAGTACGGGGACGAAGTGTCGGACCCCTAGCCCGCGTCCCTTTCACACGGAAACGTTCTAAATTTCCGGCTCGCCTTCGGTCCTTGGCAGCCCGTCTGCGAAATGCAGCCAGGGGACGCTGTCGGCCATGAATATGTGGCGCTGCGGCGTCAATGCCTCCGGGTGGTCGAGCGTTCCCACCGTGATCCACACCGCCGGGGTCTGCCCCTCGGTGTAATTGTAGAAGAGCTGCCCGCCGCAGCGTCCGCAGAACTTCCGGATCGCAAACGACGAGGACTCGTAGCTCTCCGCCCTTCCCTGCGTCACCGTGAGGACGTCGTCCTCGAAGCCTGCCCAGGTCTGGAACGCGGTGCCGCCCGCCCGGCGGCACATCGAGCAATGGCAGTGGAAGACGTACACCGGCTCCCCGCGGATCTCGTAGCGCACGTCGCCGCAGAGGCAGCCGCCGGAGAGAGTCTCGGACATCAATTCAAACCTCGGTCATGGCGTTCCTTCGTCCCCTAGTAGGCAACGTCGGAAGTGCGCGCAAGGGAGCCTGTTCATGCCGTGAAGGAATGGGCGCCCGAGCGCGCGCCTATTCGAGGATCAGCTCCTCGATCATCACCGGCAGCCCTGCCGTCAGCCCGCCGTCGACCACCAGGTTGGCGCCGTTGACGAAGCCCGCTTCGTCGGCCGCGACGAAGGCGACGGCGGCGGCGATATCCTCCGGCTGGCCGACGCGCCCGACGGGATACCAGCGGGCGAGCTGATCGAAGATTTTCGGGTTCTTCCGCCGCCGGATTCGCCAGTTCTCGATATCGGTCTCCACCGTGCCGGGCGAGACCATGTTGGTGCGGATGCCCCTGGGCCCGTACTCGATCGCAAAGGATTGGGTGAGGCTCAGCAGCCCCGCCTTGGCCGCGCTGTAGGCCGGATTGCCGAGCGCCATCAGGCCGTTCACCGAGCCGATGTTGACGATGGCGCCGGCCCCGCGCGCGACCATCCCCGGCAGCACGGCCTTGGCGCAGACGAACTGGCCGTTCAGGTCGACCTCCAGCTCCGCCTGCCAGTCGGCAAGCCCGGTGCTCTCCAGATCGCCCTTGGTGGCCCAGGCCGCGTTGTTGACCAGCACGTCCGGCGCACCGATGGCGTCGCGCATCTGCGCCAGAGCCGCCGCGACGGAGTCCGGGTCGGTGATCTCGGCCACGAGCGCCAGCGCGCGCCCTCCCGCCGCTTCGACACGCGCCGCCACCTCCGCGGCCGCGTCCGGCTTCCGGTCGAGTACGCCGATGGCGCCGCCCTCCTCCGCCAGCCTGAGCGCGATGGCGCTGCCGATGCCCCCGCCCCCGCCGGTGACCAGCGCGGCCTTCCCCTCAAAGCGCATCATGGCGTCTCCTCCAGCACGGCAAGCGCCTCGCGCACCCGCTCGAGCGCACTGAGCGCGACGTGGCCGTAGTTGTAGAACGCGAGGCCCTGAAGCCCGCCCGCCTTGAGCGCGCGCACTGCGGCGACGGTCTCCGCCCCGTTCGCAAGGTCGGGATGGGCCGGGCGCAGGACGTAGCTGATCCGCGCGTCCGCGCCCGCCCGGCGGCGCACGTCGCCGGCGTCCAGCGCCACGGCCGCAGCACTCGTCTCGTAGGCCGGGACCTCCAGCGTATCCGCCGCCTCGGCCAGCAGGCGAAGGTCGGTGCCCTCGGACCAGGCCGCAGCCGTCGGCCGCTGGACGGTCGGGATCACCGCGAGCGAGCTTTCCCTGGGCAGCGCCGCGCGGACCTCGGCCACAAGATCGGCCACGAGCTGGCAGCGCCAGCTCAGGAACACCGCCCATTCGGGGTCCGCGATCAGGTCCGCGATCCACCACTCGGCGGCGACATGGTCCGGCACCGGCTCGGGCCGGGCGAAGAACGAGTCCAGCGCCGCGCAGGCCTGCCAGCGCAGCCGCTCGGCGTCGATGCCGCGCGCCTCCGCCGCGGCGATGGTGCCTTCGGAGAAGCAGAGCCCGAGCAGCCAGCCGGCCCAGCGGTTCATCGGCACCATGGAGAATTCGTGGTGGAAGCCGTGGTCGAAGGGCAGGAACCCGGGGGTTTCCAGGGCCAGCCCGTCCAGCTCGTAGCGCTCGGCCATGTCGGCGCAGAGCGTCACCACGTAGCGGCGCACCTCCTCGTAGGCCGGGCACATGCTGTAGACGTAGGAATCGCCGTAGCAGTTGCGCACCGTGAACTCGGGATGGCGCATGCCGAGGGGCGTGTTGTGCAGGCACACCGTCCAGGCGACCCGCGCCATGTCGGGCGCTTCCGCCTTGAGCTCGGCGAAGACGTCGCGCTCACCCGCGAGCTTGCTCCGGATCGGCTTGATCGCGCCGTAGCGCCCGGTGCGCGGGCGCACGTAGACCGTGCCGTCCTCGGGAAAGTAGACCTTCCCCGCCGGGGAGTGAGGCCGCAGGAACTTGCCGGCGTGGTAGCTCGCGGCGAGGGTGAGCGTGTTGATGCCGCAGTCGCGCATCCGGCCCGTTGCGGAGCCGATCCCCTCGTCCACCAGGTCCCAGGGGTACGTGTACATGCCCTTGTACACAGTCGCGCCTCCCGCGCCGCGCCGCCGGCCCGCCGCGAATGCGGCACGCCCGCGCAGGCCCCGGCCGCAGGCCGGCTGCCGTGAGCGACAAAAAAATCAGAGCGTTTCCGAGTGAAACGGATACGCTCTAACGCTGCCCGGCGCGTGGGTCAGTTGAGCCGGTCGCGAACCTCTTGGATCGAATCTTCGATCATGCGGTTGGCGCGGTCCTCGTCGATCGTCTCGCTCATGAGCCGGCGCGCGGCCTCGATCGCCAGCACCGCTGCGGTCTGGCGCACCTCTCGCAGCGCCTCTTCCTCGGCGCGGGCGATGCGCTGCTCGGCGAGCGCGGCGCGGCGCTTCATGGTCTCCTCGAGCGCGGCGCGCGCTTCCGCCGCGTGGCGCTCGGCCTCCGCCTTGGCGTGCTCGACCATCTGGCGCGCCTCTTCCTCGGCCTCCTGGCGCTTGCGTTCGTGCTCCGCCAGCAGCGCCTGGGCCTCGGCACGGAGCGCCGCCGCCTCGTCGAGCTCGTTCTTGATCCGCTCCGCCCGCTTGTCGAGCACTTCGGTCGCCTTCTTGTAGGCCGCGCGGCCGAAGGCGCCGAAGAAGGTGATGAAGGCGATGAGGATCCAGAAGTTGGCCGACTCGGTGATCTGGCTGCCGACGACGACGAAGACGCAGGCCGCGACGATGACCCAGAACTCGGGCTTGCGGATCATCTTCTTCATGGCTCAGCGCCCCTCGCCCATGCTGGCTTCCACCGCCGCACGGGCCGCAGCCTCGGAGGGCGCGGTGCCGACCAGCCGCTCGGTCGCGGCGCGGGCCACGTCGCCCGCGACCTCGCGCAAGCTGGCGAGCGCCTGGGCGCGCGTCTCCTGGATGCGCGCCTCGGCCTCCGCCGCCCTGGCTGCGAGATCGGCGTCGAGCTCCGCGCGCAGCGCGTCCGCCTCCGCCGAAAGCTTCGCCTGGGTCTCGGCGAGCACGCCGTGGGCCTTGGAGCGCGCGTCTGCCAGCGCCTCCTCATAGGCCTTGAGCGCGGCTTCCGCCCTGCCCTTCGCGCTTTCGGCCTCGGCCAGGTCGTCGCTGATCTTGTTTTCGCGCGCCTCGATCACGCGGCGGATCCGCGGCAGGCCCACGGACCACATGATCACCATCAGCGCGACGAAGGTGACGACCAGCCAGAAGATCTGGGGCGCGTAGTCCCCCATCTCGAGTTGTGGCATCGGGCGTCTCCTGCCTCGGTCTCAGGCAGCCGGGCTGCCGTCGATCAGGAGCCGAAGAGGATGATGAAGGCCATGACGAGCGCGAAGAGCGCGATCGCCTCGGTCAGCGCGAAGCCCAGCAGCACGTTACCGAAGAGCTTCGGCGCCGCCGCCGGGTTGCGTCCCGCCGCCGAGACGTAGTTGCCGAAGATGATGCCGATCCCGACACCGGAGCCCGCCACGCCGATCGTGGCGAGACCGCCGCCGATGAGCTGACCGAGCAGTTTTGCTGCATCTGCTTCCATGATCCTGGTTCCCTCGGTTTGTTCGGAGTTTGTGGCTTGCGACCCGCGTCTTGCCGCTTAGTGATGCAACTCGATCGCGTCGCGGATGTAGAGGCAGGTCAGAATGGTGAAGACGTAGGCCTGGAGCACGGCGACCAGCAGTTCCAGCCCGTAGAGCGCCACGATGAACGCGAAGGGCAGAACGCCGGCGAAGCTCAGGACGAAGACGAAGGCGCCGAACACGTGCAGGATCGAGTGTCCCGCCATCATGTTGGCGAAGAGCCGCACGGAGAGGCTGATCGGCCGCGCCATGTAGGAGACGACCTCGATCGGCACCAGCAGCGGCGCCATCCACATCGGCACGCCGGGCGGCAGGAAGAAGGTCAGGAAGCGGTGCTTGTGGATGACGATGGCGAGGATCGTCACCCCGACGAATACCACCAGCGCGAACGCGAGCGTCACGATGATGTGGCTCGTGAAGGTGAAGGAATAGGGGATCAGCCCGAGCACGTTGCCGAGCAGCAGGAACATGAAGAGGCTGAACACGAAGGGGAAGAATTTCTGCGCGCCGCGGCCGCCCACGATGTCGCCCAGCATTCGGGCGATCATCTCGTAGCTCATCTCCACGATGGACTGCATGCGCCCCGGCACCAGCCGCCCGCGGCCCATGCCCACCGTGGTGAGCAGCGTGATGACGATCACGGTCACGCACATCATCAGCGCCGAGTTGGTGAACGACGCGTCGAAACCGCCGAGGTCGATCTCGACGTAGCGGTTGATCGCGAATTGATCGAGCGGGCCGTGATGCGCGTCGCCGTTATGCCCGGCGGCGCCGTTGTCCGTCGTTGCCACTGGCCGTCCTACCTCTGGCTTCGCTCGTCCTGCTCTTCACTCCGCTCGTCCGCGCTTTCGCGGGACAAGGGCGTGGCCCCCAATCTCTCTGCCGCCCGAAACGCGTTCAGGATGCCGGCCGCGATCCCCACAAAAATGAAGACCACGAACAGCCACGGCCTTGTTCCGAGCCATTCGTCGAGCAGCCAGCCGATGCCGCCGCCGACGGCCAGCGCGGCCGCCATTTCGATCGCGAGGTGCAGCGCTTGCCCAAGACGCGTGCCGGGCAACCGGCCACGGCTGCCCGACTCGTTCCCGCCTCGGGCCTTGCGCAGCCGTGAACCCAGATCCTCCAGGGATGGCCGTGGTTTGTCGTCCATGCAAACCCGCTCGGCCAGGGCGCGCGCGTGCCCCGCAGTCGAAAAGCGCCCGCACCATAGGGGCTGCCCTGCCCCCTGTCAAGCCGGGGAAGCGCCGCCGCATGGCGCGCTAGATCATTGATTTAGAACGAAAAATCGAGTGGCCGGAATCTGGGTGCGCAGGCTCAGGCGCTCTCGCGCAACTGCACGGCGCGCTCCAGATCGACCGAGACGAGTTCGGAGACCCCCTGCTCCACCATCGTCACGCCGAAGAGCCGGTCGACTCGGGCCATGGTGATGCGATGGTGGGTGACGACGATGAAGCGGGTGTCGGTCTCGGCGGCCAGCTTCGCGATAAGCGCGCAGAAGCGCTCCACGTTGCTGTCGTCGAGCGGCGCGTCCACCTCGTCGAGCACGCAGATCGGCGCCGGGTTGGTGAGGAAGGCGGCAAAGAGCAGCGCGATGGCGGTCAGCGCCTTCTCGCCGCCGGAAAGCAGCGAGAGCGATTGCGGCCGCTTGCCGGGCGGGCTCGCCACCACCTCCAGCCCGGCCTCCAGGGGATCGTCCGAATCGACCAGCGCGAGATGCGCCTTGCCGCCGGCGAAGAGCTCCGTGAAGAGCTTCCGGAAGTGCCCGTCGATCGTGCCGAAGGCCGCCAACATCCGCTCCCGCCCCTCGCGGTTGAGGCTGGCGATGCCCCGGCGCAGGCGCCCGATCGCCTCCAGCAGGTCGGTGCGGGACTCCTGCATCTCCCGGATGCGCTCGTCGAGCTCTCTCGCCTCCTCCTCCGCCCGCAGGTTCACGGCGCCGATGTTCTCGCGCTCGCGGATCAGCCGCTGCAGCTTGATCTCCACCGCCTCGGCATCGGGCAGCTCGGCTTCGGGGTCGACCCCGGCGATCTCCTGCGCCCGCTCCGGCGCGACGCCGAGGCGCTCCGTGATCTGGGCGCCGGCGACCGTCTCCGCCTGCCCGGCCTCGGTCAGCAGGCCGTCCAGCCGGGCCGCAGCCTCGCGCGCCTCGCCCAGCGTCGCCTCGGCCTGCTTGAGCGCGTTTGCCGTCTCCTTCGCCTCCCGCTCGGCGCTCGCCAGGGCATCGACGGCGTTGCGGTGCTCGCCCTGCGCCTGCTCGATGGTGCCCAGAAGCCCGGCGCGACGCGCCTCGAGCTCGGCCGGCCGCGCGTCGAGGTCGGCAGCCGCCGCCTCGGCCTCGTCCCGCCGTTCCGCGAGTTCCTGCAGGCGCCGCCGCGCACTGGCCGCGCGCGAGGCCCAGCCCTCGCTTTCCCGCGCCAGCTCGGCGATCCGGACGCCGCGCCCGTCCGCCGCCTGCGCCACCTGGTGGTGGCGCCGCGCCGTCTCCTCGTGCTGCGCGCGCAGCTCCACGAGGGCGGTCCGCAGCCGCTCGCTCTCGTCCGCGCCGTCTGCGCCCCCTGCGGGCAGCGCGTCCAGCGCGGTACGCGCCGCGCTCTCCGCCTCCCCGGTCTCGGCGATCTCGTGTTCGAGCCGCGCCGCGGTCTCGTCGAGCGCGGCGAGCCGCGACCGCGCCGCCGCAACCTCGGCCGAGGCCGTGGCCCGCGCCTCCCGTGCGACCCGCAAGGCCTCGGCCGCGTCGTCGGCCGCCCTCCGGGCGCGATCGCACGCGCCTTCCGTGTCCGTCCGGGCCGTGGCCGCCGCAGCGGCGGCGTGCTCGGCCCTGCGCTTCTCGCTCTCGGCCCTCGCGCAGGTCTCGGCCAGGGTCGCGAGCCGGTTGCGCGCCTCCAGCCGGCGGGCCGCAGGCGTCGGCGCCTCGGCGGCCACCGAGAAGCCGTCCCAGCGCCAGAGCGAGCCTTCCCGGCTCACCAGGCGTTGGCCGGTGCGAAGCTTCGCCTGCAGCCGGGCCCCGTCCGCCTCCGCCACCACCCCGATCTGGGCGAGCCGCGCGGCCAGCGCTTCCGGCGCGCGCACCATATCCGCCAGCGGCGCGGCGCCTTCGGGCAGCGGCCCCGCTTCGCCTGCCCGCTCGAGCGTGCGCCAGTGCACCGGCGCGCCGCTGTCCGTGCTGGCCTGAAGGTCGTCGCCGAACGCAGCGCCCACGGCCGCCTCGTAACCGGGCTTGACCGTGACCCGATCCCAGAGCGCCCGGCCGGGGCCGGCGGCAGGGTCGTCGAGCAGCGCGGCGAGGGCCGCGCGCTCGGCCTCGTTCCCTGCAAGCGCGGCATCGGCCTCGCGCAGCGTCTCGCGCAACGCGCGTTCGCGGTCCACGGCCTCGGCCCGCGCCGCCTCCGCCTGCTGCAGCGCGGCGCGCGCGGCCTCGAAGCGTGCGACCTCGGCCTGCTCCGCCGCTTCCGCCTCCGCCATGCGGCCCTCGGCGGGCGCACCCTGCTCCAGCGCGGCGCGCTCGTCCCCTGCGCCGGAGAGGTCGCGTTCGAGCCGCTCCCGGCGTTGCCGGGTCTCGTCGATCCGCTTGCCGAGCGATTCGCGCTCGGCCTCCGCTCGCGCCCGCGCCCCGGCCAACGCCGCTAAGCGTTGCTCCACCGCGTCGACCTCGGCGCGCGCTTCCTCCCGCGCGGCACGCGCCGCAGCCTCGGCCGCGGCATCGCCTTCGGCCGCCCGGGCGAGCCTTTCGTGGGCCTCTTCCACCCGCTGCTGCGCCGCTTCGGCATCATGGGCGAGCGCCTGCTCGCGTTCGACGTCGGCGGCGATCTGCGCGCGCCGGCCCGCATTCTCCTCGCGCGCACGGGCGACGCGCTCCTCCTCCTCCGCCAGCCGCTCATGCTCGATGCGCAGCCGGTGCAGGGCGGCGGCGCGCTCGGCCTCCTGCCGGCGCCCTTCCGGCAGAAGCGCCGCAGCGTCCGCCTGGCGGCTCGCAGCCCCGGCGGCGGTTTCGGTCGCCTCCGCGACCCGGCGGGCGGCGTCATCCGCCTCTTGCGTGACCGCCTCGACACGGGCCCGGGCCGCCAGCCAGCGCACCAGCAGCAGCGCCGCCTCGGTCTCGCGAATCCGCTCGGAGAGCCGCTTGTAGCGCTTGGCGTGGCGCGCCTGGCGCTCGAGATCGCGCAGCTGGGTCTCCAGCGTGCCGATCACGTCCTGGAGGCGCTCCAGGTTGGTCTCCGCCGCCCTGAGCTTGAGCTCGGCTTCGTGCCGTCTCGCGTGCAGCCCGGTGATGCCGGCCGCCTCTTCGAGCAGAGCCCGCCGCTGGGTCGGCTTCGCGCCGATGATGTCGCCGATGCGCCCCTGCCCCACCAGCGCGGCGCTGTGCGCGCCGGTGGCGGCGTCGGCGAAGAGAAGCTGCACGTCGCGCGCGCGCACGTCCCTGCCGTTGACCGTGTAGACCGAGCCCTCGCCGCGCTCGATGCAGCGCGTCACCTCGATCTCGGCCGCGTCTCCAAGGCCCGGCAGCGCTCTCCGGTCCGCGTTGTCGAGGCTGAGCGTGACCGCGGCGAGGTCGTAGGCCGGGCGGCGGGCGGTGCCGCCGAAGATTACGTCCTCCATGCCGCCGCTGCGCATCTGGCGGGGCGCCGTCTCGCCCATGACCCAGCGCATCGCCTCGACGAGGTTCGACTTGCCGCAGCCGTTGGGGCCGACGATTCCGGTCAAGCCGGGCTCGATGTGCAGCTCCGTCGGCTCGACGAAGGACTTGAAGCCCGCGACCCTGAGCTTCGTTACATGCACGGCCCTGCGCTCCGTCTACGACCCCGCGAGGAGACGGTCGATGTGCTTGGTGAGCGCATCGAAGGACATTTGGCCGTCGTACTTCTCGCCGTTGACGACAAGCGTGGGAGTCCCGCTCACGTCGTACTCGGCCTGCCCGTCGGCGATCGACTGGAAGATCGAGTTTTCCAGGCCCTGATCCGCGAGGCAGTCCGCGAACTGGTCCCGGCTCACGCCGCCCAGCTCGCCGATCTGCCCGAGCTTGTCGTTGAAGTCCCGCGAACTCGCCCAGTCGTCGAAGGTCTGGAAGAGTACGTCGATGAAGGTGAAGTAGCGCTCCCGGCCGGCGCAGTGGGCGAGCACCGCCGCCTCGAATGCGGGCGCGTTGAGCGGGAAGTCGCGGACCACGAAGCGCACCCTGCCGGCATCCACGTACTCCGGCTTTAGCCGGTTGTAGACCTGCTTGTGGAACCTCTCGCAGCTTGGGCAGGTCAGCGAGAAGAACTCGATCACGGTGACCGGCGCATCGGGGGCGCCGACCGCCATGTCGCCCGGCTTCTCGCCGATGCCGGCGGCACGGGCGGGCACGAGCGGCGCCAGCGCCGCGGCAGCCGGAACAGCCGCCATCGCTCCAATCAGGAAACGTCGCGAGATCATGCTTTTATCCTCATCCGTTGATGTCGCATCCGAGGAAGGTCCGCCCCTTCTGCCGGCACGCTTCCATGACCGAGAACGAGCCGGCCGCAGGGTCGATGACCACGTCGCCCGGATTGCTGACAGCCTCGATCAGGGCGCTCTGGAGCCCCACCGGCTTCGGATGGACCCGGTCGCGCTTGCCGATGGCTTCGCTCCACACGTCCGGGATGGTGTGGACCTTCCACACGCCCTTGGCCTTGCGCGGCGCCTTCTGGAGCACGATCAGGTGCTCGCTCGCGCGCCTGGTGCGGTAGCCCATGCCGATCCGCTTCTTGTGCCACGTCACCATGTCCACGATCTCGAGGGAGGTGCCTTCGAGCCAGCCGCCGATCCCGGTGCAGAGGTGATACTTGTCGGTCCAGAGGAAGACATGGCCGCTCCGCATCAGGCAGCGGTCGATCTCGCGGATGAACGCCGGGATTTCGTCGGTCATCTGCGGCAGGGAGGCCCGGCCGGCGCCCCGGAGCACGCCCTCGTTGCCGTAGGCGAGATGATCGAGCACGCCGCGATACTGCGGGTCCAGGAACGCCACGGGAACGGCGCTTGAGGGCAGCAAGCCCAGGAAGCGCAGCCCCTCCATCTCCAGCCGGCAATCGAAGGCGAGGCCCGGCGGCAGCGCCAGCGGCGGCTGGTCAACCTGCCGCACGGAAGAGAACACCGAGACGCTCTCCGTGCTCGGCGGCTCGTCCAGCGGTGTAGCGACTTCCTCCACCATTCGGGCCGGACTGTACGCCCGCCCGCAACGAAAAGTATAGTTCTGCAAGCCGCAGCCCCGGCCCGACGCGCAATTGCTCGGCAGGGCGCTGCGATGTCGTCCGATTTATGCGTGTCTTATCAATAGATTACCTTCCGCGCGGGCGGGCGAGCACCGCCCGACCCAGAGCCGCGAGGGCCGACTTCAGACGATGGTCCCGGGTGGAATCGACGGCGCTTTCGACACGCGCGGCCGACTCCGAGTCGATTTTCGGCGGCGTCCGGCGCTCCGAATCCCTTGCTGGCTGCGACGATGGCGCGCGGTTTACATAGGCGATCCGCGTCACCGCGCGGTAGCCGTAGAAGGCGGCGATTCGCTCCAGAATCTGGGGTTCGAGATGCTGAAGCTCGACCGCGACCGGCCCGGAGACGCAGACCCTGAGCGTGCCGTCCCGCCCCAGGCGCTCGGGCCACGAAGAGGCGGCGACCGCCTCGCCCACGATCGCCGGCCATTCGGTGGCGATCCCCGCCGCCACCAGCCCGCGCGCCTCGAAGGACTTGGCGGTGATCTTGCCGATCAGCGACGAGAGCGGCTTCGCCTGGCGGGGGTTGCGCATGGCTGATGCGATGAGTCGAAGGGTCCGAACCAGGGGTGTACGCCCTCCGGCGCCGGCTGTGAAGCGCCGCCGGCCATGAGCGCCGCCCGGCCCGCCTCGCCCGCCTCCTTGGCCCGGTCGCTGCTCGACTGGTACGACCGCCACCGCCGCCGTCTGCCCTGGCGCGCCGCTCCCGGCGTGGGGCCGGACCCCTACCGGGTCTGGCTCAGCGAGATCATGTTGCAGCAGACCACCGTTCCGGTGGTCGCAGGCTACTTCCAGCGCTTCCTGGAGCGCTGGCCCACCCTCGAATCGCTCGCGCACGCCGAGCTCGACGACGTGCTCCATGCCTGGCAGGGGCTCGGCTACTACGCCCGCGCGCGCAACCTGCACGCCTGTGCCCGGCTCCTGCTGGCCGACCACGGCGGGCGCTTCCCGGCCGAGGAGAAGGCGCTGCGGGCCCTGCCGGGGATCGGGCGCTACACCGCGGCGGCGATCGCGGCCATCGCCTTCGACCGGCCGGCGACCGTGGTCGACGGCAATGTCGAGCGCGTGATCGCCCGCCTGCGCGCGGTCGAGACCCCGCTGCCGGCAGCCAAGCCCAGGCTTTACGCGCTCGCCGCCGAGCTCGCGCCCCCCGCGAGGCCCGGCGACTACGCGCAAGCGCTGATGGACCTCGGCGCGGGCGTCTGCACGCCGCGCAATCCAGGCTGCCTCGCCTGCCCCTGGCAGGGCGCCTGCGAGGGCCGCGCGCAAGGCATGGCGGAGAGCCTGCCGCGCCGGACGCCGAAGCGACAGCGCCCGTTGCGCCACGGCGTCTCCTTCTGGCTCATGCGCGCGGACGGCGCCGTGCTGCTCCGCCGCCGGCCGGATGAGGGCCTGCTCGGCGGGATGATCGAGCTGCCGACCACGCCTTGGCGGGACGAGCCCTGGGACCTGACGGAAGCCTCGGCCCATGCGCCGCAGCCGCTGCCGTGGCATGCGCTGCCGGAGCCGGTCCACCACGGCTTCACCCATTTCGAGATCGAGCTGATGGTGGCCGCCGCCGAGACTGGGGAAGGGGCCGCCAACGCAGACGACGGCGCCATCTGGTGCCCGCCCGCGCGCTTCTCGGAACACGCGCTCCCGACCCTCACGCGAAAGCTCGTCCGCTACGCGGCGCAGCACCGGCCGGGCCCCGCGAAAAATCCGCAGGGCGGATCCGGCTGAGAGCATTCGCGTCCGTGGTAGCATCGCCGCCCATTTCACAGGGCCGGCGAAGGAGCGGCGCGGGTGGCGGCAAGCGGACGCAGAGCGGAAAGAGACAAGGGAGCGCGGCTCTCGCCAACTCGCATCCGCGAGGCGATGCGCCGCGCCGCGCGCCACGCCCGGACGGGACGGCTCGCGGAGGCGCACGAGCTCTACCGCACGGTGCTCGCCGCCCGGCCCGACCACGCGGAGGCGCTGAAGGCCTGCGCGCTCGTCGCTTTCCGGCTCGATGCCGTGGACGAGGCGGCGGCGCTCCTGCATCGGGCGGTCGCGCTCGATGACGGTGACGCCGGCGCCCACAACGACCTCGGCAACGTGCTCCAGGCCGCCGGCCGGCTCGACGCCGCGCTCGCTGCCTACCGCCGCGCGGTCGCGCTCGCCCCGGAGCGGGCCGAGACCCACGCCAATCTCGGCCAGGCGTTGCGCGTCAAGGGCGATCTCGAGGGCGCCGCCGGGGCCCTGGGCCGGGCTGCCGCGCTCCGCCCCGACCACGCCGGCACCTGGCTCCGCATCGGGCTCGTCCGTCACGCCAAGGGCGATCTCGACGAGGCCGCGCACGCCTTCCGCAAGGCGCTCGCCATCGAGCCCGAGCTTGCCGAGGCCTGTTTCGCACTCGCCAACGTCCTCCATGCCCAGGGCCGGCTCGACGAGGCTCTCGATTCCTATGCCCAGGCCGCAGCGCTCAGGGCGGACATCCTCGATGCATCGTTCGAGGTGGGGAAGCCCCGCCACGTCCACGCCCATCTCGATCGCGGAGACCCCGGAGCCGCCGTCGCCGCGTGCGACGATCTGCTGGCGCGGCATCCCGGCCAGAGCGGCGCGCTCGCGATGAAGGCGGCCGCGCTTTGGGAGGCGGGCGAGAAAGGCGCGGCGCGGACGCTGCTCGACTTCGACCGCCTGCTCCGCCCCGAGCGCTGCGCCCCGCCCGCCGGCTACGCCGACACGGCAGCTTTCAATACGGCATTATCCGGGATAGTCCGGGATCATCCGACCTTGCGGGCCGCGCCGGAGAGCTACTCCATGGAGCGGGGCCAGAGCACCGGCGAGCTGCTGCCGGGCCGCGGCGCCGCAGCCGACTTCGGCGCGCTGGTTTCGGAAGCTGTGGACCGCTATCGCGATGCCCTGCCGCAGGATCCCGGCCATCCCTTCCTCGCCGACATCCCGGAAAGCGTCAGGGTCACGGCCTGGGGCGTGATCCTCGACGAGGGCGCCTATCAGGTGCCCCACATCCACCCCTCGGCCTGGCTCAGCGGGGTCTACTACGTGGCCCTCCCCCCTGCCCTCGGCGCCGACGACGAGGGCACCGCCGGGTGGATCGAGTTCGGCCGGCCCTACTGGGACTTCCAGATCCGGGTGGAGCCCGAGACCCGCCTGATCGAGCCCGAAGAGGGGCTGATGCTGCTCTTCCCCTCCTACATGTTTCACCGCACTCTCCCCTTCGCAGGCTCGGGCGAGCGCATCAGCATCGCCTTCGACGTGCTCAGGGGAGAGTGAGGGCAGCGACGAGCCACGGGAGCAACACCATGAACGAGCAACGGCACCTCCCGCAGGAGGCTGGCTATAATTTGCGCCTGCGTCACCCCAACTTCGAAGACTACTTCGTGGTGTGGGAGGCCGAGAGCGTGCGGGTGCGCGAGGCCTTCCTCTGCACCCTCGATGTCCGCTACGGCGCGGGCCTCAACATGACCGCCGACCTCTTCCCGGCGCCGGCGGCCGGCGCGCCGATCCAGGTCTTCATCCACGGCGGCTACTGGCGCGCCATGGACAAGGACGTGCACTCCTTTCCTGCCGAGGGCTTCGTCGCCGCAGGCGGCGCGGCGGTCTCGCTCAACTACGCGCTGGCTCCGGCGGTGACCCTCGACACCATCGTCGAGCAATGCCGCACCGCAATCGAATGGATCGCCGACAGTGCCGGCCGGCTGAACGGCGACCCGGACCGCATCTTCGTCTCCGGCCACTCCGCCGGCGGGCACCTCACCGCCATGATGCTGTGTACCGACTGGGCGGCGCGCGGACGCCCCGCCGGCCTGGTGAAGGGCGGCACGCCGATCTCAGGGATCTTCGACCTGGCGCCGATCATGGAGACCAGCATCAACGACGACGTCCGGCTGGATGCCGACTCGGCCGCGCGCAACAGCCCGATCCATCATCTGCCGCAGGCGGGCGCGCCGCTCATTGCAGCAGTCGGCGCGGCGGAAACGCCCGCGTTCGTCGCTCAGAACAGGGCCTTCGCCGAGGCCTGGCAGGCGCGCGGCTTCGAGGCCGCGGTCATGGAGATCGAGGGCCTCCACCACTACAACGTGGTGAGCGAGATGGGCCGCCCCGGCAGCGCCCTCACCCAGGCGGCGCTTGCCCAGATGGGGCTGTAGGGGAAGGGACTTCGTCCGCGAACCGCCCTATGCCTCCCAGGAACTGCAAGACGGGCTTGCCGAAGCGATGCGGGAGCGGTAGGGCAAGGCCCGGCGGCCCCTTCGGCCGCCGAATTTCACGAGGTGCACCATGACCGTAAGCCGCGGCCGCGATTCCCTGGCCCTTCCCGGCCCCACCACCGTGCCCCACGAAGTGCTCCAGGCCATGCAGCGGCCGGCCGTCGACATCTACGGCGAGGAGCTGACCGCCGTCACCGACAGCTGCCTCGACGATCTGCGGCGCGTCTTTCGCACGGAGCAGGGCCGCACCTACATCTACATCGCCAACGGCCACGGCGCCTGGGAGGCCGCGCTCTCCAACGTCCTCACGCGCGGCGACAAGATACTGGCGCTGGAGAGCGGACGCTTCGCCGTCGGCTGGGGCGAGATGGCCGAGCCGCTCGGCGTCGAGATGGAGGTGCTCGAGGCGGAGCCGCAGCGGGCGGTGTCGCCCGAGGCGCTGGAGCAGCGCCTTCGCGCCGACAGCGCGGGCGAGATCAAGGCCATCCTGGTGGTGCAGGTCGACACCGCCTCCGGCATCGTGAACGACATCCCCGCGCTCGGCGCAGCCATCGAGGCGAGCGGCCACGGCGCGCTCTTCATGGTCGATGCCATCGCCTCGCTCGGCTCGATGCCCTTCGAGATGGACGGCTGGGGCGTCGATGTCGCGGTCGCCGGCGCGCAGAAGGGGCTGATGATGACGCCCGGGCTGAGCTTCATCGCGGCGCGCGAGCGGGCGCTGGCCGCCCACGCCAATGCCGGGCTCCGCACCCGCTATTGGGACTGGACCGTGCGCGAGGGCGATCTCCACTACATGAAGTACTGCGGCACGCCGCCGGTGCACCTGCTCTTCGGGCTGCGCAAGTCCCTCGACATGCTCTTCGATGAAGGGCTGGAGAACGCCTTCCGCCGCCACGCGCTCCTGGCCGGCGCGACCCAGGCGGCGGTCGAGCGCTGGTCGCAAGGTGGGGCGCTCGCGTTCAACGTCCCGGAGCCTGCCGAACGCTCTCCCACCGTGACCACGATCCTCATGGACGACCCCGCGCTCAGCCGCCTGCTCGACTGGTGCTACGAGGTCTGCAACGTGAGCCTCGGCATCGGGCTCGGGCCGCTCGGGGGCCACGCCTTCCGCATCGCCCACATGGGCCACGTGAACGCACCCATGACGCTCGGCACCCTCGGCGCCATCGAGACCGGCCTCGCCGCTCTCGATATCCCCCACGGCAAAGCCGGCGTCTCAGCCGCCGTCGACTACCTCGGCAGCCGCCTGAAGGCGTAGCTAGGGGTTTACGGATAGCGTAAAACCAGGTACCGTACCCCGAGATGATCCAAAGTTTCAGGGGGCGATATACGCAGCGTTTCTTCCAGGGTTATCGGGTTGCTGCATTTCAGGGATTTGCCGATCAAGCAGCACGGCGCCTCACGTTATTGGACGCTGCTGAGACACTCGAAGACCTCGCCGCCTTTAGGAGCAACCGGTTGGAAGCGTTGCGGGGGGACAGGGCTGGTCAGCACAGCATTCGAATCAACCGGCAATGGCGTATCTGTTTTCGATGGACGGACGATGGGCCGGTCGACGTGGAAATCGTCGACTACCACTGAGGGCTGAAAAGATGACCGTACGAAAGGGGATGGCGCCGGTGCACCCGGGAGAAATCCTCCGCGACGAACTCGATGAACTCGGGCTGTCGGCGAACGCGCTGGCGAAGGCGCTGGGTGTGCCGGTAAACCGGATCACGATGATCCTGAATGGTCAGCGAGGCGTGAGCGCGGATTCGGCGCTCAGGCTCGCGCGCTATTTCGGAACGACGCCGCAGCTCTGGATGAACCTGCAAAAGTCCTGGGAGCTTCGTCGAGCCGAGATCGAGTCGGGTCACGAGATCGAAGAACGCGTGACGCCCCGGCCCTCGGCAGCCGCCTGAAGGCGTAAGCTTTGAGCGCCCTATTGCGTCGACGATTCCCGGGTCGGCACGGGGCCGGTGCCCGCGGGGCCGTCGTTGTCGTCGGTCGGCCTGAGGAACATGGCGAGCGCAATCAGGACGGCGCCGACGAAGAGCGCGACGGCAGCGTCCCTCAGGAAGCGCTTCACGCTACGCGCTCCCCTCCCCCGGTGACCCCGGACTGACCCCCGAGGCGCGCTCCCGCGCCGCCGCGAGCGCTGCCTCCAGCGCCTCCTCGAAGTGGCCGCCCACGATGGGCCCGTTGTGCCGGCGGTATTCGCGCACGATCTCCGCCTTTGCCTCGGCCGTGATGTCGCGCACGAGGTCCTGACGGCTCTCGCAGACATCGCAAACCAGGGCCTCGTCGCCCACCGCCGGTGTGCGCCACGCGTGCGGACTGCATCGCTCCATCGGACTGCCCTCGCCGCCTCGTCAGGCCGCTCGCAGCATACGCCCTTCGCCGCCCGCGGCGAACGCTCCGCAGGAGGTCGCGGTCACGGGCAATGTTACGGATGGACCCTCAGATCCGATCGGCGCAATCGATGTCCCGAATCTCGTGTTCCGGAAACGCCCTCTTCCAGGCTTCGTCGAAGGCGGCACGCTCGCCGCCCGCCTGCGCGTCGACGGTGTACTCGGTGGCGGTCCTCATGTTCGCCGTGGTCATGACGACGTAGCCCAGCTTCTCCACCTCGGCGACCCGGCGGCTCATGTAACGCTTGTTGCGGAACACGCCGAGAGAAACCCCGTAGATCCGCTCGCCCCTGTCGATGATCCAGAGGTCTTCCACGCCCTTGCCGCGCAGCGCGCGCACCGTCGCGACTGCCGCCTCGCGGCTCTCCGCCGGCGGCAGGTACACCTGATAGTTCTTGATGATTTGTTGCTCCTCGGAGCGCACAGACACCGCCTCCGCACCGTGCTCGCGTAGCCATGCCGCCGCCTCGTCGGCGACCTTGCGGTCGTCGAACCAGCCGGTCTGAATGCAGCTCTCGCGAGCCGCCAGGACGACCGCCTCCTTGGGTTCTCCGGGGCTCTCCGGCTCCTCGACGACCTCAGGCTCCTCGGGGATAACGGGTTCCTCCACGACCTCAGGTTCCTCGAGGCTCTCGGGTTCCTCAACGACCTCAGGTTCCTCGGGGATTTCAGCTTCCTCGAGAACCTCTGGTTCCTCGGGACTTCCGGGCTCCTCGACGATCTCAGCCTCCTCGAGAACCTCAGGCTCCTCGGGGATGTCGGGTTCCTCCACGACCTCCGGCTCCACGGGTAAGGCGGCCAGCGCCGCGACTTCTTTTTCCTCCTCCGCCGGCTCGGCCGCAGCAGGCTCGGCAGGCGCCGCCTCGGCCTGCGACGCTGCGCCGGCCTCTCCGCCCTCGACCGCCGCCACCTCCTGTTCGATTCGAAGCTCATGGGCGCGCTCGTAGGCCCGTTCAGCGAGCTTCATGTAGACATCGCCGAGATTGGCGTAGATGACCGCATCGGGCCTCATCTCCAGCGCGCCGACCAGCGCCTTGCGCGCGTCGTCGAGCCGGCCGAGCTTGGCGTAGAGCACGGCGAGGTTGTTGTGCGCCTCGAACATGGTGGGATGGTCGTTGCGAAGGCCCTCGAAGATGGCGACCGCCTCGACGAGATTGCCTTCGCGGGCGTGCAGCACGCCCTGCAGCAGGCGCACGCCGGGCGCCTCGGGATTGCGCTCGAGCATCTCCTCGATCGCCTTGCGCGCTTCCGCGTGGCGTTGCTGCGCAACCAGGGAAAGGGCGTCGTCGATGGGACCCTCGGCGAGCGCGGCGGTACACACCATCGGCCCCAGCACGCCGCATGCGATCGCCGCCCGCCTGAGCCATGTCATGGCTGGCACTTTTGGCCGGGCATGTGCCGTGCTATCCA
>Ga0209543_1000654_pt1 | contig 41188 bp, 25 predicted proteins | sample MesohylFT_FD_187296 | JGI IMG/M metagenome (GOLD analysis project Ga0209543, IMG submission 187296) | Host-associated microbial community of the marine sponge Aplysina aerophoba from Gulf of Piran - sponge mesohyl, lysed by freeze-thaw... | ecosystem: Host-associated > Porifera > Sponge >...
GCATCTCCGGCATCTCCGGTATCTGACCGGGTAGGTGGTTGCGGTTCGAGATCTCGCGCGCAATCAACCAGGATCCGTCCTCCTGGCGACGCATCACATCCATCCACTTCCCCACCTCCTGGTAGATTTGGGACGGTGCGTCCTTGGGCGAGACGCTCAGGGCGTAGGTGCCTCGGACGAACGCCAGATCACCGCTGTATTCGCTCTCGTCGACGCGGAGCTGCATGTCCCAGTTGGTGTCCGCGTAGTCGGCAGCGGCAAAGAGACGGATCGCGTCGCGGCCGACCTTCGCCTTGCTGTTCGTCTGCATCCGGATGGCGTCTTCCGTGTAGAGCACGGCCAAACCGTCCGCATCGCCCCGGTTCATCGCCTGCAGGTACTTGGCGGCGAGTTCACTCAGGGCCGCATTGTTCTCGGCCACCGGATCCACTTCCGGGGCGGGAGCCTCTTCTTCCGGCGGCGCCGCACAGCCCGCGGCGAGGACCAGGGCCGAGCAGAGCACGACGGTGGCACGGTTCATCCGGAGGATTTCTCTACAACCCATTCCGGACCTCCTTTCCGCAGCAGATGAGCCGCTAAGTGTTGCTCTTTTGTCTGTAACCCATAGGGTAGCACCCGGATTCCGGCAGGGTTGGCGCCGCGGCGCATAGTCTCCCTGCTGTCGTGACGCGCCCGCGCTCATCTCTGGCCGCCGTCATCGTTTCCGCCGCGGGTCTGGCCGCTGTGGCGCTGGGGACGGCGCCCTGGATCGCTGGAAGCGTGATGGTCATCCAGCCCGACCTGGCCCGGCGCGCTCTCGTCGCCGCAGCTCTCGGCGGCATCGTCGCCATCGCGGCGGCGGCACTTGCGGGCCGGGCGCATCCGACGGTGCGCGTCACGGTCCTGAGCCTCGGCGTGCTGGCCGCCTCTTCGAGTCCGGCCTTCGTGGCCCTCCTGGCTCGCCAGCCGCCGGCGGAACCGCGAGCAGCGGGTGGCTCCGCCCCAGCCGGATCGTCGGCAGCGACGGACAGGCTCCGAATCCTGCAGTTGAACGCGTACCACGGCTACCCGGACCGCGAAGGGCGTCTCGCGGGCCTGTCCGCAGGCGCACCCGCTGCCTCCGACCGTCTGGAGCGCGCGGACCGGCTGGCTTCAGCGATCAACCGCCTGCGTCCCGACGTCGTCGTCCTGCAGGAAGCGTGGTGCACGGTCACCGAAGGCTGTCTCGCCGACCGGCTGGCCGAGGACCTTGAACTGCACGCGGTCTACGCCCGGGCCAACGGGTCGCTGCGCTGGCTCGGCTTCGAAGAGGGCGCGGCCATCCTCAGCCGCTACCCCATCGCCGTTCCGGAGACCTGGCCCCTGCTGCCCGACCGGGACCGTTTCGAACGGAGAATCGCCCTGACGGCCCGGATCGACTTTCCGGCTCTGCCTTTCGAGGTGGTCGGCGTCCACGTTGCCAACGGCGACCCCGAACTCGCCGCCGCCCAGTCCCAACACCTCCTGGGGCAGCTCCGGGATCGCGCCGAGCGGCCGGTACTGATCGCGGGCGACTTCAACCTCGACAGCGACCACTCCGCCCTCAGCCGCTTCGGTGAGGCTGGCTACCGCGATGTCCTTCCGGGCGGAATCGACCATGTGCTGGTCGACGCCGGGACGTCCGGATGGTGGCCCTTGTGGAGCGAGTGGTCGCCTCAGTCGCAGGCCACGGCCCCGATCTCCGACCATCCCGGCATTCTGGTCGAGTTCCAATTGCCCGTACCTCCTCCCGACGACGACTGGAGCGGCGACTGGCAACTCGTCCCGGCCGAGCAGGCCGGACTCGACGCCGGTCGGCTGGAGCCGGCGGTCGAGGACATCGGCGCCCTCGAGGGAGTCCAGGGCGTGCTGGTCGCCCGCCACGGCCGACTCGTCGCCGAGCGCTACTTCCGCGGCTCCGCCGGCCGCCGCCCGCACAACATGAAGTCGGCCTCGAAGAGTGTCCTCTCGGCGCTGGCGGGTCTGGCGGTTGAGAACGGCGTCCTCGAACTCGATCAACCGATCGCCGAGCTTCTGCCCGAGGCCGCCGGCCTCGACGACCCAAGCAAGCAGAAGATCACCGTTCGCCACTTGCTGACGATGACCTCCGGCCTCGAGTCGACCAGCTTCGGCAACTACGGCTCGTGGGTGGCGTCCCGGAACTGGGTTCGGGCGGCGCTGACGCGGCCACTTCAAGCCGAGCCGGGAACCCGCTTCGCCTACAGCACCGGCGGCACGCACCTGCTCTCGGCCACCCTGGCCACGGCAGCGGGCCGGAGCACGCACGACTTTGCCCGCCAGCACCTCTTTGCCCCGCTGGGAATCCGGCACTCGGCCTGGGCTCGCGACCGGCAGGGCATCCACGTCGGCGGCAACAACCTCTCCCTGCTGCCGCGCGACATGCTCAAGTTCGGCCAGCTCTACCTGAACCGCGGCCGCTGGGCAGGGGAACAACTCCTGCCCTGGCAGTGGGTCGACGAATCCACCCGGCCCGGTCTCGCCGGCCCCCGTGGACGCGGCCGGATCTACGGCGGTTACGGCTACCTGTGGTGGCTCAGAGGACCTCGCGAGCGGGGCGCCTACATCGCCAGCGGATACGGAGGTCAGTACATCTACGTCTCTCCCGCCGAGGATCTGGTCGTCGTCATCATCTCGACCGAGGTGTCCAAGGGGCGCGGCTGGCGCGGCGAGTTGTTCGGAATGATCCGCAACGGAGTAGCCGGCAGCGCGATCGATCGCTACGCGAGGTCGGCCCGCGTTGTAAACTGAACGGTGTTCCAATGAACACGAAACTCAGGATTTCGCCGCGCTCAGGCGCCGCGACCCTGGCCGCACTCCTGCTCGGCGCGGGACCGGCCGCCGCGGCGGAGTTCGCCCCGGAAGATCTCGAGTTTTTCGAGCAGAGGATCCGCCCGGTTCTGGTGGAGCACTGCTACACCTGCCACAACAGCACCGAACTGGCCGAAAGCGGGCTGCGCCTGGACTACCGAGACGGCCTGCTCGAGGGCGGCATGCGCGGTCCGGCGATCGAACCCGGCAAACCACGCTCCAGTCTGCTGCTGCGGGCGATGCGCCACCCGAGTCTCGATTTTCGCATGCCGCTGGGCGGCGCCAGGCTGCCCGACGAGGTAGTCGCCGACTTCGAACGCTGGATCGAGATCGGGGCGCCCGATCCGAGAACCGAACCGCCGTCCGCCGCCGCTCTGAAGGAGGCGACGTCCTGGCAGACGACCCTCGAACAGCGCAAGCAGTGGTGGAGCCTGCAGCCGATCGCCGACCCCGAGCCGCCGGAAGTCGCCGACGGGCTCTGGTCGAAGAACGCGATCGACCGCTTCCTGGCCGCCGGGCTTGCCGAGGCCGAGCTCGAACCCGCGCCGCTGGCCGAACCCCGGACTGTCATGCGACGGCTGTCCTACGTGCTGACCGGCCTGCCGCCGACGCCGGCCCAGGTCGACGACTTCGAACGCCGCACAGCACTCGACCGGGACGCCGCGGTCGCGGAGGAGGTCGACCGGCTCCTGGCCGATCCGGCCTTCGGAGAGCGTTGGGCCCGGCACTGGATGGACTGGGTCCGCTACGCCGAGACGCACGGCAGTGAAGGCGACCCGCCGGTCCCCTACGCCTGGCGTTACCGCGACTACTTGATCCGGGCGCTGAACTCCGACGTACCGATCGACGAGTTGATCCGCGAACACCTGGCGGGCGATCTGCTCGCAAAGCCGCGGATGAACGCCGAACTCGGGATCAACGAGTCGGCGATCGGCATCGCCCAGTATCGCTTCGTGCTCCACGGTTTCGGCCCCACCGACGCCCTGGACGAGCAGGTGCGCTTCACCGAGAACCAGATCGACGTCGTCTCCAAGGCGTTCCTGGGGATGACCGTCGCCTGCGCCCGCTGCCACGACCACAAGTTCGACGCGATCAGCCAGACGGACTTCTACGCCCTCTACGGCACGATGGTGAACGGTCGCCCGGGGGTCCAGACGATCGACACCGAAGAGCGCCGAAACGCTTATCGCGACGAGCTGTCCGAACTCAAGAACGAGTTGCGGCATGTCCTTGCCGACGCCTGGATCCTTGCCGCCGCCGACGTGCCCGCAGGCTTGCAGCAACCGGACGGCCCATTGGCCGCGGCACTCACGGGCGGCCAGTCCCCCTACGATCCGCTCTACGCGTGGGTCCGAACCCGAGGGATCCGGGGCCGCGGGGCCTTCACGAAGCAGTGGAAGGCCCTGTCCGACGCCTACGCCGAGAGCAGACGGAAGCTCGAAGCCCGGCGGCAGGCGCCGGCGGTCCAGCGCTGGGATCTAAGCCGAACGGAAGACGTCGAGGAGTGGTACCGGCACGGCAACGGTCTGCCCGAAGCGAGGCCGCAGGGCGCCGGGAGCTACGAGGTCGCCCGGGCCGGTGACTCGATCGTCGCCGACATCCTGCCGGCCGGCGTCTACACGCACGCGCTGACCAACCGGCACAACGGCACCTTCTCGTCGCCGCGCTTCTTCATCGGGGCCAAGGCGAAACTGGCGGTGCGCATCGCCGGCCGCGGCGGCGCGGTCGCTCGCTACGTGGTCCAGAACTACCCTCAGGTCGGCGAGGTCTATCCGATCGAGACCCTCTCGGACGGCGAGTGGCGCTGGCAGCACTGGGACCTCGACTACTGGGACGGCGACCACGCCTACATCGAACTGGTGACGGCCGCCGATCACCCGATGACGGGTGAGAGTTCCGGCGGGCGGTCGGACCGCTCGTGGTTCGGGATCACCGAGGCGGTCGTTCTCGACGAAGCCGGCGAACTCCCGCGGGACGAGCCCGCCGAGTTCACGGCGCCCCTGTTCGAGATCGAGGGGGCGCCCGGAGACCGCGAAGAGCTCGCGGCGCGCTACGGCGAAGCGGTTCGCGAAGCGGCCGAGGCATGGCGCGACGGCTCGATGACCGATGCCCAGGCCCGCTTTCTCGCCAGCTTCGTGCGCCGTGGCCTGCTCCCGAACGACATGGAGGACGTGCCGGAGGCCCGTCCGATCGCCCTTGCGATCCGGGAACTCGAGGAGCGGATTCCACCACCGACCCGCTCTCCCGCGGTGCTCGCCGGCCCGCGTTTCGATCAGCCGCTGATGGAGCGGGGCAACCACCGGCAGCTCGGCGAACCCGTGCCCCAGCGGTTCCTCGAAGCGATCGACCCCGAGCCCTACGCCGACTCGGTCCACCCGCGGCTGGCCCTGGCCGAAAGCGTCCTCGACCCTGGCAACCCGCTGACCGCCCGCGTCATCGCGAACCGTCTCTGGGGGCACGCCTTCGGCCGCGGCATCGTCGCCACGCCGGACAACTTCGGGCAGATGGGCGAGCTGCCGTCGAACGCCGCCCTGCTCGATCATCTGGCGACCGGCCTGAAGGCCGATGGCTGGTCCCTGAAGACGTTCGTGCGGCGCCTTGCTCTGACCCGGGCCTTCCAGCTCGAGTCGACGCCTTCACCAGCCGCTCGTGAACGGGATCCGCAGAACCGCCTGCTTTCCCACGCCCATCTGCGGCGCCTGGAGGCCGAGGCGGTGCGGGACGCCATGCTGCTTGCCGCCGGCGATCTCGAGCCGGTCGACGCGGCCGAGACCCGCCCCGTCCCCGGCTGGTCGAACCGGCGTAGCGTCTACGTCCAGGTCATCCGGAACCAGCCGGACCCGATGCTCCACACGCTCGACCTGCCGACCCCGGTGACGACGAAGGGTCAGCGCGACCAGACGAACGTGCCAGCGCAGTCCCTGCTGCTGATGAACAACACCCAGGTAATGCACCTCGCCGCCCGCTTCGGCGATCGGATCGCCCACGACCCGGAACTGGGCACCGACCGCGAACGTATCGCCCGGATGTTCCGCTTGGCTCTCGGTCGGCCTCCGACCCCAGCCGAGTTCGACGGGGCCGAGCGGTTCCTCAGCCAGGCCGGCGATCAGAAGCCGGCGCGGGAGGACGTGGAAGCCTGGAACGCCGCGGCGTTCGACCGCCGCGAGGAGACCGCCGAACTCCGCGAGTTCACCGAGCAGAAAACCCGTGGCGTGCTGCGCTTCTACCACCGGGCGTCGGCGCCGGAAGCGATCGCGGCGTGGGAGTTCGACGAACCGCCGAAGAACGGTCGCGCCTACGGCACCGTAGGCGGTCTCGGACTCAAGCTGGGCCGGCATGTCCGCCTGAAGGACGGCGCGCTGTGGCTCGCGCCATCGGATGTTCTCGCGACGAAGCCGATCCGGCAGACGTTCGACGACTACACGCTCGAAGCCTGGGTCGCCGAACTTCCGGGCGATGCGGAGTCCGGCGCGCCGCCGCCGGTCCACCTGGTCCTGGCGCGGGACCGCGCGGGCGCCCTGACCGCGTACCGCAACGGCGTCGCGGCCGACCCGGAGAGCATCCGGCAGGAACTTCCGATGAGCCTCGAACGGGGTCGCCTCCAGTTCGCGGGCAGCGGCGACGCCCCCCTTGGCGTGCTGCAGGCCCGCCTCTACGACCGCGCCCTGGGCCCGGACGATGTCGCGGCCTCCGCGCTCGGCAACATCGAAGCGGCATCGGAGGAGGAGCAGGCCCGCATCTACCGTGGCACCTGGGCCCGCATTGCCCGACTCGAGTCGGAGGCGGACCGACTCGAGCAAAGTGCCGCCGGCGGCGACCCCTGGCATCAACTGGCGCACGCCATGTTCAACCTGAAGGAGTTCATGTACCTGCAATGAGCGATCCCACCTGTTCCCTGATGAGCCGCAGGCGGATGCTGGCGCAGGTTTCGACCGGCTTCGGCGCAATCGCGCTGAACGGCCTGCTCGGATCGGCACTCCTGCCCGGAACGGCTCGCGGCGCGCCGCGGGCCCGCGCCAGACACGTCATTTTCCTGTACATGTCGGGCGGCGTCTCCCAGGTCGACTCGTTCGACCCGAAGCCGCTGCTCGACCGCGATCACGGCAAGCCAATGCCGACGAAGATCGAACGCACCCAGTTCAACAACAACGGCGACATCTTCGCCTCGCCGTTCCCCTTCAAGCAGTACGGAGAGAGCGGCATCCCGGTCAGCAGCATGTTCCCCCATGTCGGCGAGTGCGTCGACGATCTGGCCGTCATCCGTTCGATGACCAGCACGGTGAACGAGCACGCCCAGGGCAACTACTTCTTCCACACCGGCTTCCCCCTGGTCGGCCACCCTTCGGCAGGAGCGTGGGTGAACTACGGACTCGGCACGGAGAACGAGAACCTGCCCGGCTTCGTCGTCCTGCAGAGCGGGGATGCGGGTATTCCCCACGGCGGCGTCGGCCTCTACAGCAACGGCTATCTGCCGGCCGAGTTCCAGGGCTCCGTCCTGCGCGGCGACGCGAAGGACGCGGTGCAGAACATCCAGCCTCTGGAAGCCCGGGCCGCCCAGCGGGAGCGGCTCGACTTCGTGCAGGAGATGGACCAGGCTTTCCTCGAGCGGCTGGGCGGCCACGCCGATGTCGAAGCGGCGGTGCGCAACTACGAGACGGCGTTCCGGATGCAGGCCGAGGTGCCCGAACTCTGCGACATCAGCGGCGAAACGCGGGCGACGCGCCAGCTCTACGCGCTGGACCACCCCAACCAGACGACGGCGGACTACGGTCGCCAGTGCCTGCTCGCGCGGCGGCTGGTCGAGCGCGGCGTGCGCTTTGTCGAACTGAGCTGCCTGCCCGAACCGACCGACGCGGGACAGGCCGCGAACCCGTGGGATCAGCACACCGGCCTCGAAATCGGCCACCGGAACATGGCGCTCCAGGTCGATCAGCCGATCGCCGGCCTCCTTCGCGACCTGAAGGCGCGCGGCCTGCTCGACGAGACGCTCGTCATCTGGGCCGGCGAGTTCGGACGCACGCCCTTCCACCAAGGCTCCGACGGCCGCGACCACAACCCGTTCGGGTTCTCGATCTGGCTCGCCGGCGGTGGGATCAAGGGCGGCACGATCCACGGAGCGACGGATGACTTCGGCTACCACGTGGTCGAGGACGAAGTCACGATCTACGACCTCTGGGCCACCGTCCTCCACCTCCTCGGCATCGACCACACCAACCTCACCTACCGCTACGGCGGCCGCGACTTCCGCCTCACCGACGTCCACGGCAATGTGGTCAACGAGATTCTGGCGTAACGCGGGGCGCACCCGCCTGAGCCGGGACCGGAGGGGGCGGACCCCAGCGGACGTGCGCGCTCAGGAGAGAGTGGGGGGTTTGCGCGCACTTCATTCCGCTCGCTCCGGTCGGTCTTCGGTTACTGGAATGGCGTTGAGCGTCGCTCGCTCCAAGCCCGCTGGAGTCCGCCCCCTCCGGTCCCGTCTCAGGCTGGACAGCGTCGTGCTGCCGGTTCTCGGTTCTTTAGCCTTCGTCGGTTCGCTCCTGGGGATCCAGAGTGCTGCGGTGATTGCTCAGGAGAACGGTCCCAGTTACTACCGCGACGTCTGGCCCGTGATCCAGCAGCGGTGCCAGGGCTGCCACCAGCCGGCCCAGCTCGGCGGTGAGCTGAACCTGACGAGCTTCGACGGGCTCGCAGCCGGCGGCATGAGCGGCCCTGCCTTTGTGGCCGGCAAACCCGACGAGAGCCGGATGCTCCAGATGCTCCGGGGAGCGATCGAGCCGGCGATGCCGATGCGGGCGGAACCGCTGGCGGAGACGGAGATCGCCGCGATCAGTGACTGGATCGCGGCCGGGGGCCACGACGACACGCCGGAGGAGATGCGGCTCGGTGCGGCGACCGGGCCGATCGTCTATCACCAGCCGCCAGTGATCACTGCGGTCGCCTACTCCGCCGACGGCGAGTGGCTGGCGGTTTCGGGCAATCGCGAGGTGCTGCTCCATCGCCGGTCGAAGATCGGCGGCGGGGACAGCCTGGAGGCTCGCTTCAGCAGCGTCTCCGAGCGCATCCAGGGGCTCGCGTTCCTCAGGAACGGGCGGCTGATCGCGACCGGCGGCACGCCTGCTCGGTTCGGCGAGATCCAGGTCTGGGATGTCGATGACCGGAAGCTGCGGGCGTCGACGTCCGTCTGCTACGACACGCTGTTCGGCCTCGCCGTCTCGCCCGACGAGCGCCGCCTCGCGGTCGGCTGCGCGGACAACACGATCCGGATCCACCAGGCGACCAGCGGTCGCGAGCTGCTGCGGATGAACCACCACGAGAACTGGGTCCTCGGCGTCGTCTTCGGCGGCGACGGCAGGCGCATCGTCTCCGTCGGCCGCGACCGCGCGGCCAAGCTGATCGACGCGAACAGCGGCGCCTTCGTCGAAAACATCAACCTATTGCGCGGTGAACTCGCGGCGGTCGTCCGCAATCCCCGGCTCGAGGCGGTCGTCATCGGCGGCGAGGACCGGGTGCCGTACTACTACAGGATGGACCGCGCCCGAAAGATGCTGATCGCCGACGACTCGACCCTGGTGCGGGAGTTCGAGCGCCAGGACGGGGAGATCTTCTCCCTCGCCGTGGACCCCCGCGGCACGCGTCTCGCGGTTGGAGGCGCCGCAGCCGCAGTGCCGATCTACGACCTGGAGACCGGCGAGCGGACCGCGACCGCCTCCGGCCACAGCGCCGGCATCTACACGGTGGCGTTCGACCCGACCGGCGCCGAGCTTGCGACTGCGGGCTTCGACGGTTCACTGCGGCTCTACCGCGCCGCCGACGGCGAGCTGCTGCACCAGTTCGTACCGGTGCCGCTCGAAGGCGCGCTCCGGGGAGAGACCACCGCCGGAGGCGCGCCGTGAGCGGCCATCGACTGTTGCGAGGCGCGTCCCAGTCGCTCGCCGGCATCGCCATCGCCACGGTCGCCGCCGCCGCGGCGCCGCCGCCGAATCTCTTCGACATGCATCCACACGGGGGCCAGCAGGGGCGGGCCCTGCGGCTGGTCATCGAGGGCTACGGTGTCTCGGGCGAGATGGAGATCGAGAGCACGCTGCCCGGATCGTTCGCCCGCCTCGGCCAGGCCGCCGACGAGGACAGGCTGCAGAAACAGCGGCGGCCGAACGATCGCAATCTCCAGGCCGCTGTCTTTCTGGTGGAAATCGACGCCGACGCCGCGCCGGGGCTCTATCCGCTGCGCGCCATAAGCGAGGACGGACTGTCGAACGCCCTGCTGTTCCGGGTAGACACCGTGTCCGAAGTCTCCGAGCAGAGCCTGCGCGATGCAGGTGGCGCGACCGAGACGCCCCGGCTCGATGCGCGGCCAATCGTCGTCAACGGCACGCTGGACGGAGCGGAGCGGGACCGCTATCGCTTCCAGGCAGCCCCGGACGAGCGGATCGTGCTGGAGGTCGAGGCGCGCCGCGTCGGCTCGGCGATCGATCCGGTGCTCCGAGTTCTCGACAGCGAAGGCCGGGAGATCGCCCTAAACCAGGAGGGATCCGGCATCGACGTCGACGCCCGTCTCGACTGGCAGCCGCCGGAGGCCGGAGAGTACGTCGTCGAAGTCCACGATGCCCGCTTCAGCAACCAGAGGCGAAACTTCTACCGCCTGAAGCTGATCGCCGCCTCGGACTACGAGTACGCCGACGCCGTCTTCCCCCTGGGGGCGCGCCGCGGCGAGGAGACGCGATTCGGGCTCGCCGGCGGCCGCGTAGCCGGCACCAGGGAAGTCGTCCGCGCCGTCGAAACGGAGAACGCCTTCGACAGCGTAGGCCCTGCGGCCGCCGCCAGAGCCAGCGCGGCGCTGCCGTTCCGGGTCGTCGTCGGCAGCCATCCCGAGGTGCGCGAAAGCGAGACGGCCGGCGACGAGGCCCTCGACACGCCCGTCGTCGTCAACGGGCGGATCGACGACGCCGGAGAGGTGGACCGCTACCGGATCGCCGCCGAGCCGGGCCGGAGGCTCCTGATCGAGGTCGAGGGAGCCGCGCTCGGCTCCTCCGACCTCTTTGGCGTGCTGACCGTCACGACGCCGGACGGCGAGTACCTGGCCTCCTCCGGCGACGACATCCCCGACCCCGACACCTTCCGGCTGCTTTCGCCGACCGCCACCTCCTTCGACCCCTGGGTCGTCGTCGAGGCGCCGGAAGGAGCGAACGAGCTGCACGTCGCGGTCGAGGACCTGGTCGGGCGCGGCGGTCCGCGTTTCGGCTACCGGCTGACGGCAACCGCGAACGGTCCAGACTTCGAGCTCCGCCTCGGCAGCGCCGAGTTGACGCTCAACAGCGGCGCTTCGAAGCCGATCGAGGTCGGCGCCGTGCGCCGCGGCTATCTGGGTCCGATCCGCCTCTACGTCGAGGACCCGCCCGCCGGCATCGAGGCCCGCGACGCTTGGATCAACAGGGAGGTGCGCGACAACGACACTCGCTCTCTCTCGCGCTCCGGCCGGATCCTGGTCAGCGCCAACCTCGACGCGACGCGCCAGCGCTTCGACCTCGACGTCTGGGGCGAAGGCGTGCTCGAGGACGGCACCGTGATCCGCCGCCGGGCGACCGTGCCGGGGAGCGTGACGCGGGTGCGCGCCGGTGACGGTCGCAGCTACACGACGGAGGCCGAGCGGTCGTTCAGCGCTCCCTGGCTGGAGACGCGCCTGCCGGTCCTGCTCACCGGCCGGACCGGACCGCGGTTGGTCGGCCTGGCGCCCGAGACGGTGAGGCTGGTCAAGGGCATGCCGTTCGACTTCGGGTGGAAGTACGAGGCGCCACCGGGTGAGGACACCCCGGTGAAACCGCCCATGGTCGTCAGCGCGCTGATCGGCGTGGGCGTGGGCGAGTTTCGGGTCGAGACGACCGAGAAGACCGACTACAACAAGTCCGAGGGCAGCAAACTGATCCGAAGCAGCGACGGCACCCAGCATGACCGCTACACCGTGACCCTGACCGGCGACGTGACGATTGACGGCCGGCGCGAGCGCCTCTACACGCCCGGCGTGACGCTCGAGATCGTCCCGGGCTACCGGATCGAGGTCGCCAACGCAAGTGTCGGGTCCGGCCGGAAGGGCGCCGTCGAAGGCGTCCTTCATCGGGAAGAGAGCTTCCGGCAGCCGGTCGAACTGCGCGCCGACGCGCTGCCCACCGGCGTCGTCTGCGACAGCACCGAAGTCGAGCCCGAGGACGACGGCACGTTCCGGCTCGCCTGCGAGGCGTCGGATGCCGTCGAAGCGGGCAACTACGACTTCCTGATCACGTCGTCGTCCTGGCTGGCCGGCGAGCGAGAGGTACGCTCCGCCTACACTACGGTGCCGGTGGCCGCACGAATGGAGGTGAAGGGCAGATGAGACGTTTCGCTGGGTGCGCCGTCACCCTTCTCTTCGGCTTTGCAGCCACTCTCCCGGGCACGACCACACCCGTCGAGCTACTCATCCATCCGGCCGAACTCAGCTTCGACAACCTCCGCGACGCCCGCAAGCTCCTTGTGGTCGGCATCCTCGAAACCGGCGAACGCATCGACCTCACCGCTGAAGCCGAAGTTCACACGAGCACCGCTCCGGTCGAGCGCAGCGACGACGGCTACTTCACGCCTACCACCGCCGGCAGCGGCTCCCTGACCGTGGAAGCCGCGGGCCTCACCGCCACCGTCCCCGTCACCGCGCAAGCCACCGGCACCACCAACTCGGCCCAACCCGTCACCTTCGTCCGCGACGTCCTGCCCGCGATGAACAAGGTCGGCTGCTCCTCGGGCACCTGCCACGGGGCCGCCAAGGGCAAGAACGGCTTCAAGCTGTCGCTGCGCGGCTACGACCCGGAGTTCGACTACCAGTCGCTGCTCTACGACCTGTCGGGCCGGCGGTTCAACCGCGCCGATCCTGCTCGCTCCCTGATGCTCGCCAAGCCGACGATGCAGGTCGCCCACGAGGGCGGTCTGCGCCTGGACCACGGGTCGCGCTACTACAACCTGATCCTCGACTGGATCTCGAGCGGCGTTCCGTACGGTGACAGGGAGCTCGACCGGGTCGAACGCCTCGAGATCCACCCGGCCGAGGTCTTCATGCATCGGCCGGAGATGAGGCAGCAGACGATCGTCATCGCCCACTACGGCGACGGCCGGAGCCGCGACGTGACCCGCGAGGCCCACGTCACCAGCAGCAACACGGAAACGATGGCTGTCGAGGACGGTCCCGCCGGCCCGGTCGCCGTCGGCCTGCGCCGCGGCGAGAGCACCCTGCTGGTGCGTTACGAAGGTCAGTTCGCCACAGCGCCCGCCACTGTCCTCAGCGGCCGCGAAGGCTTCGAGTGGACCGCCCTGCGCCAGGTCAACTACATCGACGAGTTGATCGACGAGAAGCTCCGGCGGATCGAGGTTCTGCCCTCGGCGCCGGTCGACGACGCCGCCTTCCTGCGCCGCGCCTCGCTCGACCTCACGGGTCAGATTCCGACCCGGGAACGGGCGCGGGCGTTCCTCGCCGACGACACGCCCACCCAGGAGAAACGGAAACGCCTGGTCGACGAACTGATCGCTAGTGACGCGTACGTCGACCACTGGACGCTCAAGTGGGGCGATCTGCTGCGCAGCAACCGGAAGTTCATGAGCTACAAGGGCATGCTCACCTTCCGTGGCTGGCTGCGCGAGGCGATCGAGGAGAACCGGCCCTACGACCGACTCGTCCACGAACTCGTCACGGCCTCCGGCAGCACCCTCGATCAGCCGGCGGCCAGTTACTACCGCGCCGCCCGCGATCCGAAGGAGGCGATGGAGACAACGACCCAGCTCTTCATGGGCGTGCGGATGGTTTGCGCCCAGTGCCACGACCACCCGTTCGAGCGCTGGACGCAGGACCAGTACTTCGAGATGACCGCGTTCTTCGCCGGCCTCGGCGTCCGCCCGGGTTTCCGCACCGGCGAGGAGATCGTGTTCGACAAGCGACGCGACGCGGAGCAGTTGCACCCGAAGACGAACGCCATCGTGGCCGCGAAGTATCTCGTGCCGGTCGACGGAGCGCCCGACCCTGGCGAGGGTCTCGGCCGCCGCGACGCGCTGGCCGAATGGCTGACGTCGCCCAACAACCCCTACTTCGCCCCCGCGATCGCGAACCGCGTGTGGAGCTACTTCATGGGCCGCGGGATCATCGATCCGGTCGACGACATCCGCGCCTCGAACCAGCCGGTCAACGCCGAGCTGCTGAATGCGCTGACGGCCGACCTGATCGAAAACGACTTCGACCTCCGCCACCTGATGCGGACGATCGCCACCTCGCGGGCCTACCAGTCCTCCTTCCAGACGAACGAGTGGAACCAGGACGACCGGATCAACTTCTCCCACCACGAACCGCGGCGGCTGAGCGCCGAGCAACTGGCTGACGCCGTCGCCCGCGCGACGGGCTCCCGGTTCGAAATCGACACCCTGCCCGAGGACTTCGACGCCACCGCGTTGCCGGACCCCCACGTGATGACGGCGAGCATGGGGATCGAGGGCTTCCTCGACCTGTTCGGCAAGCCGGACCGCGAAACCGCCTGCGAGTGCGAACGAAAGACGGAGATGAGCCTGCCGCAGGCTCTCAGCCTGCTCAACGGCTCCGTCATCGCGGACGCGATCGCGGATCCCGAGGGCCGGGTGGCGACCCTGGTGCTCTCGGGCCGGGACAATGAGGAGCTGATCGCCGAGCTCTACCTCGCAGCTCTCGGCCGGCTGCCGACCGGCGACGAAGCCGAACTCGCGGAGGGCCACTTCGAGTCCTCCGCGAGCCGCACCGCGGCGGCCCAGGACCTGATGTGGGCCCTGCTCAACTCGAACGCCTTTCTCTTCAACTCGTAAGCTCTATCTCGCAGCCGCAAAGGAGCCTCCGACCATGCTCGTGATCCCAGGACAGTCCGGCCACACCTGCGACGGCCCGACCCGGCGGGAGTTCCTCCGCGTCGGTTCGCTCGGCATCTTCGGCATCTCACTCAGCCAGACCCTGGCGCTCCGCGACGCACACGCCGCGACCGCGGCCGTTGACGCGCTCGCCGGCGGCAAGGGCTTCGGCAGCGCCAAGTCCGTCATCCTGTTGTTCCTCCAGGGCGGACCGAGCCACATCGACATCTGGGACCCGAAGCCCGACGCCCCCTCCAACATCCGCGGAGAGTTCGGCGCCATCGACACGAAGATCCCCGGCATCCGGCTCTCGGAGACGATGCCGCTGCTCGCCGACCACGTCGACAAGTGCACCCTGATCCGCTCGATGAGCTACACCCCAAAGGGGCTCTTCAACCACACAGCCGCGATCTACCAGATGCTGACCGGCTATCCGCCGGATCGCGTCTCGCCGTCCGGCCAGCTCGAGCCGCCGACCCCGGCCGACTTCCCGACCGCCGGCTCCCACATCTCCAGGCTCAAACCGCTCGACGACGCGATGCTCCCCTTCGTCGAGCTGCCCCGGCCGCTCCAGGAATCGAACGTGATCGGCAAGGGCGGCGCCGCCGGCTTCCTCGGCAAGGCCTACGACCCCTACCGGCTCTACCAGGACCCGAACCTGCCGATCGAACTCAGCGATCTCGAACTGCGCGAAGAGACTTCGCCCGAACGTCTCGCCGGCCGCTTCGAACTCCGCAAGGGCCTCAACGCATCGCTGCCCGAACTCGAGAAGGCGGTCGCCGACTCCGCGCTCGACGAGTACTACGAGAAGGCCTACGACCTCGTCCTCTCAGGCTCAGCCCGGCAGGCCTTCGACCTCTCGAACGAGTCCGACGAGATGCGCGAGCGCTACGGCAAGAACACCTTCGGCCAGGGCGCCCTGATGGCGCGGCGGCTGATCGAGGCCGGCACCCGCTTCGTCCAGCTCAACTGGCCCGCCGTCGCCAACGGCAACCCCGAAGTCGACTCCTGGGACACCCACGCGGCGAACTTCGGCCCGCTGCGGAACCTGCACTGCCCCGTCCTCGACCGGGCGCTGTCGGCGCTCCTCTCCGACATGGACGACCGCGGCCTCCTCGACGAGACCCTCGTCGTCGCCGTCGGCGAGTTCGGCCGCTCACCGCGCCTCGGCGTCAGCACCTCCGGCAACAGCAACTCCCCGGACGGCCGCGACCACTGGCCCTACTGCTACACCGCGATGGTCGCCGGCGCCGGCGTTTCCCGCGGCCAGCTCTACGGCGAATCCGACGAGACCGCCTCCGCCCCGCGCGAAAAGCCCGTCCACCCGAACGACCTGTTGGCGACGGTGTACTACACGCTGGGAATCGACCCCGCGATGGAGATCCTGAATCACCTGGATCAGCCGCGAGAGCTGGTCAAGGGCGAGGTGATTCGGGGGTTGTGGGCCTAGAATCGCCGACGCGACGAACTCACGTCCAAACCCCTGAGGCTGGCCTCTGGAACACTATGTCTGCAAGCGAGATCATCTTCTGGGTAACCGAGGACGAAACAGACGGCGGCTACTCGGCCAGCGCCGTGGGACACGCGATTCACACCGAGGGCGACTCCATCGAAGAACTTCGGGCCAACGTCAAGGATGCAGTCGACTGTCACTTCGACGACAACACATCCAAGCCTCGGCTGATTCGCCTGCACTTCGTGCGTGACCCGGTTCCGCAGGAATCGCGGGGTCTCGACGCGGAAACCGAGTTGTTGCGCTTGGCGCTGGCGGGGGAAGTCCGACTCGGCCGGCCCAACGACGCGGCGCTATACACGCGTCCGCCCAGAGATCAGCGATTGCCGCACGATGAGGTGATGGCGCTCCTGGACGCGGTTCGCGGCGAGAGGTGACGCTCTACGCCGAGAGCGGCGCGGCCCTACCCTGGTTGGTCGGCGAGCCCGCCGCGGCTTCGGGGCTCGCCCTCCGGCCCTCCAAGTGGGGAACCTGACGTGGGCAACGCCAGCCTGAGCTGGATCACCGGCTACATCTGGGGCATCGCGGACGACGTGCTGCGCGACCTCTACGTCCGCGGCAAGTACCGCGACGTCATCCTGCCGATGACCCTGCTGCGACGGCTCGACGCGGTGCTTGAGCCGCGCAAGCAGCACGTCCTGCAGGTGAAGGCGAGCCTCGACGAGCTCGGCATCGTGGACCAGGACGCCACCCTGCGGGACGCTGCCAAGCAGGACTTCTACAACACGTCCACGTACACGTTGCGCGACCTGCGGGCCCGCGCCGGCCGGCAGCGCCTCCGGGCCGACTTCGAGGCCTGGCTCGACGGCTTCTCTCCGAACGTCCAGGACATCCTCAACAACTTCGAGTTCCGCAACCAGATCCCTCGGCTCTCCCGGGCCGACGCGCTCGGCACGCTGATCGAGAAGCTGACCTCGCCCGACATCAACCTCGGGCCGGCGCCGGTGCTGAACGGCGACGGCGCCGTGAAGCACCCCGGCCTCGACAACCACGGCATGGGCTCGATCTTCGAAGAGCTGATCCGCCGCTTCAACGAGGAGAACAACGAGGAGGCCGGTGAGCACTTCACGCCGCGCGACGCGGTGAAGCTGATGGCCAACCTCGTCTTCCTGCCCGTGGCGGACCGGATCCGGTCCGCCACCTACACCCTCTACGACGGCGCCTGCGGCACCGGCGGCATCCTCACGGTGGCCGAGGAAGTGCTGCAGTCGCTCGCCGCCGAACGCGGCAAGGAGGTCTCCACGCACCTCTTCGGCCAGGAGATCAACGCCGAGACCTACGCCATCTGCAAGGCCGACCTGCTGCTCAAGGGCGAAGGTGCGGCCGCCGACAACATCGTCGGCGGGCCGGAACACTCCACCCTCTCGAACGACGCCTTCCCCGCCCGCGAGTTCGACTTCATGCTCTCCAACCCGCCCTACGGCAAGAGCTGGAAGACGGATCTCCAGCGCATGGGCGGCAAGAAGGACATGCGCGACCAGCGCTTCCTGATCGAGCACGGCGACGACCCGGAGTACTCCCTCGTCACCCGGAGCAGCGACGGGCAGATGCTCTTCCTGGCCAACAAGCTCGCCAAGATGAAGCGAAAGACCCCGCTCGGCAGCCGGATCGCCGAGGTCCACAACGGCAGTTCCCTCTTCACCGGCGACGCCGGCCAAGGCGAGAGCAATATCCGTCGCTGGATCATCGAGAATGACTGGCTGGAGGCCATCGTCGCCCTGCCGCTCAACATGTTCTACAACACCGGCATCGCCACCTACGTCTGGGTGCTGACGAACCGCAAGCCGGAGCATCGCCGAGGCAAGGTCCAGCTCATCAACGCCACGAAGTGGTTCCGGCCGCTGCGCAAGAACCTCGGCAAGAAGACTGTCAACTCGGCGACGACGACATCGCACGCATCTGCGACGCCTTCCTGGCCTTCGAGGAGACCGAGGAGAGCAGGATCTTCGACAACAAGGCGTTCGGCTACTGGAAGGTCACCGTCGAGCGGCCCCTGCGCATCGAAGGCGTCGGGGCGGGTCGTGCCTACAAGGCAGCCGAGATCCGTGAATTCAAGGCCGCCGGCATCCGCAGCGAAGAGGCGCCGCCCGTGATCCGGAAGGTCCACAAACGAGGAGTCGAGGCGGACCCGTTGCGCGGCCTGTTCGAGGCCAAGGTCGATGGCCGGACCGCCATCGTCGAGTACGAGACCGACACGAGCCTCCGCGACACCGAGCAGATCCCCCTCCAGGAAGACGGCGGAATCGAGGCCTTCCTGCGCCGCGAGGTCCTGCCCTGGGCCGCGGACGCGTGGTACAACCCCAAGACCGTGAAGACCGGCTACGAGATCAGCTTCAACCGCTACTTCTACAAGCCCGAGCCGATGCGGCCACTGGCGGAGATCCAGGCCGACATCCTGGCGCTGGAGACGCAGACCGAGGGTCTGCTGGCCGAGATCATGGGCGGCATGGCGTACTCGCCGCCCACGAAGCAGCGGGTGTACCTCGACACCTCCGTCTTCGGCGGTTGCGACGAGGACGAGTTTCGCGAACCGTCGCGAAGCCTGTTCGAGCGCTTCCGGCGCGGCGAACTCAGACTCGTGGTTTCGCCCTTCACGATCGACGAACTGAACGACGCCCCGAAGCGGATCAGGGAGATGATCGGCACCGTGCCCGAGGAGCACGTCGAACTGCTACCGGATTCCGACGAAGCCGGTAGGCTAGCAACACGGTACATCGCGGCCGGCGCCCTCGGCCCATCGATGCGCCCCGACGGTTTGCACATTGCGGCCGCCACGCTGGCCCGCGTCGATCACTTGGTGAGTTGGAACTTCAAGCACATGGTCAACCCGTGGCGGATCAGCATCATCAACGCGGTGAACCGGCGGCACGGCCACTCCCACCTCGACATCCGCACACCACGAGACTTCCGAGACGATGAGTGACGAAAGCAATCCGGTGGAGAAGAGCTTCGACTGCGTCGCCTTTCAGCGCGCCCAGCGGAAGAAACTCGGCAAGAAGTTCGAGACCATGACCAGCGAGGAGATCGGCGCCTGGATGCGCGACTACCGACCGACTGACCCGAAGCTGCGGCGTCTGGTCGAGCGCCTGCGAGCTCGCGATGCGAGCGTGCACGAGCCGACCTCCTCGGACCGCCGCCTCCGGGCATGAACCGCTGGGCCGTCTGCGGGCGGGCGAACAGACCGAAGCGACCAGCATCATGAGAAGGTCTCGGCGGCGCCAGCGGGGCGGAACCCAGAAACGAATCCAGTCCGAATGACCGCTGACTCGACAACCAGGAGAGGAAAGAGCTTCGACTGCGTCGCCTTCCAGCGAGAACAGAGGGTCCGTATCAGCCGCATGCTGAACTCCATGACCAGGGAGGAACGCGTTGATTGGCTGTGCAACGTAGAGATCACCGACCCCATCCTCCGCCGCTGCATGGAGAGAGCGCCGCGAGGCACACTCCGCAAAGCCGGTGTCCCGCTTCCCGACCACGAAGTCCGAGGGGGCCGAGGGGAGTGACGGACAAGGTAAACAAGAGAACTTCGACGGCGTCGCCTTCCAGCGTGCTCAGCGGGAGAAGCTCGGCAAGAAGTTCGAGACCATGAGCAACGGCGAGAGCAACGCCTGGATGCGCGACTACCGGCCAACGGGCCCCATACTCCGCAGACTCACGGAGCGCGCAAGGCGCGGGATCGCGAACGACGCAGCCATCGAGTCCACGGTCCCTGCCGAGCAGTCCGGGGAATGACCCGCACCGTCGAGGCATTCAGCGAGTACGAGGACTCGGGCGTCGAGCACCTTGGGAGAGTGCCGGCCCATTGGGAGGTACGGCGGATTTCCACCCTGGCGGGCCTTCTGAACGGCGGCACACCCTCCTCGGCAAACCCCGCCTACTGGGGAGGCGACGTTCCGTGGATCACACCCACCGATCTGGGTCGGCTTCAGGGCCACCGAGTTCGCGAGACAGCCCGCACCCTCACGAAAGCCGGATACGAGGCCTGCGGTGCTTCAATGGCACCGACAGGCAGCCTTGCCCTATCGACGCGAGCGCCGATCGGCCACCTCGGAATCCTGGGCCAACCGGCCTGCACCAACCAGGGATGCCGACTCCTGGTGCCCAACGACTCCATCGACTCCCATTTCCTCTACCACGCCCTCGCGACATTCCGCGCCGAGATCAGGGCTCTGGGCCAAGGAAGCACGTTCACGGAGTTGTCGCGGGAACACCTGGCAGCGTTCCGCATCAGTCTGCCTCCCCTACCCGAGCAGACCGCCATCGGCAGATTCCTCGACCACGTCGACAGGGCGCCTACAGCGGGCCAGTCGTGAGAAGGAGAAGCTGATCGCGCTGCTGGGGGAGCAGCAGCAGGCCATCACGAATCAGGCCGTCACCGGCCAAATCGATCTCCGAACCGGCCAGCCCTATGCCGCCTACCGGAAGTCCGGCCTCGACTGGCTGCCCGAAGTGCCGGCACACTGGACCTTGCGTCGAAACAGCCGGTTGTTCGCCGAACGACACGAGACCGGATTCGGAGATCTTCCCGTCCTCGAGGTTTCACTGCGCACGGGTGTGCGAACTCGCGACTGGGAGGACGGGGGCCGCAAGCAACAGATTACTGACCGGGACAAATACAAGAGGGCCGCGAAGGGGGACATCGCGTACAACATGATGCGCCTCTGGCAAGGCGCGATCGGCCACGTTCCGGTCGACGGTCTCGTCAGCCCGGCCTACGTCGTGGCGCGGCCGCTGGAAGGCGTTGAGGCCGCCTACTACGACCATCTGTTTCGGACCGACATCTACAAGCAGCAGGTCAACAGGAACTCGCGCGGCATCGTGTCCGACCGAAACCGGCTGTACTGGGACGCCTTCAAGCGGATGGCGTCGCCGTTCCCTCCATCGCACGAGCAAAGGCGCGTCGTCGAGCATCTCCAAGTTGCCGCCGACCGGATAGACGCCGGCGTTTACGCCGCTCGCCGCCAGATCGCACTTCTCCGGGAGTTCCGCGCGCGACTGACTGCCGACGTCGTCACCGGAAAGCTGGACGTGCGCGATGAGGCTGCTTCCCTTCGCCGAAGCACCCCTTCAGCACGGCTCCGCGAGCAGCCAAGACCTGCCCCGGCGCACACTGTCTGACATTCCAGCCCCGCTCCGCCCTACCACGGCCATCGGCCGACAGAACGGCCAAGACGCGGCACCTTCTCTCCTTACCGATCAAAGTTCTCAAGCTCCTCTCCGACCTCATACACGCCTTCAAGACAAAGCCTGTCGATCAGAGCCAGCGACCGCAGGCCCCAATGCTCTTGCTGGTGCTGCTGGTACGTCCGGAAGACAAGCCTGACAATGGTATGGAGCCCGGCGGCCGGCCTCTCCTGAGGCCTGTCCATACGGTCGAAGAACCGTTCGCATGCCATGACCGTTACGCCCGGTAGTGGGCGCAGCGACTTCTCCAAGACGTGGAGCAGCCAGAACGGATCGTCGCGGTAGGCCCTGCTGCCACAGAACGCCTCGACAAGATCCGCGTACTCGTCGAGCGGTTCACTCTCCATACGCTGGAAGCAGGTCGCAGCCTCTTTTCTCACGCCGGCGTCGGCGTCATCGAACAGCTCCGAGAGGGTTCGTTCGCACCATACACGGGATTCCGATTCGGCCACGTTGAACGCGGCGACTTCGCACACTCCGAGCCGGTGGGCGGCGCTGCCCTCAAGACACTGGGCCACAAGATCTGCGGCACCTTCCTGCCGAAGAGACGCGGCGCTAAGCAAGCACGCGCCTGTCTCAACGACCTTCGGCTCCGCCGAGCCGATCATTCGTTCAAGAAACGGCCGGACCTCGGCAAAGTTCCGATACAACGCACCATGAAGAAGGTGGCGCGCATGTCGGCTGGCAAGCAATCCGTCCTCAGACAGGTTCGTTCTTCGAAGAAGCACCATCGCGAGTCCGAGGTCGTGATAGGCGACGGCCTGAAGCGCGCCAAGGACGCAGGAAACGACAGCCGGGCTCTCGTCCTCGATCATCCGATCCAGGGTTGGCCGGAACGCAGTCAGGCAGGAACGGTCCGCGGAGACGAGCTTGGCGATCGCCAAGGCCGTTCGTCCGCGCGTCGAGTTGATGCCGCTCGTATAGATGTCGCCGTTGAGGAACCGCCGACCGTTCGCCGAGGTCTGTTGCCAAGACTCCGAACTGGGATTCTCATGCTCCGTCGCGAGCCGGTGGAGCATCCTGGTCGCCTCCACCGGCACAGGCAACTTGAGACCACCGAGGACATCGGCAACCGACTGGCCACAGTAGCTGAACGCCTCAGCGAGCGCCTTGCGGCACACCTGGAGCTTCACGTCGTTGGCTATCGGAGCCTTTTCCAGCCCGGCGAGAACGCGGTCGAGATAGGCAGGGTTCGCATCAGCCGGGAACCGCAGGCCCAGACGGGCGAACCGCTCTGGGTCCTCCTCGGTGGGTCCGACCAGCGCCCCCGCCAGTTCCTGCGCCCCGCCCTTCTGGATGTCCAGTAGGTCACGGCGAGACGACCACTCCGCCGAGTACTTTCCGATGGCCAGAAGCCACTGCTGGTCCGTCATCTTCGCGATGGACTCCGCAGGTATCGGAGGCCCCACAATGCCGCCCTCGATCTCGAGGCCCTTGCCCAAGGGCTCGCCGAACTTCCGTTCCAACTCCTGAAAGCGTTTCCTCGCCCGCTTGCCGCGGAGGTCTGGCGGGATCGCCGAGAGCAGGGTGAATTGAGCGCGACCTTCTTGGCGGCGACCCTCCTTGGTCCGCTCAAACCGATCGACATGGCCGAGAATCAGCGCCTCGATCCTCTCACGAGCAGAGGCAGAGCAGTGCGGAAGGGCTGCCTGGATCGTCTCCATCGCATACCACCACCGGTTACTGCCTGTGCCGCACTCAAGCCGCCACGGTTCCTCACAAAGCAGCGACATTGCCTCGTCGGCGTACCGGGTCGGCTCGCCCCGGAAGAGCGCTAGCAACAGGTAGTTCGCCGTGTGGCTATCTCGTCCTTGGAGATCGGCAATCAGCTTTCTTGCCGAGCTGCTGTCGAGCGGAGCGAGCACCGCCAGCGCTCGAGCGAGGCACGTCAGGCACGTCTCGTCAGCACTGAGATGCGTCAACTCACTGAGAAAGGTCCAGACAGAATCGCGCCTGGGTGCCGTGTCCCCAGTCGCCGTCGAGTCGACGACCTCCAGCACGGCCGGAAGCACATGTTCGACAAACGCTGCGGGAGCGTTTACCCCGGATTCCACAAGCATGCGCGAAGCCGTATCGTCGTAGCCAAGGAGCGGTTCTGGGTGGGAGATCGAATCGTCCTCAAGGCGACGGTGCAGCCGGCGCCGGAGCCGGTGGCCAAGCGCTTCAGCGATCCACTCAGGCCGATCTTCCTTCAAGCCCCAGAGCGTGTCCCGGAACGTGTCGTTCGAGGCGAGCGTTGCCCGGCCATCGTCCAGGACACCGTTGTCCACAAGACGGAGAAACAAATCGAAGAGCGGCCGACTGCCACGGTGCCGGACGCGCCCCATGAACGCGCAGAAACGCTGGGGCCACCGACCATCGGAATCGGCGTACGGTCGGAGCAAGGCCGCCACCCGACCAGGCGAATGGCGATAGTGCACCAAGAGGTAGTTCACGGCCATATCGCCAAGCTGAACGGAACCGGACCTGAGCCAGTCCTCGATCTGACCGCGCTCATCGGCGACACGGAACCACGACCGCGAACCGAAGAACGACCGCCAAGCGAGTGCCGGCAACGTGTTCTGGCTCGGTGTTCCGGCCTCGATCGCCTTCAGTTCTGGCCCGATCCATCTCTCCCAGATCGTCCATTCCTCGTCCGTCGGCTCCTCGACATGAGCCAAGAGTGCGAACACGAGGTGCTTGATATGTCCGCGGATCCGCTCATCCAAGAGGACATCACGAACCTCTTGTACATACCGGGGGAAGTCCTGTTCGCGAAGGTACACCAGCACCTGGCGCACCTGAGAACGCCGGAAGAGATGCTGTTCTGCGCCCGTCAAGAACGGCACAAGTCGCTCCGACCGGCCGAAGAACAGGCGCGCAGAGCAATAGTCGAAGAAGCTCTCGTGCCCGAACCCGTAGAGGCAGCCATCAAAGGTCAGCACGCCCTCCGACGCCATCTGCTTCAGGTAGGCCGACGGTACTTCGTCAAGTCTCTCCTTCGGGACCCAGAGCTGCTGGGACGATGTCATCTCGCCGCAGACCTTCTGCACCACCCCGGTCCAGCGCCCCGCCAGATGCCCAGCCCTCTCGTCGACCGCTTGCTGCTTGCAGCACCAGTACCGGTCGAACAGCTCCTTGGCCGTGCCGAACGCTGGAGCGTGCGAGGCAACGAAGCCGGCGTCCAAGAACAGGGACAGGTTCTGCGCGAGCCGCAAGAGCTTGAGTTGATGCTGACCAAAGAGCGCCGGATCGAAGCCGGCGTCCGCGAGAATCTCCTTGACCTGAGACCCATCGAACTCCGTGACCTTGACCGGCCCCGCGGACTTCGCGACAAGCCTTCTAAGCTGTGGATCGTGCTCCCAGTCGAACTCCCGACTGACGACTATCGTGTGAACGGGAACCCGCGCCCGAAGGCCCCGGGTTTCGTCAAGCAGTGCTTCAGCCACATCGAACGCGCGAGACCCCCTGCCCGACATCGTGCTGACCGCGTCCAGTTGGTCCACGATCAAGACACCAGGCCGGTTCGCGGACTCGGCTGCAGCGGCCAGTACCAACGCCGGCGACTCCTCCAGATCCAGTTGCTGGCCGATCTGTCTAGTCGTTCGTGCCGACGGAAGGCCGTCGAGGCGCAGGACCAGGACGGGCACGTCGCGCTCCCGCAAGGCGCGCACCACCTCAACGATGCAGGCGGTCTTGCCGACGCCGGCCTTCCCAACGAGGACAGCGTCAGTCGAGTTCTTGCCCAGGCGTGAAAGCAAGGTCGTTGCGGCGTCCCTCGGAACGAGTTGCTCCCGGATGAGCCGCTTCTGGGCGTTCACGAGGTAGTGAGCATCGGTCGCTCGTCGCACGGCATTCGCCGCATCCTCAGGGTTGTTGACGTGCCGCATCAGGTAACCGCGTCGGGTGAGGGCCTCCTTGAGTCCCTGGCGAGTAAGCGTCTCGTGCAAGGAGTCGTCGATCATCGCCAAAAGCGTCCTTGCCAACTCAGCTGGGTTCGCAATGAAGAGCGCCCGCAACCCCCGCTCGACGGTCTTTCGTAGCTCGGGCTCGTTGATCGTGCTGACTTCGATTCGCCGCAGCCGATCAAACGCATCTCGAGCGCTGCAGGCCCACGCACGGCGCAGTTTGCAGAAGGGTTCTCCGCGGGAGTCAGCTTTGAGGAAGACGCGCTGGAATTCTCCTATTGACGCTGCGCTGCCAGCGGTGCAACACAGATCGGAGAGCTCCGGAGCGTCAGAGCTTGAAGCGAAGACAAACACGTTGGCGCTGTTCGCCAGCCTCCGCCCCATCGCTTGAAGAACACCTCCGGATCTGAGCGCTTCCAAGCTCCATTTGCCGTTAGGGTTGCGGCGCTTTACCTGATGAAACTCGCGCCTCGGGCCCTTTGCCACGACGAACTCTGCTTCATCGAGACCGGGTTCCTCCAGTCGAATCGAGTCCGTCTCTCCCTGGAGCATTCGAACGAACTCCGACAGCGTCCACCACTTCTCGTAGCGGACACCGAGTTTCGCGGCTGGCCCCCCTGGTAGCGGCACTTCGACTTGCTGGAGGCCGAACGCCCGCCAGTGCGCCGGCAAGCGCCCAACCTCGTTCCTCCAAGGTCGTGGAAGGCAAACAGTACACCGTCGCTGAACTGCGGCGAGGCAGCCTCAGGCCATCCACATCTCCTATTCTGCGGAGGTCAACCGGCCGGGGAGGAGACTCTGTCTGGTACGTCTCAACCTCGGGGCCACCTCCAACTGGCAAGCGCGACGACCGACACGTTCAACATGCGGCGACAGCGATGTCACGGGCCTCCTGCGTCTAAGATAGTCGGCGTCGATGGGCGGTGCACAGTCAGGAGCCGGAACGAAGGCGAAGGTTCCCGTCGAGCGACTCCGCCTGGACGGCGAGACTCCGAGACTCCTGGATCGGGCTAGGCATGCCACCGACGAGTCGATCATCGCCCGGCTCTACTCCGCGGGCCTCGACGAGTTGCTTCAGGCGATCTCGACGAACGGCTACCTCGACATCGAACCGCTCGTGGCGATGGGTGCCGCCGACAGCGACGAGCTGACCGTCCTCGAGGGGAATCGGCGCCTCGCCGCGCTCAGGCTCTTGCGCGAGCCAGAGCTGGTGAACAGGATCGCCTCCTCGGAGAAACTCCGCATCGCGGTCCCCGACGTCAAGGAGTCGCTCCGCGACACCCTCGACCAAGTGACGGTCCATCGGGTCGCTTCTCGCGAAGACGCTCGGGCGTTCATTGGCTTCAAGCACATCAACGGTGCCGCCAAGTGGAACGCCTACGCCAAGGCGCGGTTCGTAGCGGACTGGTACCAGGGAGGTGAAGTCAGCATCGAACGGATCGCCAACGCAGTCGGCGACCGCCACGGCACGGTCAGCCGGATGGTGTCTGCCATCTACGTGCTGGAGCAGGCGATCAGGGAGGGCCTGTTCGACATCGAGGACCGCTACACGCCAATCTTCAACTTCAGCCATCTCTTAGCGGCCCTTTCGCGTTCGCAGTACGTGGAGTACCTCGGGCTGGGGCGCCCTTGGCCGCCTGACGAACCGCGCCCCGACCCCGTCCCCATCGAGAGGCTGGAGTGTCTTCGAAAGGTGCTCCTCTGGATCTACGGCTCGACGCAAGACCGAGTCCCGCCCGCGGTCCGCACAATGAACCCCGACATCAAACGGCTCGGAGAAGTCCTCCCGCACGCCGGGGCCCGAGAATTGCTGGCAGCGGGATACGACCTGCATCAGGCGCACGCGGCTACCGAGCCGATAGACCGGCGCTTCGTCGCCTCGCTCCTGCGTGCGCGGAACGCCATCGGCGATGCGGCCGGTTCGCTCCGTACCTACGACGGTCAGGACGAATCGCTTCTCGACATCACCGAGGATGTCAGGGAAACGTCCGACGCCGTGTATCGCAACATGCTGAAGAAGCGCCGCAGGGCTGCCGTCCGCACATGACTGAGCGGAAGTGGCGGTCGAAGCCGCTGCTATCCTGCTCGGCGCAGGAACCGTGAGTCGGCACCATGAGGAACATCACCGTATCCGTCGACGACGAGACCTACGAGCGCGCCCGTACTCTCGCGGCGGAGCAGGGAACATCGGTCACCGCCCTCGTCCGTGGCTTCCTCAAAAACCTCGCTCAGTGGCAGGGCCCGGAAGGACCCGGGAAAGAAGCCGAGACGAAACGAGATCTCCGCGAGCGCATGCTCCGCGAGGTGTTGGAGGACATCCGTGCGACGCGGCCCCGATTCAGCGCCTCCGAGAACCTCCCTCGGGAAGCCCTCTACGACCGCGATGCGTCTCGCTGACGCGCCCGCGTCGTGACGACCGACACGACAGAGCGCGGCCTTGAACGCCTAATCTGCACCGCGCTCGCCGGACATCCCTGCGAGCCGCCGCCGAAGGGCGGCGAGCACCCCGATCTGAAGGCCCAGCCCGGCGGCGGCACGGGCTGGACGGCCGGCGACCCCCGCGACTACGACCGGAGCTACTGCGTCGATCTCGCCCAGCTCTCCGCGTTCCTCCGCGCCACCCAGCCCGACGCCGCCGCAAGCCTGGCCCTGGACGAGGACGGGCCGGCGCGGCGCAAGTTCCTTGCCCGGCTGCAGAGCGAGATCACGAAGCGCGGCACCATCGACGTGCTGCGCAACGGCATCAAGCATGGCGCGCACGACCTGGAGATGTTCTACGGCACGCCGTCGGAAGGGAACGAACTCGCGCAACAACGCTTCGACCTGAACCGCTTCACCGTCACGCGCCAGCTCCGCTACAGCCGGGACGAGACGAAACTGGCGCTCGACCTGGCGCTGTTCGTCAACGGTCTTCCGGTCATCACGTTCGAACTGAAGAACAATCTGACCAAGCAGACCGTGAGCGACGCGGTCGAGCAGTACCGGAAGGACCGCAGTCCGCGGGAGAAGCTGTTCGAGTTCGGGCGCTGCATCGTCCATTTCGCGGCGGACGAGCGGGAAGTGCGCTTCTGCACCCACCTGCGGGGCAAGGCGTCCTGGTTCCTGCCCTTCAACCGAGGCTGGAAGGACGGCGCGGGCAACCCGCCGAACCCGGACGGACTGGCTGCCGACTACCTGTGGCGCGACGTGCTGACCCGCGAGAGCCTGACGGAGATCATCGAGAACTACGCCCAGATCGTCGAATCGAAGGACGAGAAGACGGGGCGCAAGAAGAAGACCCAGATCTGGCCGCGCTACCACCAGCTCGACGTGGTCCGCCGGCTCCTGGCCGACGCGGCGGAGCACGGCGCCGGCAAGCGCTACCTAATCCAGCACTCCGCGGGCAGCGGCAAGAGCTACTCCATCGCCTGGCTGGCCCATCAACTGATCGGGCTGAAGGAACGGACAGGCTTCCCGCGCACCCGGGCGGAAGAGGCCGGCGGCTCCGTATTCGACTCCATCGTCGTCGTCACGGACCGGGTCATTCTCGACCGCCAGATCCACGACACGATCAGGCAGTACGCTCAGGTCGGGGCAACTGTCGGACACGCGGACCGTTCGGGGGATCTCCGCCAGCTCCTCGAAGGCGGCAAGAAAATCGTCATCACGACGATCCAGAAGTTCCCCCACGTCCTGGACGCGATCGGTAACGAGCAGCGCGGACGACGGTTCGCGATCATCATCGACGAGGCCCACTCCAGCCAGGGCGGGCGGACGAGCGCGGCGGTGTCGGGCGCCCTCTCCGAAGCCGGCGCCCGCGGCGAAGACGAGACGTACGAGGACCAGATCAACCGACTGATGGAGTCCCGCAAGCTGCTCCCGAACGCCAGCTACTTCGCGTTCACCGCCACACCAAAGAACAAGACCCTGGAGCTCTTCGGGGTTCCCGAACCGCAGCCCGACGGCTTGGTCAAGCGCCGTGCCTTCCACACCTACTCGATGAAGCAGGCGATCGAGGAGGGCTTCATTCTCGATGTATTGAAGCACTACACGCCGGTCAAGAGCTACTACCGGCTCGCGAAGAGTGTCGAGGACGACCCGGAGTTCGACATCAAGAAGGCGCAACGGAAGTTGCGGCGTTTCGTCGAGGGGCACGACCACGCGATCCGCCTGAAGGCCGAGATCATGGCGGACCACTTCCACGATCGGGTCGCCGCGCCGCGGAAGATCGGCGGCGAGGCGCGGGCCATGGTGGTCACGAACGGCGTCCAGCGCGCGATCCAGTACTTCCACGCCATCCGCAACTGCCTGCAGGCGAGGAAGAGCCCGTACCGGGCGATCGTCGCCTTCTCTGGCGAGCACGAGTACGGCGGAACGAAGGTCACGGAAGCCTCGCTCAACGGCTTCCCGTCAAGGCGGATCGCGGAGAAGATCCAGGAACATCCCTACCGGTTCCTGGTCTGCGCGGACAAGTTCCAGACCGGCTACGACGAACCGCTGCTGCACACGATGTACGTCGACAAGACGCTGTCGGGGATCAAGGCGGTGCAAACCTTGTCGCGGCTCAACCGGGCACACCCGAGGAAGCACGACGTCTTCGTGCTCGACTTCCTGAACGATTCCGAGATCATCCGCGACTCGTTCGCGAACTACTACCGCGGAACGATCCTCGCCGACGAGACGGACCCGGACCGGCTGCACGACCTGCAGGCCGACCTCGATGCAGCGCAGGTTTACTCGGCGGAGCAGATCGACCGCTTCGTTGAGCGCTATCTGGATGGAGCGGAGCGCGACCGGCTCGACCCGATCCTCGACGACTGCGTAGCCGTCTACCTCAGCGATCTCGACGAGGACGGGCAGGTCGACTTCAAGGGCAAGGCGAAGGGCTTCCTGCGCGCCTACGGCTTCCTCTCGTCCATCCTCCCGTTCTCGAACGCCGGCTGGGAGAAGCGGTCGATCTTCCTGAACTTCCTGATCTCCAAGCTGCCGGCGCCGCGGGAGGAGGACCTGGCGCGGGGGATCCTCGAAGCAATCGACATGGACAGCTATCGGGCCGAGAAACAGGCGATGCGGAAGATCCTGCTGCCCGACGAGGACGCCGAGGTCGATCCGACGCCGCCCGCCGGCGCCGGCCATCGCGCGGAACCGGAGATGGAACACCTCTCCAACATCATCAAGGCGTTCAACGACCACTTCGGCGGCATCGAGTGGGACGACGCCGACCGCGTGCAGCGAATGATCGCATTCGACATTCCCGCAAGAGTCGCCGCCGACACGGCCTTCCGCAACGCACGGCAGAACTCGGACCGGGAGAACACCCGGATAGAGCACGACAAAGCGCTTGTCCGCGTGATGCAGAACCTGATGAAGGACGACACCGAGCTGTTCAAGCAGTTCATGGACAACGAGAGCTTCAAACAGTGGATGTCCGAGACCGTCTTCAGGCGCGCGTACGATCAGGCCGGGGCGCCGTGAGAGTGTGAACACACGCGCAATTCTCATCGGCCTCGCTCTCGGTCTGGGGCTCGGAATCGCCGCGTCCGCGACGGGGTCGCCCGCTCTATTGCGGGCCGCCGAGGCTGTCGAGCCGCTCGGTCAGGTCTTCCTTCGCGCGATCCAGATGGTCGTCATCCCGTTGGTCGCGGCGGTCGTCTTCGTCGGCGTGGGCCGGATCGGCGACCTGCGGAAGCTCGGTCGGCTGGGGGGACTGGCCGTGGGCTTCTTCTGGGCGACGACGCTGCCGGCGATCCTGATCGGGATGGGGGTGATGGGCTTCGCTCTCACCTTCACGGCACCCGTGGCGCCGCCCACGCCCGTAGCGGAGCTGGACGCCACGGGTGTGGGCATCGTCGACTTCCTGGTCAATCTCGTCCCCCGGAATCCGGTCCAGGTCGCCGCCGACGGCGCCCTTCTCTCGCTGCTCATCTTCGTCGTCCTCCTGGCCGCGGCAACGACCACCCTGCCGAGCGAGAAGCAGCGGACGCTGACGTCTTTCGCGGAGGCCCTCGGGGACGCTCTGACGAAGCTGATGAGCTGGATCCTGTGGACGGCGCCGGTGGGCGTCTTCGGGCTCGCGGCGCCGGTGATCGCGAAGACGGGGGCGGCGATGCTGCAGAACCTCGCCGTCTTCATCGTCGCCGTCGTGGTGGGCCTCTTCCTCCTGAAGGGACTCGTTCTCCTGCCCCTGGTCTGGTTCCTGGGCGGCGTGCCGCCCGGGCGCTTCATCCGGGCAACCGTGGGCACGTACACCGTGGGCTTCACGACGACGACGTCGGTGGGGACGCTGCCGATGATGCTGCAGGAGGCGAAGAAGCTCGGCCTGTCCGAGCGCAAGTACACCCTGATCCTGCCGCTCGCGGCGTCGATCAACCGTCCCGGCAGCGCGCTGTTCCAGAGCGCGTCGCTCGTTTTCCTGGCGGCCATGTACGGGGTGCCGCTCGACGCGGGGCTGATCGCCGCGGCGGTGCTGGCGATCTTCCTCGCGGCGATGACGGTCGCTCCGGTGCCCAGCGCCAGCATCGTGTCGATGGCGCCGGCCCTGGACGTCGTCGGCGTGCCGATCGCGGGGCTCGGCATTCTGCTCGGGATCGACCGCGTGCCCGACGTCTTCCGTTCCGCGGCCAACGTGATTGCCCATATGTGCGCCGCGACCACGGTCGACACGATGACGCGTGGCGACGCCGAAGAGTGAATCACCGATCCGCAGACTACTATGGTGGGCAGCATATTGAATCGACACCGCTCCGTAAACCGTCTGGCGATCCTCTGTTTGCTCGTCCTGGCGCTCAGCGCTCAAGGCTGCACCGGCGGAGACTCAGGCGACTATCTGACCCCCGACCTCCGGCAACGCGTCGAGGCGCTGAAGCTGGAGGCGCCCGAAAGCACCGACGACGTCGCCGTCCTGAGCGACCGGCTCGACACACTGTGGCAGTGGGCGAACGCCTACTCCCTCACCGGCGGTCCGATCCCCGACGCCTTTCCGCAGCTTGTCGCGAATGCGAACCGCTCACTTCGCGAGCTGGGGGGCGGAGCGACAATTCCAATGTCGAGGATCCCGGAGTTCATCCGCCTCTACACCCGGGAATTCCAGATCAAGGACGAGCATCCGGGGGCGGTCGGCTCGCTGACCCTCGACCCGCCCGGTCCGTTCCGCGCCGGCGATCAGGTCACGGTCCGACTGGTCTACACCGTGGGCGCGCTCGGCATGGCGGAGGGGGGCGGTCTCCTGGTGCGCGGCGCGCGGAGCGGCATCCAGGCTGATGACCCGGCCGGCCGGAACTACGTGTCGATCGAGAGCTCGAATCCAGACGCGACGCTGACTTCCAGCGAGCCCTGGGGCGACTGGCTGGGGATGCACTTCCGGCCGAGAACCGGGCCGGTACGTCCCGGCGTGCCGCGGGCCGTGCTGCAGTTCCGTCTGAGTGGTGCGGCTCTCGAGGAAGGCGACACGATCACCATCACCTACGGCGACACCTCGGGCGGCGGGCCAGGTTTCGCGCTGCAGGAGACCTCCAACGACCAGGTGATCCTGCATGTCTACGCCGACATCGAGGGCACCGGCGACCTGCTGCGACCGGCATGGCCTTCGTTCGAGGTGCTGGGCCGAGACGAGGTCCGCTACGTCAACGCCGTCGCCCCTTCGATCGTTGCGCCCGGCGAGGCCTTCACGCTGGCCGTCCGCGCCGAGGACCGGCTGAAGAACCCGTCCTCCGGTGTCATGCCCGCGCTCGAGGTGTTGCTGGACGGTGAGCCGTTCCGCACGATCGAGGCCGGCAGTCCGGCCATCTCGCTGCTCGAAAACGTCAGCCTCACCGAACCCGGCGTCTACCGTTTCTCCGTCCGGAACGAGGACGGATCGATCCGGGCGACGAGCAATCCCGTTCGCGTCGAGGATGACCCGGCCACCCGCGTCTACTGGGGCGAGACCCACGGTCACACCGCCTTCGCCGAGGGCCAGGGATCGCCCGACGGCTACTACCGGTTTGGGCGCGACGTGGCCCGGCTCGATTTCCTGAGCCTCTCCGAGCACGACATCTGGATGGACGACAGCGAGTGGCGGAAGCTGCAGGAGCTGGTCGAGGAGTACCGGATCGAAGGCCAATTCACGACGATCCTGAGCTTCGAGTGGACGTCGCGGTCGCCGCTGGGCGGCCACCACAACGTGTTCTTCCGCGACACGCCCGGCCGCAGCCGGGTTCCGAACCAGAAGGCGCCTCTGCTCGACGAGCTCTACGCAGGCCTGCGCGATCAGAACAGCAACGACGACGTGCTGGTCATCCCCCACGCCCACCAACCGGGCGACTGGACGAACAGCGATCCCGACCTGGAGCGGCTGGTCGAGATTCAGTCGGGCCACGGCACCTTCGACTGGTTCGGCAACAAGTACCTGCAGAACGGCTTCGAGGTCGGCTTCATCGGCGCCTCCGACAACCACAACGGCCATCCCGGGTACTCCGGGGCCGGCAACCGGCAACTGGGGGGTCTGGCCGCCGTCTACGCGCCCGAGAACAACGCGGACGCGATCTTCAGCGCGCTCCGCGACCGGGCGGCCTATGCGACGACCGGCGAGCGCATCATCCTCGAGGCGACCCTCAACGGCGCCCGCATGGGCACCCGCCAGGAGGACGCCGCGGAGCGCCGGATCGACTGCCGGGTCCACGGCACGGCGCCTATCGACGCGATCGACGTGATCAGGAACGGCACGATCGTCTACACCAGGAGATACCTGGAGAGCGCGCTGTCCGAGGAAGCGCGGGTGCAGATCACGTTCGAGTCGTCGACCGAGATCCACGGCGAGCGCACGCCGCCCCGCGGCGGGCGACCGTGGAAGGGAGCGATCACTGTCGCCGGCGCAACGCTGGTCGGTTACGACGATCCATGGTTCACCCAGCCCGCGACCTACCGCGTGGCCCGCAACACAGAAGACCGCAACCGGATCGACTTTGACTTCCCCACCCGCGGTCGTCCGAAGTCGCTCGTCCTCGAGTTGCGCGGCGCCAGCCCGGACACCGTGGTCACCGTCGAGATGGAGACGACGACCGAGTCCCGCGGCTCGGGCGGCTACGTCCGCGTCCCCCAGGAGCTGCCGGCGAGTACCGTACGGTTCCAGCTCGGCGACCTGAAGGGACAGGTCGACCGCCGCGAGGTCCAGGTGCTGGAGCACACAGACGCGCTCTCCGCGCAGATCGTGACCGAGGGACGGGCCCTCGACCAGGAGTTCACCTTCACCGACCAGGGCGAGGTCCAGGCCGGCGACTACTACTACCTCCGCGTTCGCCAGATCGACGGCAGCATGGCGTGGTCGAGCCCGTTCTGGGTAGGAGAGAACTCAGGCTAGCGAGACCGGAGGCCGCCTGCGGCGGCATGCCGGTCAGACGGCCGGCCCACCCAGTGTGGAGCCGAAGCGTTAGGCTCTGGGGAACCCTGGAACAAGGAGATTCGAGATGCGGAAGACCCTCGCCCTGCTTTCCCTGCTGCTCGTGTCGGGCGCCGGCGTGGCCGCCGCAGCAGCCGCCGACGAGATTCCCCGAACGCCAAACGGCAAGCCCGACTTCACCGGCCGGTACGACATCCGCTCGCTGACGCCCTTCGAGCGCCGACCCGAGCGCGGCGAGGAACTCGTTCTGAGCCCGGAGGAGGCGGCCGAAGTCGAAGCCGCCCAGGTTCAGCGGGTCCTGGCCGGCGACGCGGACAGCAGCCCGGATCGGCCGCCACCCGAGAAAGGCGCCTTCATCGACTCGCAGAGCTACAACTACGCCTGGTTCGATCCGGGCCACACGATGTTCCAGATCGACGGCAAGTACCGCACGTCCATCCTGACGAACCCCCGGAACGGACGGATGCCGCCGCTGACGGAGGAAGCCCAGAAGAATCGTGGGTCCCTGCCCCGGTTCATCTGGATGAACGACGACGGCACGGCCTGGTGGCTGGAGTCGGGCGACACCCCCTTCGACAGCCCGGAGACGATGGTCCTCGGCGTGCGATGCATCTACCAGCCCGGCGCTTCGATCCCGATCCGCACGATCTCCTACAACAACCTGAAGACCCTGGTGCAGACGGACGACTATCTGATGATCCACATCGAGTGGATGCACTGGACGCGGGTCGTGCGGATCGACTCGGAACACTCACCCGCGGCGTACCGCTCCTACTCCGGCGACTCGATCGCCCGGTGGGAGGGCGACACCCTGGTCGTCGAGACGAAGAACTTCCGTCGTGAGGCAGCGCCCCAGATGCTGCACGGCCGCGAGTCGGCCGGCGTGCCCCGGGGCGCGATGAAGGTCGTCGAGCGCTTCAGCCCGATTGACGGCCAGTCGCTGCTCTACCAGTTCGAGGTCGAGGACGAGGAGTACACGGCGCCATTCGGCGGCGAGATGCCGTGGCCGAAGACGGACCAGTACAACTACGAGTACGCCTGCCACGAAGGCAACTACTCGATGCTGGGGCAGCTCAGGGGAGCGCGCCAGCTCGAGAAGGAGTGGATCGACGCCGGCAAGCCGGTGAAGGGCGGCGAGTAGAGCCGGCGCACCCGGTTCAGATCATGCTGTAGCCGGAGCCCTGGCGCTCCGTGCCAAGCCCCCGCCCTTTCTCGATCCAGCCGAACTCCTCCAGGATGGCCTGGCTGTAGGTCACCCGCCCGGTGACGCGGTCGATCGGCTCCGTCGCGAGGAGGAGTGCAGCCTGCGCCATCGTCTCGACGGTCTCGGCCTCGTTCGGGTCGCGACCTTCCATCAACCGGTGATGAACGACGCCGGGGGTCGGCACGATCTGGGACGGGCTGTAGCAGGTCACCGAGACGCCATGCTCGTAGACCTCGGAGGCCAAGCCCTGGGTGAAACGTTCCAGGGCCGCCTTCTCGGCGCCGTACAGTGAGCCGCCCGCGAACTGCGGGCCCGTGTACGGACCTCGGCCGGGGCCGATCGCGGCGCCCGACGAGACGTTGACGATGCTGCCGGTCCCCCGCTCGATCATCTCCGGCAGCACGAGCTTCGAGAGGTAGAACGGCGCGTGGAAGTTGACCGCGGTCGAGCGGTGCCACTTGTTGACGGGGAAGTCGACGACCGGGATGAAATAGGTCAGAGCGGCGTTGTTGATCAGCACCTCGACCGGCCCGAGCGCGTCGCGCACCTCGTTCACCAGCCGCTCGCAGTTGTCGTACTCGGACACGTCGCAGGCGAAGGCAGTCGCGTCGCCGCCGGCCGCCCGGATCTCCTCGATCGTCTCCTCAAGCGAACCGCCGAGGTAGTGCCCGCCCTCGGACAGCGTGCGCGCCGTGCAGGCGACCTGTGCGCCGTGCTCGGCGAACAGCTCGGCTATCGCCTTGCCGATGCCGCGGCTCGCTCCGGTGACCAGGGCGACCTTGCCGTCGAGCTTCTTCTCTGCTTGCGTCACTGTGCTTCCTCCTTCATCCGTCGTAGGCGTCCCGGTACCGCTCGCGCAGCACGTTCTTCTGTACCTTCCCCATCGCATTGCGCGGCAGTTCCTCGACCCAGTAGAAGCGCCGCGGGTGCTTGAACCGGGCCAGACCCGCATCGAGCGCGGAGCGGAGCGTATCGTCGCCGACCGTCGCCTGCTCCGCCACCAGCACGGCCACGACCCCCTCGCCGAGGTCAGCGTGCGGCGCGCCGATCACCGCGGACTCCGCTACACCCGCCACCTCGTCCAGTCGATCCTCGATTTCCTTGGGATAGACGTTGAAGCCGCCCGCGATGATCAGATCCTTGCCGCGGCCTACCAGGGTCACACGGCCCTCAGCGTCGACGCTGGCGAGGTCGCCGGTGACGAAGAAACCATCGCCGCGCATCTCCTCGGCCGTTTTTTCCGGCAGTCCCCAGTAGCCCGGAAACAGGTTCGGGCCGCGAATCTCCAGGGTTCCCACTTCCGCCACAGGCAATTCGGCGCCGTCCTCGCCCGCAACCCGGACCTCGACGTCCGGCAGCGGAAAACCCACAGTGCCGGCCACCCGCTCCCCTCGCAGCGGGTTCGACGTGATCATCCCGGCCTCGGTCATGCCGTAGCGCTCCAGAATCCGATGCCCCGTTCGAGTCTCGAACTCGCCGAAGACGGCCTCCGTCAGTGGCGCCGATCCGGAAACGAACAGCCGAATGCTCTGGCAGTCGGCACTCCCGAACCCCGGCTCAGCCAGCAGCCGCGAGTAGAACGTCGGCACACCCATCAGGACCGTCGCCTCGGGCAGCAGACCGCGCACCACCCCGGCGTCGAACGCCGGCAGGAAGAGGATCTTCGAGGCGTTCAGGAACGCGGTGTGGAGCGCCACGAACAGGCCGTGGACGTGGAAGATCGGCAGCGCGTGGAGCAGCACGTCGCCCGGCTCGAAGCCCCAGATCTCGTGCAGGGAAAGCGCGTTCGAGATCAGGTTCCCGTGCGTGATCATCGCCCCCTTGGACCGACCCGTGGTGCCCGACGTGTAGCAGATCGCCGCCAGGTCGTCGTCGTCGCGGGGCTCGATCGCGGGGTCCGCCGGAGCTGCCTGGGCCTCCCTCCACAGCCCGTCGATGTCAACCGTCCGCGGGTCTCCGCCGTCGTTTGAATCGGCCGCAACCGCGCCGCCCACGACGACCCGTGGCGAAGCGTCACCGACGAAGAAGTCGACTTCCCGCTCCGTGTACGCCGTGTTCAGGGGCACGTAGACCCCACCGCAGCGCAACACGCCGAGGTAGAGCGCTACCGCCTCCATCGACTTCGGCACCTGGACCAGCACCCGGTCGCCCGGCTCGACACCCCGGCCGCGCAGCACCGCGGCGAACCGGGCGGACGCCCGATCGAGATCGCCGTAAGTCCAGGTCACGCCTCCCGCTCCGCCGCCAGCTCGCAGCACGAGGCTCGGGCGATCCAACGAGGGTTCGAAACGTTCGCGAAGAAGACCGAAGAGATTCGTCATGAGAAACTGGCTACGTTCGGAAGACCGACGATCCTACGCGCGTTGCAATCCCGTATGCCGGCAATCCACACGTCCAGCCTTGGCCGACAGGCGCTGCCTCTCATCGCCGCCCTGCTCCTGGCGGCCCTCATCGCCTGCACGGACGATCCGGTCTCCGAGACCGTGACGCTCGAGTTCTTTCCGGAAGCGGAGAACCAGCCGAACCCGGCCGAGGTCGACACCGCCGCGCCGCCCGACACCTCCGGCTACGTCCGCATCGAGGCCGAGGTCGAGATCCGGCGCCACATGATCCCGCAGGAAAACTCCGTCATCGCCCGGCGGGTGAACGACCGCACGGAAGCGCTGATGAACGAACACGATCCATGGCATATCCGGTTCGATCGCGTCTTCGAGCCGGTCGCAGACGGTGCCGAGTGGCAGCGCGCCGGGAGAGAGCTGACCAGCTACCGCCGCTGGGCGCTGGCGGCCGACCCGGACACGGCGCTCCAGGGCTTCTTCGTCGACACCCCGATGTGGCCTGTATTCGAGGTCCGGGACAACGAACGCCGGCTACCGGACCAGTGGCGGCCGCCACCCCAGACCGTGACCCTTGCGTTCGTTTTCTCGGGCGGAACCAGGGCGACGGCGGGCGAGTCGGACACCGCGTACCGGGGCTTTCGCAACTTCGCAGCCGACGCGGCGCGCTACCAGCGCCGGGTCGCTGCGCTGTGGGAGTACATGGACGAGAACCCGGGCCGTCGCTTCGAGACGCTGCGGGGACTGTTCGCCGGGGCCGAGGGCGAGGAACTGCCGGAATCGCAGTTGATCGTGCAACCACGGCAGTTGGCGCCGCCGGCGGCACCGCAGCCGATCCATCGCGGCTCGGCGAGTCTTCCGCGCCTCCGCGACCTGGAAATCGAGTTGATCGAAAGGGTGGTCACGGCCGGCGAACCGCTGGTCCAGATCTTCGAAGCACCGGATGACGACGCCTTCACCCTGCAGGAACTGTCGCGCCGCGTGTTCGATCCCTTCCCGGGCGTAGTCACCGCCAAGCCCGACGGCACCGTCGTCGAAGCGGTCGGATTCGTCGAGGGCGGCGAGGGCTACAGCATCCCCTCGCTCGACCTCTGGAACGCGTACAAGGCCCTGGACGGCCTCTTCGTGTCTCCCGACCCGCTCGTCTTCCTGCTCGAAACCCAGAACGACGACTTCGGCTGCGACGAGGACGACGACGCCTGCAGGAACACCGCGCGCGTCTCCGCTTTCCTGCAGAGCGGGCCGCTCGGGGCCCGCCCCGGCTCCGCGACCCGTATCCAGCAGGTGCTGGAGGCCGAACTGCGACCCCTCGACGAGTACCGCCTGGTCTGGATCCGCGGCGGCGCCAACGAGACGACGGAAGAAGCCCCCCAGCCAGCCATCGAGACGGGTCGGTAGATCCGGGCCGGTACAATCCGGCGCTGCGTTACGGAACGCGCAGCGGAAGAGCCACGGTTCGCCGAATCAGGAACCGCCGCGCAAGACTTGATCCTCACGAGGTACCGATGACCATTTCGACCTTCAACCGACCCCACTCGTGTCCGCGCCGCATCGCGGCGCTTCCGGTCGCCGTTCTCCTGCTCCTGGCCGCTGCCGTTTCAACCTCGGCGCAACGGTCCTACCCGCCCGCCATGGAGGGCACGACGTCCGAGGTCTACCGCACCGTCGACGACGTCGAACTGAACATCTATCTGTGCAACCCGGAAGGCCATTCGGCCGACGACGCGCGACCCGCGATCGTCTTCTTCTTCGGCGGCGGCTGGCGCTCGGGTTCGCCGCAGCAGTTCCTGCCCCACTGCCGCTACCTCGCCGACCGCGGGATGGTTGCCGCCGTCGCCGACTACCGGGTGGCCAGCCGCCACGGCGTCACGGCAAGTGAGTGCGTCGGAGACGCGAAGAGCGCCGTCCGATGGCTGCGCGCCAACGCGGACATGCTCGGTATCGACCCCGACCGCATCGCCGCCGGCGGCGGATCGGCGGGCGGCCACCTGGCGGCGGCCACCGCCACGCTGCCCGGACACGATCCCGATCCCGACGGCCCGAGCCCGGTTCCGAACGCCCTGGTCCTGTTCAACCCCGCCACGATTCTGGCGCCCGTCGACGGCGATCCGATGCCGACGGAAGAGCAGCGCGAGCGCTTCGCCGCGCTGGCGGAGCGTTTCGGAGCGCCGCCCGAGTCGATGTCCCCCTACCACCACCTGCGGGAGGGACTGCCACCCACGATTCTCCTACATGGCGATGCCGACGAAACCGTGGCGCACAGCACGGCGGACAGGTTCTGTCGCGGCCTCCGGAAACACAGGGCTCGATGCGATTTCGTCAGCTATCACGACCAGGGCCATGGTTTCTTCAACTTCGGCCGCGGTGAGGGCGACGAGAAGAACAAGTGGTACGAAGACACCGTCTCCCGCATGGACGGCTTCCTGTACTCGCTCGAGTGGCTCGATCCGAAGCCCAATCCCGACGGCACGCCGGGAGAACGCCTGACCTGGGAGGAGTCGCTCAGTAGGGCGCTCGGCAACCAGGGTCTCCCTCCCGGAATCCAGGAGATCAGGGAAGAGCTGGAACGCCGCGCCGCTGAGGAGTCAGCCTCTGAGGACGCGGAGAACAGCGACGAAGAGGACCCTCCGCCTGACGCCGAGCAGGTGGACAACGACGCCGCCGAGGACGAGTGATTCCCGGCCCCACGATCCGCCGGCGGCTGAGCTCCGTTGTTCTCGCCGCGTTCGCCATCGGGAGCGCGGCCTTCGCCCAAACAGCGCCGACGCCAGGAGCGGCCTCGTCCAGCCAGACTGGAACCCAACCGGCCGGCGAATGGCACAACTACGCGGCCGACAGCCGGAGCAGCAAGTACTCGCCGCTCGACCAGATCGACGGGACGAACGTTCACCAGCTCGAGATCGCCTGGCGCTGGAAGTCGATCGACTATGGCCTCGCCGCCCGACACGAGGGCGTTGTCCCGCCCTTCGTGTTCCAGAACACGCCGATGATGCGCGACGGGCGGGT
>Ga0209543_1000655_pt1 | contig 41186 bp, 32 predicted proteins | sample MesohylFT_FD_187296 | JGI IMG/M metagenome (GOLD analysis project Ga0209543, IMG submission 187296) | Host-associated microbial community of the marine sponge Aplysina aerophoba from Gulf of Piran - sponge mesohyl, lysed by freeze-thaw... | ecosystem: Host-associated > Porifera > Sponge >...
AAAGACCATCTCCGTGCCGGTGTTCGAGGACGGCCATGACGAGGACCATGAGAGGCTGATGCTGACGCTGTCCAACCCGCACCCGTGGCGGCGGGTGCGATTGCATGATGCGACCGCGACGGGGACGATCTCCAACTCCGACGCGATGCCGAGAGCCTGGATCGGACGCTTCGGACGAACGGTGGCGGATCAGGTGCTGGATGCGGTGGATGCCCGGATGCGGGCGAAGCCGGCACCCGGCGTCGAGGCGCGTCTCGCCGGGCAAGGGATCGGCGGCGAGACGGCGTTCCAGGGCTTCGAAGCCCGCCCCCAATCGCCGGCGCCTGAACAGACGGCGCCGGGGCAGGACCCGCTGGCCGGCACGTCGTTCTCGCTGACCGGGCAGACGCAGGGCAGCGGCATCGTCTCGATCTGGGGCCGGGGTGCGGTGACGCGCTTCGCGGGCCGGGACGCTGCCGGCGCGGAGGCGGGGGGCGACGTAGCGGTCGACGGCGAGGTGGCGAGCGGCCTGCTGGGCGCGGACTGGAGCGACGGGCGCTGGACGACCGGGCTGGTCGTCTCGCACAGCCGGGGCGACGGTGGTTACCGTGGTGAGGGCGTCGGCACGATGACCTCGACGCTGACCGGGGTGTGGCCCTGGACGCGCTATGCGGTGGGCGAGCGGCTCTCGGTTTGGGGCGTCGCGGGCTACGGCGACGGCAGCCTGACGCTGGAGCCGCGCGCGGAGGAAGGCACCCGTGCCGGGGCGATCCGGACCGATCTGGATCTCCGGATGGCGGCGGTCGGGCTGCGCGGCGTGGCGCTCGACGGCGGCGAGGACGGTGTCTCGCTGGCAGTGAAGACCGATGCCATGACCGTGCATACCGCATCGGACGCGGTATCCGGAGCAGGCGGCAACCTGGCGGCTGCCGAGGCCGAGGTCACGCGGCTCAGGCTCGGGCTGGAAGGCACACGGCCGTTCCGGCTCGCCGACGGCTCGACGCTGACGCCGAGCGCCGAGATCGCGCTGCGCCGCGACGGCGGCGACGCGGAGACCGGCTTCGGCGCTGAAATCGGCGCCGGGATCGCCTGGACCGACCCGGAGCGCGGGCTGGGCGCGGAGTTGCGCGGGCGCAGGCTGCTCGCCCACGAAGCCGACGGTTTCCATGATCGCGGTCTGTCCGGCTCCTTCTCTTGGGACCCGGTGGCGGGCGAGCGTGGGCCGCGGCTGAGCCTGACCCAGACGGTGGGCGTCTCGACGCACGTCGGCACCGATGCGCTGCTCGGGCCTACGATGCTCGCCGGGCTGGCCGCGAACGACAACGGCAACGGCAACGGATTGCATGACCGTCGGCTGGAGGCGCGCTTCGGCTACGGCTTCGGGGCCTTCGGAGACCGCTTCACCGCGACCCCGGAGATCGCCGTCGGCCTGTCCAACGCCGCGCGCGACTACAGCCTGGGCTGGCGGCTGGCACGCGACGGCGACGCGCCGGACGGGGGATCGCTGGAGCTCGCCCTTGAGGCGCGGCGGCGCGAAACCTCCACCGAGCAGAGCATTCCGCCAGAGCATGGCATCGGCTTCCGCGTTACGTCGCGATTCTAGGCGGCCTCCACCAGAAACCACGCTCGTACTCTTGGCCATCCCCCAAGGCGTCCCCGATTGCACTCCGGGAACATTCCTGACGCGTCGGGCGGCGCCAGGTCAACCGCTCTTCGCCGGCAACGCCCGCCGATAGCGATTTCCTATCAACCCCATTGGAAAATCCGTCTGGCTGCGGCGGCGGAACTCCCCCACCTGAATTGGTAGAGCACCCCCTTGGGGTGCGCCCCATGGATCGGGGGCGGAGCACCGAAATGACCGCAAGAGACATCGGCCGGGCAGGAGTCGCAGCAATCGCGCTTCTCGCCGGTGCGCTTCTGTTGCTTCCGGAAAACGCCGAGGCCAGTCAATGCAGCCGCGCAGAAAGGGTGAACCACAGGGACGCCGAGTGCCTCAACGCCTGGTGGAAGAATCGCGGCCTGCTAAAGAAGAGCCCCTACCATGTCAGCAACCAGTGCTCCGAATACGGCAAGGTCGTGGCGAAGGTGGACCTTGCCTCGGCCAGCGACCGCACGATCCACCTCATCGACGACCTCCCGAGGGACGGCGACACCCGCCACAGGATCCGCAACATCTCCTGCTGCTCCGACATGGGCATCTGCAACAGGTCCGACGCGGTCACCGACGAGGGGTGCCTCGCGCGGTTCCGGCAGAGTCCGGCGAGCAAGAAATGCTGGAACGCGTCCGCTTCCGCCGCCATTTCCGGCGACGACTACAGCTGCAACGTTAGCGCCGATTGCGAGTACTTCGATTGGGCGAAGCAACGCCGACAGAGGCATACCAGCATCACCGTCCCCTGGCTCGAACTGGACGATGTGAACAACTGCAGCGGCCGGCTGACGCGCGGGATGTGCGAGGCCGACTGGGTCTGGCTGTCAGTAAGCGATGTAATTGCCCAGGAGGCCGAGGGCGCGACGCTCGACTTCACGGTGACGCTGAGCCAGCCAATTCCGGAGACGGTGACGGTCCGCTATGCGACCGTGGAACTCGGGGGCTACGGTGTGGCCCAGGCGGGGCTGGACTACACGTCGACCTCGGGCACGCTCACCTTTACGCCCGGGCAAACCTCGCGGATCGTCTCGGTTCCGGTGCTGGACGACGACTTGGACGAGCCGTGGGAGTCCTTCCACTTCGTACTCTCGAACCCGAGGCCCTTTTGGGCGAGGCTGTATGCACCGAAGGCGTGGGGGAGGATCGCCAACACCGACCCGATGCCGAGAGAGTGGATCGGGCGCTTCGGCCGCACGGTGGCGGATCAGGTGCTGGATGCGGTGGATGCACGGATGCAGGCCGAGCCGGCACCCGGCGTCGAGGCGCACGTCGCTGGGCAGCGGATCGGCCCCGTCCCGGCCTTCGCAGCCAGCCCGCAAGGGGATCCGATCTCCGGCGAGGCCGAAGCGTCCGGTCTTGGGCAGCCGATAAGCGGGCGCGCGCTGCTGCCGGGCTCGTCCTTCTCGCTGACTGCGGAGACCGGCGACAGGGGCCTCGTCTCGGTCTGGGGCCGCGGCGCGGCGACGGGCTTCTCCAGCCGCGAAGACGATGTGTCGTTCGACGGCGAGGTGGCGAGCGGGCTGCTGGGCGCGGACTGGACGCGCGGGGACTGGACGGCCGGGTTGGCCGTCTCGCACAGCCGGGGTGATGGCGCCTATCGGGGCGCGGGCGGCGGCACGGTAAGCGCGACGCTCACCGGATTGTGGCCCTGGGTGGGGCATTCGTTGGGCGAGCGGCTCTCGGTGTGGGGCGTGGCGGGCTACGGCGACGGCAGCCTGACACTGGAGCCGCGCGCAGAGGACGGCACGCACGCCGGGGCAATCCGAACCGACCTGGATCTCCGGATGGCGGCAGCCGGGCTGCGCGGCGTCGCGCTCGACGGCGGCGAGGACGGCCTCACCCTGGCGGTGAAGACCGATGCCATGACCGTGCATACCGCATCGGACGCGGTAACCGGGAGCGGCGGCAACCTGGCGGCCGCCAAGGCCGAGGTCACGCGGCTCAGGCTCGGGCTGGAAGGATCGCGTCCGTTCGCGCTCGCCGATGGCTCGACGCTGACGCCGAGCGCCGAGATCGGGCTACGCCGCGACGGCGGCGACGCGGAGACCGGCTTCGGCGCTGAAGTCGGCGCCGGCATCGCTTGGACCGACCCTGAGAGCGGGCTGGGCGCGGAGCTGCGCGGGCGCGGCCTGCTCGTCCACGAGGCGAAACGCTTCCGGGAGCGCGGGCTTTCGGGCTCCTTCACCTGGGACCCGGTGACGGGCGAGCGTGGGCCGCGGCTCAGCCTGACCCAAACGTTGGGCGTCTCGACGAACGTCGGCACCGATGCGCTGCTCGGGCCTACGATGCTCGCCGGGCTGGCGGCGAACGACAACGGCAACGGCAACGGATTGCATCACCGTCGGCTGGAGGCGCGCTTCGGCTACGGCTTCGGGGCCTTCGGAGACCACTTCACCGCAACGCCGGAGATCGCCGTCGGCCTGTCCGACACCGCGCGCGACTACAGCCTGGGCTGGCGGCTGGCACGCGACGGCGACGCGCCGAGCGGGGGATCGCTGGAGCTCGCCCTCGAGGCGCGGCGGCGCGAAACCGCCACCGATCGGACCATTCCGCCGGAGCATGGCATCGGCTTCCGCCTGACGTCGCGCTTCTAAATCGTTTCCGTGCGAAAGGGTGCGCCCTAGTTCGCCGATTGGGCGTGAGCCTCGACCAGCCAGAGGTTCTTGTCGATGTCGCGGGAGACTTCGACGAAGAGGTCTTCGGTGTCGGCATCGCCGGCCTCGCCGGCTTCGGCGATGGCGGCGCGGATGCCCTTGCCGAAGGTCGCGAGCGCGGCGCTCACGGCCTCCACGTGGTCGGAACCCGACGTGATCTCCAGCGGATAGGCGGGGAGGCCCGAATCCGCTGCGGCCGCGGCCGCAGTTCCCCGCGCGGTGCCGCCCAGCACCGTGATGCGCTCCGCCAGGTTGTCGACATGGCCCTGAACCGCCACATGGATGGCGTCGAAGAGCTCGTGCAGCGCGATGAAGGAGGGGCCCTTCACGTTCCAGTGCGCCTGCTTCATCTGGGTGGCCAGGTCCACCGCGTCGGCGAGGCGCGCGTTGAGCAGACCGACCATCGCGGCGCGCGTGTTGTCGGCAATGTCGATCTTCGTGGGGTGCAATGTCTGGGACATGACGACGTTCCTCTTCTAACCGGGCTCAGGTGGCTGCCGCTCGATGGACCGATTGCTGGCGCTTGGCCCGCTCCCACGCGGGAATGCGGGCGCTGCGCCGCCACGGATGATGTGGTTATTCTGCGACTAATGTGCAACTCCCGAGGGGCTGCTCCCGGAGCATATCACTCATGCGCGCGGCGCTTTCTCACAGCACGCCCCTGATGTAGCGCCGGGCTGCGCTGGGGGAGAGGGAGAGGCGTGCCGCGATCTCGCCGGGGGTTGCGCCGGCGCGGGCGAGATGCACGGCGCAGGCGCGGCGCGCCCGGGGCAGATAGACGCTGCAGCCGCCGAGATAGTCCGAGACCCGCAGCGCGGTCCCCTCGGCCTCCAGCAGGCGGGCGAGGGGGTGGTCGGGGTGACGCGCGAGATGGCGCGGCTTCGGGATGTGGATCTCGCGCCCGCCCCAGGCCAGCGCCATCGCGATCGCGGTCGCTCTGCCCGCGATGTCCGCAATCTCCTCCAGCACGCCGGGAAGAGGCGCGGAGTCAGTCATGGCGCTCGCTCGCCCGGCGGATGCACTTGCCGAAGTGACGGATCAGGGCATCGGCCTGGGCGTTGCTGAGCGCGAGGTGGGAGTCGGCGCGGCCGAGGCCTGCGTAGCGCGCGGCGTAGGCGCCGAGTGCCGCCTCGCTCCCGATTCGCAGCCGGCGCCGGCGGTGGAGCAGGCGCCATTGCGCCTCCAGCACGCGCGCCCGCGGGCGATGCCGCTCCCGCACCCGCCCGTCCTGCCCGAGTGACAGATGCGGCCGCCAGTCCACGCCGCCGGCCCGCGCAAGCCAGGCCTTGAGCGCCTGGATGGGGCGGTCGAGACCGGCCGATGCGGTGCCGGCGTCCCCGTCGAGGTGCGCCAGCCGGTGAAGCCAGGCGCCGAGTGCGTCGTCCGAGCGGTCGTGGATCAGGCCGAGGTGATACGCGCTCTGCCAGAGCGCCCGCAGCTTGCGCGTCGCCGGTCCGCCCGGGAGGGGCGCGCGCTTCGACGTCCGGTCTGCCGGTTGGCGGGGTGCTTCCGAAATGAAAGCCCCCCTCCTCACCCCGGCCCTCTCCTCCCCGAAGGGAGGAGAGGGAGAAGAGGCGGTAGCCGTCTGCGTTCCCTCTCCGCCTTCGGGGGAGGGGGACAGGGGGAGGTGAGAGACGTTCAACTTGCCGTCGTTATCCGCAGGCATGCGAGGCTGGGCGACGGTCTCCTGCCAGAGCCGCTCGGCGCGGGCGCGCCCACCCGACCCCGCCGCCGGCCGTGTCTCCTCCCTCCGCATGCTGCGCAGGCGTCCGCTCCTCATGCCGCCTCCGCCGGTGCGTGATCGTCCAGCAAGGCGGCGACGACGCGATCGAGGTCGCCCTGCGTGGCGGCGATGGTCACCTCGTCGGCCGCGTTCGCGATGGTGACGCCGATCTGGGCAAGCTCGCCTGCCGGCAGCTTGCGGAGTGCGCCACGGTCCAGCGACTCCCTGACGCGGATCAGCGCCTCGGCCCGGTCGGGGAAGCGCGCGCGCAGCCGTCCGATCGTCTGCGCCTCATCGGTCAGCGAGATAGTGCCCGGCCGCTTGCGGAGCCCGAACCTGATTCCGTCCACCGTGATCGTGCGCGGGCTGGCGAAGAGATCGGGCCGGGCCAGGATCGCGGCGCGTAGCGCGTCTTCGGATGCTGCCTGCTCGGCGACGCGGTTGCGAAGCGCGCGGAGCCGGCCGCCGAGGGCCTTGCGTTGCACCGCCTTGATGTCGTCGGCCAGCGCCTCCGTCGCCCCGCGCGCGGCGGCGAAGCTCCGGGCGAGGGCGAGGATGTTCTCCATGGATACTGGCGGCGGAATGGTTGATGCGGTCATGGGACTCTCCCGTTCATCTTTCTTGGTTCTCTGTTCAGCGGGCACTGCAGGTTGCTTTCCGCGGCCCCCTCCTCACCCCGGCCCTCTCCTCCCCGAGGGGAGGAGAGGGGGAGTGGTCGGTGCCGTCTGTGTTCTCCCTCCGCCCTCCCGGGCCGCAGGCCCGGACGGCGCGACTGCGCCGCGCGCGAAGCGCGTAGCCAAGCGAGCGGAGCGAGCGCCCGGCGCCTGAGGGAAATGAACAAGTTGGGGGCGTTCGGCGGGGCATGCTTGCGGTCATCGTGGCACTCCCCGGTCGTCGTCGCTCGCAGGCGCGGGGCGGGGGATGCCTGGGGGCCAGGCGCGGTCGGCGGGCCAGCTCTGCGCGGCGCGGCGGAGGATGGTCTCGGCCCGACGCGCGGTGATGCTCGCGCCGGCGGTGACGCGGTCGACCGTGTCGCCGCTGCCGGTCAGGAGGCGCGAGGCGTAGGAGACAGAGAGGCCGCGGGCGTCGGCGAAGGCGTGGATGAGGGAAATGAGCAAACGGTCACTGTGCACCATCACGCATATATGCCCGATCACGCATACTCGGTTCAAGCACTTTCATGCACGATCGTTTGTGCTATATTGTGCACATGAACGAATCGACTCGACCGAGCGAGCAGATCCGACGCGCCGTGCGCGAGGCGCTTGCGGCGGCCGGGGTGGGCGCGCGGCGCTTCGAGGCCGCCCACGGGCTCCGGCCCTGGACGCTTCGGGGGATCCTGGACCCGACCCGCCGACAGGCGCCGTCGGTGGACCGCGCGGCCGAAATCTGCGCCGCGCTCGGGCTGACGCTCTCGATCGCTTCGCCTGCCGATGCGCGCGCCAATGGTGAGGCCGGCGAGGCCGGCGCGGTCCGCGCTGCAGGTGCGGGAGAAGGGGGAGCACTGGCGGAGCAGCCGGCCTCGGAGTGGGGCGGTGCATCTCCGGCGGCCCCGCCGGCGGTGCCGATATTCAGCCTTGAAGGGCCGGTCCGGTCGCTGGTGCGGCTCGTCACGGACGCCGGCGGCGATCCCATTCCGAAAGAGTTGCGCCCGCACCCTGCGGCGGGCTTCGCCGGCTCGGACGCGCGGCCGGTCGCGGCGGCGAACGAGAACGGCGTGCCGCCCGGTGCGCGCTCGGTGGGGACGCGTGAGGTCGCCGCAGCGGCGGGCGGCGGGACGGTCAATCTCGACGAGGCGCCGGTCAAGGGCCCGGTCTGGTTCCGCCGCGACTGGCTCGATGGTCACGGCATCGACCCAACCCGCTGCGTCGTGATTTCGGTGCGGGGTGAGTCGATGGAGCCTACGTTGCCTGCCGGCTCCGAGATACTGGTGGACCGCGAGCGCACCCGCCGCCGCGCCGGGCGCATCTTCGTGGTTACCACCGGCGAGGGCCTGGTCGTGAAGCGGCTGGAGCGGCGCGGGCGCCAGTGGTTCCTCGCCAGCGATCACCCGTCCTGGGAGCCGGTGCCCTGGCCGCGGGAGGCGGAGGTGGTCGGCGAAGTGCGCTGGTCCTCCCGCACCTTCGAGTGATGTTCCGCGCGGCGCTGATCGTCGCCCTGGCGGCCGCCGCGCTCGCCGCCTGCACGCCGCCCACCCACGTGGAGGGCCACAAGATACGCGCCACCGCAGCGACTGCCGACGCACTGCACGAAGGCGCGCCCGCCTGGTTCACGGCGTGGTGGGGCGACTACCTGCACCGCGCGCGGGGCGGCTATGCCGTGCTCGCGCTCGACCGCGACGGGCGGGGCGGCTGGTACGTCTACTGCGGCACCGGCGGCTGTCATCTCCTCGACGACATCCGGGCCGGGCCGATCAAGGACGTCCAGTACGAGCACCGGGCGCTCAAGCTTTGCCGGGCGGGTGTTGCGAAGGCTCATCCCGCCGCCCGGCCCGCCTGCGCCCTCTACGCGATCAGGGACAGGATCGTCTGGCGGGGCCCGCTGCCGTGGGCGGGAGCGGAGGGTGCCCCCGAGCGCCGCGTAGCGCTCGGCGCGACGCCAGACCTGATCGGCCCGACGATGACGCTCAACGCCATCGAGTTCTGGCGCAGGAAGTGGCTGGTCGACTGATCGGGGCGCGAGCCGCACTCGGTCGATAGGACCCGCACCAGGGTAGGGTGCACCGGCGGGGCGCCGTGGCCCAGAATCGCCCCATGCAGATCGAGAACCGACAGAGCGTGACGGCGCGGGGCGAGCACGTGGCGCGCAATCCGCATTGTCCGGAATCCGACTTGTCCCGCTTAATCCCGTCGGATCCCGCCTAAATTTTTGTGCTTTCCGTCCCACATGGGTCGCGTGCTCCGGGAGTTAATCATTTCCCTCAGACGCCGGGCGCTGGTCTTTTTGATTTCCCTCAATCGCCGGGCGCTCGCTCCGCTCGCTTGGCTCCGCGCTGACGCGCGCGTCGCAGTCGCGCCGTCCGGGAGTTAATCTTTTCCCTCAATCGCCGGGCGCTCGCTCCGCTCGCTTGGCTTACGCGCCTCACGGCGCGGCGCGCAGTCGCGCGCTCCGGACCTGCGGCCCGGCCCTACTCTTGGCGGACTCTTCGTTTGCCACCGGGCGCGGGACACCTCGGACCATGGTGCGGTGCACGGGCGGGGCGCGCGCCGCAATGATCGCGCCATGCAACGCGCGATCCTCAGCCGCCGGTACGAAGGGGAGCAGGGCACCCAGGGGATCCTGAGCGGCCCGGGTCTCTCGCCCACCTGGATCATGGAGCCGCCCTGGCGCGGCAACCGGCGCAACCGCTCCTGCATCCCCGCCGGGCTCTACGAGGTGGTGCCGCATCTCTCGCCGCGGCATCGGCGCTGCCTGCTGGTGACGCATGTGCCGGGCCGCAGCCACATCCTCTTTCATGCCGGCAATCTCGGCGGCGACGTGGAACGCGGCTGGCATACCCACACCCGGGGCTGCCTGCTTCCCGGTCTCCGCCGGGGCCGGCTGGCCGTGGACGGGCGCCGGCAGGCGGCGGTGCTCGCCTCGCGTACGGCCCTGCGTCAGCTCATGGACTGGGCCGCGGGCCGGCCCTTCGAACTGGAGATAGTCGCACCGGAAGGTGCGCGAACGAACGTCGCGCCGGCAGGCGCGCGGAAAGAAGTCGCGCCGGCAGGCGCGCGAAAGATCGCGCCGGCGGGCGCGCGGGAGATTGCGCCGACAGGCGCGCGGGAGATTGCGCCGATAGGCGCGCGGAAAGAAGTCGCGCCGAAAGGCGCGTGGGAGATGAACCATGCTTGAAACGCTCTTCAACTTCGGCGTCTCGGTGCTCACCGGTGGCGCGACCGGGCTTCTGGGCACGGCGCTCTCGGCCGTGGTCGACTTCTTCCAGTCCCGTCAGCGGCACGCCCAGGAGCTGGACCTGCGCCGCCTCGACATCGAGCTCGCCAAGACCGAGGCCGAGGGCGCCGCTGCTCATGCCGCCATCGAGGCCCAGGCCGCGCGCGAGACGGCCGAGTGGGAGGCCATGGAGGCCTCGTACAAGGAGGCCGCCCGCCGCTGGTCCCGCCCCGGCGAGGGCTGGGCGATGCAGCTCGTCGATGTGGTGCGGGGCCTCACGCGGCCGGCACTCACGTGGAGCCTCTTCGCCCTCGTGGGCGCGATCTACTTCCTGCTTGGCGCCTCGGATCTGGCGGCCGTGAGCCTCCGCCCCCGCATCGTCGAGACCGTGCTCTACCTCTTCACCGCAGCGATGCTGTGGTGGTTCGGTGCCCGTCAGATCGAGAAGCGGCGTTCGCGCGAGGGCGGGTCGGCCGCCAGATGAGCGATCTCGAAAACTGGATTGCGCGCGGCGTGGTAAGCGCCATCGTCGCGGCCTGCGTCGGCCTCTTCGTGCGGGTACGCCGGCTCGAATCCGCCAGCGCCGTCATCAACAAGAGCTTGGGCGACCTCGAGACGCGCGACACCGGCGTGGACTCCCTGGGTGCCCGCATGGAGACGGTCGAGCGCGGCCTGGTCAAGCTCTCCACCGCGCTCGAATCCCTCCCCGATGCCCGCGAGTTTGCCGCGCTCGGCCGCTCGGTCACGGCGGTGCAGGGGGAGATCGCGGCGCTCCGCGCGACCCTCGACGGCGTGGACAGGATGATGGCCGGCCTCGACAAGCAGCTCGACCAGATCAACGCTCATCTGCTGGGAGGCGGTGCCTAACCCGCGGGCGCGGCTCATTCCTCCGGCCTTCAAGGCCGGCCCCGGCGCCACCTGACCGCCGAGAGCCCAGGAGGCAAACAGTGGCCGCCAGCGGCGCCGGGGCCTTGTCCGCCGCCGGCCCGGGATCGGACGCGGCGCCGCGACTACGCTGCGACCGGCCCAGCGAGGACAGGGAAACCGGCGGCGGAACGCATAAATATCACCAATTGTGACCATGTAGAACAGATAAAATGGCATGCCAGTTATGACATAGCGCTCCAGCCCAATATCAAGAATATAATTTGCCGGGCATGACCGCTCTTTACCCACGATCCGGACGCCGGCGCTGCAGGATGAAGAAGGCAAAGCTCAACAGCGCCATCGACCCCATGGTGAGGAACGCGAGACCCCATGCGGTCGTCCCGCCGAGCGGCGCGGAGAGATCGAGAACCACGCCCACCAGCGCTGGCGCGAAGAGCGATCCGCCGAACCCCAGCGTCGAATGCACCGCCAGCGTGGCGCCGCGATGGCCCACCGGGGATGTGGCGACGGCTCCGGCGGTGAGTGCTGCCGAATCGGCCTGGATCGCGGCGGAGTAGATCAGGCACAGGACCACCACCGCGGCGAGGGGCAGCGGCGAGGAGAATCCGACCGCGACGCTGATGGCAAAGGTCGCCAGCATCACCCAGGTGAGCAGACGCACGCGGCCGATGCGCAATGCCAGTTCCGCACCGCCGACGCTCGAAACCACGGCGACGAGCGCGATCGCGGTGGCGAAGAGCGTGGCGTCGAGCTCGAATTCGGCGCCGCTGCCTAGGCAGAACACGAGGAAGGGCACGATCCAGGAGCGCATGGCGAAGAGCTCGGCGCCGTGGCCGGCATAGGCGATGATGTAACCCATCGTCTCCCGCGAGCGCAGCACCGGGTGGAAGTCCAGCACGTGGCCGCGTTCCTCGGCGGCGGCTTCCGGCTCCCTCGGTGCGATGGCCGTCGCGAGCGCGACGACGCCGAGGACCGGGCCGGCTGCCACGAAGAGGAAGGCGCCGCGCCAGCCGAACCATTCCACCGCGCCGCCTGCGAGCGCGTAGGAGACCGCGGTCCCGATACTGAACGAGGCCGTGTAGAAGGCGACCGCACGCGCCTGCCGCGCCTCGGGCAGGCGGTCGGTGAGCACCTTGAGGCCCGGCATGTAGGTGCCGGCGAGGCCCGCGCCCGCGATCACGCGCCACGGCAGGGCGGACCAGAATCCCGTTGCGAGGAAGGCCAGCCCGACCAGGCCGCCCGCCGAGAGCACCCCGCCAAGGATGAAGACGTAACGCGCATCGACCCGGTCGGTCATCGCGGTGAGAAAGGGGACCACGAGGACATAGCCGCCGAAGAAGGCGCCCGAGAGCCAGCCGGCCAGGGCGTTGCTCATGTGCCACTCGGGCTGCAGCACTGGCAGCAGCGACCAGTAGGCCGCGAAGCCGGTCATCGCCAGCACCTCGGCCAGGCACATCACGGCGATCAGCGCCACTGGCCTGCGCACGATGGCCTGCGCGATCACGACACCCGGCCTATCACGCGGTATCGTCTGCGGTCCGGGTCAGGACGCGCCAGGGGCGGCGTGCTGTCGAGTGCCCGATGCATTGGTCGAATCATGTCGAAGCGCCTGTCCCAACCCGGGGGCCACTCCCAAACCCGACACATCATGTGCTGGCGAAGATCCTGCACAAGCGCCCTTGCCGTCTCTGCCGTAGCGCCTGTAGCCTCGTCTCCCCTTGAATGGTGTTCCGGCAGGTCCATGTCCGCAATCATATCCCGATCGAGGCGGCGCTGATGCGTCTGGCAGGCAAGCGCGCGCTGGTGACCGGCGCTGCGTCCGGCATCGGCGCGGCGACCGCCGAGCGCTTCGCGGCAGAAGGCGCGGCCGTCGCGATTGCCGATCTGAACAGCGCCGGCGCGGACGAGCACGCGTCAGCCATCTGCGACCGGGGCGGAAGGGCGCTCGGCATCGCTGCCGACGTGGGCGACGAAGAGTCCGTCGCCGCCATGATGGATCGCGCATGGGAGGCGCTGGGGGGCGTCGACATCCTCGTGAACAACGCCGCGATTCCCACCATGGGCACCGTCGAGACGCTGGCCGGCGACGAATGGGATCGCGTGATCGACCTCGACCTGTCGAGCATTTACCGGGTCTCCCGGGCGGCATGGCCGCGCTTTGTGGAGGCCGGCGGCGGGGCGATTCTGAGCACCGCATCGGTCGCCGGAATCATCGGCATGGCCGGTCAGCACGGCTATTCCGCTGCCAAGGCGGGCGTCGTGATGCTGACCAAGTGCATGGCTCTCGACGGCGCCGCCCACGGCATCCGCGCGAACTGCGTCTGCCCCGGTTTCGTCGAGACGCCGATGGTTCTGACCTACTTCGAGGCGCAGGATGACCCTGTGGCGAGCCGTGCGGCGGTCGATGCCGCGCATCCGCTGGGACGCATCGGCCAGCCCGACGAAATCGCGGGCGCGTTCCTCTACCTCGCGTCCGACGAGGCCCGCTGGGTTACCGGCACGGCGCTCGTGATCGATGGCGGGCTCACCGCCGGACTGCCGCCGGGATAGAGCGCGTCCGTCTTCGGCGGACGCGCGACAGGCCGCGACCGCGGCCCGCCGCGAATGCGGCGCCCTCGCGGAGGCGCCGGCCTTAAGCCGGCTGCCGTGAGCGAAAAAACCGAGAGCGTTTCCGTGTGAATCGGAAACTCTCCAGCCGCGTCGATAGCGCAACGCGCTCGCTTCAGCGGTGGTTGGCGGCGTCTTCGCGCCGGTAGGGGTGGGCCGGGTAGACGCCCATGATCCGCACCTCGCGCGAGAAGTAGTCAAGCTCGCTCAGGGCCCGCCCCAGCCCGATCTCCGCCGGGTGGCCCTCCACCTCCGCGAAGAACACCGTCGCAGAGAAGGTGCCGCCCACCATGTAGCTCTCGAGCTTCGTCATGTTCACCCCGTTGGTGGCGAAGCCGCCCAGGCACTTGTAGAGCGCAGCCGGCACGTTGCGGCACTCGAACATGAACGAGGTGATCATCGGCCCCTCGTCGGGCTCGGGGTCGAGCGGCTCCCGCGACAGCACCACGAAACGGGTCGTGTTGTGCGCCTCGTCCTCGATGTCCGCCTCCACGATCGCAAGCCCGTAGGTCTCGGCCGAGAGCCGGGACGCGATCGCGGCCCGCGTGGCATCGCCTGCCGCCGCCACCTCGGCCGCGGCGCCTGCGGTATCGACGTGCACCACCGGCAGCAGGCCCAGCCGCGCGATCAGCTTGCGGCACTGGGAGAGCGCGTGCACGTGCGAGTGCACGGTCTCGAGCCCCGAGGGGTCGGCGCCGGGGCAGGCGAGGAGGTTGTGGCGCACCCGCTCGAAATGCTCGGCGATGATGTGGAGGTCGGACTTGGGCAGGAGCTGGTGGATATCGGCGACGCGGCCAGCGGCGGAGTTCTCGATCGGGATCATGGCAAGCGCCGCGCGGCCCTCCGAGACCGCGGCGAAGGTATCGCCGAAGGTCTTGCAGGGGAGCGTGGTCATCGCCGGATAGCGTGCGACGCAAGCGGCCTCGGAATAGGCGCCCGGCGCCCCCTGGAACGCGATCACGGAGGCCGGATCGCCACTACTGGCTGGGGTGGAGGGTGAGGACATGGGGCGGGAGCCTGACCGGTTCGGGCCGCCGCAGCGGGCGCCGCTGGAATGGGCGCCGGACTATCCGCGCGGGGCAGAGAGGTGTCAACGATGTCCGAGCGAGGGGCGATTCAGGGCAGGTCCTTCATGCGTCGGCGGGAGGAGCACTGCCGCTGACGATTGCATTCAGAGCCTGGACATCGATCACCGGATTGACGGAATGCTTCGCGCTCTTCGGCGGCCAGGTTTCGCTGCTGTCCTTCAGAATGATCCCTTTCACCTTATCCATCAGGTCCACGATCAGCGGCGCGGCGCAAAGAGCATCGAAGGCTTCGGACTTCTCCGGAAGCAGGACGTGGCGGTACAGCGTCGGATAATCCACCCTGTCGCTGCCGGTGAGATCGAACACGTCCATGAGGGAATGGGGCGCATCCGGCGCGATGGGAAGGTCCTCCTGTAGCGAGGCCAGCGTGTCGGGCGCGATACGGTCCTCGTCGAGCGTGCCGTTCACCCGGTAGAGGGCGCCCAGTATGGCGAAGTAGTCGGGCTTCGGCGGCTGCGTGAAGGTCCACAAGGGGCGTACCGCGTCGTTGAGATAACGCGGCTCGCCTGGCTTGTGCGGCCGGCGCAGGATCGCGTTGCGATGTGGAAAGCGGCCGTAGTTCAGCAGAACCTCGGAATGCTCGATCGTCGCCTTGATGAACGACCAGCTGACGAACTGGTTAATCTTGCGGCGCTCCGGCGCCACCTTGGCGACCAGGTCCTCGCTCCACTTGATGAACTTCTCCACGCCGCGTTCCTGCAGCACCAGGCTTTCCGCGTGGCTGAAGGGCATATAGCCCCACATGCGCTCGACGATGCCGTAGTCCCTGATGTCCCATTCCATATCGCAGACCTGGCACGACAGGGGCCCGGTGATCGCATCATAGGCATAGGCCGTCGGCGTGCCGCGATAGACGCCGCGCGGAAACTGGTCGAGCACGATGATCTTCGCCAGCGTGCCCCGCGGCGTTTCCCACACCGGGTCGGCGAAGAAATTGTCCATGCCCTCCCGGTGGATTTGCTCGTACCATTCGCGCTGGACCCCGAGGAAGCGTCTGTTCTCCGTGCTGCGGGCGAAGGGGCCGATCCGCCACATCAGCATGCGTTCGCGCCAGTTGTCGCCGGTCGCGTCGGCGATGGAGCGCATCTCGCTCAACCAGAAGTCGAGGACCGCCTCGGGCGTGCGTTCAAGGACCGTCATGGCGACCGGCCTCTCTCACCATCAGCGCTCTAGTCCGCCGCTTCCTGAGCGGCGACTTTCTTGGTCAGGATCAGATGATTGCGCCCATCCTGGTGCTGGTAGGAAATGTCATCCACATACTTGTGCACGAGGCGATAGCCGATGCCCCCCATGGCATGGTCTTCGAGGAGCGTGTCGAGGTCCGAGTCCTGGGCTCCGGCGAGCGGATCGAAGGGCCTGCCATCGTCAACGACTCGAACGACGAGAGTCCGGTTGTCGTCACCAAGCTGCAGGTCGACCTGAATGTCGTGCTCGTCGAGGTCGTCGAACCCGTAGTTGACGACGTTCATGAACACCTCTTCGAGACACAATTGGATTTCGTAAGTGTCCTTTTCGCTGAAGTCGTTTCGTTCGGCGAAGTCTTCGACCGCCTCCGAGAAACGGGCCAGCTCGTAGGTGTCGTTCTTGAGGACAAGGCCGAGAGCCCTGGTCGCTTCGGTCATCGGGTCTGTCCCTCGCGCTCCCGCGACATCCTTGAGCGTTGGCTAGAAGTTGACCCGGAGTTCCAGGCGGATGGCCGAGGAATCTTCGTCCGTCTCGGCGTCCTGGGGCCCGCGACCGTCGCCGGAGTGAATGGCGTAATACGCGTCCAACTGGAGCATCAGATGCTCGAAGAGCTTTTGCTGGACCCGCGTGGTCAGGGCGAGGCCGCTGGTGTCGCCGGGGCCATCGTCCTTGGCCAGGTCCTGCCGATGCGCGACTTCCACCACCCAGTTGGTTCTCTCTTCGCTGAAGAACATTTGATAGCCGGCGGCGAAGCCGGCGGAATCAAGCGGGCGTGGCCAGAGCGCCGGGCGATAGCCGCCGAGGCCGACGCCCGCGTAGGACAGACCGACCGGGCCGAGCGGCGGTGACCCGTTGCTGGCGACGCGTCCGAAGTCGCCTGCTGCCCAGTATCCCGTTGCGTAGAGGAGATCGCGCCGCAGGTTCACTTCCGTCGAATAGCTGCCGACCAGAAGCGCCCCGTCGAAATCCTCGACCTTCGGCGACTGGTCGTAGTGGTGCGAGACATTGGCGTAGACGGAGTAGTTGTTCCCGGCGATATGGCCGGTCCAGCCGACGCCGGCGTTGACCTGCTTGCCGCGTTCCTCACCCGCAACAGTACCGGCCACATCCAGCTCCAGCAGGCCCCAGGGAAAGTCCCCCTCGATGAACAGGCCGAACAGGTCGACGTCGCGGTCGTCGGGTTTGCCGGCGGACTCGTTGATGTGATCGAAGGCCCAGAGGCCTGCGATCCGAATGCCCGAAGAGCCCTCCATCTGAATGTTGTCCTGGGAGAGGCCGACTGCGGTCATCTCGTCCCGGACCAGGTAGCCGTTCTGGAACTCGACCGGGAACCTGCCGACGACCAAGGCGAGATCGCCGCTGCCGCTGTCTTGCGGGTCCATGAGCGGGAACATCTCGCCCAGGTCGCCTTCGAAGAAGATAGTTTCGAAATCGGCGTCCCATTCCGCCTTCCAGTCACTCTCCACCGAGTCGGGGCCGAGCACCCGGCCGGCGAACTGCCCCTTCCTGTCCATGGGGCGCACGTGGGCCAGAATCCGCTCGGTACCGGAGAGCTGCAGATTGGCGAACAGGTCCATCCGCGTCATCAATTCGCTGCGGTCGCCGTGCGGCCGGGTTCGCCGGTCGCCGTCGGTGGCGAGCAGGGCGATGCGCTGCGAGCCGTAGATCCAGAGCGCGGGCTGCCAGACCGCGCCGGTCGGCAGCTCGATGCCCTCCGACAGCGGCCCAACCTCGTTGATGCCGCGGCCGATCTCGATAATCGGGCCGGCGCGCGCGGGCAGATCCTCGAAGGTGAGGAGGGGGAGGGGGGTATCCGACAGGTCGATCCCGAGCTCATCGCCGGCGGCGGGCGAGAGCGCCGCGCAGGAGCCAAGCGCCAGCGCCGCCGCCAGCGCGCGCGCAAGTCCTCGACCTCTTGTCCGACCGCGGGCCATGGCGATCAACCCTTCGTCACGGGCGCGTAACGAACGGTCGCAGTGCGGCGCCAGATTTCGGTCGCATCCTTGATGATGCGGTCGGCGACCTCCTTCGGACTGAGGCCATAGTCGAAGCCGGCCGGCTGGCTCTCGTGGATCAGGTTGATCGGCACCGGCTGAAAGATCAGGCGCGCGTCGATCGTGTAGGTCTCGCCCGAGCGCAGGCTCTCCGCCGGCACCTCGTAGCTCGCGGTACGCGACTGGCCGGCGGGGATGCCGGTGCGATGCTTCCGGCTGCCCCGGGTTCGGCCATAAAAGAGCGTCGGCCGCGGGTCGGGGCGCACCATGGGCAACACGGTCAGCGACATCGGCGGTGCGAGGTTCTGCGCGCGTTCCGGCCCCCGAACGATCGCCACGTAGGTCTTGGATTGCAGGTTGAAGAGATCGTCATCGTGCGGGAGGACCCCCGCCACGACGTAGCGCGACTCCGAATCCCTAAGGTCTCCGTTGGGATCCCGATCGCCTGAGCGGTACACGACACTGCCGGATGAATCGGTCACCGTGATCTGCAGGAATACCGTGCGCTTGATATCGAAGCTCGTCGGGACGTAGTGACCCTCGGTCAGGTTTGCGACCTCCAGCTCGAATTCGATGCCGTCGTCCGATACGTCGATGTCGCTGACCTCCGAGAGGCCGAAGCCGTTGCGCAAGACCTCCAGCCGCTGCTCTTCGGCCCAATCCAGCAATGCCAGCTGCTCGTCGATGATGGCCCGCGCGTCATAACGGTCGTCCACCGACTCCCAGGCTTCCGGGAAGGGGTGGTCTTCATCCACCTCGTCCTCGAAATCGTCGGTGCCCCAGCCGGCCTCGACGTCGAACTCGATCCATTCGTGCGGAGTCTTGAACTGCTCGGCCTCGACGTTGTGCGGGAAGATACCGGGATGGACGATCGAATAGTCCGGGCCGGCCATGAAGTGGTTCGACAACAGGCGCTCCGGGGTCGGCACACCACCGACCACGGCCGCCGGCCCCATCTCGAAGGGAGACGGTATGCCCTGGACGCTTCCCATGTGGCAGTCGACGCAGGTGATGCCTTTGGCCGATGCCGGCGAGCGCTTGTACTCCGTCAGCATCTCGTGGCTGCGGGCGCCCGTCTGGGCTGTCACCTCATGACAGACGCCGCCGCAGAAGTTCGGCGCGCGCAACTCGAAGAAGGGCTTGACCTCCGCGTGGATGGCCCGCCCTTGCTCGCCGCGCTTGGGCTGAACCTGGTAGCGCTCGGGCTGGTCGAGGACCGCCTTGAGCCGCCCGCCGAAGCTCGTGCTGTAGACCGGCTCGTGGATGTCGCCCTCCACGATCGGATACCGCCCTGTAATGCGGCCAAAATTCTGGGTCACTCGATGGCAGGCAATGCAGGTGATGCTCTCCCGCGCCACCAGCGGACGGTCCAGGGCGGATATCTCGGGCCGCTGCCCGAGAGCGGCACTGATCGGCGCATGGCAACGCTGGCAAAAGTCGCCTACCGTCGAGGTAACCTTCTTGGTGGTGGCGTTCTGGAACGCCAGGATCACCGGGCTGAGCTGACCGTAGGCATGCGGAGAGACGGACCATTCGCGATACTGCTTGGGATGGCACTGGCCGCAGACGTTTGCGGAGGGGAAGCGGTCTCCGGTCATCACCGCCGCGTGCAATTCGTCGGCGCTCAGCGCCTCGGCTTCCTCCGCCATGTCGTCGTCGGAGTCCTGGGCGCGCGCGTTCTCGCCACTAGTGACCGCCGCCAACCCCAGCAGAGCCAGCGTAACGATGACCACTCGAGCGGTCGGCCAAGACATTGATGCGAGACTCCTCACCACCAACAATTGCCGAAGCACGTAACCGAACAAGAAGACGCGTAGCGGGCCAACGTCCTGCTCCGCGCCGCAATCGCTCGCCATCCGCCATGACCTCAAACTGCTTGCTTCGTGAGCGGCGAGCATACAAGCAGCTAACCCGGTGAACCACATTATTCTCGGTACAATCGGTCTCTTTCCGCCCCTCCCTTTCTAGATATTGATCATTTCTGCGTCCTAATGCCTTGTATGTCCGTGATTAAGTCCAACATATACAGTTGTTATGGACAGTTGCTCTCTTGATCGCCACGCCGAAGAACGTGGGTGTTGGGGGCAGATGGAACGACTGTAGCGATTGAGTTTCAATGAACTGTCTGCACAATTTAAGCTACACCGGCATAGCAGCTATGTTATCGCGTTATCGCGGGCGCAGTGTCAACCATATTGACGGCCCGCTTGCTCGGCTGGATTGCTGTCTGCGAGGGAATCGCGAAAACTCTGTTGGAGGAATCTCATGAACGACTCTGCTCGTCCCCCGAGCCCGGACGAACTCGATTCGATCGAGACCGCCAGCCGCGATGAGATTGCGACGTTGCAGCTCGCCCGGCTGCGCGAGACTCTGCAGCGCGCTTACGAGAATGTCGCCCATTACAGGACGAGCTTCGACGCTGCCGGTGTGAGTCCGGCCGACCTCCAATCGCTCGACGACTTCAAGAGATTTCCCTTCACCGTGAAAGACGATCTCCGCCGCAATTATCCCTTCGGCATGTTCGCGGTGCCGCGGGAGCAGGTCATCCGCATTCATGCGTCGAGCGGCACCACCGGGATTCCCACCGTCGTCGGCTACACCAGGAACGACCTGGATATGTGGGCCGGCCTCGTCGCCCGCTGCCTGCGCGCTGCCGGCACGCGGCCCGGCGACATGTTGCACGTGGCCTACGGTTATGGCCTGTTCACCGGCGGCTTCGGCTTCCACGGCGGAGCAGAACGGCTCGGCTGCACCGTGATCCCCGCATCGGGCGGGTTTACCGAGCGCCAAGTGCAGATGATCTGCGACTTCGAACCCCGCGTCATCGCCGTCACGCCGTCCTACATGCTGGCGATCGCCGACGAGTTCGAGCGCCAGGGCGTGGATACGCGTGGCTGCTCGCTGCAAATCGGCATTCACGGCGCCGAGACCTGGACCGAAGCGATGCGTGACGAGATCGAATCCCGCTTCGACATGCAGGCGATCGACATTTTCGGCTGCTCCGAGGCCATCGGCCCCGGAGTTGCGGTCGAATGTGTGGAGAGCAAGGATGGCCTCCACATCTGGGAGGATCATTTCTATCCCGAGATCGTGGATCCCGTGACAGGCGCCGTTCTGCCCGATGGCGAGATGGGAGAGCTGGTCATCACCTCGCTGACCAAGGAGGCGTGCCCGATCATTCGCTACCGCACCCGCGATCTCACCCGTCTGCTGCCGGGCACCGCACGCACCATGCGGCGGATGCAGCGGGTCAAGGGCCGCAACGACGACATGCTGATCATTCGCGGCGTCAACCTCTTCCCCTCCCAAATCGAGGAGATCCTGCTGGAGGACGAGCGGCTCTCACCGCACTACTACCTCGAGGTGCGCCGCCCGGGACGCCTAGACGAACTCACGGTCGTGGTCGAGGCGAAGACCGATGCCGGCGACGAGACGACCAGGGCGGCAGCCGGGCGCGACCTCGCTGGCCACATCAAGTCCCGCATCGGGATCAGCAGCGACGTCTCCGTTGTCGAGCCCGGCTCGGTCGAGCGCTCCGTCGGCAAGGCCAAGCGCATCTTCGACCTGCGCCCGAAGGATTAGAGCGAGTCCGTCTTTGACGGGCACGCGAGAGGCCGCGACCGCGGCCCGCCGCTAATGCGGCGCGCCCGCGCAGGCGCCGGCCAAAGGCCGGCTGCCGTGAGCGACAAAGAAGCCAGAGCGTTTCCGTGAAATACGGAAACGCTCAAGCCCGTCATTCGCCGAAGGGGTCGTTGATCGTCACGTCGCCGCCCGCGCTCATCAGGGCGCCGTCGGCGTTATCGAAGTGGTAGTCGTGACAGGTCACGCAGCCGGCGAGCTCGGTTTCCTCCCGATGGCAGGCGGTGCAGGTGTCGGGCGAAACCGGCGAGAAGCCCGCGGGCCCCCGCGCGTCCTCGGCGCCCGCGACCACCACGTGGCAAGAGACACAGCCCCCGTCGGCGACCGCCTGGCGGTGCGAGAGGTGGGAGAAGGGTTTGAGGTGCCAGCGCTGCTCGCGCCAGGAGGGTGCTGCTGACTGACTCTCGTCTGCCGTCGCGGCGCGCGTCGCAGCCGGACCCATCACGGCCCACGGGCGGGCCTCTGGCGCCCCCCGGGCAAACCAGTTCAGGCGCCGTTCGCCCTCTGAGTCCGTCTCGGCCCTCGGCGAGACGTGGCACTTCGCGCAGGCCACGGGGCCGTCCTCGTCGGTGAGCAGGTCGAAGAGAGTGGCAGCGCCCGGCGTCGGCGCCGTCGCCGCCGTCAGCCACCCGCGCAGGAAGCGGTCGGCGTGGCCGGTGGGTCGGTAGAGCAGTGCGAGATCCTGGAAGCGCCAACCGCCGTAGCGCAGCCATTCGTCGATGTCGTCCACGCCTTCGGGCTCGTCGAAGTCCGTTTCGAGCTCGGTGGTCGGGACCTCCTCCTCTTCCTCGTGGAGGTCGAGCTCGTCCAGGAGCGCGGGGAACCACTCTCCCGCGGCGTGGCTCGCAACCTCGAAGGGGAGGGAGGCGGCAAGATCGGCCCACGCCTCGTCGGGCGCCGCCCCGTCGTGGAGTGTCCGCGCCGCCTCGACGAAGAGCGCCGGCCCCTCCCGCACCAGGTCGCGGGTCATCGTCTTGAACGCCCAGGCGAGCCGGGCGACCGCCTCCAGCTCCTCGTCGCTGGCGTCGGTCAGATCCAGCAGGTCGAGATCGGCGATGGTCTCCAGATCGTCTGCGTCCAGGTAGCCGCCCGCCTCCAGTATGAGATGCAGGAACGCGTTCGGCTCGGCTTCAGCGTAATAGGGCCAATCGCCGATACCGCTATCGGCAAGGGTCTCGAGGTCGAGCCCCGGCGGCGCCAGGAATTCCAGATAGGGCTCGCTCCCGGGCGGATCGGTGATCTCCGCCTCATGGCACGAGGCGCATGTACCGAAGCCCTGAACCACCATGGCGCCGCGATCGTCCAGCCCGTGGCACGAGGCGCAGCTCTCGGGCGGCGCGATCCCATCCTTGGCCGACGTAGCAAAATGCCGGCCGAAGTGAGTTCCGTGATCGAACGCCACCATCGCCTGCGCGAAGTGCGGATAGGCCGAGAAGGGCGGGTGCTCCGCGAATCCGTCGAATGCTTCCGCGTGGCAGACCTGGCACTGCGCGTCGGTCACGAAGGTGGCATCGAAGTCGCGTCCTTCGTGGTCGCGATGGCAGGTCACGCAGGCGATCTGCTCCTGCTCCTCCGCCGCGCCCGCGCCAGTGCCACGATATGAGTCGGGCACGAAGGCCGCAGCCCACCGCACTTCGGGATCCGGCTGCCGCGCCTCAGACCACTCGGTCCAGCGCTGGTCCCGCGCCGCAATCGTCGCACGGGCGGCCGGCATGTCGACGCTATGCGCGGCCAGTGCCGCGTTGCCGAACCTGTGGCAAACGGTGCATTTCTCCGAATTCGCGAGATGCTTCTCCGCATCGAACAGCCCGGCATCCGGCAAGGCCGCCGCCCATGCGAGTGAGGGATGCGCGACGTCCTCATGGCACTGCGCGCAATCCTCCTCGAATGCCGCGTGAGGCGCCATGACGGAGCCCGGCGATACGCCCGCCTGCGTGAAGAGCAGGATCAGGCCGATGCCCAGTGCGGCAAGCGCGGCAAGCCGCCAGGTCTTCTTGAGCTTGCGCTGGATCGTTGCGCGCGGCACGCATGATTCGGGCGGGAAGCAACATGAGCCGTCAGGCAGCGGCCCCTTCTCGCACGCTCCTCCGCGCGCCATCGGGCGCGTGCATTCCCAACGATCGCCCGCCTTGGTCGGACGGCATTCCGCACGTTCCGAGCAGCGGCCCTTGGCAGTGGGTCCGAAGCGACACGGGACACCCTGGCGAGCGCACTCGAAGTCATCCTGCGCAAAGATGAATGCGTCAGTCGGGTGCCCTGCCACGCTCACCCGCCGAACGCATGGATGAACAGAATGTGAAAGAGAACAAGCACCGCGCACACGGCCGCCGCAGGCACATGAACGAAGAGCCATCCCCGCTGCAGCCAGTGAAGCGCCCAGCGCTGATCGAGCTGGTCTTTCTCGATGACAATTTGCCGCAGCCGCAGAACACTCTCGTCTTCCCGCACCGCGCTGCTCGCGTAGTCCAGTTCGATCAGCAAGTCTTCGAGCGGACGCCGGGAGCCGGTCCAGTGCGCCCACAAGTGCGCGGGCCCGGCAAGGAAGGGCACCACGCGCTGCGCGTAGAGGTGTGCGAGCAAGGGCGGGCAACCGCCCGTCACGATGTTGCGAAAGGCGGCGTCGCTTTCGGCCGCGAGGACCCCGCGCCGCTGCCCGATGCGGGGGTAGGGGAGCGCGTCCCACTCACGTTGCCGAAGGCTGCCGAGCCGCTCGCAACAGAACCCGATGGCGCCCGACCCCATGAGCAGCACGAAGGTTATCCACTGGACGCGATGGAAGCCGCCTTCCGGAAACCCGCCGGCATGCACCGCGAACACCAGCGCGATGATCCAGCCCAGGTGCAGGTGCAAGAGCAGGAAGAGCGAGGCCGATCGGTGAGCCTTCAAGCGGCGGATACCCTGCAGACTCTGCAGGACGAAAACCAGGAGAAGCCCCCAGCCGCTCCAATGAGCCGAGCTGAGAAGCGCGGTATCGGCCAGATCGAAGAGAACAAGGGCTGCCAGCGCCACGATAGCGGCAGTCAGCCAACCGACGGCGAAACGCACCCAGCCGATGCGCGGGAGTGACGTCAGCGACGCGATACGAGACAGGCTGCGCGCGCTCTTGGCACCGCGCACGCTCATCGTCCCTTCGTATCCAGTGCCTTGAGTGGCACCCCGTTCACCAGGCGCGGCACCAGGTCGTGGTCGGTCAGGTCGACCCGGGCCACGGCATCGTGCGGGCAGGCTCGAACGCAGGCCGGGCCAGCCTTCTGGCTGAAGCAGAGGTCGCACTTGACGGCCACGGGGAGCCAGCTCTCCTTCTGCTCCACGTCGCGTCCCATCTCGACGAGCCGAATGTTGTCGTAGGGGCATGCCGTGGCGCAGGTTCCGCAACCCACGCAGAGCATCTCCGAGAGCACGACCTCGCCGCTGAACTTGCGGAAGACCGCATCGGTGGGGCAGTTGACGAGGCAGGGTGCCTCTTCGCAGTGCATGCACGCGTTGGCCACGGCGAACCCGCCCCGCGCCGGCCCCGCCCGCACGAAGCGCGGAACGCCTGCGTGCGTGTCCGCGCAGGCGCGCACGCAGGCGTCGCAGCCGACACAGCGGGCCTGGTCGATGACCATGGCCTGCCGTCCTCTGACGAACGCATTGTCGACCAGAAAATCGACCAGCCGTGCTTCATTGGAGCGGTTACGCAGCTCCGCCCGCGTAGGCTGACGGGTGACGCCGGCCTCGACGCCGGAGGCCGGATCGACCGCGGCGATATTCTCGTCTGAGAGAAAAGGCAGGCAGTGCTCCACAGTTGCCTCGGCCGGTAGCACCAGCGCACTCACGTTGCCGAGGAAGTCGAGCGTCGTCGCGCTCTGCGCGCCGTGGCCGCCCGCAGCGAGCGCCGCCAGGCCGAACATGTCGCCGCGGCGGACGAAACCGACGCTCCGGCGTTGGCCAGCGGACTCGCGGCGGACGCGGCCAAAGCCGGAGACGACCATGAACACTTCGTGGATCGCCTCTCCCTGGCGCACGGCCGTGAACTCCGACGCGCCGCTGCCGGTGAAGCGGAAGTCCGCACTCTTCACCAGCTCGGCCAAGGCATCCTGCGACAAGAGCGAGAGCGCGGGCGCCTCGAACGCATCCGACCGGATCAGATCGATGATGTCGGCGCAGCACTGGGCGTTGACCGCCCGGCGCACGGGCTCGCACAGGCCGATCAGGTCCCGCATTCCCCGCCAGTGCATGGCGAGCAGTCGCACCGGGGTCTCTGCAAAGACCGTGCGTGGGAAGGGCGAGCGGGTGAGCGCCGCGAGCCCGCCGACGATGGTCTCACCGGCCTGCTCGGACGCGGGTTCGAAGCAGCGCGTCTCGCATCGGCCCAAGACCTCTCCGACATTGGCGAGGGTCTGGCGCACGTGGGTGTCGACGACGACGATGTCGTCCTCGTCCTGCTTCTTCCAGAACTTCCAGAGGGAACGCCTCGGCTGCGTGGTGGTCAGGCGGGGCAAATCGGCCATCGACATCAGGTCGTCGCGGTCGGCGATCACCTCGCGAAGCGTTCCTTCCAGGACGAAATAGAGGAGGCCGCCATAGTCGCCCTTGCGGCAGACGATCTCGCCCGCGTTGAAGCGTGCCGGCCTCGCGTGGCGACCCAAGATCTCCTCGAACCTGGTCGCCGTCGCGCGATCTGCTGCCGCCTGCGAGAGCAGCGGCGAGGCCCTGACCGCTGCGCGAACCGCTTCCCGTTCCCTGCCCGAGAGTTGCCTGAACATGCTGTGCCTAGGGCAAGCCCGCTAGGAGCCCGACGCGTCGTGGCCCGCACGCCCGACGCCACGCACGGGCGCCACCGCCTGATCGAGCGCGGGAGCGCGAACCCGGTCTGCCCCGGCAGTCATCGCCAAGGGAGAGAATGGATCGAGGCGCTCAGGGATTGGCCACCTGTCCGACGTAGGCGTCGGGTCCGGGCAGCATTTCATCGATAGCCTCCATGCCGCTGCCGTCACGCTCGAGGAGCCGACTAGCATGCCCGCCGACCGCGGCGGCCGCGGCTTTCAGCGTATCGGGAGCCGCGCCTTGCGGCGGGACGGCATCGACCATGGCCTTCAGCTCCGGCACATCGCCAAGCAAGCCTGCGGCCTTCGCCAGCTTGGCTGCCGCACCGTCGGCCCTGGCCTGCATATAGGTCGCGTATTTCCCGCCCGGTTCCTCGACCTCGGCCAGCGCCTCGAGCGAGGTGGCGAGGGTCAGGGACAACCCTGCCAGGTACATCATGCGCCTGCGGTCCGGCGGGGCTTCATCGTTCGGCTTGGTGTACCAGACGTTGTGGCGTACCTCGCCCATGGTCCAGGACAGCAGCTCGAAGTCGCCGCCCGTCGGGTGTCCGCCGACGTTGATCAGCCTTTCGTTCGCCGTCGAGTGGCAAGAGAAGCAGTTGCTCGCCAGCGCATAGAGATTGCGCGGCCGAATCATTCCCGCCTCTTCCGATTTGGCCCATCTCGCCTCCTCTTCCTCCGGCGACTCCTGCTCCTCCTTCTTGCCGCTGAACTCGCTATGCACCTTGATCCAGTCGCGGGCCGCGCCGTGGCATGTTTCGCAGGAAACCCCGGCGATCACCTTGGGGCGCTTCTTCGCCTTTTGAACCGTGTAGTGACAGGAGGCGCAAAGCCCCTCGGGATCCTTGATCCGCTTGACCCCCAGCTTCTTGGCGAATGCCCTGCCTTCCTTGGTGCGGTGGCTCTTCTTGATCAGCGTGTGATGTAGCGACAGCTCCCAAACCTGGGCAGTCGTCTTGTGGCACTCCGCGCATGCCTTCGGCCCCATGATGGCATCGACGTCATAGACCGGACCGAGGAGGCGGAAGTTCTCTTGCTCCGCAGCCGCGTTCGCTCCAATACCGAACACCACGGCCGCGACCAGGAGCGTGGCAGCCACCAGAGTGAGACACCGAACGCTGACACTTGCGCTGCCAAAAATGGGCGTACACTTGTCAACGCGCTCTGCAATACTCTCGGTATGTATGTGCGTCATCGCCGATGCCGCTTCACTATTGAAGGTTTCTCGTTCAAGGTTTGAGGCATGGTCATTCTGGTTTGAGTCTTCCTCCAATGCTACCATCCGAGTCGAGATTTTCACAAGATATACGCAGGATTAGAGGTCGGTATGCACGAGACAAGTCCTGTTCGATGAGAGGCTTGCCGGCGATACCGCGATGGCCTGCGCGAGTTGCCGTCAGCCGGGCAAAGTGTTTCCGGACGGCGAAATGCTGTCTGCGCCCTCTTCGCGCGCCGGTCGTTTCCGAAGTACGCCCAATCCCGCAAACGTGGGTTGCCGCGAGATCTGGTTGCACGACGGCCGCATCGGTACTTCCCTCAACGACGTGACCCGCGAGATGATCACCGAGCTATCGTCGCTGCCGCAGGCGCTGCTGGAACTGGCAGGCGGTCACATCTTTGCCACCGGCATGTTCGGTCCGATCGACGGCCGCTTCGGCAATCTGCCGGGCTGAGGACGCAGAGAAATGGCCACCCCCTACTATGTGCCCGAAGAGAGCGTGCCGCTGCCGCCGCCGGACGCAGAGGTCATCTCGACCGCGTGCGACTATTGCATCGTCGCCTGCGGCTACAAGGTCTACCGCTGGCCGGTGCGGGGCGGCAAAGTCGGCGGGGCGGCCGCTGAAGAGAACGCCTTCGATCTGGACTTTCCCGTCGAGCCGCTCGGCCCGTGGGTCGCGCCCAACCAGCACAACATCGTGCTGCACAACGGCGAACCCCACCACGTCGTCATCATCCCTGATACCGAGACCGAGTACGTCAACTACACGGGCAATTCCTCGATCCGCGGCGGCGCCATCGCGCAGAAGGTCTATAACCCGGAGACCCCGACCCGCGACCGGCTGAAGTCGCCGCTGATCAGGATGTTCGGCGTGCTGATGCCGGTGCCGTGGGACTTTGCGCTCGATATCGCCGCAGAAGTGGGCAACCACGTGCTCGCCGCTCACGGCACCAACGCCTACGGCGTCAAGACATTCTCCTACGGCTATCTGGAGAACACCTACGCCATCACCAAGTACGCATTGCGGCACGTGCGCACGGCGAACTTCACCTTCCACGACACGCCCTCGGACGTGACCTCCACGCCCGGATTCCGCGACGCAGGCTTCGACAATTTCGCGCCATCCTACGAGGACTGGCGCGATGCCGACGTGCTGCTGATGTGCGGGACCGACCCTTACGAGACAAAGACCATCCTCTATACCGACTGGATCATGGTCGGGATCGAGCGGGGCCAGAAGGCGATTTTCCTGCTGCCGCGGCGCACCGGCGGCGTGGCCTACGCCGAGAGCCAGGGCGGCATGCTCATCGACATCTTGCCCGGCACCGACCTGCCCGTCGTGCTCGCGATTGCGCGGGTGATCGTCGAGAAGGGGTGGGAGGATTCGGAGTGGATTCGCGACTGGGTCAACAACAAGTGGGAGAGCTCGTCCGGCTTCGGGCAAGGCACGCGCAACACGCCGTGGCAGTGGCGCACCACCTGGGGCAAGTTCCAGACCGACGGCTTCGAGGACTGGAAGGCGTGGCTGCTGGCCCAGGACTACGCGGTGCCGGAGACGGCAGCCGAGATCGCCCAGATCGACGTCCAGAAGATTTACACCGCCGCCGAGTGGATGGCGAAGCCGCGCGCCGACGGCTCCAGGCCCAAGACCTCGATCATGATCGAGAAGGGTTTCTACTGGTCCAACAACACCGGCAACACCAACGCCATCTCATCGCTCGGCATCGTCTGCGGCTGTGGCGGCCGGCCGGGCCAGGTGATTGGCCGGGCCGGCGGGCACCAGCGGGGCATGTTGCGGGGCGGCGGCTACCCCCGCAACCTGAGCCCCGAGAAGGTGCCCGGAAGGCGCCGTCGGGCGCTGGATACCGACCGCTACCTGATGAGCGGCCACACGCGGCTCGCCCACGTCATCGGTACGACGTGGGTGCAGGCCATGTGCGGCACGCAGTCGCTGCAGGCGAAGTTCGACGAGCTGACCACGCAAAACCCGCATCAGGTCCAGCGTTTCGACCGCGACGACATCGTTGACACGTTGAAGCGGCGGGTCGATTCAGGCGGCATGGTCGTATGGAACCAGGATATCTACCTGGTCGACCCCATCGGCGCCCGCTACGCCGATATCGTCTTTCCCGCCGCCGGCTGGGGGGAAGAAACCTTGACCCGAGCCAACGGCGAGAGGCGCATCCGCCTCTACCCGAAATTCTACGATGCGCCGGGCTCCGCGAAGCCCGACTGGTGGATCGTCGCGCAGCTAGCCAAGAGGATGGGCTTCGAAGGCTTCGACTGGAGGGACTCCAACGAGGTGCTGGAGGAGGGCGCGCGCTTCTCGCGAGGCACGCGCAAGGACTTCTTCATGGTCAAGGTTGCGGCCCACCGTGAAGGCAAGACGCTGCACGAGAAGCTCCGCGAGTTCGGCAACAACGGCATCCAGGGTCCGGTCCTCATGCGCCCGGACGGCACGCTCGAGGAGACCAAGCGGCTGCATGACGTGAACCGGATTCTGCCGGAAGACGGCCCCGCCGGCAGCACGGTCTTCACCAAGAAGCTCACGCGCTTCAACACGCAGACAGGCAAATTGAACCTGCAGAAGGCGCCGTGGAGCCTGTTTTCAAGTTATTGGGAGTGGCTCAAGCCGCGCGGGGACGAGATCTGGATCACGTCAGGGCGGATCAACGAGCGCTGGCAGTCGGGCTACGACGACCGCCGGCGCCCCTACATCGTGCAACGCTGGCCCGAGAACTGGATCGAGATTCATCCCGACGACGCCGGCGCGCGCGGCATCGAGTCCGGCGACTACGTGATGGTCCATTCCGACCGCATCCCGGTGCAGACCCAGACGATCCTCGGCGTCGAGGCGGATGACTTCGACTTCGCCACGTTGATGCGCAACGGCTACATCGAGCTCACCCATGCCGCCATCACCGCCGTCGCCATCGTGACGCCGGCGATCAAGAAGGGTGTCGGCTACATGGATTTCCTGCACACCAGCCAGCCAGCCAATGCGCTTTCCGGCCGGGTCGTCGACTGGGTGAGCGGCAATTACAATTACAAGATGGGTGTGGGGCAACTGCGACGTCTGGGCGAGAGCCCCTACAAGCGCCAATACCGCAGCATGTCCTTTGCCCGCCGAGACCTTATCTAATACGACCCTCCGCCGCGGCCACAGGGAGGGAAACAGTGAGGGGAGCGGCTGGCCGCTCCCCTCGGATCAACTACCGGACTGTTACCGCGCCATAGACGCGGATCAGTGCGACTGAATCGCCTTGACGTGACCGTGGATGGCGACGCCGTTCACTTCGCCTTCCGCGCCTTCCATCACGAAGCGCAGACCCTTGACGTCGTAAGCAACGCCTCCCGGGCTATACGCCTTGACGCCGTATTGGTTGCCAGCGGCGTCGATGGCCTTGATGTGGACAATGTTCCCGTCCTGGCCGACGCCTTTGACGTCCAGCATGTTGCCGTCCGCATCGATCGCCTTGATGCCCAGCAGGGTACCGTCCGCAGCGATCGCCTTGACGGCGATTTGGTCTCCGCCCTGGTCGATCAACTTGATCGGCAAGATAGCGCCACTGACCCTGGCCTGAATGCCCATCAACTGCATGGCACCCGCGCTTGCCGTTGCCTTGACGTCGTGCATGGCGCCGCCGTCGTCGATCGCCTTGATCCGCATCAGCGATCCATCGGGATTGAACGCCTTGACGTGCCAAACTTCGGAGTCGCCGGCTGCTGCGGGCAGCGCAATGAAGGCAGCGATAACCGCTGCAAGCAGGAACTTCACCATGGTGACCTCTCTTGTCGGTTGTGAATCGGCGCGCAATTAGCAAGAACCTGCACCGCTTATACAAATATTCTATGCGCAGAGCGACATATCAATTTTTGCATCCGGGAGTCTCCACTACAAAGGAGGACGGTCTCGGGACACGGTCGACCTTGTCCGCTAGGCGAACTCGATGTCTTCCGTCGGCACCGAGACACATACCAGGCAGCTTCCCTCTTCCACAGGTGCCTCCGGTTTCGAGAGATAGATGAACGATCCGGCCAGCACAGGCGTAGCACAGGTTCCGCAATTTCCGGCTCGGCATCCGGAGGGAAGGAAGAGTCCGTTCTGCTCCGCCAGTTCCAGAATGGTTCCGACGTCCCCCGTCCATTGGAGCTTTTTTCCGGTGCTCCGGAACGACACTTCGCGAGGCGACGCGGCTTGCCCCGTGCTCGCGGTTGCCGCGATCTCGCGCACTGTTTCGGGTGTAAAGGCTTCGGTATGGATTGAGCCCCGGGGTACCTCCCAGTCGAGCAACCCGTCGATAACCATGGTCATCATTGGGGGAGGGCCGCACACATAGAATTCGTAGTTCGAGGAGGGTAGCCAACGTCCCAGGAGTTCGGTCGTGATGAACCCTTCTTCCTCGAACTCTTCCAGAGGCTCGCCGGACTCGGAGAGATGGCTGTAGCAGGTGACAACGTGGACGTTGGGCCGCTTGGCCCACTGCGAGAGCTGTGCGGTCATGACCCGCTCGTCTCGTGTCCGCACACCGTAGAAGAGCCAGGCCTCACGGTCCGGTTCCTGTTCCGCCAACTGCTCCAACATGGCCAGGAAGGGCGTGATGCCGATACCGCCGGCGATGAAGACCACCGGTCGGCCGGCTGCAAGCTCCAGCGTGAATTGGCCTGAGGGCGGCGCGACTTCAAGCACGCTGTCGGTCTCCACCCGGTTGTGAAAATAGGAGGACGCCTTGCCCCACGGGGTCTCGGGTGGCGCTTCAGGCGGTGGCCGCAAGTGCTTGATCGTTACCCGGTAGTCCTCGCCCTCGGCATGGGCGTGAGAGAGAGAATAGCAGCGGATCGTCGGCTCCCGATCCTCCTCGTCGTGGAAACGAAAAGTCAGGAACTGGCCGGGAAGAAACGGAGCAACGGGCCGCCCATCGTGCGGACGCAAGTAGAACGACGCGATGTTGTCGGCTTCGCTTTCCTTGCGTGTGACGCGGAATTTGCGGAAACCGCTCCAGCTGCCCCTCTGAGAAAATCGACGGTGAGCGGCTTCGTCTCTCCTGCTGATTGTGGCGGCGAGCGCCGTGTAACGCTCGATGTCGGCGGCGAGCCGCTGATGCCGCCACCGCATGTGGACAAACGCATTGGCTCCCGCGATACCGATGACCACCGCGATGACGACGATCGCCGCCGATGCCAGCCATGTCTCCATGGTTTCAACCCAGGAAATGAGCTTCGGTTCGCTTCAAGGGGCCACCACGCCGACGGCAAGCAGAGCGAAGAAGGAAGGCCTGCCGGCCAACGTCTTGAGAACGCCTACAACGGCGGCACCCGCGCCAAGCGCGACACCATGCATCTCGGGTCCGGTCGCCGGCGTCAATCGTTGAGCGATGCGAGCGCTTCATCCTTGCTCGAGTGGATCGTGATGATTTTGTCGAAGCCGCTCACCTCGAACACTTCCCGAACGATTTCCGACATAGAGCAGAGAGCGAACGCCGCGTCCCGCTGCCAAAGATTCTTGGCTGTCATCAGGACGGCACGAAGGCCCGCGCTGCTGATGTAGACGAGTTTCTCGAAGTCTATGATTACGGCGCGGTCGTTGTCCTCGATCACGGATCTGATCGCTTCTTCGAACTCCCGGGCATTGGTGGAGTCGACGCGCCCGCTCACGTGGGCGGACAAGACGCCGTCATTTCGCTCAGTCCGTACTTCCATGAACATTGTCTCCTTGCCTGGAGCTCAGCTGCAACGTCTTGGCTGAGACTCTGAGTCAAGACTCTATACTTGGGACAGATATATCTAGCGTGAAGGCTTCGCGCGACTCTTTTTGGCACCACCCGGCGACGCCAGGGAGGGGCTCAATATCACGTGCTGCTTTGTCCGGCTTTCGACAATGCATCTTTGCCGAAGCGCTCGACGGCTTCCAGCGTCTCACGCACATCGTCCCAGGTCGTGGCGTAATTGACGATGCACATCCGGAGCACAAACTGCCCGCGAAGCATGGTCGACGACATGAAAGCCCGATCGTCCCAAAACATGCGGGCGAGCACGGTTCGATTGACCTTGTCCAAAGCCTCCTCGTCGAGGTCCTCGTCCGCTGGATTGACGCGGAAGCACACGATCCCCAGAGACACAATGTTCATGGCCTCCAGAATCGGACTCGCACGGACGTACTCTTCCGCCTGGGCGGACAGTTCCATTCCCTTCGATACCGCCCGCCTGAACGCGGCCATTCCGAAGGTCTGGACCGACATCCAAATCTTCAGGGCCCGAAAAGAGCGGCTCAGCTGCAGACCATAATCGGCAAAATTCGGGTGATCCTTTCCCCAAATCGTGTCTTGGAGAACGTCAGGGTGGATCGCGAAGGCCCTCTTGAGCGTGTTCTCATCCTTCGCCAGGAGGCAGCCGACCTCGTAGGGCTGGAAGAACCACTTGTGTGCGTCGAGCCCGATCGAATCGGCGCGCTCGATTCCGCGCAAGAGCCGCTTGCCCTGCTCGGTCACGATCGCGAAGCCGCCGTAGGCGGCATCGACATGCAGCCAGAGGCCCTCCGCCTCGCAGAATTCGGCCATCTCTTCGAGCCGGTCGATGGCGCCTGTGCTCGTCGTGCCCGCGTTGGCGGCAACGGCGATCGGGGTGAATCCGGCAGCACGGTCTTCGGCCACCTGGCGCGCAAGTGCGTCCATATCCATACGGAAGTGTTCGTCGCTCGCGATCGTACGGATGCAGTCCCGTCGAATGCCAACGATGATCGACGCGCGAGGGAGCGCGCTATGGCTCTGATCGCTCATGTAGACGGTGGCGCGTTCGGGGTGGCCCATCGCCTCGCGGGCCGCGACGAAGGCATCCAGGCTGGCCGCAGAGCCGCCGCTGGTCAGGAGCCCCCCTGCGCCCTCGGGGTAGCCGATCCAACGCCGAAACCAGTCGATGACGACGAGCTCCAGATGGCTCGGGCCGCTTGCCACGAGCCAGGTGCATTGATTGACGTGGTAGCCGGCGGCCATGAAGTCGGCCAGTACGCCGGGCCACGTCGGCGATGAGGGCACAAAGCCGAAGCAGCGCGGGTGATCCAAGCGCATCGAGTAAGGCAGAATGTCGTGCGCCGCCTTGTCGATGACCTCCGTTGCAGACCGCCCGTCTTCAGGCGGCTCCTCCAGAAACTGATCATCCAAAACCTGGCGGAACTCGCCCTCCCAAGCATTGTCTTGGGGCAGCTTCCCGATCCGCTCCACCAGATGTTCGGCCACCCTGTGCGCGAGGTCGAGCATCTCTTCGGGCGGCATCTGCAAGTCGCCCGGCGCCTCTACGTCTGGCTTCGCCCCCTGCTGCTCACGGTTCGGCGGGGGAGAGGTTCGTATTTTCTTCTCTCGCTTATCCGACATGAGCGGCGCTTTCGCCCGACTCCTAATATTCTGGATCCAGCTTATATCTGTGAGGTCAAACGAAGCAAGCCTCCGCGATTGCGGGAGATTTCAAGTGGATAACCGGATTCGCCACCGACAATGGCCAATACTTTATCGGCGCTTCTGGAGCAAGCCATTCGAATTCTTTCCCTACGACCATGTTCCACGCTGCTCGATTTCTCCGTAATCCGTAGCGCGGGGGCTTCCAGATCGCGAACTCCAGGGGCTGTTGAATTGATATAGTGATATAGCAGAAGTTATGTGGCTAAGTATAGTTGATAGGTTTTCTGCGGGAAGATCGTGGGCGCCGAAATTTAGAGGGTGTTCGCGGCGTATTCTCCGACAGGCACGATGGGCCAGCGCCTGAATGGGCGTCGTTGCAACTCGCCGCACTACGCCTCTTGCTTCGGCACTTCAGAGACGGCTCGATCCTCGTGAAGCTCTGTTGGGCGGTCCGGGCTGTAGGCTGTATCCTGCGGGAGCGTGGGTGTGGCCACGCTCCCGCAGGATCAACCGGTGCCAACGAAACCTTCCGGTTTCGCGTCCGATTAACACGGGATGCCGGGTAGCAAGCAGGCGTGCGCCGGCTCCGATCCGGCGATCATTACGACGGTCGTGGTGACGGCAGCGATCGCTGCAATGAAGGCGATGAAGGCGGCGTGATGCAGCCGGACTTTTCTGTTCCGGGTCTCCGCGTGTTGTTCGCTCGTGTGGGAGATGACTCGCTCTTGCGCGTTCATTGTTACCTCCTGGTTGCATCTGTTTCACTCGTCGGCTCAGCCAGTGCCGTGCCGAACTGGAGTTAATTTATGGGCGCGAGAACATAAGTGCGAATACATTATTTCTTCTTCCTCTATAGTTTTTTCTTATTTGTGTGGCCGCCCTCGGAAGCAAATGAGCCGCCAGGCCGGGTCATTGCCGGATGCAGTGTTTGGGTCAGTCGCCGGGATGGTAGTAGGCGCCGACGGCCCATTGGACCAGCGACGGGAGGCTTGACAGATCTTGTAATAGAACAAATAGTGAACAACCATGAGCGCCTCCCGCCCCATATCCCCGGATCGAGTCCCGCGTGCGCGCGCCGACGGGGCCGATGCAGCCGATGCGCCCCCCGATCTGGCGGCGCTGCGGCGGCGCATCGCGGCGCTCGAACGCCGCCCGGCCGCGCTGGAGGGCGCCGCTGACGAAAGCCGGGCGGGGCGGCCCTGGCCGCTCGGCATCGATGCCCTGGATGACGCCCTGCCGGCGGGCGGCCTCGCGCCGGACGGCCTGCACGAGGCCGCGGGCGCGAGCGCGGCAGACGGGCCGGCCGCCGCCGCCTTTCTTGCAGCACTGCTGGCGCGGCATGCGCGGGCCGGCGAGTGCGGCCCGGTGCTGGTCTGCCAGAGCCGGGGCGGGGCCGCCCGCTTCGGCCGCCTCCACGGGCCGGGCTGGCGCGATCTCGGCCTGGAGCCGGCGGACCTGCTGATCCTCCGCGCCCGCCGCGAGAAGGACGTGCCCTGGGCGATGGAGGAGGGGCTTCGCTGCGGCGCGCTCGCGGCGGTGTTGGCCGAGGCCGAGAGCATCGAGTTCACCGCCAGCCGGCGCCTCGCGCTCGCCGCGGCCGAGGGCGCGACGCCTGCGCTGCTGCTGCGCCATGACGAGCTCGGCCCGACGAGCGCGGCGCTGACGCGCTGGCGGGTGGCGGCGCTGCCGGGCAGTACCGATCCGTTCGACGAGGGCGCGCCCGGCCTGCCCCGCTGGCGCCTTGCGCTCGTGCGCGCGCGCGGCGGGCGACCCGCGACATGCGATGTGGAGTGGAACCGTGAGACGGGTGGTTTCCGTATGGCTGCCGCGCTGGCCGATCGACCGGCTACGCCGCGCGCGGTTGCGCCTGCGATCCCGCGCCGGTCCCGCGCGGTCATCGGCGGCTGAAACGGCAGAACCGGCCAAGACGACGAAGGCGGCCGCGCCGTCCGAGCCGGTCCCCTTCGCGCTGGTCGCACCCGGCCGGCGCGGGCCGGTGCTGTGGGCGATCAACCGCGAGGCCGGCGCCAAGGGGCTGAGGCCCGGCATGCGCCTCGCCGACGCCCGCGCCCTGCTCGCGGGCCTCGCCACGGCGCGCGCCGACCCGGCGGCGGACCGGCGGGGGCTCGAGCGGCTCGCCCTCTGGTGCAACCGCTTCACGCCCTGGTGCGCGATAGACGGCAGCGACGATGGCGATAGCGGCGACGGCGGGCTGCTGCTCGACATCACGGGCTGCGCCCACCTCTTCGGCGGCGAGGTAGCGCTGATGGACGAGGTCGCGGCGCGGCTCACGGGCCTGGGCGTCGAGAACCGCCTCGGGCTTGCCGACACACCCGGTGCCGCCTGGGCGCTCGCCCGCTTCGGCCCGGCGGCGAACGGTCGTCCGGACGCACGCATCGCCGCGCCCGGCGAGGCGCGCACGGCGATCGCGGGTCTCCCGGTCGAGGCGCTCAGGCTCGCGCCCGAGGACGCCCGCCTGCTGCGCCGTCTGGGTCTTACCACTGTCGGCGCGGTGGAAGGCCTGCCGCGCGCGTCGCTCGCCCGCCGCTTCCCCTGCCGGGAGCGGGGGAGCGCGGTGCTGGCACGCCTCGACCGCGCGCTGGGCCGGCAGGCCGAGCCGATCGTGCCCATGGTTCCGCCGCCTGCCTGCCTGGAGCGCCTGGCCCTGCCGGAGCCCCTGATCGACCGGGCGGGGCTGGACGCGATGCTGGCCCGGCTCATGCCCGGGCTGGCCGCGTCCCTGGAGCGCGACGGGCTTGGCGCACGCCGGCTCGCGCTCTGGTGCTACCGGGTCGACGGCGGGGTGGTGCGGCGCGAAGTCGCCACGGCGCGCGCGACGCGGGACGGCGATCACCTGCTGCGTCTCTTCCGGGAGACGCTGGAAACCATCGACCCCGGCTTCGGTATCGATCTCGCGGCGCTTCATGCCGAGCGCGTCGAGCCCCTCGCACCCAGGCAGCTTTCCCTCACCGGGGGCGGGCGGAGGCGCGGTGATCTGGACCTGCTGGTCGACCGCCTGCTGGCGCGCCTCGGCACCGGCGCCGTCTGCCGCCTGGAGCCGGTCGCCCGCCACAGGCCGGAGAAGGCGGAGCGGGCGGTGCCCCCCGGCCGGGACCCGGCGCCTTGGCGCGAGGCGTCCGAGGCGCCCACGACACCGCAGCGGCCCTTCCGCCTGTTCGACCGGCCCGAGCCGGTCGACGTGATGGCCGAGGTGCCGGACGGCCCGCCGCTGCTCTTCACCTGGCGCCGCGTGCGCCGCCGCGTCATGCGCGCTGCGGGGCCCGAGCGCATCGAGCCGGAATGGTGGGCCGGCGCCAGCGGGCGGGACGAGGCGGTGCGCGACTACTACCGCATCGAGGACGCAGAGGGCCGGCGCTACTGGCTCTACCGCGCCGGCCTCTACGGCGAGGCCGGCACCGGCGCCGGGGAGCCGCCCCGCTGGTATGTGCACGGGCTCTATGGGTAACGCACGAACGCATGCTGCCTATGCCGAACTGCAGGCGGTGAGCAACTTCAGCTTCCTGCGCGGCGCCTCCCACGCCGATGAGCTGGTGGAGCGGGCGGCGGCGCTGGGGCTTGCCGCCATCGGCATCGCCGACCGCAACACCCTCGCCGGTGCGGTGCGCGCCCATGTCGCAGTGAAGGCTGTTGCAGCGAAGGCGGCGGGCCTGCGGCTTTTGACCGGTGCGCGGCTCGACCTCGCCTGCGGGCTCTCGCTCCTCTGCTATCCCCGCGACCGCGCCGCCTACGGCCGCCTCTGCCGCCTGCTCACCCTCGGCCAGCGGCGCGCGGCGAAGGGCGGCTGCGTGCTCCATGGAGACGACGTGATGGCGCACGCCGAGGGCCAGGTGCTGATCGCGCTGCCGCCGGATCGTCTGAACGAGAAGGCCGGTGAGGGAAATGGCGAGCCGTTCGATGCGGCGCTGGCCGCACTCCGCCGCCGCCATGCGGGCCCCCTCTACCTCGCCGCCCACATGCTCTACCGGGGCGACGACGTGAGCCGCCTCAACCGGCTGGCGGCGCTGGCCGAACGCCACGAGGCGCCGCTGGTCGCCACCAACGACGTCCACTACCACACGCGCGAACGCCGGCCCCTGCAGGACGTGCTGACCGCGATCCGCGAGCGCGTCACCGTGGCGCAGGCGGGCTGGCGGCTGGCCGCCAACGCCGAGCGCCACCTCAAGAGCGGGGTCGAGATGGCGCGGCTCTTCCGGGGCCATGAGGACGCCGTCACCCGCACGCTGGAGATCGTGCGCCTCTGCAGCTTCAGCCTCGACGAGCTCGCCTACGAGTATCCCGACGAGCCGGTGCCCGCCGGCACCACGCCGCAGCAGCACCTGGAGGCGCTGACCTGGGCCGGCGCCGGGCGGTGCTATCCCGAGGGCATCCCGGCCAAGGTCCGCCGCGCGCTGGTGCACGAGCTCGGGCTCATCGCCGAGCTCGGCTACGCGCCCTACTTCCTCACCGTGTACGACATCGTGCGCTTCGCCAGGGAGAAGGGCATCCTCTGCCAGGGGCGGGGCTCGGCTGCCAACTCCGCCGTCTGCTACTGCTTGGGAATCACCGCCGTCGACCCGGCGCAGATCGACCTCCTCTTCGAGCGTTTCGTTTCCCGCGAACGCCGCGAGCCGCCCGACATCGATGTCGACTTCGAGCACGAGCGGCGCGAGGAGGTGATCCAGTACATCTACGGCCGCTACGGCCGCGCGCGCGCAGGCCTCGCCGCCGCCGTCATCAGCTACCGGGGACGGAGCGCTGCGCGGGACGTGGGCAAGGCCATGGGGCTGTCGGAGGACACGGCCGCAGCGCTCGCAGGCGCGATCCGGGACATGCACCGGGAGGACGTCGGCGCAGAGCGCCTCAGTGAGACCGGGCTCGACCCCGCCGATCCCCTGCTGCGCCAGACCGTGGCGCTCGCCGGCGAGCTGATCGGCTTCCCCCGCCACCTCTCCCAGCATGTCGGCGGCTTCGTGCTGACGCGCGGCCCCCTGGAGGAGATCGTGCCCATCGGCAACGGGGCGATGAAGGACCGCACCTTCGTCGAGTGGGACAAGGACGACCTCGAAGCGCTCGGCCTGATGAAGGTCGATGTGCTGGGGCTCGGCATGCTGACCTGCATCCGCAAGGCCTTCGCGCTGCTGGCCCGGCACAAGGGCCTGCATCTGACGCTCGCCTCGGTGCCGCAGGAGGACCCCAAGGTCTACGACATGCTGTGCCGGGCCGATACGGTCGGCGTCTTCCAGATCGAGAGCCGGGCGCAGATGAACATGCTGCCCAGGCTCAAGCCGCGCCGCTTCTACGACCTGGTGATCGAGGTCGCGATCGTGCGTCCCGGCCCGATCCAGGGCGACATGGTGCATCCCTACCTGCGCCGCCGCGACGGGCTGGAGGAGGTGATCTACCCCGCGCCAGCGCCCGAGCACGGTCCGGCGGACGAGCTGCGCCGGGTGCTCGAAAAAACCCTCGGTGTGCCGCTCTTCCAGGAACAAGCGATGCGCCTTGCCATGGAGGCGGCGCAGTTCACGCCGGACGAGGCCGACGCGCTGCGCCGTGCCATGGCCACCTTCCGCCGGCGCGGCACGCTCGGTCAGCTGAAGGAGAAGATGGTCGGGCGCATGGTGGCGCGCGGCTACGACCCGGAGCTTGCGGAGCGCTGCTTCCGCCAGATCGAGGGGTTCGGGGACTACGGCTTCCCGGAATCCCACGCCGCGAGCTTCGCGCTGCTGGCCTACGTCTCCTCCTGGCTCAAGTGCCACCATCCGGACGCCTTCGCCTGCGCCCTGCTCAACGCCCAGCCCATGGGCTTCTACGCTCCCGCCCAGATCGTGCGCGACGCCCGCGAGCACGGCGTCGAGGTGCGCCCGGCGGATGTCAACGCGAGCGGATGGGACAACAGTTTGGAGCACGCGGGGGAGGGGCACTGCGCGGAGTACTGTGCGCTCCGTCTCGGCATGCGCCAGGTCGGCAGCCTGCGCCAGGAGGATGCGGCGCGAATCGTGGACGCCCGGCGCGGGCCCTATCCCGATATCGCCACGCTCCACCGCCGCGCCGGCATCCCGGTCTCCGCCATCGAGACCCTGGCGGCGGCGGACGCCTTCCGCTCCGCAGGGCTCGATCGCCGCCAGGCGCTGTGGCAGGCCCGCGCGCTGGCCAAGGCGCCGCCGCTGCCACTCTTCGAGGCGGCGGAGGAGCACGGCGAGGGGAGGGAGCCTGCGGTTGCCCTTCCGGCCATGGCGGAGGGGGAGCAGGTGGTCGAGGACTACCGCACGCTTCGCCTCTCGCTGAGGGCGCACCCGCTCTCCTTCCTGCGTGAGCGGCTCGCGGCCCGGGGCGTGCTCCCGGCGGGGGCGCTCCTCCGCGCCCGGGACGGCGACCGGGCGGCGACGGCCGGGCTCGTGCTGGTGCGCCAGCGGCCGGGCAGCGCCAAGGGGGTGATCTTCATGACGCTGGAGGACGAGACCGGCACCGTGAACGTCGTCGTCTGGCC
>Ga0209543_1000656_pt1 | contig 41166 bp, 33 predicted proteins | sample MesohylFT_FD_187296 | JGI IMG/M metagenome (GOLD analysis project Ga0209543, IMG submission 187296) | Host-associated microbial community of the marine sponge Aplysina aerophoba from Gulf of Piran - sponge mesohyl, lysed by freeze-thaw... | ecosystem: Host-associated > Porifera > Sponge >...
CGGGTCGGCGCCGCCCTTGAGGAGTGCGGCGATGATCGCGGGATCCTCGCTGTTGGCGGCCGCTTCGTGCAGGGGAGTATCTTCATACTCGTTCGGCACGTTCGGGTCGGCGCCGGCTTTCAGCAGCGCCACGGTCGCCGCAAGGCTCGCATCCTTCCGGCCGGCGGCATTGTGCAGGGGGGTATTGCCGTACTTGTTCTGCACGTTCGGGTCGGCTCCCGCCTTGAGCAAGGGGGAGATGGCCCCGTCGACCTCGGCAGGGCTCTTGCTGTAGGCCGCAGTGTGCAAGGGGGTGGAACCATCCTGGTCCCGCGCATTCGGGTCGGCCCCGGCCCTGAGCAGCAAGCCGATAACCGAGAGATCCTCTTGCCTGGAAGACGCTCCATGCAAGGGAGTTTTCTTCCGCTTGTCCCGTGCGTTCGGATTGGCGCCGGCTTTCAGCAGCGCGCCCACGATCTCCGGAATCCCGTTCCAGCCGGCCGCCCTATGCAGCGGGGTCTCGCCTGTATCGTTTCGCGCATTCAGGTCCGCTCCGCCCTTCACCAGAGCGGCGATGACAGCGGGGTTCTTGTTACTGTATGCGGCCTTGTGCAGGGGAGTCTCTCCGTCCTTGTCCCGCACGTTCGGTTCCGCTCCGCTCTTGAGCAACCTCTTGATGGCGTCGGGCGTTCCACTTTCCGCCGCGCGGTGCAGGCTGGTCATGCCGTCCTTGTCGCGCGCATTCGGATCGGTGCTCGCCTTGACTGTGCCCTTCGCGGTCCCGCCACCCTCGAGCAGCAAATCGGCGACAGCGCGATTGTTCCTCTTGAGTGCCGCGTCCAGGGGGGTCTCGCCGAAATCGTTCCGCATGTTGGGGTCGGCGCCGGCCTCCAGCAGGATGGCGGCAATAGTCGGGTTGCTATTGCTGGCAGCATTGTGCAGAGGAGTCCAACCGAACGGGCCCTGCACGTTCGGCTCGGCACCGGCATCGAGCAGGTTTTTGAGGAAAGCAGGGTCGTGACGTTGTGCCGCAATGTGTAAGGGCCTCTCGTTGTTTGTTCCCTGCTTGTACCTTGCGTTCGGATCCGCACCGGCCGTGAGCAAGGCCTGCATGACTGAAACGTCCGTATTCCAGGCCGATCGGTGCAGGGGAGTTCCGCCGAATTCGCCTCGCGCGTCGAGATCGGCGCCCGCCTTCAGCAACAGAGTGACGAGGGTCGGATCGCTGTTCCAGTTGGCAGCGTTATGCAGGGGGGTCAATTGGTTCTCGTCCCGCGCGTTCGGATCGGAGCCTCCTTTCAGGAGCGCATCCAATGCCCTGGGATTTCTGCTGAACAAAGCCGCCCAATGAAGAGGGGTCTCACCCTTCTTGTCCCGCGCGTTCGGATCCGCGCCTCCCTTGAGAAACGCGGCGATGACGGCAGGATTCCCGGTGGCCGAAGCTGCCCAGTGCAGGGGGGTGGCGCCGTTTCTGTAGCGGGCATTCGGATCGGCCCCCGCGCCCAGCAGGGAAGCCACTGCCTCCGCCTCACCGGACAGCGCGGCCTCGTGCAGCGGGGTGATGCCGAAGGTCTTCCCGAGCCCGGCCTCCGAGACGGCCTTCACCAGGGCGGTCGTCGCAGGCGTATTCCCACGGTATGCCGCGCGGTCCAGCGCCATTATCCCGAACCGGTCTTCCGCCTTCAGATCGGCGCCGGATTTCACCAAGGCGCCGATAACGGCAAAGGGGTTGTTGTCCGACTTGGCCGCCAAGTGCAGAGGAGTTGCGTCCCACAACTTCTCCTGAGCCTCCACATCGGCGCCGGCGTTCACCAGGACATCGATGACGGCGGGGTTCCCGGACCAGCCGGCTGCCAGATGCAAAGGCGTCCGGCCATCTTCGTCCCGCGCCTTCGGATCGGCGCCAGCGTCGATCAACGCAACGGCGACGGCAGGGTCCTTGTTGCGCCAAGCAGCCAGATGCAAAGGGGTACTATCGTACTCGCCCCGGTCATGCAGGCCAGCTCCGGCCTGCAGGCACTCCGTCACCCTCTCGGGTGTTGCCTCCCTGAAAAACGCCTCGGTATTCCAGTCATTGCAGTTCGCTGCCACGTCACCGGCGGTACGAGCCGGCCCTGCGGCTGAAGCTTCGGTGCCGACTCCCACAACCGCACTTGGTACCTTCTCTTTCCCGGCCATTCCACGCATGGCCCGGAGCGCCTCCAGGGTCAACGCCTTCCCGGCCGGTAGGCCTGCATCGCGCAGGAACGCCGTGTAGGCTTTTCCCGTGCGGGGTCCCCAGACCCCGTCGGCCGGCCCGGGCTTGTAGCCAAGCTCGGCCATAAGCTCCTGCGCCTCACGGATCGCGCGCTTCGTCGGCGGAGACGAGGTCTTGGCCTTGGCCTTCGGAACGGCAGCAGCCTGGACCTTGGGCACCTCTGCCTTGCCGCTCGATCGCCAGATCCTGGCCTGATGCTGCGCCGAGGCAATTTGCTGCGGCGTCATCTTCGCGGCCAGTGCTTCGCGTTCGGTCGCCGCCTCCGCGCTTCCGCGCCCGGCCGCCAGGTTCAGCCACTTGTGCGCGAGAACATAGTCCTGGCGCACACCCAAGCCTTTCACGAACGTCCGACCAAGCGCCAGCATTGCCCTGCTGTCGCCCGCTCCCGCCGCCGCCTCCCATTGCGTCAGTGCCTCGGAGTACCGGCCCGCCTCCCAGGCAGCTTGCCCCGCTTCGTAGTCCGCCCGGGCAGCGGAGCTCAGTAACAGCAATGCAGCGAGACAGAGAAACATCCTCCAAGTAGCGTTCCGGGACATGGTTCCATCCTCTACTGTGCCGGGCGGTCTTCCCGTCGGAATATATCCTATCGGGGTGAAGGTCCTGGGGAGAACGCGCGTGCGTCCTTGCGGAGGTGCGGGCCGTAGCCGGAAGGTCCAGTGTATCGTCCCTCAACTACGCGCATTGTAATGTCGGTTCCGCAAGCCGCAGGCGACCCCCATCATGCCGCGCGGACGCCCACTTCACCCGCTGGTGTTCACCGACGAGCTACGCGAACACCTGACCGCCCTGTCGCAGTCCACCCCGGTGTCCTACAGTCTGGTCCAACGCGCCCGCATCGTCCTCGCCTGTGAGCAGGGACTGACCAATTCGGCGGTGGCCGAGCGCCTCGACGCTTCCCCCTCGGCAGTGGGCAAATGGCGGCGACGATTTCTCGAGCGCGGCGTCCAGGGACTGCGCGACGAGCGTCGCCCCGGGGCGGCCCCGCACATATGATGATGACAAGGTGGCGGAACTCATCAACCGCGCCTTGCAGGAAAAGCCCGACAACGCCAGCGCCTGGAGCGTACACCTGAGGGCCGAGGCCCAGGGTGTGTCGAAGAGCACCGTGCAGCGCTGGTTCTCCCTGTTCGAGGTCAAGCCGTATCTGAGCGACAGCTTCAAGCTGTTCAGCGACCCGCTTTTTATCGAGAAAGTGCGTGATGTGACTGGCCTTTACCTCAATCCATCGGACAACGCGACGGTATTGTGTGTCGATGAGAAGAGCCAGATCCAGGCGCTCAATCGCACCCGGCCCGCGCTGCCGCCGGGGCTGGACTCTGTGCCGCGCTGGGTGGCGCGCTATCGCAAGACCGGGCGTGTGGCGCCGGGCCAAGGTCGGCGGCCACCGTCCGTGGCTGCTGGCGGTGCACCGGGACCTGGTTCTCGATCTGATCGGCAAGACGCCGCATCTGACCATTCGCCGGCTTCGGGCGCTTCTGGCAGTCGAAGGCATTGCGGTGTGCCGGGACGCGATCTGGCGGTTTTTGAAGCGCGAGGGTCTGAGTTCTAAAGAAAACGCTGTTCACCCTGGAGCAGGCCCGCAGGACGGTCGCCCGGATGCGCACGCGCTGGCGGGCGCTCAAACGCCGGCTCGGTCCAGACTGCCTGGTGTTCGTCGATGAGACCTGGATCAAGACCGACATGGCCCCCGGACGGGGCTGGTCGGAGAAGGGCCGGCGCCTGAAGGGATACACACCCCATGGTCATTGGCGCACCATGACGTTCCTGGCCGGCCTGCGCACCGACGGCCTGGGCGCCCCTTATGTCTTCGACGGTTCGATCAACGGCCGCTGCTTTCGGGCCTGGGTCGAGCAGCTTCTGGTTCCGACACTCAGGCCCGGCGACCTCGTCATCCTCGACAATCTCGGCAGCCGTAAGGGCAGGGCCATCCGCAGCGCCGACGCCCATCTCTGGTTCCTGCCGGCCTATTCGCCCGACTTCAACCCGGTCGAGCAAGCTTTCGTCAGGATCAGACACTGGATGCGCGACGCCCGGAAACGGTCGGTCGAAGATACCTGGCGCCACCTCGGCCGACTCATCGATACCATCGAGCCCCAAGAGTGCGGAAACGACATCCGAAACGCCGGATACGGTCCAACCTAAAACCGATGTGCTCTGGGAGACGAGTGTCTGGCGCGGTGAGCACGATCGTACCCGGTCGCCCCACGTGTCCCGGTGATTGGGTCCGACACCAACGTGATACGCGAAATTCGCAAACTCGGGGATCGGAGGGCCGACGTGCATGTCGCCGCACGGGTTCCGGATCGCGAGGCTGCGAGTTTCTGCGGTTCCAGGCTGACCCGGATTGAGTCGGAAGTCGGATTGCCGCACATCGAGTGCAACCGGAGCCGGGTGAAGGAGCGGTGCCGGATGGGACTGCATGTGCTGTCCGGACTGCGGAAGCTGGCACTGCCGGTCGGCGACTCCCCCGCGGCAGGTCCGGCAGGCTTCAGATGTCGACGGCGACGAAGCGCAGGGCCTGGCGGGCGGTGCGCCGGACCATGCGGCGGCGGATCGGCGAGTTCAGCATGCGGTTCAGGGCCGCGACCGCGACGGCGGCGCCATCCCCCGCTTCCGGGGCGGCGGTGAGGGCGCGGATCGCCATGGTGGTCTTGAGCAGGTGCACCGAGACGATGTACGCCTCCTCACCGTGATCGAGCAGGCGGTCTTCCACCGACCGGAAGAACGCCGCAGGGTCGCTCACCATCCAGTCCCGGGGCGTGATCCGCTCATCCTGGTGCCCGCCGTTACGGCCTGCAAAACACGCCATCTGCAACAGGGCCGCGGGCCAGAGATCCGGCCACCTGCGGCAGAAACCGAGTGCTGCGTCCGCGAAGGTGAGCGCGTGGGTCATGTCGAGCCAGCCGACATCGTTGCCGTAGGGCTGGTCAAGATCCTCGAGGTGTTCCAGGTCGAGCGCAAGCATGTTCATGGCGCTGGCCTCGAGCAGGATATGGAAGAGGTCCGTCGGCCGGGCGGTGCCGCATCCGGCCGCCAGCGCCATGGCCCGGGCCGGGGTACAGGTCCGGAAACGGGATGGATCGGGCAGGGTGCCGGCGCCGTTTGTTCCCATGCGCCCGAGCGCATCCCCATAAGTCCGGAACTCCGGGATCAGGTCCTCCCTGAACGCCGAGACCAGGCTGCGCACCAGCGGCAGCAGTACCGGCTCGGCTACCTCCATGCCCAGCCGAGAGACCAGTTCTCCCGCCTTGCGGACATAGATCGCCGAGTGGCCGAAGTCGGCGTAGTGGGCAAGCGCTGCCCGGGCAAGACCCCGTTCCACGGCCCGGTATCCACCTGGCGATGCGATGGCGCCCCGGGCGAACTGAATCGCCGCCGTCTCGTCCTCGGCCTCGATGGCGGTCACGAAGCCGTCCTCGTCCCAGACCCTGATTCCTTCGGGGTAGGGGAATGTCTCCTCGCGCAGCACGTCCTCCGACATGTGGGCAACGGCCTCGAGCAGGCAGATCAGCCGGTTCTCGTCATGTCCGGCGTGCCGGTCATGCAGCGCCAGCCAGTCTGGCGCGCCGGCGAAGGCGTGGGTCCAGCCGAACTCGAGCCGATCATGCGACCAGCGGATTGCCTCGCTCACCGCGCGCACCGGGTCGGTGCCAAGCTGCATCAGACGTGCGATTTCACGCGCGAGGCGTTCCCGGTCGTGGGTATCGAACCCGTCCTTCAGCCCGTCCATGGTCCGCGCGATGCGGTGTTCGACCGGCGGATCGACGATCTGGATCCAGACCGCGTCGCCGCGGATTTCCGTCGGGTAGACCCGAAGCCGGTCACCGTCACGCTGGTTCATGCCGGTGCGCAGGTCGAATTTCCAGTTGTGCCAGTTGCAGGTGAGCAGGCAGTCGCTGTCGAGCGTGCCCTCGAGCAGAGGGAACCCCTCGTGCGGACAGCGGTTGTTGCAGGCAAGAGGGCCGTTCGGGGTGGAAAAGACGGCGATCTGGCGACCCTCGTGGCGGAACACTGCGCGTTCCTTGGCCTGCAGGGCGTCGAGGTCGACCGCCCTGACCCATCCGTCATCCATGGCTGTGACTCCAGGTCCGTGGCATGAGGCCAGTGTGGCACCCGTCGACGCGTGGCGGCAATGGTGCGGGGGCCCTATAGTTGCCTGACGTGAAGGCAGGGGAGGAACCGATGACGGATGTTGGAATCATCAACGCCCTGGTGTGGGACGGAGAGTCCGACGGGACCCGGCCCGCAACCGTGGTTGTCGAGAAACGCCGGATCACCAGAGTGATCCCCGGGGGCGAACCGACCGGAGAACTGCCGCCGGAACTGATCGACGGCACCGGCATGACACTGATGCCGGGGATGGTCGAGGGACACTGCCACCCGAGTTTCACCGGGGTGGTGTCACCACCCGAGCTCGGCCAGATCTGGCCCGAGCGGCACATGCTGCTTGTCGCGCGGAACCTGCGCTTGCTGCTCGAGCACGGATTCACCTCGATCTTCGAGGCGGCCTCCGCCAAGCCGATGCTGGGGGTCACGGCGCGCGATGCGATCAACGAGGGAATCCTTGCCGGACCGCGCATGCGCGCGGGCTCGCCCGAAATCACCACGACTGCCGGGCTGGGCGACGAGCGCCGGCGCCACATCCACCAGGAGAGCTTCGGGCTGGTGGCCGACGGGCCGCTGGAAATGCGCAAGGTGGCGCGGGAATGCGTTCGCGACGGTGTCGACGTGCTCAAGATCAACCTGTCGGGAGACGACTTTGTCCCTCACGCCGGCGGGGAGACCACGCCGACGCACGACGACGAGGTTGCCGCTCTGGTTGGCGTGGCGCGGGACTTCGGCAAGATGGTGGCCTGCCACGCCCGCTCGTCGCAGAGCGTGTTGCTCGGGGTCAGGCACGGGATCGACTGCATCTACCATTGCGACTACGCCAGCGAGGAAGCGCTCGACGCTCTGGAGAGCGTGAAAGACCGGGTGTTCGTCGGTCCCGCCTTCGGTCTCGTGCACAACGCGGTGAAGGAAGGCGCGAGCTACGGCATGGAGCCGGATGCCGCCGAGGCGCTGGGGCTGGCGCGGATGTTCGACATGACCTGCGCGACATATCAGCAGATTCGCAGCCGGGGCATCCGGGTGGTTGTCGGGGGCGACTACGGGTTCGCGCTCACGCCCATGGGCCAGAACGCCCGGGACATCGAGCACTTTGTCCGGTATTTCGGCTATTCCCCGGTCGAGGCGCTGCGCTGCGCAACGGTGGTGGGCGCCGAACTGATGGGACTGGGAGGGGAAGCCGGTAGGGTGCGGGAAGGGTTCCTCGCGGACCTGCTGCTGGTGCGCGGTGACCCGACCCGGGACGTGGCACTGCTGCAGGACCGCGACAACCTCGTGATGATCATGAAAGACGGGTGCCTGTACAAGGATCCGCGGTCCGCGCACAGTGCGCTCGACGATTTCCTTGTCCGGGCCGCCGAATAGCCGCCCTGTGCAGGCCCGGGTCCGGTTGCTATCGTGCCGCTCCTTTCGTCACAGCAGCATGCGAGGAATGCATGATCGACCTCTACTACTGGCCCACGCCGAACGGACACAAGGTCTCGATCGCGCTGGAGGAAATGGGACTCCCCTACACCGTCATTCCCATCAACATCGGCCAGGGTGATCAGTTCCAGGAACGGTTCCTCGCGATCACGCCCAACCATCGCATCCCCGCGATCGTGGACCCGGACGGGCCCGGCGGGGAGCCGTACCCGCTGTTCGAGTCGGCGGCGATCCTGATCTACCTCGCCGAGAAGACCGGGATGTTCCTTCCCGCCGACGCCGCCACACGGTTCCGGTGCATTGAGTGGCTGATGTTTCAGATGGGCGGCGTTGGCCCGATGTTCGGCCAGGCCAACCACTTCATTTCCTATGCGCCCGAACGGATTCCCTACGCCGTTGAGCGGTACACCAACGAAGTCGGGCGGCTGTTCAACGTGCTCGAGAAACGTCTCGGCCAGTCCGAATACCTGGGCGGCGACTACTCCATCGCCGACATGGCGACCTACCCGTGGTGCCGGTTGCATGAACGCTACGGCGTCGAACTGGAGCAGCTGCCCGCCGTCGACCGCTGGATGCAGGCGTGCGGAGCGCGTCCGGCAGTGGAGCGGGGCCTTGCGGTGATGGCTGAACACCGACGCAGCGGCCCGATCACCGACGAGGAGCGCGAGAACATGTTCGGCTCCACACAGTACCAGCGACGATGAACGGCGACATCTGGCCCGGGGGCTGCCGGCTGGCACTGTCACTGGTGGTGAATGTCGAGGAGGGAGCCGAGCTGACAGTTGCCGACGGCGACCGGGGACCGGATCCGGTCGACGAACTGGGCGTGGCGCTGCGCAGGCCGGTGCGGAACTACGGCAACGAGAGCAACTATCGCTACGGCCTGGCCAGGGGCGCTCCGAGAATCCTTGACCTGCTCGCGCGACACGGCATGCCCGCCACCTTCGCAGCCGCGGCCCTCAGTCTCGAGCGATCGCCGGAACTCGCCCGGCGCATTGCTGCCGACGGCCACGAGGCCTGCGCTCACGGATGGCGCTGGGTGCACCAGCACCGGATGGACGAGGCGGAAGAACGCGACTTCATCGCGCGGGCCGCAGGCTCGATCGAGGAGACGGTCGGGGAGCGCCCGGTCGGCTGGCTGTCGCGGTATCTGCAGACGGCCAACACCCGCCGCCTGCTGGGCGAGGCCGGTTTTCTCTACCACATGGACGACTATTCCGACGATCGGCCGTTCTGGGACACCGGTTGCGCCGCGCCGATCCTGATCATGCCCTACGCGATCGACAGCAACGACATGAAAATGTGGGTGGCACCCGCCTACACGCCGGAACAGTGGTACCGCTATGCGGTCGACAGCTTTGACCTGCTGTACCGGGAAGGCCAGCGTGAACCGCGCATGATGTCGCTCGGGCTGCACCTGCGGATCATCGGCCGACCCGGACGGTTCGTCTGGCTGGAACGGTTCCTTGAGCATGTCCGGCGCCACAAGCACGTGTGGGTCGCCCGGCGCGCCGACATCGCGCGCCACTGGGCGGAACTGTATCCGCCACCGGGACAGGCCGGCGGGCGATAGGAGGCACGATACATGCCCGACGCGATCGAAGCCCTGGCCGACCACTGCGTCGGAACCGGCCATGACGACCTGCCCGCCGCTGCCCTGGATGCGGCGAAGGTCTGCATCCTCGATACACTCGGTGTCGGACTTGCCGGCTCGACCGGTCCGTATGTTCCGGAGCTGTTGCGCAGCTACGCAGCCGGCGGGGCGGCGTCGCGCGTACTCGCCCAGTCGCAGCGTCTCCCGCCGGCGGGTGCGGCACTGCTCAACGCCTACCAGATCCATAACAGCGAATTCGACTGCGTGCACGAGGAGGCGGTGATCCACACCGTCACTGTCCTGCTCGCCGCCGCCCTTGCCGATGCCGATCGGCGCGGAGGGGTTTCCGGCAGAACACTGCTGCGCTCGGTCATTCTCGGTGTCGATATCGCCTCCAGCCTCGGGGTTGCGAGCAGCAGCGGTCTACGCTTCTTCCGCCCGGGCACCGCCGGGGCGTTTGGCGCGGTCGCCACACTCGGGGTCGTTCGCGGGTACGACCGGTCTACCCTGCTGCGCGCCTTCGCCCTCGTTTACGCCCAGCTGTGTGGCACCATGCAGGCCCATACCGAGGGATCACCGCTGCTCGCGTTGCAGATCGGGTTCAACGCCCGCAATGCCATCCTGGCCTGCGACCTTGCCGAACAGGGCCTGCCCGGTCTCGAGGGGGTGCTGGAAGGGCCGTTCGGCTACTTCGGGATGATCGAGGCGGAGGGAGACGTGCGTGCCGTGCTCCCCGAACTCGGCCGGACCTGGAGGATTTGCGAGGTTGCGCTGAAACCCTTCCCGTCCGGGCGCGCGACCCACGGGCTCGTCGACGCGGTCCAGATCCTGCGACAACGCCATGATATCAAGCCCGAAGCGGTAGAGCGCATCGTGGGCCGGGTACCCTCGCTGACCCACCACCTGGTCGGACGTCCGGTCCACGGGGACATGGAGATCAACTACGCCCGGCTGAACGGACAGTATGCCTGTGCCGTCATGCTGCGCGACGGGTTCATCGCGATCGACGACTACACTCCGGACGCGGTCCGTGATCCCTCCCGACTTGCGCTTGCCGAACGCGTGCGGATCGACATCGACGACAACCCGGACCCGAACGCACTGTCGCCGGTCGAGGTCGACATCCACCTGATGGACGGACAGGTGTTGTCGGAGAGGATCGTGACCGTGTACGGGAACCCGGCCCGCCCGATGACCCGCGAGGCCCGGCTTGCGAAGTTCCGCAGCTGCTGGGGTGCGAGCGCCTGCGGGCTGCCCGCCGAGGGCGCCGATGCGGTGATCGCCATGGTCGAGGACCTCGAGACGGTGTCCGACCTGCGCCTGCTGCTCGACCGTGTTACGGGCCAGGCGGAATGAGCCGGTACTTCCGGGAGGCGGATCCGGAAGGGATAGCCCGCGACTACCCCGCTGGCCCGGAGTTTCTCGATCGCCTGGGGAAAATGTCGGGTGACGAACTCCGCGCCCTGCAGGAGCGGCGGTTCCTCGACCTGATAGACCGCGCCTGGCAGGTGCCGTTCTATCGCCGGCGGTGGGCTGCGGTCGGCCTCGAACCCGGCGACATTGCCGGTCTCGACGACCTCGTGCGCATACCGCCGTACTCGAAGGATGACCTGATGGAGAGCGTGGGGCTCTCACCGCCCTTCGGCGACTTCCTCGGGCCGCCCGGGGCCGGGCACCGCGTCATCATGCACACGACCAGCGGGACCACGGGAATTCCCCAGCCGCTGTTCTATGGACCGAGGGACCGGGAGATCCAGAACCTGCTCCTTGCCCGCGCATACCTCCTGCAGGGGCTTCGCGGCGACGACGTGGTGCACTCGGTCTACGGATTCGGAATGGTGAACGGCGGCCACTACATCCGCGAGGCGATCCTGCACTACACCGATGCGCTGCTGCTGCCGGCAGGAACCGGGCTCGAGACCCGTTCCGAGCAGCAGGTGGCGATGATGCAGCGCTATGGCGCCACCGTGCTGGTCGGGTTCGCCGACTACATGCTCAGGCTCGCCGAGACTGCGCGGAATGCCGGGCTCGAACCGGGGCGCGACATCCCGGTACGGATGATTTCCGGTCATCTCGGCGACGATGGCGGCGCCAGCCTTTCGGAGGCGTGGGGAGGTGTGCCGACCCATGACTGGTACGGCGTGGGAGACACCGGGATCGTGGCCGCGGAAGGACAGGAACGCGACGGCCTGCATATCTGGGAAGACGCGCACATCGTGGAAATACTTGATCCCGAGACCGGTTCCCGGGTTCCCGACGGGGCCCGGGGAACGATCTGCGTGACCGTGCTGTTCAAGCAGGACGTCTACCCGATCGTCAGGTTCGATACCAAGGATGTCTCGACCGTCCTGCCCGGGACCGGTTCGGCCGGCCTGCCGCTGCGTCGGCTGGCGGGATTCCAGGGACGAAGCGACAACATGGTCAAGCTGCGGGGCATCAACGTCTATCCCACGGCCATCGGCGGCCTGCTTCGCGACATCGAGGGGCTCGGCGGGGAGTACCTGTGCCGGGTGACACGCGTCGACGGCCGCGACGCGATGACGGTGCTCTGCGAGACCGCTCCTGGCGTGGTGGGGGACACCGAACTCGCGAGTGCCGTGGCGGACCGGTTGCGCCAGCGGCTCGGGGTCGCGGTGGAGGTCGAACTGGCGGGCCCGGGCGAGACTGCGGAGCTGACGGAACTGACCCGCCGCCAGAAGCCGATCCGGCTGATCGATCAGCGGTGAGCCCGATGGACACGAGCTACGGATTTACCGACGAGGACCTTCGCGCCTGGCCGACGGTCTACCGCGACGGCCTGTTCTCGGAAAAGCTGGTGGTGGTTTCCGGTGGCGGCAGCGGGCTCGGAAAGGCCATTTCCGCCCTGTTTGCCCGGCTCGGAGCCAGCGTGGTGATCTGCGGGCGCAACCGCGAGAGGCTTGACGCGGCGGCGGATTTTCTGCGCGGGTTCGGCGGCACGGTGATGACGCGCGCGATGACGATTCGCGACCCCGACGATGTGACGGGACTGTTCGACGCCGTCAGGAGCGAGCTCGCAGTGCCGGATGTCGTGATCAACAATGCCGGCGGCCAGTTCCCCCAGGCGGCGCTGGATTTCAGTCCGAAGGGCTGGCGCGCGGTCATCGACACCAATCTGAACGGGTCCTGGTACATGATGCAGACTGCGGCCCGGCTGTGGCAGGCCGAGGGCAGGGGCGGAAGCATCGTCAACGTGGTCGCCGACTTCTGGCGGGGCATGCCGGGAATTGCGCACACCGCCGCTGCCCGCGCCGGTGTCGCCTACCTGTCGAAATCCGTGGCGGTCGAATGGGCGCCGCTCGGCATCCGGGTCAACTGTGTGGCACCCGGGTGCTGCGAGACCCACGCCTTCGGACTCTACCCGCCCGAGGGGACGGCAACCTACTGGCAGGCCAATCCGTTTCTCAGGCCGGGCGATGCCATGGACATCGCCGAGGCCTGCGTCTACCTCTGTGGATCGTCGGGAAAATTCGTGACCGGCGAGGTCCTGACGGTTGACGGCGGCCAGCAGCTCTGGGGCGATCCCTGGCCCACCGGTCGACCGGATTGGTTTGCGTCCCCGTTCCGCAGGAACGGCGATCGGGACTGAGCACGCCCCGCCGGTTCGGAGGAGACCATGAACCGACGCCGCAGACAGGACCGGTCATCGCGCCGGCAGGCGTCACGCCCGCTGCGTGCGGTGCCCTACGCCGGGCTGCGCAACCCGTTTCCGCCGATGTGCGTCTTCTCCGAGGACGAGACCGCCGCGATCCACGACACGGCGCTCAGGGTCCTCGAGGAACTCGGGATCAGGATCCTGCTGCCACGCGCCCGGGAGATCCTCGCGGCCTCCGGGGCGCAGGTGGACGGCGAGACGGTTCGCCTCGACCGGGGACTGGTGCGAGAGGCCCTGGCCGCGGCGCCTGGCGAGATCACCGCGCTTGGAGGCAGTCCCGAGAGGACGCTCAGGTTCGGAGGGATGAACGTCACCTTCAGTGCCGTCGGCGGTGCTCCCTACGCCATGGACCTTGATCGCGGCAAGCGCCCGGGATCGCTCGAGGACTACCGGACCATGGTCCGGCTGTGCCAGAGCTTCGACGTGATCCACATGCTGGCCGCCGCACCGGAACCGCAGGATGTCGAGCCTGCGTTCCGACACCTCGAAACCTCGCGCGTTCAGCTCTACGAAAGCGACAAGCTGCCCACCGTCTACGCCCGTGGCACCGAGCAGGTCCGCGACTGTTTCGAGATCATCAGGATCGCGCGCGGACTGGAGCGGGACGAGGAGTTTACCGACCGGGTCTGGTGCAAGACCGTGATCAATACCAACTCGCCGCGGATCATCGACCGGCCGATGGCAAGGGGCATCATCGACTTTGCCGAGGTCGGCCAGCTGGTGGTGGTCACCCCGTTCTGCCTCAGTGGCGCCATGGCCCCGATCACGGTTTCCGGAGCCCTGATGCTGCAGCATGCGGAGGCGCTGGCGGCAATCGTGCTCGGCCAGTGCACCAGGCCCGGTGCGCCGATGATGTACGGCAGTTTCTGTTCCAATGTGGACATGAAGTCCGGGGCACCCGCGTTCGGCACGCCGGAACACGTCAAGTCGCTGCTCGGGAGCGGGCAGCTGGCCCGTCACGTCGGGCTGTCATGGCGGTCCGCGGCCGGAACCGGGGCCAATCTCGTTGATGCCCAGGCCACCTACGAGACCCACGCCAGCCTGTGGGCGTCGATAATGTCGGGCTCGGACCTGGTCCTGCACGCCGCCGGTTGGATCGAGGGGGGACTGTCCGCGTCGTTCGAGAAGTTCATCGTCGATGTCGAGATGTTGCAGGGCTTCGCCGAGCTGTTCCAGCCGCTTGCCGCTTCCGGTCCCGATCTCGGGTTCGATGCCGTCGCCGAGGTGGAGCCGGGCGGGCACTTCTTCGCCGCAGCCCACACCATGGAGCGCTACGAGACCGCGTTCTACGAACCGCTGGTCTCGGATCGACGCAACTTCGGGCAATGGCAGGAGGCAGGAAGCCTGTCGGCGACCGTCCGGGCCAACGCGTTGTGGAAGCAGGTCCTTCGCGATTTCGAGCCGCCGCCGTTCGATGCCGCGCGGCGTGAAGCCATCGACGAGTTCGTGGAACGGCGTACCGCGGAGGGTGGTGCGCCTCCGGTCGCGTGACCGCGATGTCGTCACGGGGACAATCCTGAAAGGTGAAATGACGCCCCGGTGACAGCAATCTCCATCATGGCGCGCAAGGTACCCTGCGGGACGTGTGTGGACGGGATGGGTGTCATGAACAGCGATCGGCGAATGGCGTCCGGTTACGGTCGGCGCAAGATCAATCCACGGCCAGGGCTTCGCTGGGACGGGACGCCGGACGACAACGACCGAACCGAGATCGGCCCGACCCCCCTTGCCTTTGCCGAGTGGGCGGAAGCGGGTCTCGAGGCGCCCGACCTGCCGGCGTTGCGCCGCTTCCGTCTAGACAGGCTGGTCCGGATGCTGTGCGAGCGCGACTACGGCGGCGTGCTCATGTTCGACCCGCTCAACATCCGCTACGCGACCGACACCACCAACATGCAGGTCTGGGCCATGCATGACCCGTTCCGGGCCTGCCTGGTCACGGCCGACGGCTACATGGTGATGTGGGATTTCGGCAGGCTCGGTGACCTGCTGACCGCGCACAATCCTCTGGTCAGGGAAACCCGCGGTGGCGCCGGGTTCTTCTACTTCACGGCCGGTGACGCGACTGAAGCAGTGGCCAGCAGGTTTGCCGGCGAGGTCGACGCCCTGATGCGCGAGCGGTGCGGTGACAACCGCGGGCTCGCGGTCGACAAGATCATGGTTCATGGCCTGGTGGCACTCGAACGCCTGGGCCTCGACATCAGGGAGGGAGAGGAGGTCACCGAGAAGGCGCGCGTGATCAAGGGGCCCGACGAGATCCGGGCGATGCGGTGCGCGCTCCATTCCTGTGAACGGGCGCTGGAGGAGGTGCACAGGCGCTGCGAACCCGGTATGACCGAAGTCGATGCTTGGGCGGCCCTGCACAGCGAGAACATTCGGCGCGGCGGCGAGTGGATTGAAACCCGGCTGATGTCGACCGGCCCGCGGACCAATCCCTGGTTCCGGGAATGCGGACCGAGGATCATGTGTGACGGAGACATGCTCGGCATCGACACCGACCTTGTCGGTCCGTATGGCATGTGCGCCGACATCTCGCGGTCGTGGATCGTCGGGGACGCGCGGCCGAACGACGAGCAGAAGCGGCTGTTCGCGATCGCGCACGAACACATCATGACCAACGCCGAACTCTGCGCGCCAGGAGTCGCGTTCCGTGAACTGACCTTTGGCGGTCACATGCTGCCCGACGCACTGGTTCACCAGCGCTACGGTGTGAAAATGCACGGTGTCGGCCTGTGCGACGAATGGCCGGCAATCCGCTACCCTCAGGACTGGCAGCCCGGTGCGTTCGACTATGTGCTCGAACCCGGCATGGTGATGACGGTGGAGGTTTATGCCGGCGAGGTCGGTGGCCGGGAGGGCGTGAAGCTCGAGGACCAGCTGCTGATCACCGAGACGGGCTTCGAGAACATCACCCGGGCACCGTTTGACCCCCGCCTGCTTGGATAGCGCCCGCTCCACGGTGGACGACAGGTCCGGCGGGGTGCAGGATCGGCCCGTCAAGGACCAGGGGAGCCCGCATATGCCACGTGACGAGACCCTTCAGTCACTGACTGCAGGCGGCGCGTTGTTCGCGCGTCTGCACCAGCTCGGTGTCGAGTACGTGTTCTGCAATTCCGGTACCGACTTCCCGCCGATCATCGAGGGGCTGGCGGCCGCCGAACGCGGCGGCCTGAACCTGCCGACTGCCATGGTGGTGCCGCACGAACAGGCGGCGGTGGCCATGGCGCACGGCTACTACGCGGCGACAGGTCGTCCCCAGGCGGTGATGGTGCACACCAACGTGGGTCTCGCCAACGGCGTGATGGGCATGATCAATGCCGCGGCCGACCAGGTGCCACTGGTCCTGCTGTCGGGGCGGACCCCGGTCACGGAACAGGGCCGGTTCGGAGCCCGGACCGTGCCGATCGGCTGGGGTCAGGAAATGCGCGACCAGCATGCCCTGGTCCGCGAGACGACGAAGTGGGACTACGAACTGCGGTTTCCCGAGCAGGTCCCGGAACTGCTCGACCGCGGTCTCGCCATCGCCCGCTCGAGCCCGCCCGGGGCCGTCTACCTGTCCCTGCCGCGCGAGGTGCTGTGCGCGCCGTGTCCGGCCGACGCGCTCGCGGCCCCTGTCTCCATGCAGCCGTCGCACACGGCGGCACCGGAAGCCGACCTGGTCCGTCTGGCCGGGCTGCTGACGAAGGCTGAGAACCCGCTGGTGATCGCCCAGCGCGGCGCGGGGACCCGGGCCGGGTTCGACGCCTTGGCGCGGTTCGCCAGGGCATGGGGCATCCCGGTTTGTCAGTACTGGGCGGTCGCGCTGGCCATGTCCTACGAGCATCCCAGCTGTGTCGGATCCGATGTCGGGCCATGGCTGGCCGAGGCGGACCTCGTGGTCATTCTCGACGGGCTGGCCCCGTGGGCGCCCCAGGTCCATCCGCAGCGTGCGAACGCACAGGTGGTCAACCTCGGTCCCGATCCGCTGCACCACCGCTTTCCGGTGCGCAACTTTCGGTCCGATCTCTCGATCACCGGCGAGGTCGGTGACGCCCTTGTCCGACTCGACGCCCTGATGCGCGAGAGTGAACGCGAGCACGTCGCGCTGCGCCGCAGGCGCCGGGAGGCACTCAAGCGGCGGGTGACGCGCATTCGTGCCGGCTGGGAGGCGGCGGAGGCGGCCGGTGCGTCGGCTGTTCCGATGACCAAGGCATGGGTGGCCCGGTGCGTCGGTGACCTCATGCGCGCCCATGACGCGGCGGTACTGTGCGAACTCGGATGCCCGCTCGATCATGTCCGGCCAACCGATCCGGCGTCATGGCGTGATCTTCCGCACTCCGGCGGGCTCGGATGGAGCCTGCCGGCCGCGCTTGGCGTGAAGCTGGCGCAGCCGGACCGGCTGGTGATCGCCACCATGGGTGACGGGTCCTACATGTTCTCCAACCCCGTTGCCTGTCACCAGGTCGGCGAGGGGCAGGACATCCCCGTGCTCTCGGTGATCGTGAACAACCTCGAGTGGAACGCGGTCAGGCGGGCCACCATGGGTCTCTATCCCGACGGACACGCGGTGCGCTCGAACCGCATGCCGCTCACCTCCCTCACCCCGAGCCCCGACTTTGCCAAGGTGGTGGAGGCAAGCCGCGGCCACGGTGAAACCGTCAGCGACCCCGGGGAACTGCCGCAGGCGCTGGAACGCGCAGCAAGGGTCGTGATGGAAGACCGACGCCAGGCGGTCGTCAACGTGATGGTCGCCGAGCCGGTGACGGCCCTGGTCTGACCGCCAGCGCTCCGGTTCAGGAGCTGCTGGCCTTCACGTAGGAACCGGGCGCGTTCTCGATGACCGGGAGGGCACCGTCACCGGGTGTTCGGGCCGGTACCTTCGCGCCGGCGTGGCGTGACAGCCACCGGCGCCATTCCGGCCACCACGACCCGTCGTGCCGGTCCGCGCCCTCGAACCATTTTTCCGGCGAGGCGGGCTTGCGGCGGTTCAGGTAGTAGCCGTACTTCGGCGGATCTGCCGGAGGGTTTATCACGCCGGCGATGTGGCCGGACTCCGCGAGGCAGAACCGGACCGGCCCTCCGTAGATGTGGGTTGCCCGGTACGTGGACATCCACGGCGCGATGTGGTCCTCCTTGGTCGAAAGGATGAACACCGGAATCGTGATGCGGGAGAGATCGACGCCGACACCGTCGATTTCGAGAGCTTCCGGTTCGATCAGCCGGTTGGCGAGATACATCTCGCGCAGGTAGTAGCTGTGCATTGCCGAGGGCATGCGGGTTGAATCCGAGTTCCAGTACAGCAGGTCGAAGGGAAACGGTTCCCGCCCGAGGAGATAGTTGTTGACCACGAACGACCAGATCAGGTCGTTGGCACGCAGCATGTTGAAGGTGGTCGCCATGTCGGAGCCTTCGAGGTAGCCGTCCTTGCTCATGCGTTCCTCGAGTGCCTCGAGCTGCTGTTCGTCGACGAACACGCCGAGGTCGCCGGCTTCCTCGAAGTCGACCATCGTGGTGAAGAAGGTGATACTGGCGATGCGGTCATCCCCGGTGGCCGCCATGCGCGCCAGGGTAGCCGCCATGAGAGTGCCGCCGATGCAGTAGCCGATGGCATTGACCTCGCGTTCACCGGTCGCCTGCTCGATCGCGTCGAGTGCCGCCAGCGGCCCGTTGATCACGTAGTCGGCGAACGAGGTGTCGGCGAGGTCCCCGTCCGGGTTCACCCAGGAGATGACGAAGACGGTCAGACCCTGGGACACCGCCCACCGGATGAAGGAGTTCCGCTCGCGCAGGTCGAGGATGTAGAACTTGTTGATCCACGGCGGCACGATCAGCAACGGCCGCTTTCGCACCGTCGGCGTGGTCGGGCTGTATTGCACCAGCTGCATCAGTTCGTTCTGCCACACGACACTACCCGGCGAGGTGGCAATGTTCCCGCCGACTTCGAACGCGTCGGTGTCGGTCATCGAGATCGCGAGGCGGCCCTTGCCGCGCTCGAGATCGGAAAGCAGGTTGCCCAGTCCGTTGACCAGGTTCTGTCCGCCGCTTTCCACCGTGGTGCGCAGGACTTCCGGGTTGGTCATCAGGAAATTGCTGGGCGACATCGCGTCGACGAACTGCCGGGTGTAGAAGTCCACCTTCCTGGCGTCGAGGCGATCGAGACCCTCGACGTCATGGACCGTATTCAGCAGCCAGCGCGCCGACAGCAGGTAGCTCTGCTTGATGTAGTCGAAGACCAGGTTGTCCTGCCATGCCGGGTCACGGAAACGCCGGTCGTCTCGCGCCGGCCGGGCCGCCGGTTCAACGTCGCCGCCCAGCGCGCGGGAGGTTGCCGACTGCCAGACCGACATCTGCGCGCGCCAGAAGTCCATCTGGGCCTCGACCAGTTGCGCCGGGTTGGCCATCAGCCGCCGGGTCAGTTCGAAGAACGCCGAACCGATGTTGAGCGGATCCGCACTGGCGGGTGCCTCCTCGTCCTTCTGGCGTTCCAGGAAGTCGCGGGTCAGCCGCTGGGTCTGTTCAGCGATCCGTCCCATGGCATCCGCGACTTCGGCCGGATCGGGCTGGCGGACCTCATGCCTGTCGGTGCTCATGATGCTTCTCCCTGTCGTTCGCGAATGGCAGAGACCGGACCGCGGTGTGTGCACTGCACAATCGGCGTTGTTGATTTATGCTGCAGTGCAATATCTGTCGTTGTCAAGGTTCTTGCCCGGATTGACGCCGCGGCGGCATCCCCGGTTTCTCCGGAGCCGGGAGGAACCGGTGGCCAAATTTCCCCGGCAATACCCTGCACAGGACCACTGGTCGGGTTACCCGCTATCGTGGTCCCGGCTGGCCGCACGAGCGCATCGCCAGACGCTCTGTGCCGACACTGTCGAGACCTCGGCCACGCGTGGAGTGACAGCGGGGTGGGCAGGCGCCGCTGATGAGAGCAGGGAGGGAACGGGGAAGGCGGCGCTCTCGTTTATTCTTGCTCCACCGCCTTGCGCACGGCGATGACCCAGCCGGTCACGCCGGTGCCCCTGATATGTTCGCCATGCTCCTCGGTGATCTGGACGATGTGGCCCGCGTCGCCGAGCGCCGTCAGTTTCGCGGTCAGCGAGCCTTCTTCGTAGAAATGCCTGTTCAGGCCGATGACGAGCGGCGCGCCGGGCGACAGGACCCGCAGGATTTCGTCGAGCGAATCCGGCTGCACGTGGCCGAAGCCGAAGACGCCCACGGCGACGGCAGCGTCGTAGGCGCCGCTGGCCGCATCCAGGGGCGGTACATTCAGATCTGCCTCGAAAAGCCGACGATAGAGGCCGGTCCTGCGCGATTGGGCCAGCATGCCGGCAGAAAAGTCGCAGCCGTCGATGACGCCGTAGCCGGTTTCGGCCAAGGCGACCCCGCCCAAGCCGGTACCGCAGCCTATGTCGAGGATTTCAGCAGACCGATCTGGCAGATGGCGTGACAGCATTTCCGCACAGCGGTGCGGCTGGGCGTAGCCGTTCTCCTCGATCAGTTCCGTATCGTACGACTCGGCCCAGCGATCATACAGATCGCGGACCTTTTCGGGATTGCGCGTCTGATAGATGGCCTTCAGGTAGCGGTCGTTCTGTGACGCATCGGCCATGCGGTTTTCTCCTCTGTTCGGAAAGGTCTGGTGCGCTAACGCCTATTCGTTCAGATGGCCATGGTCCAGCCTGTCGTGTGCGCATCCCATGTGCTCGCCGTGCTTTTGCCGAAGCGCCTTTGCCTGGTCTCGGTGACCGGCGGTGCGCCGGCCGCGAGAATTTGCAGGACGTCGACCGGCGCTTCCGGCTCCGGCGAGCCGACGGGTGTGATAGCCGAGCACGTCACAAATGTATGGGTTTCGCACCGTGAGCGCCTCGATGCCTTATCCGCGCGCGGTCAGAAGCAGTGCCTCGAAACCGGGATCGATGGCCGGTCGGGCGAAGCCGCTGACGGCATCGACCGCAGCCACCGAAGGGGCGGCGAGTGAGCCTGGGCTCGACATGGCCATCGACCTTGCTGCAGCGACCGTGCTCGCAACAGATCGGAATGCAGGCGAGACCGTGGCTGGATATACCCCCTGCTGGAGCCGTTCCCCACCCCGGACAAGTCCGCCGCATAAAACTGTCCGAACCGGCTACCCGAGCTGCGCCCGTGGAACCGGCACCCCGTACAGCATCAGGATCGGGCCACCCGATCCGATCCTTTGCGCCGGTTCACTGTGCAACGCTCCCTGATCGTCGCCTGACGCCGTGTCTTCGGTGTCAGCGTCAGTCGTCATGGTGAACACCGCGGACGGGTCGGCGAGCTCCTTGGCGGGCTTGTTGACCAGCGTGTAACCGTTGTCGTCGATCCAGTCGAGCAGCAGACGGATCAACGAACGTTCTTCAACCTCGAACAAAGCGGTGTAGTAAATTGACCGGACCAGACGCTTTTGGGAGGGAAACAACTTCAGAAGAGTCTTGTAGTCGATGCTGAAGCCAAGCGCGTTGCCTGAAGATCACCTGCAAATCAACGATGTGAGTAATGGAACCGAAATCCGTTCATCGTGTCGGCCAGTCAACTGGAACAGCATCTGGCCGCCGGCCGGGGCGAAGGGCGGGAATTTTCTCGCCGTGGCCTGCGATCAGCCCGGTCCTGGCGGTGCATCGAAAATCGCATCGATGCGATAATCGGGGCAGGCGGGCCGATGCAGGGTTTCCTGGCAAACCGGTTCGTGTTGACCGTGACGCCGGCTATGCCGTTTCAACCGTTACGGTCGCGCACAGGGATGCGGCACACAAGCAGGGGCCGGTGTTGCGCATGTTCCCACGGCGACGTGGCGGGCCATACGAGAGCCGGCGTCCAGGGCGATGGCGGGTTCGTTCACGCTTTGCCGCGCTCACTGGCAGACCTGTATGCCGCATCGCCGGGGAGGGAGCGAGCCGGTGCGACAGAGCCGCCACTCACCACTTGCCGGACCGTTCGTCGTGGACATGGTCGGGCAGCCGGTAGCTCAAGCCCGCGTCGTCATAGGCCGACGCCTCGAGAAGCGTCGAAAAATTCTGTGGCCCTTCCTTTCCGATCAGCGCCTTCAGCGCCCGAATGCGCTGATCGATCCTGTAGGCGAGCAGGGGGAACAGCACGCCTTTGTCTTTAGGAAAGTTCAACTGGTTGGAGAGCGTGTTGCCCACCAGCGCCCGCGAAATGGGGTAGATGACTCTACTCACCAACTTTTTCCGCTCGACCGGATCGGTGATGTTCGCAACCAGCGGGGCCGAGTTGATCAAAGCATTCGTCATGATAATCGCGTCTGGGGTCGGAGGAGGCTCGCAAATGGAACCGATCCGGTACATGTGCAGGGCGTGGCTCTCGTCTGAGAAGAGGATGGTTTCAGGGATGCCCATGAGATAACCGGCGTAGCGCCAGACATCGTGAAAACCGGCCCTTTCCTCCGCCGTGTAACGGGCGCCCAGCGACTGCGAGTGTTTGACGGTACGCGCCGCGAAACACGCGATCGAGTAGCCCAGATGCGCGGCGCTGATCGGTACGCCCCAGGCGTCGTGTTCCCACTCCTCGGACTGTGCCAGCAGTCGCCGGACCTGCGCGTGCACGAACCGGATACGAACCGACAGCTTCCAACCCTCGCCATACCGTTTCAGCCCGCCGGGAAGGAAAATCTCCATCTGATGCCGGTTGTTCTGCTTGAGCCGCCAGACTCCATTATCGAATATGCGCCCAGTCTGCACGAAGGACTTGCTTATCAGCGTCGAAAAGCCGTCTATCAGCACTCCCGTGACGAAAGCCGAAAGGACGAGGACCGAGTTCCTTTGAAAGGCGCGGATGCCCGGGCCGAAGGCGTCTCGATCGAGCCAGTCCGGATCGGGCTGTGGTGCGTCGATGAAGAAGTCACGCAGCAATTGCGGCGCATTTTGCAAACCCTGGCGATCTTCATTCATCCCCGCTTGAATGAACTCATGGACCTGTCTCTGAGGCAGCGGCGACAACTCTTCCACCAGCGCGTCCATGACCGGGTCGCCGACAAGAGTGTGGGCGATGTAGTTGTCCGCTGCTTCCCGATCGACACCGCGCGCCTTGGAATAGCCGTCGACATAGGCCGACGGAGCGTTCAGAACCGGGTCCGGCACAGGAGATGAACCGCCGCCTCGCCAGGGCGGCGGTCGGTCCAGCGACGATGGCGGGTCGGCTTGCTCCCGCGTCCGGTGTACAGTCATGACCCCTGCATTTTGTCATACATACCGAAATTCCTCAAATGGAACCCTCCCAGCCCGTTGAGTGTGACTCGAAATCGCTCGACGGGAAATTCGCCTTCGAATAACAGCCGTCTTCGGGCCGATCTTGATGGGTTTCTCTCGCAGGCTGTTCAGTAAACCGCAGTTCCAGGGTATTGGGCAGCGCGAGGGTGCACATGAAATAGCCGAGTTTGCAGGCGAGTGCGTGAAGCCGCAGGCGAACGGCGTTGTGGGCGAACGTGCGGCACGACAGGCGTGTGTCCATCGAATCGCGTTCCTGCCCTCCTTGATCCATTGCTCGGCCGTGTCGCGCCGATTGCAGAAAGCGACCATTCGCTCGGCGGGGCCGTCCAGGTCGGTCACAATGAACCCGACCCCCAGGTACCACTCACCCGGACGCCACTCAGTCCTGGCGACAACGCGGCGGGGCTTCTCTCGGGATCTGGCCGGACAGTGAGGCTGGCATGATGCCGGCCCATGTCCTTCGGCGTGCCTCGGCTGAAACGGGGACCGTCGTCAGCGCAGAAGCCCGGCGCAAAACCAAGCTCGGCCTTGCGGCACCTGCGGAGTATGATACAAGCGGTGTTGCATTTCCGTGATTGTCGGGAGGACGGACCAGAAATGAAGAGCATTTTCGCACGCCAGCCCATGGTCCCGGCGCGGCAGCTGTACCGCAGGATCCTGCTGGGCTTCGGTCTGGTCGCGTTGACGACTGGTGTTTCAGCCTGTTCGACAATCTCGGACTGGGTCGACGCTATCAACCCGTTCAGCTGAGCTCTTGGGTAAACGGCCGACGTCGGACTGCACCCGCGCGGGTGGCCGCACATCAGCTGCGGAACGCCTGGCGCCAGCGTCGGCCTGTACGCGATCCGTGGAGACGTGGCCTATGGACGCCGGCAGGATCGTGATACGGTTCTGGCGCAGGAGTGCGATTGCCTGCCTCGCCCTGGCCGGTGTGTCGTGTTCATCCGGAGCGCAGTTCGGCGACGTGATCAGTCCTGTCGGCTGGCTCAAGAGCACGACCGACACCGTCAGCAAGGTGTTCGGCGGCGGAAGTGAAGAAAAAGGCCCGCCACCGCCACCGGCGACCTATCCCGACCTGAACACAGTTCCGGTGGGGACCGTGGCGCCGTCGACACCGTCGGAACGCGAGCGTCTGCTCAGGGAACTCGAGCAGGACCGCAGCCGGTGGCTGTCGGATGACCCGCAGCTTCCTGCTCCCCGGGGCACCGGCAAGCGGTCCAGCCTGTGGCCGAATGCGGCGCCTGCCACTGCGGCGGCCGAAGCCGTGGATGAGCCGTCGCCTCCCGCTCCGCGGGATACCGGCACGCGTTCCGTCATGCAGCCGGACACTGCCACTGCGGCAGTCGACGCCACGAGGGAGCCGGCCGTGCTTGTAACGCCGTCGCCTCACGAGCTGGCCCCAGTGCGACCGGTGACAGCGCAGGCGCTCTCACCGGGTGTGGCTGGCGTTGTCCGGTTTGCCCACGGCGCCACGCAGCTGTCCGAGAAGGACCGGCGGCTGGTTGCCGGGCTGGCGGCGCAGGTGACGCGGAACGACCTTCGGGTCCGGATCGTCGGTCACGCCTCGGCGCGAACCGCAACCGGTGATGCGGTCGGCGCGCTGCTGGCAAATCTCCGGACTTCGCTCGAACGCGCCACGAGCGTCGCCGAGGTCCTCGCGCATCACGGCGTCCCGCGCCATCGGGTCACGATCGAAGCGGCGGGCGCCGGACGGTCGGGAGCGGGCGATGAGGCCGGCAGCCGGCGTGCGGATATCTTCCTTGAAACCTCCTGACGGACGGCACGGCGGGAGCAGGGAGCAGCAGGTCATGGGTAATGAACTCAGGGTCGGAGTCGCCGGTCTCGGAACGGTCGGTGCGGAGACCGTGCGGCTTCTGCAGGCATCGGCCTCGATGCTTGAACGCAAGTGCGGACGCAGCCTCGTCGTCACCGCGGTGAGCGCACGGGACAGGCACCGGGACCGCGGTCTCGACCTCGATCGCATTGCGTGGTGTGACGACGCCCGCGATCTCGGCGGGCGCGACGACGTCGACGTGGTTGTCGAACTGATCGGCGGTGCCGACGGTGTTGCCCGGGACACGGTGGAAGGTGCACTTCGTCGCGGCAAACCGGTGGTCACCGCCAACAAGGCACTGATCGCACACAATGGAACGGTTCTTGCGCGGATGGCCGAAAGCGCGGGAATTCCATTGTGCTTCGAGGCGGCCGTGGCGGGCGGGGTTCCCGTGATCAAGGCCATGCGCGAGGCTCTGGCGGCCAACGAGATCTCCCGGGTCTACGGGATCCTGAACGGGACCTGCAATTACATCCTCTCGGTGATGCGGGACACCGGACGGGCCTTCGACGATGTTCTTGCCGAGGCGCAGCAGCTGGGATACGCCGAGGCCGATCCGGCATTCGACATCGACGGAACCGATACGGCGCACAAGCTCGCGATTCTGGCAGCAATCGCCTTCGGAACGACGGTCAGTTTCGAGTCGATCCATGTCGAGGGAATCCGGCATGTCTCGCCGCTTGATCTCGAGTTTGCCGAGGAGCTCGGATATCGCATCAAGCTGCTGGGTATAGCGGAACGACAGGGCGAGCGGGTGCAGCAGCGGGTCAGGCCGTGCATGGTTCCGGTGTCGGCACAGATCGCGCAGGTCGGCGACGTCTTCAATGCGGTGGCCATGGACAGTACCCCGGTCGGCGCATCACTGCTCTACGGCCGTGGCGCCGGTGCCGGGCCGACTGCATCCGCGGTCATCGGTGACCTTGTCGACATCGCCGCGGGGCGTCAGGTGCCGGTCTTCGGGATCGCCGGTTCGCTGCTGCGCGACCCGCCGGTTGCCGGTATCGACTCGCTGACCGGGTCATACTACCTGCGCCTCATGGTCATTGACCGTCCCGGCGTGCTTGCCGACCTGACCGCGGTGTTCCGCGACGAGCGGGTGTCGGTCGAGGCCATGATCCAGCGTGGCCGCGACCCGGATGAACGGGTTCCGGTCGTGCTGACCACGCACGAGACCGGGGAAGCCGCGATCCGACGTTCGATCGCCCGGATCCGGACCCTTGATTCGGTCGTCGAGGAGCCGAGAATCCTTCCCATCGAGGCGATCTGAACCGGCCGGTCGGCCGGCAGCGCTCCCGAACGGAGCTCACACGCGGGGAACGTGTCATGAGTGAAGGCGAATTTGCGATGGACCGCAACCTCGCGCTCGAGGCGGTGCGGGTGACCGAGACGGCCGCGATAGCCGCATCCAGGCTGATGGGCAGGGGGGACGAAAAGGCGGCTGACCAGGCGGCGGTCGATGCCATGCGCCGGGCGCTGAACGCCCTCGAAATCGACGGGACCGTGGTGATCGGCGAGGGCGAACGGGACGAGGCGCCGATGCTCTACATCGGCGAGAAGGTGGGAGCAGGCGGCCCCGCCATCGACATCGCGCTCGACCCCCTGGAAGGCACGACGATCACGGCCAAGGGTGGCCCAAACGCCCTTGCCGTCATCGCCATGGCCAATCGGGGCGGGTTCCTGAATGCACCGGATGTCTACATGGACAAGATCGCGGTCGGCGGCGGACTGCCCGAAGGGGTGGTCGATCTCGACCGTTCCGTTACTGACAACCTGAACGCGCTTGCCGAAGCCAGGGGCGTCGGGGTATCCGACTTGGTGGTGTGCATCCTCGACCGTCCGCGGCATTCGCAGCTGATCGGCGCGGTCCGCGAAGTCGGTGCCCGGATTATGCTGATCTCGGACGGCGACGTGTCGGGAGTGATCGCAACCGCACAGCAAGACAGCGGCGTCGACATCTACATGGGATCCGGCGGGGCGCCGGAAGGCGTGCTCGCCGCGGCGGCGTTGCGCTGCATCGGAGGGCAGATGCAGGGTCGGCTGCTGTTTCGCAGCGACGACGAAGTGGGCCGGGCGCGAAAGCTCGGCATCGAGGACCTCGATCGCAAGTACGGCCTGCTCGAGCTCGCGGGCGGCGACGTGATGTTTGCCGCAACCGGGGTGACCACCGGCGCGATGCTTCGCGGCGTGCGGCGGTTCCCGGGCGGGGCGGCAACCCACTCGATTGTCATGCGGTCCAAGACCGGAACCGTCCGGACCATCGAGGCAGATCACGACTGGACCCGCAAACCGGCCGAACCCGCGGAGTGAGCGCCCGATGCAACCGTTTCTCGACGTCGAGCGGTCGGTCACGGGAAGGCGATGGTGGAACCGTGGTAGCTGCGACCGCGAGGCGGAACGGATCGCGCTGACGATTTCACAGCGCCACGGACTTCCCGATCTGGCTGCCCGTGTTCTGGCCTCACGCGGAATGACGCTCGAGAACACCGAACGGTTCCTGACGCCGACCCTGCGCTCGGATCTTCCCGACCCGATGGTGCTGTGCGACATGCAGGCGGGTGTTGACCGGCTCACCCGCGCCGTGCTGGCGGGTGAGACCATCGGGATCCTCGCCGACTACGATGTTGATGGCGCAACCTCCTCGGCGGTGCTGGTCCGCTTCCTGCGTGCGGCCGGAGCGAACACCCTCGTGCATGTACCCGACCGCGTGACCGAGGGGTACGGGCCGAACGAGCGGGCACTGGCCGGACTGCGGGAGCGGGGAGCGGCCCTCGTGGTGACGCTCGACTGCGGAACCATGGCCCACGACGTGCTCGATGCATCCGCGGACGATGGACTCGACATCATCGTGGTCGACCATCACATGGCCGAACCGGAGCTTCCTCGGGTCACCGCCGTGATCAACCCGAACCGGCTCGACGAGGACGGAACCCTCGGTCACCTTGCCGCGGTCGGGGTGACCTACCTTGTGGTGGTGGCATTGAACCGTTCGCTGCGCGCGAACGGGTGGTACGGGGAGAGGCGGCCGGAGCCCGACCTGCTGGCCCTGCTCGACCTGGTGGCGCTCGGAACCGTGTGCGACGTGGTTCCGCTGCACGGGCTCAACCGGACTTTCGTGACCCAGGGTCTCAAGGTCATGGGACGCGGCCACAACGCCGGATTGCGTGCCCTGACCCGGGTGGCGCGGCTCACCCGGCGTCCGGAGGCGTCGGACCTGGGATACGTGCTCGGACCCAGGATCAACGCGGCCGGGCGCGTTGGCGAATCGGGTATGGGAGCCCGACTGCTCGTGCTCGAGGATTCCGACGAGGCGGCCGCGATCGCGCAGGTGCTGGAGGACCGCAATACCGAGCGCAGGGACATCGAGAAGTCGGTGCTGGAAGCCGCGTGCGCCCAGGTGGAGCACCACGGCAACAACCAGACGGTTATCGTGGTTGCCGGTCAGGACTGGCACCAGGGTGTGATCGGCATCGTCGCTGGCCGGTTGCGCGAGCGGTATCAGCGCCCGGCGTGCGTGGTCTCGGTCGATGGTGGTCTCGCCAAGGGTTCGGGTCGTTCCATGCCCGGCTTCGACCTCGGCACCGCGATCATCACGGCACGCCATCACGGGATCCTGACCGCCGGCGGCGGTCACGAGATGGCGGCCGGGTTCAGCCTCGAGGCCAGGCAGCTCAACGAACTCAGGGCGTTCCTCGCTGCGCGGCTCGCCGAGCAGCGAGACGGCGCGGCTCTGGTTCCCGAACTGGCCATCGACGGCGTGCTCGCTCCAGCGGGAGCACGGCGCGAGGTCATCGATGCCCTTGCCCGGCTTGGTCCGTTCGGTTCAGGCAACCCCGAACCGCGATTTGCGATCACAGGCGCGCGAATCGTGCGGGCCGACGTTGTGGGCAAGCGGCATGTGCGCTGTGTTCTGGCTGGCGAGGACGGGGCGCGGGTGCAGGCGATTGCCTTTCGCGCACTTGACACCGAACTGGGACCGGCGCTGCTGGCACATTCGGGCGGATCCCTGCACGTGGCCGGTCATCTGCGGCTCGACGACTGGGGCGGGCGGTCGCGGATACGGGTGTTCATCGATGATGTTGCCGCGAACACAGGCGTGTGACTATCCGACCTGCCGTGCTTCGGTGAGCCGGTAGTACAGCCCGGTGATGTCGTCCTCGAGCAGGACGAGACGGCCTTCGAGCATGACCGGTTCAAGCACGTACCTGACCGGTTCCGATGCAATGATGTCGACCAGGGTCGTTGCCGATCCGGGCAGGCAGAACGGGCAGGACGGGGGAAGGGCCGAGAGCAGGAACCCCGTATGGGTCTCCCCTGCCGTCAACGGGTACATGAACCCCTTGAGACGGACGATCGTTCCGCCCAGGGCCTTGATCTCCGGGGTGAACTCGCGGTGGAAGATGGTCTGCAGCGGTGCCGGGGTCTCGACGCGGATCTCCAAGTTGGCGAGTGCGTCCCACCGGATGGCGCCGTCGGCATCGATCGGCTTGTTGTGCACCACGTGATCGGGCGTACCCGACTGCTGTGCTGCGGCCGGCAGTGCACTCGCCATGACGAGTGCCAGAAGCAGCGTGAGCACCGGCATCAGTGACCTCTCCTGACTGTCCCCTCGGCCCGTGCCGGACATGTAGCGGCGTGTGCCGGCTCCATTCCGCACCGGTCCTGCCTGAACCCGTTCCATGCTGAACGCCCCGTCAGTTCCGGGCAAGGATTTCGGACAGGTTGCCGCGGCCCGCCCGCAGCAGTGGCACGCCAGCGGACACCAGCCCGGTCAGGAGTGCCGCGAGCAACAGCCAAGCTTCCCCCGGTGCCGCCACCAGCCCGGACAGGCCGGCATTGTCCGCCTGCGGGATGACAATGCCGATGACCGCGAGCGCGCCATGTCCGAGCGCAAATCCGAGCAGGGTGCCGGCCAGGGTCAGGATCAGTGCCTCCGCGACAAGCACGCCGGCGGTCCATGCCCGGACGGCCCCGAGGGCGCGCAGGATCGCGATGTCGCGCTGACGCAGGTCCAGAACCCCGGTCAGCGTGGTGAAGACCGCCAGCGCGGCACCGGCCATCAGCACGATGCCGAAGCCGCGCAGCACGTCGAGAGCAGGTGCGAGCAGGGCGAACAGCCGGCCGATCTCCACCGCCGGCGAAGCCGTGATCATCGCGCTGTTCCGGTCGATTTCGGGGGCAAGCCTGAGCATGCTGACCGGTGAATGGAACGTAAGCAGCAGCGCCGTGATCTCCGCTGGGGCCAGGTTCCTGCCGCGGGCGCTGTCATCCTGTGCGCGCCGGTCACCGGTTGGCCCCTCATCCTTCCGGGCGGCGTCCCCGTCGCCTCCGGGCACGCGCCGGTCTCCCGCAGTCGGGATCCGCTGGTCGTGGACTTCCCAGATGCTCTCGAGCGAGGTCAGGACAAGCCGGTCGGCAACACCGCCGGTCGGGGCAAGTACTCCGGTAACGGTGTAGTTGTCGTGAACGTGCTCGGGTCCGCCGGCCACCACGCCATGTGTGGTCGCGAAGACATTACCCACGTCCAGTCCGAGTTCCCGTGCCGCGGTGGCGCCGAGGACCGCTTCGAACGATCCGTCCCAGACCCGGCCCTTCGCAAGATGCGCACCGTGGGCCTCGAGGAAGACGCCGGTCGTCCCCACGACCCTGAACGCACCGACACCGTCGCCGAGCGAGACCGGAACCGCCCGGCTGACTGCGGGATGATCGAGCAGGGGAACGGCCTCGTTCCAGGGGATGTTTCCGGTGGGGTAGTCCACGTGAAGCACTGTGGACAGCACCAGCTGCAGCCGGCTGCCCTTGGAACCGACCACGAGGTGGACATTACGGGCCTCGCGCAGCAGATGGTCGCGGAACTGGTGATCGAACGACAGCAGGGCCGAAATGGTCCCGACGCCGAGCGCCAGCAGCAGCGTGGTCAGGAGCGTCGCGAGCGGCCGCTGGGCCAGGTAGGCACAGGCGAGGGCGACCGGATTCACGATCCGCTCCCGAGTCGCACCCGCCGGTCGAACATGTCGGCGATCCGCTCGTCGTGGGTGGTCACGATGACACCGGCACCGCTCGCGCCCGCGCGCTCGAGCAGCAGCCCGATCACCGAGGCGGCGTTGTCGGCGTCGAGAGCCGAAGTGGGTTCGTCGGCAAGCAGCAGGTCCGGTTCACCCGATACCGCCCTGGCGATGGCGGCCCGCTGGGCCTCGCCACGGCTGAGCCGGGTCGGGACGCGATGTGCGAGATCAAGGATACCGAGTCCGTCGAGCAGGTCGCGACACCTATCGTCGTCCCGCGGATATCCCGCCAGGCGCCGCGCAAGCTTCAGGTTGTCCAGCACGCTGATTGCGGTGATCAGGTTGAACGACTGGAAAACGATGCCGACGGCACGGCCGCGGCGGCGATCACGGTCGGTATGGGTGAGCGAGGCCCAGTCGACACCGGCAAGCCGGACCGTGCCGTTGGTCGGGGTCAACAGGCCTGCCAGGATCTGAAGCAGGGTGGTCTTGCCGGTCCCTGACGGCCCGGTCACCACCACATGTTCCCCGTTCCCGATCACGAGGTCAGGCAGGGACAGCTCCGGTGCACCGGGAAAGCTGTGCGCAACGTCCTGGCATTCGACAAGATGCATGGGCCAACCGCGGGGACCGGCCGGAAGCCGGTCCCCGGTCGGCGAGGTGATCAATGTATGGCGACGGGAGCTCCCATCGAACCGGTTGCCCCCCGAACCGGCGCGGGGCTGTAGAAGTAGGCAAACACATACACACCGGCATCCGCAAGCTCGGTGAGCTTCATGTTTTCCTGGTTCACGATGCCGTGCCTGGTCTGCAGGTAGGTGTGTACACAGAACGCACAGGCAGGATCCGGGTTGGGCACCGCGTCCACCGGCCAGGTATCACCGCCGGTGACCCCCGCTTTCACATCCTCGGCGATCCAGCGAGCAACCTCCATGCCGATGCCCGGGCAGCCGTCATTGTAGGTTGGCGGATCGGTCCAGTGCTTTTCCCAGCCCGTGCGGATGATGATGGCGTCACCCTCCGCGAACTGGAAGTCCGCCATGCCCTGGCGCTCCAGTGCATTGCGGACATCCTCCATGGTGACCACCTCGCCCTTCTGCATGGAGTCAACACCACGGGCTCCGGCCACGTCGATCAGGATGCCGCGGGCGATGATCGGATGCAGCTTCTCGGTTCCGAGTTTCAGCAGTCCGTAGGGTCCGCCCATTTCGGCTGCGCTAAACCCGTTGTACCAGCGCATGTCGGTCTTGTCGCCGTCAGCGCCGACCTGCACACCGATGTGACCGAGACCGTCGAACTGCGTGCCGACCTGGCCCACTTCGGTGGCCAGAAACTCGTCGTTCCACATGATCTTGTTGGCGCCGAAGGCACCTCCGGTCGGCGTGCCGGGAATTCGCAGGGAGAACTTGCGCGCACCGAACAGCGGCATGTCGGCGTGGTAGTCGTGTCCGAGCCTGTAGACCTTGCCTTCCTGGATCACCGACAGGGCCCGCATCACGACTTCGGGCTTGGTGTACCAGTTGGTTGATCCGGCTTCGTCTCCTTCGCCCCAGAGCGGATGCGGCCACCACTGCGATCCCAGGGGGGTTGCCATGTCGGAGCCGTCAACCCACGGCTTGCCGGCGCAGTCCTTCCAGTTGTCGGCCGAGCATTCTGCAAACGCAGCTCCCGGCAACGCCATGGCTCCCGCCAGAACTGCAGCCGCAACCATCGATCTGTTCATGATCAGTTCCTCCGATTCCATTCAGGCACGGTTTCCGTCAGTACCGGGAGCGAGGCTCTGGCCAGCGACGTGGTCGCCGGACAGCCGCGTTCCGGGCCGTTCGATATCTCGGATCCCGCAGTCATGCCCCGGGTACACGCTCCAATTGCCGCAGGGGCGAATGACAAACTGCAGAAGTGATTTGCTGCTCATCTGGTAGAACTCTTATACCAACTGTCCTTTCCGCCACCTTGATTTCTCCAGTGCGAAGCATCAGGCAACAGTCGGGACAACAACCCTCTGCATCACGTGACCGATTCTTGCAATTATTGGTTATGGACCCGGATCGCGCAACCCTTGGTCAGGCGATGACGCTGCGCGTGACCGTCGCAACCGCCGGAATGTCGCCTCAGGTTCCGGCGCCTGCGTCTTCGATGCGCCCGGCGGCCGGATTGCGATGCGCCGGCACAGTTCTGTACTCTTGCTCTGCAAGGAGGCTTCGATGGCGCACATTGACGAGTTGGTGCGGCGGCGGGACCAGGCGCTGGCACAGTTCGCGACCCTGGGCGACCTGCGTCCGGGCAAGCTGGCCCTGAACTATCGCAAGTGCGGAAAACCCAGATGTCACTGCGCCGGGGACGACAGTCCCGGCCATGGCCCCAGCTACGTGCTGAACCGTTCGATCCGGGGCAAGACCAGGTCGATCCGCATCCGGCCCGACGAGGTCGCACAGACCCGGGCCCTTCTCGACGAGCACGAGCGTTTTCTGGTCATTGCCGCGCAGTATCTCGAGGCAAGCGAGGCGCTGGCTGATGCGAGGAGGGCCGAGGCGGTCGATGCCGGGGAGAAACGGAAACAGCGGTCTCGCCGGCAGAAACCGGTGTCGCCGGACCTGTCAACGTCCTGACCCGGCATCGGGGCAGGAAACCGCGCCGGGAGTCCGGTCCGGCCGTAAGGATCCGCGAGCCGGCCAACCGGCTTGCATTCCGCCGGCTGTTCACGTAGTCACTCATCGCCTTCCGACTGGGTGGGGACCCCTTCGTCTAGAGGCCTAGGACACCGGCCTTTCACGCCGGCAACACGGGTTCGAATCCCGTAGGGGTCACCAGTCCTCCCTCAGGTACCGGCGTGCCGTTCCACGAGGTCCGTAAGTGCAAGGACTTCGTCCGGGGTCGAGGCCCACGTGCTGGTTCCTCCCATCGGACTCGACGGAACCATCACCCGTTCGACGCCCATGCGCGCGAGTGCCGGAATATCCTCCGGGTCCTCGGGCATCGAGACGGTAAACGGAACATCCGACGGATCCCGGCCATGCTCGCGCGCGGCCGCATGGACGAGGTCAAACAGGTCCCGGGGAGCACCCCGGGCCGGGAAGAAGCCGTCGCCCAGACGCCCGGCCCGCCGCGCTGCGGCATTCGAATGGCCGCCGACGATGATCGGAACCGATCCGTTTGCAGGCTGCGGCCGGCAGTAGACCGGGTCGAAGTCAACCAGGGTCCCGTGGTACTCGGCTGCCTCGGTCGCGCTCCACAGTACGCGCATCGCCGCGATGCACTCGTCGGTCCGGCGACCGCGATCCCCAAACGGGACCCCGATGGCGTCGAACTCCTCCTCGAGCCAGCCCACGCCGATGCCGAGGTCCACGCGTCCGCCCGAGAGTGCGTCGAGGCTTGCGATCTGCTTTGCTGTCACCACCGGGTTGCGCTGGGGCACGATCAGGATTCCGGTGGCAAGCCGGATCCGTGTGGTCACCGCCGCGATCCAGGCCATGTAGATGAGCGGGTCGGGCAACTGCATGTCTTCCCGCCCGTCGCCCATCCGTCCCGAGCGACCATAGGGATATGTCGACCGGTAGCCCCTGGGCACGACGACATGGTCGACAGTCCAGATGCTCTCGAACCCGGCCTCCTCGGCCGCCTGCGCGATCGCAATCGCATTGTCGGGCATGACGTTGCGCCCGGTATTTGCGTAACGAAGACCGAACTTCATCTCTTCCTCCTGGCGAATGAACGGGGATTATACCCACGTTGGAAACGACTTCATCCGCGAGTTCATTCCAGGCCGGCAGGACGGGCCTCAGGCCGGTTTTCAGGACCGAATCGTGCGGCCGGTGCCGCGGAAACGGCCGGAAGGCACGAGACAGGCCGCCGGGGACCGTTGCAGCCTTCCCGGCGGGTCGGCGCTCCGAGCGCCGGTCGGACACCGGTCGATCAGTAACCGCTGTTCTGCCTGCACCTTGAGCAACGCCGGACGGCTATGTTTCCGGACTGCCCTGCCGGCCCGGTCGCCGCGCGGTGACGGATGGGCCCGGCTTGCAACCCGTACGCGAACGCGATAGAAGCGGCGGTAAGACCCCTTCGTCTAGCGGTCCAGGACAACGGCCTCTCACGCCGTAAACACGGGTTCGAGTCCCGTAGGGGTCACCAGTTCCTCTTGCGCGGAGCCATGCGCGACCCGGTCGATCTCGGAGGCGGACAGCCATGGAAAAGGTCGTGAAGACGGATGCCGAATGGCGTGCGCAGCTCGACGAGGTCCAGTACCGGGTGACCCGGAAACACGCAACCGAACGGGCCTGGAGCGGCAAGTACGCGCACAACAAGGACGATGGCGTCTACGCCTGCGTCTGCTGCGGTCTCGAACTGTTCGACAGCGCCGCCAAGTTCGAGTCCGGTACCGGCTGGCCGAGCTTCTGGCGGCCGATCGACGATGCGGTGATCGGTGTCAGCGTCGACCGCGGTTTCTTCATGACACGAACCGAGGTTCACTGCGCGCGCTGCGATGCCCATCTCGGCCATGTCTTCGAAGACGGACCGCCACCGACCGGCCTGCGGTACTGCATGAATTCGGCGTCTCTGAACCTGATCGGCCGGGTGACCGACGCGGCCGAGTAACCTTCAACGCGATGCCGCACCCCGGATGACACCGTCCGTCCACGCGGCGTGAGGCCGGCCCGTGACCCCCGCCGCACTCACGACCGAGGAACCGGTCGGACTCCGGCACTGGCTCATCCTGCTCACCGTCCAGGTCACCACGCTGACCTTCGGCATGACGATCACGGCCGCCAACGTGGTGCTGCCGCAGATCAAGGGCGCGCTTTCCGCCACCTCGGACCAGATCGCCTGGATCGTCACCGCCAACCTGGTGGCGACCGCGGTCGCGACGCCGCTCACCGGCTGGCTTGCCGATACCTTCGGCTGGCGCCGGCTGCTGTTCGGCTCGCTCGCCGGATTCGCCGTGTTCTCGGCGCTGTGCGGGCTGGCTCCCTCGCTGGAGACGCTGGTGCTGTTCCGGGTCGGGCAGGGGGCGTTCGGTGCGCCCCTGATGCCGCTCGGCCAGGGAATGATCCTCGCGACCTTCCCGCGCAGACTCCATCCGCTCGCCCTGATGGTCTGGGGAATGGGCGGTGTCCTGGGACCGGTACTGGGACCCATTCTGGGCGGCCAGCTGGCCGAGGCGCTCGACTGGCGATGGGTCTTCTTCATGATCGTCCCGCTGACGGTCTTCTGTCTGGCCGTTGCCGCCGTTTCGGTCGGAGACCAGGAACGCGGCACCGCCAGCCGGTTCGACTTCACCGGGTTCGTCGCGCTGGCACTCGCCATCGGCGCGGCGCAGCTGATGCTCGATCGCGGACAACGGCTCGACTGGTTCGAGTCTTGGGAGATCATCATCGAGGCCGGGGTTGCCTCAGTCTGCCTGTACATCTTCCTCGTGCACAGTTTCACCAGCGACCGGCCCTTTCTGAACCCCCGGCTGTTCCTCGACCGCAACTTCACCCTCGGATGCCTGGTCTCCTTCGTCATGGGTTGGCTCAGCTACACGCCCATGGTGCTGTTTCCGCCCTTGCTGCAGGAACTCAAGGGCTACCCGGATTCCCTGGTCGGTTACCTGATCTCCGCCCGCGGCATCGGCAACTGGGTGAGCTTCTTCATCGTGGTGCAGTTTACCCGCCGGTCTCCCAGGCTGTGCCTCGCCACCGGTCTCGCGCTCCAGGCCATCGCCGGTTTCGAGATGGCGCGCCTCGACATCAACATGACGCCGTTCGACGTGTTCTGGACCAACCTGGTACAGGGCATCGGTTTCGGACTCGCCTACACGCCCATGGCGACGCTGACCTTTTCCACCCTGGCTCCGCGGCACATGGTCGAAGGCTCGGCCGTGTTCAACCTGCTGCGCCATTTCGGCAGCAGCATCTTCATCTCGATTTCGGTCGTTCTGATGATCCGGTCATCGGCGTGGTCCTATGCCGACATGTCGAGCGTGCTGACCCTGTTCAGCGAAGCGCTCCGCTTTCCCGATGTCACCGGCGCCTGGTCTGCCGGGGATGTCTCCGGCCTCGGGGCCCTGGATGGGGAGGTGCGCCGGCAGGCACAGCTGATCGGTTACCTGAACGCGTTTCATCTGTTCGGATTTGCCGCGCTGCTTGGCGTCCCGCTGTGCTTCCTGTTCACCACCGGGACGGTCCCGCCACCGTCTGCCCGGAGACGCTGGTGGTTGTGGCGTTGACAGGATGAGCGATGCTGCGACGCTTGTACCAGCTGTGACGCTGTGGAGGATACGACATGGACCGGTGCAGCCCGGACGGACCGCTCGAGCGTGCATGCGCGCTTGGCCCGGAGATCGCGGCCGCCGCGCGCGCGATCGAGGAAACCCGGAGGATCCCCGAGCCGCTGCTCACGCGCATTCACGACGCCCGGCTGGCCCGGTTGCTGCTGCCCCTCTGCTACGGCGGCGAGGAAGTCACTCCCGTCTGCTACTTCGAGACCCTGTCCGAGATCGGGCGTCATGATGCATCCGTGGCATGGAACCTGTTCGTCGCCAACAGCGCCTGCCTGATCACGCCGTTCCTCGAGCCGGCCACGGCACGGCTGATCTACGCCGATCCCCGCGCCGTGATGGCCTGGGGGCCTCCCGATACCCAGCGCGCCCGGGCGGTCGATGGCGGCTACATCGTCAGCGGGACCTGGCATTTTGCCAGCGGGTGCCGGCAGGCGAACTGGATGGGAGCCCACTGCCAGGTGGAGGAGGTGGACGGCAGCGTGCGGCTGAACCGGCTGGGCCGGCCCGTGGTCCGCAGTTTCCTGTTTCCGGTCGAAGAGGCGGAGCGGATCGATACCTGGCACACGCTCGGATTGCGCGGGACGGCTTCGGACAGTTACCGGGTCGCGAACCTGTTCGTGCCGGAGAGCCGGACCGGCACGCGCGAAGAGCCGGAGAAGCGGCGCGTTGCCGGACCACTGTACTGGTTCACTCAGCAGGGTCTGTACGCCGTCGGCGTTGCGGCGGTTGCGCTGGGGACTGCACGCGGCATGTTCGAGGGACTGCTGGCACTCGCCCGGACCAAGACCCCGCGAGGAATGCCGAGGCTCGCCGAACAGTCCGCGATCCGTGCCCTGGTTGCACGGTCCCACGCGCGGCTGTCGGCGTCCGACGCCTGGATGTGCCGCATCCTCGACGAACTGACCGCCGCTGCCGCCGATACCGGCGCCATGGGGCTCGAGGACCGGGCCCGGCTCAGGCTCGCGACGATCGAGGCCATCAGTTCGGCGATCGGGGTCGCAGACAGGATCCACAAGGCAGCGGGCGTTTCGGCGATCTTTCACGGCGACGGGCCGTTCGAGCGGCGGTTCAGGGACATCCACACCCTGAGCCAGCAGGTGCAGTCGCGCGACGCCCATTTCGAGGAGGTGGGCGCGATCATGCTCGGGCACCGGCCCGAGGTCTACTATTGAGAAGGGCGGCCGGGTACCTGCTCGAGCATCACACCGGAACGCACCGGCGGTGCCAATCCCGCCAGCACCCGCCCCTGCATGAACCGGAGGAAAAGTCCTCAGTTACAGGTCCTTACGGCCTGTCCCGTCCCGCGCCCCCGCGCGGCTTCCCCGACGAAACGCCGCCGCGGCCGCTTCCCGCATTACCAGGCAGCCGCGCGGTCCGAACAGGGAGCCGCGACCATGATCGACCGATCCAATTCCACTTTCTCCAGGCGCCTCCGCGCTGCCAGACCACGCGACAAAGGCTACGAAGTCCGGGACGACATCGTGAGCGGTCTCGGCGTTTCGATCCAGCCGACGGGCACCCGAACCTTTTTCCTTGCCCGAATGGCGCGCGGAAAACGGCGCTATGCCCGGATCGGAGACGCCGATGCCATGACCGTCCCCGAGGCGCGCCGCGAGGCCCGCAGCCTCATCGCCAGCTACATCGAACCCGCGAGGAAGGACAACGGCCCCAGGACGCCGGGATACCCGATGACCGAGTTCGCCGAGGAGTTCCTCGACCGCCAGGCCCGGCACCGGAAACCCCGCACCCTGGAGACGAACCGCTACCTGATCCGCAACCACATCCTGCCTGCCTTCGGCCACATGACCGTGGACGCCATCGAATCCGACAACGTGCGGAGCTGGTTCGCCTCCATGGCCGGGAAGCCCGGCAGCGCCAACCGCGCGATGCCCGTGCTGTCCGTGATGATGCGGATGGCGGAGCTCTGGGGATACCGCGTCCACAACACCAATCCCTGCAAGCGGACCCGGCGTTACAGGATGAAACCCAAGGAACGGTTCCTGACATCGGAGGAAATGGCCCGGCTCAACGCCGTGCCCACCCGTGACGAGTTCCGCTGTCCGGATGTCGTCGCCATCGTTCGCCTGCTGATGCTGACCGGCTGCCGCAAATGGGAACATTCCCATTATGCCGCCGGGGCGAAGTGCTCAATCTGCGATGGCGCGAAATCGGCGACGGTGCGATCACGTTGGCCGATTCCAAGACTGGCCCGCGCACCGTGTGGCTCGGCGAGGCCGCGCAGGCGGTTGTCGCGGCGCTGCCCGGCTCCCGCGATCCGGACACCTTCCTGTTCCCGAAGAATGCCGGGCGGGACTCGCCCACCAACATCGTCGCGTGCTGGCGCGCGGTCTGCGACGACGCGAAGTTGGACAAACTCCGGCTGCATGATCTGCGCCACTATCTCGACTGCATGACTATGTCGGGTAACCACGCGACCGGGACGATTCTGATCCGCGATTACAGCTTTGTCAGTGAGCGTCTCGGTCCGATTGCCCGACATAGTCTTGGCCGAGCTACAGGCTGCTCAGAAAGCCGAGTAGCCGATCACCGGGCTGGTAGCGGCTTGGCTTGCCGACTGGCGGCGTTGTCCTGGCGAGTGCACGTTCTTTCATTGCCAGCGTCGCCTCAAGGTAGATCTGCGTGGTCTCGACCGATTCGTGTCCGAGCCACAGGGCGATAACGGCGCGATCAACGCCTGCCTGAAGAAGGTCCATGGCTGCGGTGTGCCGCAAGCGGTGGACAGTCACCCGCTGATTCTTCAATGACGGGCATCTCGTTGAAGCTTTGACGCGGTGCTTGTTCAACAGATACTGAACCCCATGGACGGTCAGCCGTTCGCCCCTGGCGCTGGGAAAGAGCACGTCGTTGACGCCGCGCGACGGCTCGCGCAGCCAAGCGTTCAGCACGGCACGGGTCGGCTTCGCCAGCGGCGTGCAGCGCTCCTTGCGACCCTTTCCGACGACGCGCAGGTGGGCGCCGCTTCCCGGCATGAAGTCCTCTCGCTTGAGCCCGGTCATCTCGGACAGGCGAAGTCCCGTTTGCACCGCGGTGAGGATGAAGGCGTGGTCGCGTCGTCCCGACCATGTACTTCGATCCGGTGCCGCCAGCAACGAATCGACCTCCGGTCGGCTGAGAAAGCTGACCAGGTTGCGCGTGAATCGCTTGCTCGGAATCGCGAGCACTCTCTGGATCTGCGCTGCGTGGGTCGGCAGCTCGAACGCCACGTAGCGAAAGAAGGAATGGATCGCCGTCAGTCGCAGGTTGCGGCTTCGAACGCTCAGGCCGCGACGGGTCTCGAGCTCGTCGAGGAACGCAATGACCAACGGGGCGTCGATCTGCTCGAAGACCAGGCGCGAGGGCGCCCGAGCGAGCCGTTGTTGCGCGAAGATCAGGAACTGTCGGAAAGTGTCGCGATAGGAGGTGATGGTGTGTGGACTTGCCTGGCGTTGTTGCATCAGGCGCTGGGTGAAGAATCGCTCCAGCAACGGGGCGAGGTTGGTTGTACGGGTCATGACCAGTCCTCCCAACGACTTTCGAGGCGACTCATGGCCTCGCGCATCAGTTCGGGAGAGCCCTCCAGATACCACTGTGTATCGGCGATGTGCACATGACCCAGGTAGGCGGACAACACCGGCAGGTGGCGCTCGGGGTCCTTGTCGCACCGATACCAGTTCACCAAGGTGGAGGTGGCGAACCGATGTCTGAAGTCATGCAGACGCGGTCCGTGGCTGTCGTGCTCGCCACGCAGACCGACTTGGCGCGACAGCGCGTAGAAGGCGCGGTGGACCTGCGCTCCGTCAAGGCGGTTCCCCCAAC
>Ga0209543_1000657_pt1 | contig 41099 bp, 24 predicted proteins | sample MesohylFT_FD_187296 | JGI IMG/M metagenome (GOLD analysis project Ga0209543, IMG submission 187296) | Host-associated microbial community of the marine sponge Aplysina aerophoba from Gulf of Piran - sponge mesohyl, lysed by freeze-thaw... | ecosystem: Host-associated > Porifera > Sponge >...
GTCGCGTCGTCTGACTATCGGACGGTGCGGCCCGTCGCCTCTTTCCTCGATCATTCCACCGCACCTCTCCTGGTTGCTCCGATCGCCTCCTCCCGCTCAATCACCGCGGCGGCTCCCGCTCGCCATTCTCACCGGCAAAAAATTCCCCGACTCGCGTTCCAAAAGATCCCTGCGCTAGCCGCCCTTCGGCGTTTCTTTCAGTACACCGGACGCACCTCGGTGCAGGTACAGGCCATGCGCGCGCCTGTCATGCAGCGTCTTGCGCAAACGACGACAAGACCCCTCCCGTTGTTGTCGGAACGAGCGTATGCTCATAGCATACGACTGTATCCCATTGAAATAACATCACTTTGAAAATGGTGGTAGAGTCGAGGACTGGCGCGCCAACGTTAGGGTCCGGTGGCTGTTCCGTCGCTTTCGCTCCGGGCCTCAGTCCGACTCCCTTGGTCACGTTTCCAGTCCCCGCTCATCAAACCGGACGTGCGGATTTCCCGCATCCGGCTTTCGGACGGGATCATGCCTTCGCGCTCGGAAGGCTCATTGCCGTCCGCGAGAGGTGAGAGAGGCCGTATTGGTCGTACAGCCGCTCGACCGGGAAGCGCACAGACCTCCCGGTTTTCACCTTGTGCTTCAGACAGAGCCACCGGTGCAGCCGCCGGGCCGTGTGGTCTTCGACCGCGCGGTAGGCCGGGCTGACCTGCCCAAGGCTGAAGTAGTTCGCCCATCCCGTTATCGTCCGGTTCAGGCGCTCCACCATTACCTCCGGCGGCAGCCAGCCGTGCCCTTTCGCCGTCATGTCACTGACCTTGCGGCAGATGCCCTGAACGCTCGCCTTGCTGGGCCGGGTACCGATGTAAGACCCCTTCCCGCTGTAGCGATAGTTGCGTCCGATGCGGTATCCGAGGAATTCGAACGCCTCCTCCGGGCACCGCAGACATCGGGTTTTCCGTTCATTGACCGTCAGCTTCAGTCCCCCCATGAGCCGCTCGACCGCCGCCAGCATCTCCGCCGCCGGGGCCTTGCCGAGCACACAGAGGTCATCGGCGTAGACCACGATTTCCGAACGGAAGCGCCGGGCATGGCCCAGCACCTTCCAGCCCAGTATGAAGCGCCGCATGTAGAGGTTGCTGGCCAGCGGGGATATCGGCGCCCCTTGCGGGGTTCCTTTCCGCTCCTTGCGCGCCCGGTTCGTGCGGCGCTTGCCGCCCTTGCCGTCGTCCTCCTCCACCGGCATTTCCAGCCACGCCTTGATGAGCTTGAGCATCCGCCCGTCGCTGATGCGCCGGGCGAAGCTCTTCAGAAGCTCGGCATGCGGAATCTCGCCGAAGTAGTTGGACATGTCGCAATCGACCACCTCGTTGTGTCCCCTGTGCAGGAGACGCCAGACATGTTTCACCGCGTCGTGGGCGCTTCGTTCCGGCCTGTAGGCATACTGCTCCGGTTGCAGGTCCGCTTCGAATATCGGCTCAAGCACGAGCAGGGCCGACGTCTGCGCCACCCGGTCCCGTATGCAGGGAATACCCAGGGGCCGGAACTTGCCGGGCTGTTTCTTCGGGATGAGGACCTGACGCACAGGCTTCGGTGCGTACGTCCCATCCCTCAGTTCCCGCGCCAGTTCCCCGAGCCAGCGTCCCACGCCGTACGACTCGATGTCCGCGAACGTCTCTCCGTCCACCCCGGCGGCCCCGCGATTGCGGCGGACCCGCCTCCAGGCTTCGGCGAGAAAGTCTTCGCGCCACACCTTGTCTATCAGCGCGTGGAAGCGCCGTCCGGGTTCTTCCTTGGCTTTCGCATGTAACACGGTCTGGAGTTTCCGAGCCTTTTCCGACCCTGATAGGCTCTCGCCAGTGGTCATGCCCTTCCTCCCTTTCCGCATCGTTCCCGAACCAGGGCTCCTTTCCTCCGCCGGCGTTACCCGGCCTCTCAGGTACTACGAGCCCATCCGCCACCCTGCCGGCCCGGCCTGCCCCTCGCGGGGTTCCGGTTGGAGTGTGCGCTCCACCGGCAGGGCTTCCCGTGTTGCTGCCGTTCCCATCTTCCATGCGTGCCGCCGCCACTACCCCGGCGAGACCGGCCGGTGCTCGTGTCGCTCGCTTTCCGGCCGGTGTCAGCCTTCCCCGTTGCATAGGCGGGTCGGCCCTCGCATCATACATTTTCGAGGCCTGCTCGGCGTTCACTCGCGTTGCGGCCCGCATGGTCGCTGAGCCGCCCAAGGCGGCCCTTTTCCATCGGAGTGCTTCAGGCCATGTCGTTGCCTCCATCACCCGCCCCGATTGCTACCGGCTGGAGCGACAGTTGCCGGGCGGGATTCGCACCCGCTAGGGAATAGCGCCTTTCCACGGCGCACTATGCTCTTTGTAATACGGCGTAACACAGGAATCTCCGGCGCGAATGGCGATCGGCATTCGGACGGAGGTACGTTGCGCTATGATGAATACCGATTTGGTATTGCGATTTTTTGCATCGATTCGAGGACTTCCCGGTTCGCGACGAGTTTGTTCGGTGAAAGGAAAGCAGAATTTCGCGAGCGTTTCGGGACCGGAATCGATGAAAATCTTTACGAAAAGGAGCGGCGAAACGAATGGCTCAGACGGCACAGAAGAATATCCGTTTCACGTTTGAGGAGTGGATACGCGTCGAAAAAGAGGCGCGAGAGCGCAACATTTCGCCGAACCGACTGGTGGTCGAACTCGCCATGGAGGGTCTGGAGCGCCGCGAATGGCCGCGTACCGAAGCGGAAACCCACCTCCTTCGATCAGCCATGTTCACCGCGCAGGCCATCATTTGCGACATGGAGAAGAACGGACGCGAGGAAGAGATCGATCAAATCAGTCGGAATATCTCCGAAGTCGCGCCGGAATTGCCGAGAAATTTGGCGAAGGATCCGCAGGATTCGGCGGGTTCGACAAGTGAGAATTTATGAGTTAAGTCACTGATATTGGAAAGTGCGTAGGAGTTGGAGCATCTTGTAGACCTACATTTTGTCCCGAACCGTTCGATTGGAGTGAAAATTTTCAGGGTGGTTCTATCGCTCCTTTTGTTTTCGAGCAATGCATATAGCCTCATAAGGCATTTCCCAATTGTCGATGCACCTCCCGAAGACACAGCACTCTTCAGATAGTGATTGCTCTAGAGCTTCGGATGCTAGTTGTTCCATAATTGTTCTATGGGTAGGACGCAATTCGTCTGGATACAAATAGAAGATCAATCGCGCTTTTCGATTCTTCTGCGGCTGAATCTGCAAGGAATTTATATGTGATGGGTCGCTATAGTTTTTCCGGACCATCTGTCTTAATTTAGCGAGGGCTTTTTCCAACTCCCGTTGTTCGGTAAAGCTGGCAGCGTTAAGGAGATGCAACCCCGTCATTGTCCACCCTTCTGGACGTCTTTGGCATAGTCGCTCGATTATTTTGCGGAACAGTGGTCTGTGTTTAGCTTTTGGTTTGGGTAATTTCACGCCTGCATCGCGAGAATTGTAATATTGATCAATTGACTCCGAGAGTCCTGTTACTACAAAAAACTCATTATTCTTTTCAAGCTCCGCTAGATTGAAACCTGTTTCCAGATAAAGGCCAAGAAAATCCATCTCGTCGCCCAATAGATCGTCGAATGACTTTTGAAAGAACGTCCTCTCACACAGATAGTGAAGAATGAGGACCGGATTATCGAGAATGTCGATAAGGCACATGAAGTCAGCGATAGAAATCGTAGGTGCAAGGTCGTGATCGACGGGAATCCATCCAATCCGTTTGAATTCATCTTCTGCCGAGCTAAGAATCGAAAGATCATCGAGAGTAACAGATAGTCTGATGACTCGATCAACCTTGAATGGGTCAATGCCTAATTCTCTCACAGTCGTTCTTGCTTTTTCATCACCGTTTTGCGCATCAACGATAAGTTTTTCCAGACGGCTTGACTGCACCGAGGGTTCCAGGACTAGTTCTTGGATATGCCTCTTCACGCGGTCAGGCGCACCTCTCAACCCCTCAGGAGTCAACCGACTCGATTTCGCTTCGGCAATGACAACCATCCTATCTATTATTGCAAGGCAATCATTTTCAAATTCCTGATCATCCCATCGCCATTTCAAGTTAGTGCTGATAGTGGCGCTAGGCAACGCGGTCTTAAGGACCTCACCGAGTTTTGACTCTAAAAAACGGGCGCGTGCCCTCTCAAGCTCTTTTTGTAAACCTGCTGTTTCACCCAGTTTGGCTATTATGGGATTTATATGACTGAAAAATGCTTGCGGCATAGGGATGAAAAAGCTCTCTCCGAGATCGATACTTGGTGCGACCCATACCGGGTTATTGAGAAACAGATACTCGGGTTTGGTATCCATGAGGTTTTCCAGCGGCAATGAAATTGCCCGTAAGATTGTTTCCACCATTTCTGGGGCGTGCCCTGTCAGCGTAGCGACCTCATCACATTGATACGTCGAACATTCATGAAGGCGAAGATCCAGATGAGCCCTCAAGAAGCCAAGCATGCCTTTCCGCTTAATCCCAGGTGGTAGCGCCGCGATCATTTCTTCAGGATTACCGACGAGATCCGGCACGTTCTCGTAGTACAGCTTGACCATTTGGCGAGTATTCTTGCCGCGTTGAACCTTCTGTAAAATTCGAAAATGTTCGTTAATTCGACGTTCGTATTCGTCAAAGACGAATTTCATCAATCGTACAAGGTCACTGATACTGAATCCAAGGTGGGCTGAAAAATCTTCATCGAGTGCTCCATATAGCTCGGTGGTGATCTTAACAACTTCGCTGAAATAACCCCAATTGCGGACTGCATGTGTGTGAAACCGGATACGCTCTTGAAGATATAGAACAGCCATTTTCTGTTCATCTTTAACCTTCTGCCCCGCAAGGACACGCTGGAAGAAAAACGTCTCTGATAACTTTGGTACAATGTCGAATACTGTCTGCATAACATCAGGGGGCAGAGGCTTCTTGCCCCACTCCTCTAACGGGATGGTCAGCAATACCGCTTGGAGTAACTCGGCATGATATTGTTCAATGTTCGGAAGAGCTTTTTGGTGATTACCATTATTGGTGACATTTTTCAGGAGACCATAAGTGGCGAACGATGCCATGATCCCCAAGGGGTGACTTGTCCGAAATTGCTCTCTCACGGTCTCAAGCATTTCAGGAAATTCGGCAACGCTATTCGCTGCCGTCTCTCGAATCGCGGTTTTAAATTTCTCAAGATCGCGCGGAGGATTAACGGTAGAAAACTTGATCGTGAGATCTTTTGGTCTACGCACACGAGTTCGTTGTCGACGTTTTTTGTTCTTCTTTTTCATGTCAGTATTTCACCAAGTGGGTTTTACTGTGTTCGCACAATGCAGAAATTTACAATTCCGACATTATAAAGGCTGAGAAATTACAATCTCTCCCCACTTCCATGAATTAGTTCCACCAAATCTTACACGCGTGCCACCGTCAGTCACGGATATACTTGATACACGAGTGTTCTGGAAGGGCATTTGTCCGCAGATTGTAAATATGCGGGTGTTGGGAGGCCACGTTCAGCTTGTCACCATCGACCAGCACTAGTAGTGAGCCCGACTTCGACTCGAAGAATGTGGTATTGCAGCCATACCGATGATGGATTTTTCTGCCATCATCTTATTTTGAGACTTAACCCTTCGATGCCTTGCTGTTAAGTATGGCCTCAAACGTATCGGGAACGCCTAGGGCAGGAAATCCGAACATGGTAGCGCTATTGCTCGCTCAGGTGTTCGCTTCCCTATGCGCTGGATCATCCTGTGCGTAATATTCATTGTGTTATTGTGGCTTGCTCCGCCTCGCGGTGAAGCGATCAAGGTTACCATTAATGCTGTTTCTTGCTGTGAAGGTAGGATGATTTGTCGTCACTCCTAAGAATCAGAACAGATAACCTTGGAGCACCACCCTTGGGATGAAATGTTGCTTGTGCTGAACACCGATATCAGCATCATTAAGATAGATACTACGTCAGTTGAGACTTGAATACGTCCGATGAATCAAATTTTCATGAGTATGAGAGAGCGATATATCCAAATTTGGTGCCGGTGACTGATTCGCCGTGCCCTTCTAGAAGCCTGACAACTTGATAGTGTTCTTGACATCCCAATCCCGGCTAACCACACTACGTATTATGAGATTTGCACCAATGTTCTTAGTCGACACTGAATCAATCATCCAGGAATTGGAGACAATGAAAGCGATATCTGAAAATATCAGCATTCGCAGAGAGGTTGCCGACCTCGTCATGAAATATAATTGGCAGACTCCCGAGGACGGCAAACGCATGCTTGGCTGGCTAGCCTGCGCACTGGTTAGTGATTCACTCAGACACCGACCGCACATCTGGCTGTCCGGCTACCCGAGCAAGTCTTGGTTCATGGACCATGTCCAATACGCGCTTCACCAGCATCGTTCTGATTTCCATCATTCTCCGTCTCAGTACCACGTTCGCACTGGGAAATTACCTCCGCAGGTGATCGACATGGCGGATTATCGGGATGTCAACAATCAAATCATTGCTCACAACAGACGCAAAGTGAAAAAGGTGATCCAAGCCTGTCGGGCCGCGAGCGGACGTTTTGATAGGTGCGGAGAATACGGGCCTCTCTGTTTTTCCGCATGCCTGATGTCATGGAACCAACCGGACATGACTCGCTACGAGACTAGACAGTTCGCGCCGGTGCGTCTGAAATCGAAAATACAGTATGAGGAATTCTCGCGCTATGAAGCTGAAATAGACAGGCTTCTCGGCGACAGCGCGGGATTGGCTATGGGTTTGCAAAAATCGATCCTTGAATCGGCAGGTGAAATAGCGGAACTCGCAATTAGACTTGACCACCAGGCAGGACACGATGGTAGCGATGATCTGCACAAGGTCGAGATAAACGCGATCAGAGGTGCGCTCAGTGCTGGATGGCAATGGTGGTCTGGTACGGATGAATTACTCGGATATTGGAAGGGAGAACGACCGATTGATGGAGATCAGGAGTGACGATCATACTCGTTCGCCAGAACCTCAGTGAAGATATCGGTTTATGCGTTTCCTAAAACTTCGATTTTCTAGCACCTATTTTCCAGAAGATTTGCTCGCGATTGAGCTATTGCAAACTCTGGTATATGGCCGTCGTCTATCAGGCGGCTTTCCTACCCGTTTCTCTTTCGTTCACCCCGTCGATGAACTTCACCTAAGTGAGCACACAGGCCAATTGACAAAAGCTGCGTAGGCGGCACAGCTAGGAAGTCGTAGTAGACAAGCAACACTTCTCAGCTCCTCACCTAGCAGTTGGTTGTTCGAGGGTATTTTCGCCTGAAAAGAGTTGAGGAAACACTCGAACGCCTTGTTCCCACTCACTCGGATCGGTTCACCATATCTCGTGGAGTATCTATCTACCCCCACACCGAAGCGAGAATCTATCTGTTACGCACGACCATGTTTCCGCATAGTCCGTCGAGCGCGACATATTAACTGAGGGACGAAAAAGCTGAAATCGGGCAAATCAGCTATAAGATATCCACAATCACTCCGGAATTAGACTAAATATCATCCACCGAGTACGAGTTATTCTCAGAAACTAGTGGGCAAGAAAAACAAAACAATGCTGCAATTCCGAGAAATCCATATGAGCCCAGCAAATTCAAACCCTTTACTCGTTTCGTCTACGCTTCTCGAGTACTTCACGCGCATAATGTTCGTAGGCATACGGTACATCTTTTGAGATTATCTGACCGAGCCACAATGAATCTTCACAATCTGTTAGCAAGTAAGGGTCCGCCGTCTCCAGGATTGCGAAAAAGAAAGACCAGCGGCGTGCATCACAGCTTTCTTCTTGGAACTCTGAAAAGAGTCCTCGAATGGCTATTTCTTCACGATGCCGATAAAGAGCATCCAATGCCGCACGTCGAACAGAAATTGCGCTTGCGCGTTCCGCTATTTCTTCTAAGGATTGTGTGAGTTCCGGGATCTGCAACCATTCCAAAATCTGGCAAATGACTTTTCGCACCCTGTCGGGCCCTTCTAAATGCTTCTTAACAGCGTCAATCACCGCCTTTGAGTCGGCCCGTCGCAATGCACGGCCTACAGCGTCAGCCAACGTATCCCGTTCCAATGCGATTGCAGCTTCGATCAATTTTTCCGCAGCCGTCTCCGGCGCTATATTCACAAGTAGGCGGCATAGTTCCCGTTCAATTTTCGGATGGTTCGAGAGCCCTAACACAACAGCTTCCTCCGCCCGAGACGTGTCGAATTTCGCTAGGCCGCGTATGGCGTCCAGAGGCGCTTTCACCATGACCGAACGCTCAACAAAGGCCTCTTCCAAGATTCTCTCGCGAATACTCTCGTTATCCGATTCAGCCGCAATCTCGTACAGTGGACGGAGAGATATAGGGTGCTTCCTGCAATACTCGACAGCAGCCTCGATCGCGTCGTTCTGAGTTTCCGTTTTTACATAAAGAGCTCGGATAATGAATTCACGATAGTTGATGTGCTCTCTTTCGATCTGTTGTTTGAGCCATCGTCTCAGACCCTCCACCCCTTCATCTCCGAGTCCGACCAATGCTTCCAGTCCCCACAGACAGTTTTCATGTGTGAAGGCCACTCGCTCCGCCATGCGTGCAAACTCCAGCGACATGTCTCCAAGAGCCTCAAGGGCGATACAGGCATATCGTGCGTTCTGACTCTCCGGTTCTACGCGATCAAGGACGTCCCGCACGACTGGAACCAAATCCGAGTCTTTACTCAGCCAGGCAATCACAAGCGAGCACCGCAGCACCTTCTCCGATGTTTCTAGGCTTCGCATCGCGTGTACTGCCTGATCAGTCAACGATTTGGACATAGGCCCAAAATGTGCTCGGAAGTCCGCTAACGGCAACGGTGCATCCACGGATTCTGGGTTAGACAATACTTCAATCAAGACATCGTCCGCGCCCAGCGCGGCAAGCCCGATCATCGCCGCATGAAATTCTTGTCGGGCTTCGGATTCTGGTTCTCCAGCAGAATCGCGGGGTATAGGGCGTCGTGCAATAGCAGAGAGCCGTTCGATCGTGATTTCGTCTCCGCAGACCCACGCCCAGTTCAGCCCGCCGTGACGAACCCAGAAATGCTCTGACTCCAGTTCCCGATTGATTAGAGTCAATATACCTGCACCGGCAAAAAGCACCAATGCGCGTCGCCCAGCTTCGAGAATTTGATCCTGTGCACGATTATTACTACGCAATCGGCTGCAGGTGAGTTTCATTATCGTAGCTTCCAGTCGACCGCCTGCCTCATTTTGCAGCCGTCGGAGAATTTCCACGCAGCACATCCGACCGAAAAAACGTAATGGATAATAGGGCCAAATCACGTCTTCCGTCGTCACTAGGTCGAATTGATCCCGCAATTGCTTTTCTCTGGTACGCAGTACAAAGTCAAAAGTCTCCTCATCAAGGTCGGCCGGTCGTTTCTCGAAGTACTCCTCCATCAACCGTTGCCATCTTGAGTCGGAAATAGCCAGTTCCCGGATTCGTTTGCGAGTCAGCTCAGAATCTGTACGCAACAGAATAGGAAGCCAGTCATCTCTAAAGAAGCTTTGCCCGTTATCCTTGACAGATATCCGGCTAATCGCCTCTTTGGGATCGAGATAGGCCAGTACCAACATGGCCGTAGCACTGACAATCTCCTCACGGCTAGACAGCTGCTCAAACACGAAGTCAATTTGCTCGTGATCTGCGAATCGCGCGATGCAATGGAGTAAACTACGGGGATTAATCTTCTCAATTTTTTCCATCAATACATCACGAACATCCCGCCATATGCTTCCTGCTTGTTGTTCATCCAGTCCGCTTAGCAAGTACCCGAGTTCCGATACAGGCTCCTTGGCCGCGTCAGCCTTGCAGATTCGCTCTCGAAGCCACTTCGGATGCAGTGCAACCCCAGCGCGCAAGGCAGAAAACGTCGCTTCGTGTCCTCGCTCGAAACGACGGTCGGCACTGTGCTCACGCGCATATCGCCGTTCCTGATGAATCTCCCACAAGCGATCCAAGCAACTGGGATCGGGAGCCTTTTCCAGAACCTTTACGGCTACCGATTGCCGATCCCAAGATGGCGATTGTAGCAATGAATCAATTGCGAACTGGATATCTAATGATTTTCGCGGGGCGAGCGTAGCAAATGCATCGCCGATCAAACCAACCCGAAAACTACCGGCGGAATTCGAGATGTTCGTGTCGAGCCGCTGCAGAAGAATGGGAATTGCGTGTTGTCCAAGCGTCGGCAAAAGCTTCGTGAATAGATAGCGGCCCTCTGTTCCAAATGCGTGGTGGTTTTCCATCCTTTCCACTAGTTGCCCGAGTTCCGCATTATGGTTCCCTTCTGTCGACAGCAACCACAGCGTATCCATTGGGACGTAGCCGAATCGTACGAGAAAGTCCGTCCTGCCCCCCTCCTCTTCGCCCGTCATGCAGTTAAATAGTTCATCGACCGACAAGGCCCCCTGCTTGAATTGTCGGTATAAGAACTGAGCTGCAGCCCAATTGAGTAGGCGGTCGTGCGCAAATACTACTTCGCCGTGTTCCAAGTGATTCAGCCACCCAGCTGCCTCCAACGATGCTAGGTTTTGGTTGTTAAGCCCGATGTTCTCCCAATGCTTACGGGGAAAGGGATAAAGCTTGGTCTCGAGCGCATGGGCGGCGAGAGCTGCCACTATGCCTTTGTCTCCGTCATTGCACTTCTCTTCAATCCGATCCCAAAAGGCTTGGAATATCTCGTACTCGCTTTGCGGAGCGTCTTGAAACGAAGAAACAGAAAGCTCCAGGAAGATACCTGCGAGAACTGGTTTGCGGAGCAGACGTTTTAGATCCTCCGGCAATTCGGCCCAGCGGTGTCCGTATGTCTTAAACAGTGCATCCAACTCATCAATGGAGAATTCATTGACATTATGAATATGAATTGCCGCGCCGTCCGACGAAGCAAGCGTACGAGCCAATGCAGGAGGTGCGGTTAATATCAAACGCGCGCCCAAACTCGTCCAGTCCTGCCGGACAAGACTGCGGGCGATATCGACACTCTGCACATCATCGACGACAATTGTGTAGAAGGGAGGCTGCAACTGGAAGGCATCCTCCCTAAAGAAGTTGGATATCGCCTGCAGCGTTTTGTCGGATGTCTCACCCAAACCGACCTGCCAGATTTCGCGGGCTCCACGCGTCAACATGCTCTCGATTGTGTCGGCCCCACTAACGAACACAACGAGTTCCCCTTGCTCAGCGTTTTCTTCTATCAGCCTCGCCAATTGCCAGGACTTTCCAACTCCGCTTTCTCCCGCAATTAGCAGGACAGGTTTTTTTTCGGGCCAGCATGGTACGGCGCGCACATCGCTCTCGCGTCGATATCGCAGGTATGCAGACCGGCGGCGCATAACTTCTCTTAGTTTCCGAGACAATCCATTCACTTTGCGTAACCGGTTTGGTCTGAGCCCCGCGTTTCGAAGCAAGTGGTCGATACCGTCTTTATCGAACTTGTTTTCTCCCTTGCTCAATCTTCCCATCAACTCTCCGATCAGTTGCTTACGCACATTGATTTCGTCACCCAAATTACAGGCAAAGGGTCGAAGACGTGCTTCAATATCACGGACGAGTTCATCACTTCTCACATTAAACTTCATTTCAAAACAACGAAGCAGATGCAAAACGATTTCAAGTTCTTCTGCTGGTGTGCTGTCTCTGTCATTGCTTCTAATAGCCATTACAAGATAGTTGAGAAATTCTTGATCACTATGATATATCGTGTTGTTGAATTTCCGCTTTTTTTCGTCGTCGAGTTTGTCCGGACTCTCAACGGCACCCAACCTAACGATAAAATCTTCAAACGCTTTTAAGTTGCCGGGTCGTCCATTGGTCACAAATCGATAATGTGCGTTCTTAGGGCGCAAATCCGGCACAGCCTTGCGAAGATCGCGCAAGACCTTTGTAACGTCATTGAGGGACCAAGTATTATGGGCTCGTGTTTTGTATTGCTCTACCAGATACATACTTGATGTCTTCGCTTGCGAGTCACCACCGCTACGTGGCTCTAGAATGAGGCACGCATCCTTCACCTCTTGTCCATCCAGCTTGCTCAACAATCTCACATCTGATAGCCAATCGATATGGTGGAGGATCTGATATAGGAATCCGTTGATTGCAGCGGAACCGCCAGACTGGGTCATGTGCCGATTCCGCTTGATAGGAGAGATCGCCGTGAGACCAACGGAATATCGAGGTTCATCTGATAGTACTGGACCCGCAGAATAAGTTTGGCACGCTGTCCCTTCTCAATTTCTAAGAGATCGTACCACGACATCGTATTAAAGTTCCGCGAGAAGTTCGAATTGTTACGTTCGCTGAGCTCCGCGAGATCGGTGTGAGAACCCAACTGCTCCCATGAGATCAGCAACAAAAGCTCCCGATTGCGCATCGATAACACTTTCTCGAAACTCTCAATGGAAGTAAACCAGACAGTCAGTTCGCTCCTGTCTGAGTTGTACTCTACACGAACGCTCACCAACGTGTGAGCCTTCAGATTGTCGTAACCGGTAACGTCGAGCTTCAAAGTCTTTAATGGGATTAATCCACTTTTTTTCAGAACCTCCATAACCTCGCTCTAAAAACTCACATGAAGAGTGGCGGCTTTCTCTCAAGTTATCAAGTTCTGAATATCATCGAATAGACTGGCATCAAAACACACATTCCCCTTGACCATCGAGAGATATGCTAGTGACGCCATGCTGCTTGCGTCCTCTCACTTTTGTATTTTCGCACATGCTTCAAACACTCCATTGAAGGCGAAAGTCGCCGAAAAAACTGCTATGTCCCCCTATCCATTGGACGCTGGCACACTTTACGCGTTCACGCCTACGCCCGATTCGATCTAAGTTGCCCTGCGCTGGACTCACATTATTTATGAGTATTCAGATGTCCAGTGATGAGCGACAGACACTAGCTGATGGTGCCACTAGTGAGAGGGCAGTGAATTTCTGCGACTGATTAGATGCCTCTCCCCCCAGTTTCAACCGCAGAGAGTGGGACTCTTTCACCTCCACCACATCGCAAGTCGGCTCATCGCGTTTCTCGGATGACAACCATCGTCTCGGTTTGTAAACTGCTTGGCGGCAAATTACATATCTAGCGATGACGCCTGACAGATGAGATGAAGGAACCATGGCGCGAACAGCATCGAGAAAAGCTCAGGATACAGGCAACGGAGCCGTGACGGGCTATGAGCGCGAGCTCTGGCAGATGGCCGACACCCTGCGCGGCTCGATGGATGCGGCCGAGTACAAGCACGTCGTCCTGGGCCTTATCTTTCTGAAATACATCTCGGACGCCTTCGAGGAGCGGCGCGCCCAGCTTGAAGCCGAGCGGGCCAAGGGCGCGGACCCCGAAGACCCGGACGAATACCGCGCCGAGAACATCTTCTGGGTGCCGCGCGAGGCGCGCTGGGCGATCCTCAAGGCCCAGGCGCCGCAGCCCGCCATCGGCCAGATCGTCGATGGCGCCATGTCGGCCATCGAGCGCGAGAACCCGGCGGTCAAGGACGTGCTGCCCAAAGACTACGCCCGCCCCGCGCTCGACAAGGAGCGCCTCGGCCAGTTGATCAACCTCATCAGCAACATCCGGGTGGGCGACGCGGACGCCCGCTCCAGGGACGTTCTCGGCCGCGTCTACGAGTATTTTCTCTCGCAGTTCGCGAGCGCCGAGGGCAAGAAGGGCGGGGAATTCTACACCCCGCGCTGCGTCGTCAAGCTCCTGGTCGAAATGCTGGAGCCCTACCGGGGCCGCGTCTACGACCCTTGCTGCGGCTCCTCGGGCATGTTCGTGCAGTCGGTCGAGTTCATCGACGCGCACACAAGCGGCAACGGCAACGGAGGAAGGGCGCGCGGCGACATCAGCATCTACGGCCAGGAGTCGAACTACACGACGTGGCGGCTCGCGAAGATGAACCTCGCCATCCGAGGCATCGAAGGGCGGATCGCCCACGGGGACAGCTTCCACAACGATCAGAATCCTGACTTGAAGGCGGATTTCATACTCGCCAATCCCCCCTTCAACGTCTCAGACTGGGGCGGCGAGCGACTCACGGACGATGCGCGCTGGCGATACGGCGTCCCGCCAAAAGGCAACGCCAACTTCGCCTGGGTGCAGCACATGGCTCATCACCTGGCGCCGGGCGGCGCCGCGGGTTTCGTCCTGGCCAACGGCTCGATGTCCTCGAACCAGTCGGGCGAGGGCGCGATTCGCAAGAACCTCATCGAGGCGGAACTGGTGGACTGCATGGTCTCCCTGCCGGGGCAGCTTTTCTACTCGACGCAGATTCCCGCCTGCCTGTGGTTCCTGGCGCGGGAGAGGAAGCGCGGCGGCGAAATCCTCTTCATCGACGCGCGCAAGCTGGGCCAAATGATCGACCGAACCCACCGCGAGCTGACGGAAGAAGACGTCGCCCGTATCGCCAGTACCTATCATGCCTGGCGCGGAGGTGAGGATGCCGGGGAATACGCCGACGTTCCCGGCTTCTGTAAGAGCGCGGCGATAGAAGAAGTCCAAAAGCACGGCCACGTGCTGACGCCCGGCCGCTACGTGGGAGCGGAAGCGCAGGAAGAGGATACGGAGCCGTTCGAGGAGAAGATGAAGCGGCTCGTCGCTCAGCTTCGGGAGCAGCAAAAAGAGGGTGCGAAACTGGACACGGCTATCGAGGCCAATCTCGAAAGTCTGGGGTTCGGAGTAAAGGAGACACTATGATTCCCGCCGTCGAGGAGAGAATGGACGATTTGAAGCGTCTGTGCATCCGTCATGACGTGCAACGGCTCGACCTGTTCGGGTCGGCCTCGACGGATCGGTACGACTCGGGAGAGAGCGACCTGGACTTCCTGGTCGAGTTCAGGCCGGAGGCTCTCCCCATCTATGCGGACGCTTATTTCGGTTTATTGGAGTCCCTGGAGCAACTCTTCGGAAAACCGGTCGATTTGGTGGTGGGCTCGGCTATCAGGAATCCGTATTTCCTCCAATCGGTAGAGAAAACGAGGACTCCCATCTATGCGTCTTGAAGCCATGAAATATCTGTACGACATTCAGTACGCCGCCGACCTGCTGACGGAATTCACCACCGGCAAGACGTTTGCAGACTACGAGCGCGATGCCATGCTGCGCGCCGCCGTAGAACGGCAGTTCGAGATCATCGGGGAGGCGATGTCTCAACTCGCCAAGATTGACGAAAAGGTGGTTGCCGGGATTGGCGACCACCAGCGGATCATCGCCTTCCGCAACGTCCTGATTCACAGGTACACGGATGTGGATGACCGACTGGTTTGGAATGTGGTCGAGACCAACCTCCCAACCCTAGTCCGGGACATCAAGGCTCTGTTGGAAGAAGGGTGACCACTCGTCCGGGCTTGCCTCGTCGCAATCGGGCTCAACTTGAGGCATTGCTTCATAACGGACGAGTCTTTGAGCATCGCGCAGGCGGTGGCTCAGAAAGCAGTTTTTGCTAAGTCCGACCTGCTGTTTCACGTGGACATCGTGGGCTGGGCGAGCACGTCCGAGAGTCTTCAAGAGGTGATCGAGAGGGATTAAGTAGTGTTGACGGAGAAGGAAGAACGAAGCATAGAAGAAGAACAATTGTTTGACCTCTTGCCCGAGGGTTGGGAATACACAACGCTTGGTATCGCTTGTGCCCGCTATGGTGGAAATATCCAGACAGGACCATTTGGAAGCCAGCTCCACGCGTCCGATTATGTTCCCGTAGGCATTCCATCCATCATGCCGAAAAACATTGGTGATAACCGGATCATTCTTGATGGGATCGCACGCATTCGCCCAGATGACGCCAGCCGACTAAGCCGGTACTTGGTCAAAGAAGGCGATATTGTCTATAGCCGTAGAGGCGATGTTGAAAGACGAGCGTTAGTTCGAAGTCCTGAGGATGGCTGGTTGTGCGGAACTGGTTGCCTTCGCGTTCGCTTTGGGAAAAACGATGTTGATTCAAAATACGCGTCTTACTTTCTGGGACATCCAGGTGTTCGTGAATGGATTACCCGTCACGCTCATGGCGCAACAATGGCCAACCTCAACACATCTATTCTATCCACATGCCCATTTGTCATTCCACCGAAGAACGAACAACGCGCCATCGCACATATTCTCGGCACTTTGGACGACAAGATTGAACTCAACCACCGCTTGAACGAGACGCTGGAGGCGATGGCCCGCGCGCTGTTCAAGTCGTGGTTCGTGGATTTCGATCCCGTCCGCGCCAGGATGGAAGGCCGCGACACCGGCCTGCCCAGCCACATCGCCGACCTCTTTCCCGACCGGCTGGTGGAATCGGAGTTGGGGGAGATACCGGAGGGGTGGGAGGTGAAGCCGCTCGGGGAACTTATAGATCTGGCCTATGGCAAAGCCCTGAAAGCGAGAAGCCGAAAAAATGGCTCCGTCCCAGTGTATGGTTCTAACGGACAAGTAGGTTGGCACGACAAAAAGTTAGTTGCCGGTCCGGGCATTGTTGTTGGCAGAAAAGGCAATCCAGGCACAGTTACTTGGGTGCATGGTGATTTCTTTCCGATTGACACGACATTCTTCGTAGTCCCTAAACATGAAAATCAAAGTCTGCACTTCTTGTTCTTTGCCTTGACCATTCAGGACCTTTCATTGGTTGCGGCTGATTCTGCAGTGCCGGGCCTGAACAGGAACCTAGCGTACATGAACTGGCAACTTGCCCCTAGTAAAATTGTCGTGGATCAGTTTAGTCACTTCGCAAATAGCTTCTTTGCACGTTGCCATCGTCTGGGGGAAGAATCCCGCGCCCTGACCACTCTGCGTGATGCGCTGCTGCCGAAGCTGGTATCGGGAGAATTGCGGGTGGGAAGCCATATGGGAGATTAAACTTTGGATCTGAATGTTAAGGCGCTTGAAAAACTGTTGGACTATGCCGCTAGCGGTATAGGTAGTGTCGCAGGTTCGATGTTAGCGCCTTGGATGGCCCGGCGAGAAACAAAAGCAAAAGAAATAGCCGCTCATGGAGATGCGAACGTCCTGCTAATTCAAGCCGAGGCTCAGACGAAAGCACGAGAAATTCTAGTATCCGAGGATAAGAACTTCGCTGGCGAGTTGGACATTGCAAAATCCATAAACCAGAGGATCTTGTTTCAAGAACAAAAAAGACAATTGAATATCAAGTCTGTAGTGGAAAAAGCGGCCGAGCAACTCGGCGATAAAAGCGTTCCGGATACGGAGCCAGATCACGATTGGACGTCCCGTTTCTTCAGCGATGTGCAGGACGTGTCGTCGGAAGAGATGCAATCTTTGTGGGCGAAAATCCTCGCTGGCGAAGTTGAGCGGAAGGAATGCACATCCATTCGCACGCTGGGCATCTTGAAAAATCTTGACCAAGATACGGCACGACTATTCAGGAGATTCTGCTCAGCCTGTGTGTTCTTTAGCCCAGATGGAAAGACGCTTCTGGATGCCAGAGTGTCTTCTCTTGGCGGTAACGCAGCAACTAATTCTCTGAAAGCGTATGATCTGAACTTCGATGCACTCAATCGTCTCAACGAATATGGGCTAATAATATCTGATTACAATTCTTGGTATGACTATAGGCTATGTATAGGGCATAAAATTGAAAATCTCCCTCAGTTGATACGCATCCCTTTCCGCTTTCAGGACCGACACTGGATTCTGCTCCCTACCAGCGATCGTAACCTTAGTAAGGAATTTCAGTTGACAGGAGTTGCTCTGACCCGTTCCGGTCGTGAATTGTCAGGCGTTATTGATTTGGAAAACATGGATGAGTTTTCTCAAGCCTTATCTAGCTTCTTCCAAAGCAAAAACTTCCAAATGGTGGAAGTAGAAAGTCATGCTACGGAAGTCTCTCACGTCTCCCCATGAAAGCCTTCACCGAATGGGAAGTCGAGGAGGACGCCCTCGACTGGCTATCGGCCATTGGCTGGAGTATCGCCCACGGCCCGGACATCGCGCCCGATACCCCAGGTGCGGAGCGCGCCGACTACGGCGATGTCGTCCTGGAGGGAAGGTTGCGCGACGCGCTCGTCCGGCTCAACCCCGCTCTTCCCGCCGAGGCGATAGAAGACGCTTTCCGCAAGCTCACCCGCCCCGAGGGGGCGACGCTCGAAACCAGAAACCGCGCTCTTCACCGGGTGCTCGTGAACGGCGTGACGGTGGAATACCGCGATTCCAGCGGCGCAATCCGGGGCGCGCAGGCGAAAGCGCTGGATTTCAATGAGGTCGAGAACAACGACTGGCTCGCCGTCAACCAGTTCACCGTCGTCGAGAACAGGCGCGAACGCCGCCCGGACGTCGTGTTGTTCGTGAACGGCATGCCGCTCGGCGCCCTCGAACTCAAGAATCCCGCCGATGAGAACGCGACCATCTGGAGCGCCTGGCGGCAGTTCCAGACCTACAAGGCGGAAATCCCCTCGCTCTTCGCCTACAACGCGGCCCTGATGATCTCAGACGGCGTCGAGGCGCGGGTCGGCGCGCTCACCGCTGGGCGGGAATGGTTCAAATCCTGGCGCACGATATCGGGCGAGGTGCTGGCCGATTCGCATTTGCCCCAGTTGCAGGTGATGCTGGAAGGCGTCTGCGAGCGGCGGCGGTTTCTCTCGCTGGTTCGTGATTACATCGTATTCGAGGACGAGGGCGGCGGCGCGCTTGAGAAGAAGATGGCGGGCTACCACCAGTTCCACGCGGTCGAAGCCGCGATCGCGGAGACGCTTCGCGCCGCCGAGTTGCGCGATGCCGCCGGTGAAGACGACGGTCATGAACCGGACCGCAAGTCGGGCGGCGAGCCGGGCGACAGGCGGATAGGCGTCGTCTGGCACACACAAGGATCGGGCAAGAGCCTGACCATGGCCTTCTACGCCGGGCGCATCGTCCGCGAGCCCGCGATGGAAAACCCCACCATCGTCGTGCTCACCGACAGAAACGACCTCGACGACCAGCTCTTCGGCACCTTCTCGCGCTGCGCGGATCTATTGCGCCAGCCACCGGAACAGGCGGCCAGCCGCGCGGACCTGCGCGCCAAGCTTGCGGTGGATGTGGGCGGCGTGGTGTTCACCACCATCCAGAAGTTCTTCCCCGAAGAAAAAGGCGACCGGCACCCCACGCTCTCCGAGCGGCGCAACATCGTGGTGGTCGCGGACGAAGCGCACCGCAGCCAGTACGACTTCATCGACGGTTTCGCGCGCCACATGCGCGACGCCCTGCCGAACGCCTCTTTCATCGGCTTCACCGGAACGCCGATTGAACTCAGGGACGCCAACACCCGCGCGGTGTTCGGCGATTACATCAGCGTCTACGACATCCAGCGCGCGGTCGAGGACAAAGCGACAGTGCCCATCTACTATGAGAGCAGACTCGCAAAGCTCGCTATCGAGGAGAGCGAACGCCCGAGGATAGACCCTGAATTCGAAGAGGCGACCGAGGGCGAGGAAATCTCGCGCAAGGAGAAGCTCAAGACCAAGTGGGCGCAACTCGAAGCCGTCGTCGGGGCGGATGAACGCCTGAAACTCGTTGCGGAGGATATCGTCGCGCATTACGAGAACCGTTTTGAGGCGATGGACGGCAAGGCGATGATCGTCTGCATGAGTAGGCGCATCTGCATCGACCTCTACCGCGAACTCGCGCGCCTGCGCCCCGACTGGCAAGACGGAGACGACGACAAGGGAAGCATCAAGGTCGTGATGACGGGCGACGCCACCGACCCGACAGACTGGCAACCCCACATCCGCAACAAGCTTAAGCGGGAGGCGCTGGCGAAGCGTTTTCGCGACCCGGGAGATTCTCTGCGCGTGGTGCTCGTGCGCGACATGTGGCTCACCGGCTTCGATGCGCCGAGCCTGCACACCATGTATGTGGACAAGCCGATGCGAGGTCACGGATTGATGCAAGCAATCGCAAGAGTTAACCGCGTGTTCAAGGATAAACCGGGCGGCCTCGTCGTCGATTACCTGGGTCTTGCGCATGAACTGAAGCGCGCGCTGGCGACCTACACCGAAAGCGGCGGGGAGGGCCAGACCGCAATCGACCAGGAAGAAGCGGTGAAGGCGATGCTCGAAAAATACGAGATATGCTGCGCCCTGTTCCACGGATTCGACCGGGAGAAGTGGAGCATCAAGGACTGGCGCAGCTTGCCTGCCGCCCAGGAACACATCCTCGCGCAGGAAAACGGAAAGGACCGCTGTCTCAAGGCGGTCCGCGAGCTTACCCAAGCGTTCGCCCTGGCCGTTCCCCATGAGGAGGCAATCCGCATCCGCGACGACGTGGCGTTTTTTCAGGCGGTTCGCTCCGTGCTGGCCAAGCGCGCCGAAACCGAAGCGCGTCCCGAAGAAGAGCTGGAACACGCCGTTCGCCAGATCATCTCCCGCGCGGTGGCGTCGGAAGGGGTCATCGACATCTTCGCCGCCGCGGGTCTGGAAAAACCCGACATTTCGATCCTCTCGGATGAATTCATGGACGAGGTGCGGGGCATGAAGCAGCGAAACCTCGCCGTCGAGTTGCTGCAAAAACTATTGAGGGGAGAGATCGCCGTCCGTAGGCGGAAGAACGTCGTCCAGGCGCGCTCGTTCGCCGAGATGCTGGAACAGACCATCCGGCGCTATCAGAACCGGGCTGTCGAGGCTGCGCAGGTGATCGAAGAATTGATCGAACTCGCCAGGGACATGCGCGCCGCAAACGAGCGCGGGGAAGAACTCAAGCTGTCGGAAGACGAACTCGCCTTCTACGACGCGCTCGAGACCAACGACAGCGCGGTCCAGGTGCTCGGCGATGAGACCCTGCGCGACATCGCCCGTGAACTGGTCGAAACCGTGCGGGGCAACGTCACCATCGACTGGACGATTCGCGAGAACGTGCGGGCGAATCTTCGCAGGCTTGTCAGGCGCATCCTCAGGAAATACGGCTACCCGCCGGATATGCAGGAAAAGGCCACGCGGACGGTGATCGAGCAGGCGGAAGCGCTTTCCGCCGGTTGGGCTGTGTGAAGGTTAGATTGCTGCTTTCTTGCACTGATAATTGCCCAACAAGTGTGCCTCGCAATGGCGAAAATGGCCCACCAATGGAAGTTGTAAGCGATCAATATCGTGGTTTGTAAAGGTAGTTTGACCGACCCTTGAAAAATTCGAGTTCGAGGGTTTTGGAAATCCTAGCAACGGCAACAGAATGAGTCCATTTACCCTGTCCACGATATTCTTTCTCGTGCCGCTGCAACTTAATAAGTATGAGCAATTCTTTTTCGTACTTGTTAAGTATTTTTTTGAGTACCGATGTGTTGCAAAAAAGGCGAAGCCCAGAATGTGGTCCTTCTTCACTAAATTTGTCCTCACGCCCCCAAGCTTGTACACGAAGCATCTGCTTACCGCGCTTGTCAAGCCATGTTCGGCGAAAGGAATCATCGCTGAAGAGGTTCCAAAATGCAGTATAATCAGGCGCGATGTATGGCCGGAGATTAGCACAAGGCGCTCCATAAGGATCATGTTCATCTAGTTGGGGCTCACCTTCAACGCAAACAATCCAAGGCGCATGACCTTTCTTTTCAGTTGGCTGTTCCAAAATTCCATATCTTTGATGAAAAACAGGAATCCACACTAGTATTGGTTGTTCACGAGTAAGCTTCCGCGCAAACATCGCTGCTGTTTTAGGAGGAACTAATGTGGACGAAATGTTGACTCTAATGTCGTCAGCCGAGAACCATGCTCCCTGAATAACTAATTCTTTACCGACACGAGATGTGAGCCCGGCAAGCCGTAAGAGCTTTTTAGGGTCACCAGTTAAAACAACCCCCTTTTTCTTCTTTTCAAGAAGAGTTTCTACCGAATCAAGGGGTGTTCTGTCTGTACCGTCGGAAAGCCACAGCCCATCATCCCGGGTGAGAACATAGCGTCCAAGCCACTCACCCCAAGGGTCGTCCTCGTACCACCAATCGTCAGTAACCGGGAACGTCGGGAGAATCTTGCCAGCAGCGAAGAAAAGCGCATGCCAACCTAACTGTTGGCCATACATGTGATAGCGTGTACTCATGTTGTAATTTGTTCTGGATTCCCGACCACCCGGCTCATACATGTTAGAAACGCCCGAGTCGAGTTGCTCGACGATGGCGGACATCATGTCAGTTACTTCCCAACAAGATATGCCAAAGATGCGTCCCAAACCGTCTACCTCGTCCTTTTGAAAATCGTAGTCGAGATGAAACTCAAATTTCGGTTTGGGCGCAGACGACGGACGTCCCTGATAGAAATCTCTATGGGCTCTGACCCTCTTGTTTGAGCGTGGGTGCGGCGAGAGGTCAGCGTTTTGTAAACAGTCTGCAGTACGCGCTGGCAAGTCAAGTTTCCCGGCATTAATACATGAGAGTAGTGCACGCGCGGCAAAATGGCGCATAAGAACATGAGGATCGTTCTTTTCCGTAGCAATCGCAAGGAGTTTGTCTTTATATCGCGCAATCTCCTCAGGGTAATCTTTGGCTATTCTTGCGAGTGCAATTAGCAACCAAAGTCTTGCATGCAAGTAATAGAACTTTAGTTCGGAGGCCTGAAATGCCCCGGCCGTTTTTGAATTGATATTCTCAACCAGGGAATCGACTATCTCCCAGCGCCCTAATCTTGCGAAGCACCGGATACTGTGAGCTGCACGCCATCTGCTTTCAGCCGCGGGGGCGCCAAGCATACGCCATACAAAGCCTGCCGCAATCGTTGGAACATCGTCCTTCGGGTAGAGTCCGTCTTTCCAGGTTCCATCCACAACATTATCTGCGAGTTTAGCAGCATCACTGCCAAGTAATCGCTCAAGGGCAAGTTGCCCATGCCCCGCATCTGCCTGAGGGCATATGAATGAGGCCAAAGCCAGCCAGACCGCACCTGAAACCGAACTATCACGGCAAGCAAAGACCTTGATGAGTTCAAGAACAAGTTCAGCGACGGGAACGCCTGTAATGTCCGACATTTCGTTGATTTTGTAACCTAATAGCCTTTCCCCATTTACAAGGTCGTCAGCATGGAGCCGAATGAGGGGAATGGCTTGCTCCCTGCAAACTTGGTCAAGTGCAGCGAACGACCCTGCCCAACTTTGTTTGCATTCTTTTAGTTCATCAAGCTTCCAGGAGAAATTGAAATTCTCTACTGTGCGGATGGTCCGGATATATTGTGACCGATAGCCAAAGGGTACGTTAGTTCGGAGAGAGTCGAAGAAACCGCTCTTTAGCTCATAAGTATTCTGAAGGCCACTGAAGTCGTTAATTGCCTTGAGCAGAGAAACTTCATTCTTCGGATCCGTGGCGGCGGCAATACAATCAAGTGCTGCACGGTTCTTACGGTCGATATCCTCCACGCGTTTACGCATCCTTGGGTCCAGACCTTGATCGTGGCTCCACGTCTCATGGTTAGCACCACTCACCTTCTTGTAGCTTTTACGAGCGGCGGATAGATAGCGGAATATTTCGGATGATGGGCCTAGGGTTTCTTCGGCAAGTGAGGCAAGTGTCGCAATGGTGCTGTCCATAGTGCTATAGGGGTTGTTGTCTTGAAATTGTTGAATGAGTTCATTAATGGTATCAGGATCCGGCCCGGCTTTCTCACGGACCACTTTTGCAAATTCTTTTGTCCCAGCAGAATGATATTCGGCAGGCTTCGCGAGATGATTGAGGGCAAGCGCATCTTTGGGTCCGAGCTTGCCGTCTTGGACAAGCGCCGTAAGATATGGAAGAAAAGTATGGCGCAAAGAAATCCTGTCGCGATCATCCCAGCGGCTCAGTTTGGCCAGGCCTTTTGGACCAGCCACCTTGGAAAAACTACTTCCGAACATGCCCCAAGAAAAATTCTCTGGTTCGTCGCTCATATTGAGTTCGCAGATATTGGTCAGTGTGTGAAATTCATTCTCATCGAGTTCCTCACCCTTCATCTTGGAAGCAAATGAGAGGAGCTCTTCGGTAAACTGGTTGTCACCGGACCCGATGGCATCCATCTGCTCGAGTCCTTCGCGAAAATAGGCCGATGCGTCATCAATGTTGGCCGGGAGCATGGCGCGCCCAAGTGCGCCTAATTGAAATGCCCTTTCAACGACATCATTCTCGGCTTCGATCAGCGTACGGGTTTTCAGAGACTGTTCGCCTGATTGTTTTTGCCATGGTTGCCTTTTGGCCAGGATCGAAACAATCCTGGTGAGATGGTACGTCCCAATCTCCAGTGTATGAACTATTGTAAGGAAGCGTTTAATAGATGCCGGGTTAAGTTCGCTTCGTGCCCAGAGAATGGAAAGTGACATGTCTAGACCGAGAAAACAGAATAAATATTTGATTTTACCGCTTCGATAGGAATCGTGGTTTTGACACGCATCCTCCCACGCATTTAGCAATTCCCCAAAAGCCTTGTTCACGTTGCGCGAAGACGACGCAAGGGCGGTTGAGAACGCCTTCGTAAGGGAATGAAGCGGCTCCAGTCGATGAGCGAGGAAACGCTCGGTTTCCTGTTTTTCCTCATAGCTCAATGTGGGGGTGCGCTTTACCGCTTTTCCCTCATCACGTGCCTTCTGCACGTATTTGGATATCCGTTGCTTCGCCTTATCTCGAAACCCCTGACCTGTCAGATTTCTGCTGACACGAGAGCAAATTATGGCCAACTCCTTGGGCAGTACATCTTTCTCGTGAAGAGTTGTCCTCTTTGCGGCAGCGACGAGAGCGGTTCGAAATACGAATGAGAAAACATCGTTGTGCCGGAAACCATCGCGAAAGTACCATATGCCCGGACGAGCATGGGGCGCACGAAGCGAGATCGCCAACGCTTCAGCGTCAAGGCCAAGTGACATTGCCACTGCTGCCGCTTTTCGCAACCCTTCCTGAAGCGGATAATGATGATCGCGTGGATAGGATTTTGATAGATGGCGTCCGGCCGTTTGCTTAGAGAGTCTGGCCAGCTTCTTGATGAGGTCTTTTCTTTTCGGTTTTGGAAGTTCCTCTAAAGAAAGAGCCGCAGTTATAGGACCAATATCTTTCAGCATGTCGATAAAATTATTGAGTTTGCTCTGAGGCTGCGCTTGTATCGTTTCTGCCAGTCGCGAATAATCGAATACATATTCGCAAACCTCGTAGGCATACCAGTCTCGCCAGACTTTCAGGAAGCGCACCGCATTGTCCAGGAGGTCTTGCGATATAAGGTAAAAAGGTATCGCCGCGATATCACGACGTTCCGGCCCGAGTCTATGCATCTGTCTATCGTAATCTCTGCGATAATGATGATTAACCCATTCATTGGTTGTGACAATATGACGTGACGCTTCTTCGAACTCGCCCGAGAGTGTATAAGCTATCGCTAGCCTGGCGTGACGCGTACCAGGCCAGCCTGTCCGGGTTTCAAAAAGGCGACGCAAGGAATCGACATCGTTCGCGGCAATAACAAGGTCGGGATAATCCAGAATGTAATCGATCCCTCTCTGATCGCTTGCGGTAATCGTCGAGAATTCTACGAGAAGCCGGACGAGGCGATTGTAATCTTGGCTGAGCGCAGCATGGAGAGTGGCAGCACAGAGCCTCGCATATCGAATGTTCCGCCTGCCGACCGAACTTGTTATTGACCTGGGGATACGCTCATCGAAAGCGAGATCGAAAAGTGTTTTACCGTCATCCAGAGCATGCAAGAGGTCCGGTAGAGCCCGGGCGGCATAAACGGATACGTCCTGTCGTTTGAGCAGATTCCTGGCAACACGGTGTAAGGCACCCTTAGACGAGGCGTATTGATTGCGAACCAAGGTCTCCGTAGGCTCGTCCCTGAACATCAATCCTTGATTGGTGAGTTCCAGTAGTGGAGTCAAGTCCGACGCAAAGCTTTCGATTGCGCTTAGTTCAATGCCATGTGCCTCGGCACACTCATCGAGCGGCACGGGCGGCGGCAAGACGGCAAGTCCTGCCAGAAAAGTATTAATATCTTTTTTAGCAGAACCGCGCTCCATGGCAGTTGCCAGTGAATCTGTAATTTTCTTCTCGATAAGTTCATTAAGTTCGATTTTCTTGTCAATTTCCGATTCGTCAAGAAGGCCTTTACCGCTCATGAGGAGATAGTCGAGTATGCGCGGATTACCGCCAGAACGCGCTTGGGCGACATTGACCTCCACCTGTGAGATGACTTTCGATCTGGCGCGCAAAAAAGACGCGGTTTCATCCTTGCTGAAAGGACGAAGTTCAAAATCCTCATACTTGGCGTAAGTTGATGGTTTTCGTTCCGTTCGACACGAGACGACGAACTTCACGCCAGGGATTGGTTCACTATGTAGACTTTCCATCAGCTTGACCGGAAAAGCATCATCACCGCGATGGCTCGCCGCTATATCCGCGTTATCTATCGCATCGATAAAAAGGACCAACTCACGCTCAGGTGTCGCTCTCGAAATCGTATTAATGCATTGCCCGAGGCGCCGCCTGAACGTCTTCAACAGTGTATGAGTATCAGGATTGCCCGGTAGTATAGGATCACACAAGCCGCCAAACGCAAGCGTGTTTGCAATGTGTATTAAACCGTTCTGCGGTAAATGCCGCGCATCCTCGGGTGAGCGATAGGCGCCACCACCAAAGCAGTCGAAAAAGACAACCTCATGTTTCCCATGTATTTTTTCTGCCAGACTGTCCATGAAAACGGTTTTGCCTACTCCGCCAGCCGCATGGATAAGAAGAGGGGCCGAGTTGGTTTGGATATGTGCAATTGCATCAGCAAGCTGTTCACGTTCAAGGACTTTCCCTACATCCACTAATGCAGGTTTACATGGGAGTAGATCTGCCGAGTCCCCGATTTGCAGTGCCGCCAGAATGTCCGTGCGAGTGATAAGATTTTGGTTGGTACCGGCGTAGCCGGCCTTTTCTCGTACCATATTACTTAGTTCACCGAGACGTGCCTTCGCCATAGAGTCATTGGTCGCAGACCAGTCAACGAGCCGGCTTTCCAGTTCACTCTTGGCCGCCGGAAGACTTCCAGAACCACCTATTAACCTGCATTTTGCGGCAAAGGTGGCGAGCATCTTTCCATCAAACCCGGTAGCAGCCTTATACTGCTCCGCTTGTTTCTTTACGTCCCCTGTAACCGGCGAACCGGATGTTATGGCTTCAATTGTTTGGAGTAACGGCTCATAAATTGGCTGATTCGTGATGAGTTGAAAATCGAGTTTAGTTTGCACAGCTTGAGCACCGTATTTCTTTTTGTGATCGCGATAGGTGTTTGCGAACTTTTGAATCGTCTTTTTGGCATGGTGGGCACGAAAATCTTCGTTTTTGTTGGACACTGAATACTTAAACTGGACAATGCTCGTACGCGATGCATGATTGAAAGTGGGTCGGCTACCATAGTAGAGAGTGATGTCCGCGATCTGGATGGTTTCCGCAGAGGCCTTTGCCTGATCGGTCGGAGAAAGGCCTTCTACTGCTATCGCGGCAAGGTCGTTATCCGGCTGAAGAAGCTGCATGGCTTTTCGAGCTGTCCACGCCTCATGAAATTCGTGGCCGTCACGGGACGCTCTTGTTGAGTCGACGGAGTTCTTCCCCTTTTTCATTATGTATCCTGTCTCATGTTGCCGACTGGGCAATGCTCTCTAAAACTATCGAAACCAACTCGCAGATTTTCGATGATTCTGTCGATATTCTCGTTTAGTTTAGAAAGACTAGTGAAAGCGAGCTGCCTTCTTTGGGCCGATATATACAGGCTTGTATTGTTACAGGTAAAAACTCTCCACGTCTAATTTGCGTCAATACTCATCAGGATTTTCTTCAATGGCACATGGGTATTTTGGTCATGAAAACGAGCAAGTTATAGCACGATCAAATTTTGAAAAGGAATTTTACTCATAATTTGGCAATCAAAATTCACACTCATTTGACCATCCCTAGATGTTTCCAATCCCTTTCTTAATATCCGGCAACAGTTTCAGAGCAGTCGCTGCTGGCACCTGCGGCGTAGATGATATTTTTCCGCGTTAGTGAGATAGGCAAACGGCTGTGACGACCTGCCAGATACGTATTTAATCGCATGTCCAACGGCCAATTTGATGTCCGTAAGAACGTCGTCAACCGACCAACCTAGATTGGACGGTCGGTCATCGCTTTTTTCGTAATGGAAACAGGCCTCTATTGGGAAGTCTATGTTGCGCAGAGCAGGTCTGGAGGCTCCTTTTTCATTGGCTGCATTCTCGCGACGCCTATAATCGTTTGTAAGACCTACTAGTTGAAGTTTAACCAAATTCAAGTGTCTGTGCTTATCCACGTTGCAAAGGTATGCCAGATGACTGAACTCGGAGGGGTCGGTTCTTATATCGAACTTACCATACTCGCCTTCTTGAGCGACAAACCCCTGGTTCAATAAAATCTTGGCCTTTTGCTGTTCACCAACCCCCTTAAGCGCCTTTTCGTCTATGTATTCACGTCCTTGCTTTACGTATTCCGAACCCTTTTCTGAATAGATTACCTTATGAATAACTTTGTCTATCTCCCAAACGATGGGGAATGTGTTTTGCTTTGTCGGCTTTCCACCGTTTTCACAAACAAGTTTATAAACCAAATGATCAAGTGACGATCTGAGATGATAAGCTATCTCTCCTATCGAGATAGACCACTCAATCGGAGACGTATCGAAATTTTCCGAAAGTTTAGGATGCCAGGACTTATCTCTAGTTTGGATCACCTCTACTTTATCGTGCTGTGTTTCGGCAAACGTCCGAACTTCGGCGCGAAGCTGCTGTAATTTGCATCGTGCGGAGTCTAGTTTCGCTTGTATTCCCTCATCATAAGTTGACATCTGACCTGTCTTCTTTTCTATAGCTTTGGATTAATGAAGCATAGCCCCAGCTAAACCGGTGCTTGCGTCAACGGGCTTTACAAGTACGGAATTTTCTAGCTTAAGGCCTGGGTTTATTGGCCTCTTTGAACCATAGTCCGATAATCTGATTTATCGGGCCTCGAGTTCGGAAATCCAGCAAATGAGGGCAATTTTCTTTCAAGTATACGTAGAAACGTTCTTGTCCGAAAAAAGGGTCTTTCGAATCTTCTGGATTATTTCTGCTCCAGGCGCGCGCCACTTCCTTGACTCGAGTTTCAGCGTCTTTTTTCTTCATATCTAATCAGAGCTCCAGTATCCATTTAATCACATTATCTCGGATACCCGACATGAACGCACTGAGGTGCGCAGCCGTTTGAATTTATCCGCTTTCGGTTTGATTACAAACCGCGGAAGGGAAGTTCCAAACGAGACCGAGAATAATGCATCTTTCTCAATAATACCAACAGGATATCGGAATCTCACACCCGCCGGAAACCCCCCACTGCCTCTAAACGGGCGGAAGCGCGTATCTGCTAACACTTCAGAGGAGGGGGAAAAACTACAGCCGTTCACTCGAGATGGCGCCACGTGACTGGAAACCGTTTATTCGAGTCAGAACCTCCCCGGCATCGAAGGATCTAGCCCTTCTCCAATCAGATAGGGTGCGGTCCGCTCCACGAGATTCCGTTCGAATTCTCCCCCGAGTATGGAGGCCTTGAGAAGCATATTGTAAGTTTCTTTGGCGTCTTCTCCGAGGGCATCAAACCATTTGGGATTGTCGTACCGAACCTGGCAGAGTCCGCGGTACCCCATTGTGATGTATCGCAACTCGAGATGTGGTTGCCCGTTGCGCCGAAGTCGTTGGTCGTGATCGCCTTTAAGGAGATTTTCTAATTGTCGGTGCAGGAAGCGCTTCACTCGTTGGAAGCGTTCCTCGTTCTCGTTAAGCACCCTGCGCACCGCAACTCTTCGTGCCATCGGGTGCGTCACCGCGGCGAGAAGAAATTTGTCTTGATCCCGACCTCCAGTTCTCTCCCATTCCCCAATCAACGTATCGTAGATCCTCCTGAGACTGTCCTCGCTCCGGGCGGCTCGTCCGACACCCGAGTAGATCGACCACGCCGAGAAGCGATCATCGATGTGAAGTGTACGCCCCCCGTTCCCTTGCGGGTCCGCTATCGCATCCAGCAGTACTTCGACCGCTCGTTCCGGGCAGCCGGTGAAGAGCCAAGTTAGTGGCATGTGCAGCCGGTTCGCGATTCCAGGTTTAAGTTTTTCTCGGCTGCTTATCTTGGATTCAAGGTCCCGAAGCAACGCGTCAGTAGATTCTCGCAGTAGTCTCAACGAAGCTTGATGTTGCTGTGGGTCGTTCGTTCGAGGGGGGCGTCCATCCGAGCCTAGAGGAAATTTCCTCTCGTTCCACTGTTTCTGTGTACATTTGTACAGATCATTCTTGAGTTGGTAGCCGATCTCCTCCTCACCAGCGTTGACTACCCGGTGGAGCAAAGGTTTGAGATCATTCCATCCCTCTTGGCTCGCCTCGAATATGTACAACTCGGGAATGCTGTGAAATGCCTCAGGGCGATCCGTGGCCATGTCGCTCCATTTGATACTGGATATGGATGCAGCGAGCGCCTCAAACGTGCCGTTCGGGAGGTGCTCAACGATTTCGATCCGGGCCTCTTCAGAAAGCGGACGAACCCGTGCAAGGGGCTCCACGATTCTAACGTGATCGCTTGGCCGGATCGTGTGTCCGGTACTCCACCCGCTGTAGCGCTCGTCCCATGCCCCTTCGTTGCCCCGGCGAAGGTGAAGGTGGATGTGCTCGATGCCCGGTGCCAGGGTGACGCGTCGATCCTCATGATGGCAGGTATGGTATGTCTCGCCCGCTGGGATCGCCTCATTCCGGGGCACTACCGGCATCCATGAGGTATCCGTTTCCTTCCCATCGACGCTTTCTCGCTTACGAACTTTGAGATCGATACCGGGCACCTCATCCAGCCAAGCTGGCTTCTGTGGATCAAGCCCTAGCGCATCCGCAAGGCGCGACGCCGCCCGAGCCGTATCCGCGCCGGTAACGCGGAGAATTCGGATCCCTGCGGCGAGTTCTCGGACCAGTGCTTCGAAGCCAACTGTCATTTCGAGCCCGACGGGGCTCTCAACGATGATGGCGAGGGGAGTGCTTTCAGTTTGACTACGGAATTTTACAATTCGCTGCTCAAGAGCACGCGGCAACGACGCCTTCGCCCACTGAATCGATGGTGCATCACGCCACACCTCCCACTTTCCGCACGCTATAGGCCAGCTTCGGTGCTCGATCGCGTTCATGTCGATACCGAGTTCCGCGAGCGCCTCCTGCGACATACCTGTCGCGAGGATCTCCACGTATCGCGTCCATCTGTGAAATGCTTCGAGGTCATCGGCGCCTTGGTCAACCAGGGCCGTCCGTACGGCCTCCATCCTCCGTGCGGTCCACGCCTCATTCTCCTCGCAGTTATCCATCACGGGTTTCCTGACGATGTGCAGTGGACCCGTGCTCGGACTATTTGGTGGCCAAGCACGAAGCTCCAGCACCGTCCAGAATATCCTTCGGTTCACGCTTATTACGAGAACGGCACCGGGCTTGTCTCCGATCTCTCCTCGGTCCATTACCGCCTTCAGGGCTGCTACTGAGCGCCAGACCAGCTCGACCTCGACTCGACTCCGGGTGAGCGTTGTGGGTCGTGCCTCTACCAGTGCGTAATGCAGTGTTTCTAGCGCTGTCTTGCCTGTTTCTTTTTGAACATTCGGGATTCCGAGATACCGGCCATCCGGTATGACGAGGGCGAGATGTGCTGGGTTGTCAACCCTCCGGGCTGCCTCCGTGACGAGTTCCCACAAGGCAGCGGGCAATGCACTTCTGTTCAATGGCAGGCAATTCCCGAGTCCGGCCGCGGGAGCAAGTGCGTCTATTGCGTCGATGAGCGTCGCCCTCGTTCGCGCGTCCCTTGCCGCTGAAAGTGCTTGTGCACCGAAGAGCCAGGTATCCTTGTGTTGGTACAGGCAAGATCTGAAGCCGAGAGCCTTTACATCTCCATCTTCGTCGACCAGGTGGTCGAACCAGCCATTGACGTCGAGGGTGACAAACCGAGTCATCTCAGGAAATGACCTTTGCGGCCCATTTCTCCAGCCTTGCATCCCAAGCGTGCGCGAGGGTCCATGGGAGTTCGCCGACTGATCCATCGTTGTCATTATGGAGGTCCTGTGCGTCCCACCAGATTTGGCTGCTCGGACCGGCCGTGGCGATAGCGCCGAGCAAACCACCATCGTCATTGGTTCGGTATTCTATAAACTCTAATGGGCTGTTGCTCACGATCCCTAACGTAGATCGGATGCCTGCGTCGTGGAGATAACATCCCTGATTTGGTGCGCCTTGTGTTCTAATGACAGGGCCGTGCGCAAGTATCCCGTTGCCAGATCGGTCATGGATAGCTTGGTGGAGCTTCATTGCCGCACGTAGCCCGAGCAGCTCCATGAATGTTCGATGTTGCCACATCCATTCGAGTTCGGCGGCAACACTTCTCGCGCGCAATTCCAGCCAAGCGCGCCAGATTTCCCGGTAGCGCGGGTCGAAGCGCAGCGGAAAGTTGGGTTGAACGGGAGGTCTGGCTTCGGGCACCATGTGTTCTCGAAGGATGCTTTCGATGCGCCGGTTGCGGAGTTGGTGGGCCTCGATAATCGCCTTGCGCGCGCCGTCCATACCTGGCACAGAAGCACGGTTGGCGAGCCAGCCCTTCGTCTCCAGCACCGTCAATGCTGCGAAGGCGCGGAGCACTCGATTCTCAAGGGTTGCGATAGTCTCGTAACGCTTCGGCGCCTTGACCCGTTGTCGGGCACCAGCCCGTTCGGCCGTGTTTCTACCAGGCTGGGCCGAAAGCCAGCGGAGGGTCTTCGCGTCGGTGCGGCGCACCGTCTGAAGCTTTAACATACGATGTTCGGTTCGAAGCACCGCTCGCGGTCGTGTAGCGAGATCTTCAAGCACGTCGCGTAACTGTCTTGCCTGCCTAGCAAGGAGTTCGCCTTGCGGATCGCCCTCCTCAAGCCGCTCGTCGTTCCAGATGCGCTCCAGCCGATCATAGGCAGCCCCGATCGAGGGCTCGGTTGCAAATACGGTTGGCGCCGCACTAAGCACCCTCCCCGCACGCCTCAGGAGTATCACTCTGGGTCGTCTGCCCTGACCATCACGGCGGTGATCATCCTGCGGCCCCTGCCAAGCTGTTACGTCCAAGACGAGAACTGTCCCTGGCTTCACGGTGATCACCATCGTTCTATCCGATCCGACGCGCCAAGGAACGAGCCAAGCTTTTAACTTTTCCCCAGAGAATTGCGCGCTTCCGGTGTTTCCTGCAAGCAGTCGACCTGGTATCCGTCCCGGGATTAGGGGAAGTGACTGGCGGTGACGCCCCTCCAGTTTTGGGTACTGCTCTGGTAGTTCCCCGCACTCAGCCACGATGACGGGCGGCCCTTTTCCATCTGTCGGAAACAGCCTTGTCCGGCAGTCGGGAACGATTTCCTTCCACACTGTTCGAGGAACTCCGGCAGCTTCACGACTGAATTCTTGGTATGAATCATAGAGCCACATGGTTGTCCGTCTCAGGATTTCCATCCATTAGTATGTATAGCCCGGCCAAGTGAAGATTTGAGAAGCTTCAGAGGCAGTCGCGGCGTCCCGTAACGCTCTTGAAAAATCAGGGGCACCCAAAGTGTCTTCGCTCAGTCGCCGCAGTCCATCGACGGTTTCCTGGCAGTCGCTCATTTCAGCGCCAGCGAGCTTCGGAAGAAGACGCATGTTGATTTGGTCAATCATGGGAGTCCTCCAGTCTTGTCCAGGGTATCGTTCGATGTAAGCCGTAATGCTCTGTGCAATTCGGTAACCAAACCCTCTTCCTGCGTTCTGCATCAATTTCGCGAGTTTTTCGAGTGTTTCGCCTACTTGTTGGTCTCCTGCCTCGACTGTCGTTTGACGGTCAGACCATTCGAGCCAACGCTTGTAGGGGAGATAGCCTGCGGCTTCCTTGATGCCGTGTTCGGGCGCAGCGATGTGTTCGCGAAGCGTGCCTGGCTCGGGTGGTGCGAAGCGGATCGAGTTTGCTCGGTCCAGAACCTTGTCGGATAGCGCTTGGGTGGTTTCATCCTCGTTCAGCGTACCGACCCAGAGGACATTGTGCGGCACATAGAGGTGTTTCGGGCGTTCGTTCTCGGCATAAGGGAGATCGATCGCGATCTGTGCATCCTCGCGACCTTCCCGGTCTCCGTGTCCGTTTACCCGTGGCCCTCGCATTTCAAGCCTCGAAAGAAACTCTGAGAAATAGTACTCGGTTCGTGCTAGATTCATCTCATCGAGAAGGATAATGAGCATCCTCTCGTCCCAGTCTCGGTCAGGTTCGACCCCAATGTCTTGCGCAAACTTCTTGTCAAAGTGCCCAAGTGCACGCGCCCGATCAGTGGGCCGATAGCGTTCTGCGACGAAGTCGTAGAAACCGAGGATATCCTGTGGTGAGTCCCAACCCGGTTCGACAGGAACATGCAGGAAATGGATCCCGAAGAACCGGGCGTATGCTCTCGGAAGCTGGCTCTTGCCAGTGCCGCTCAACCCGCTCAGCACGGTCAGGGGCGAGAGGTCATTCACTTTCAACGCCGTGTGGAAGGCGCGGATAATTTGTCCTGGATACCGTAGCCCCAGATCCTTCAGGGTGAGCTCAAACTCGGTGAGCAGATCGTCTTCGGTCATTTCTTCGCGCACTTCCTTATATCCGAGCAAAGAGTCCGGCATGATCCGGAACGCGCTCAGCTTTTCTTCACTAGAGGCGCCTGTGTCACTATCCGGCATTTCTTCTCGCCTTGCCGCTAATTCCGTGGTGGCGTGGTCTAAGGCCTGATTGGTCTCAGTGAGGTTGTTCTGGCCTTCGGACAACTCTTTGTTCAGGTCCTCAATCTGGCTCTTTAGTTGATTCACTTCCTCAAGAAGACGTTCATTTTGTGGTTTCAAGGTCTCTGTCTGCCCTTGTTTTATACGATCAAGCAACTCCTGAGCTTCTTTGGTTTCTTCGTTAAGCCGTTCTCTCCTGCTCTCGAGCCTCCCTGCCTCATCTGCGGCCTGCGTACGCCGAGCGTCGGTCTCGGCGTATTCTTGCTGAGCATCCTCTGTCGCCTGTCTCAGCTTGTCGTAGTTCTCCATCCTCTCGGCAATCAGCTCATTCCAAGCGCTTTCGTTTCCTGTCATCTCGGGCGGATAGGAATCGAGTGCTGCTTGAATCTCTCGAAGTCGCTGACCGGCCTCGGCTCGTCGGAGCTCGAGTTCGTCGATACGTTTCGATTCCTCTCTTTCGAACTCCTCCAGTTCTCGGCGCATCGCTTCGAGACTCTCATGATCGCTCCGTACTGCATCCCAACGGTCTAGGGCATCTTGGGCTCGGATCCCGTCTTTGAGGATCGCCTCCTGCTTCCCGCGCAACTCTTCAATCTCAGCTATCAAGTTGGCTTTTAATTGTCTGAGCGCTTCAATCGATTGCTCCTCGGTTCCACGGTTCTTCAACCCTTGTAGTCGGCCTATCAGGAACATGACCACGAGCAATGCGAACATGGCTCCGAAGAGCACAAACTCGACAGCGTTCCCATCGAGGACGAGGCCGCCAATCGTCATCGCGAGGTCTCCGTTCCTTCGCCGGTTCGTTGTGCGTCATTCAATTCATCAATCATGGCGCGTATCCGCAGGCGGGCCTTGGCTTCCAGGCCAATAAAATCTTGGAGCCGGGCAGAAGCCGCTTCTTCCCGGGTTTTCACGGTTGTCAACTTGGCCTGCGCCCTGATTAGCTCGTCCCTGGTTCGGTCGTGTTTCTCCTGGACCGTTGCTAGTGTAGCGCGTATTGTCTGGATCTCGCCTTGGAGGTTCGCAAGCCGTGTGGTTTGTCGCTGGTTTCCTCTCTTAAGTTCGTCCTTCTCTTCTTTCAACCGTGCGATCTCATTGCGGATTTCCTGTGCCTCCGTAGTCAATCCCTTGAGTTCTGACCGCATCGATTGCAGCAGCCGGCTTGTGCTGGCGGAATCGGACTCGTTCTGCAACAACTTTTGTTTTTGCGCAGCGTGTGCGTCCTTGGTCTGTGTCAGATTCTGCAATACTACGTTCAGCTCCTTGCGCACCTCGTTTAGCTGCTTCCGTTCCGCCTCAGATCGCTTTGAAAGCTCGTTGATTTCATCTTTGTGACTCTTGATTGATCCGGTGAGTAGATCTCCCCTTGCTTTCAGCATGGCCATATCCGAGTTGAGGGCTGCCACTTCCTTCACTAGGCGGTCGCGCGCACCGCGTGTTCTTGTTTCTTCGGCTTGGAGGTTTGGCAGTTTCTTGGCTATGCTGCCGGCTCGCTCGGCTTTCATCTCCAGATCCGCGAGTTCCGCCTTCTGCTCCGCAATCTTCGCGATCAGTGAATTACGTTCTTGCCGTAAGTCCGGCAGACGAGCGGCGATATCAGCAGCTTCTCTCCGGCTTTCTGGCAAAGTCAAAATTTCCTCTCCAATCGCCACGAACGCCAATGAAAGTATCACCGTAGCGACCGCCAGTAGCCCGATCGTGAGTCCGACGGTGCGGCGTTGGTGCTTGGCTGTATCCGATGTTGTCATGCGTTCTCCTCCGTCGTGCGATCGCGACCGGCGAGCGGCACCGCTGACGCAGATTCCTCGGCGATGTGTTTGATGCATTCCATTTCATCTCGTTCTATCTCGTCGGTCCAAAGCCGTATCGGTCGCCAGCCAAGTCTTCTAAGCACTCGATCCCGACGTTCGTCTTCGACCCGGTGGCGGTTCGGCAACTCTTCGTGCCAGTAGCGTCCGTCAACTTCAACGTCTAGCCTTACGGGCAATCCGCTGGCGTTGCCGATTACGGCGAAATCGAGGAAGTAATGGGATACCGGGTGTTGCGGAATGGGTTCCAGTCCCGCGGCGGTGAGCGTCTCGCCGAAGCGACGTTCAATATTTGATCTGTGTGGGAGTGGCCTGAACAAAGGATTGTGATAGAACAGCCAACGCTGTCGCGCTACTCGGTGGAGGCCATCCTCGGCACTTGAGGTAGAACAGAGTGCTGCAATGAGGTGGACTGTCAGGCCGCGATTTCTCGCTACCTCGAGCATGCGTTGAAACGGCGGGCAAGGGGCTGGACGTTCGACCCAGTCTCGTCGCGCAACGAGCAGGTCCGGACGTTCGTGAGCACTTTCGATATATGCGGCCATCTCCTCAGCCGTCGTTTCGTCCGCCAGGATGATGCGAATCTGACCCGCCTCACGCATGGCAATCTGGATTTCGTTCTGGGCGGTCTCCTCTGTCAGCCCCGCCTCGGTAAATGTCCAGCCGATCGCTGGCATGTTCGCCAGCAATAGTCGCCATCGGTTCAAGCCATTGAGGGCAAGTTCCCCACGGACGAGGGCCTTGCGGATCGCCTCGAGATGGGTTTGGCCAATTTGCCTGGGCCGATATGTTCTCAGCCTTCCTCCCAATGCGCGCCGGAGGTACCGGCTATGCTGTGCCGGCCCAAGATAAATCGGTTGTGTCACAATCGGTGCTTCCCTTGGTGTGTTCCTCGCGCTGGATTCTAGGGTGTGTACCCAAAGAACTCCCAGATACTTCCCTCTATGTTGGGAAGTATCCACGCACGAAGACGGCTCGATATCTCCACACTCTTGGACTTTATCGTTTGACCCCGGTTGCCGAGTTCGGCGCGTGCCGAATCCCCCCGGGGAAGGGTCCCTTCCTTTTCTCATGCTCATTGCGCATAGCTAACGGATTCATCCTTATTATACAGAACCTATTTGTCTTTTGCATATCCATTAGCCTTATATTCATATCTGTATCGTGCATTAATGCGTTTTGCAAAATATTTTCCGCTCACGGGAAGAGGGAGCGATGAATAAAGAGGACGAGACGGGGCGCATCTCGCAACTGTGCGCGGCGCAGGATACCGCATGCCCGGACCCGGTGCGGAATAGCGGCCTGTAACCGATGGAGTGGACGTGCCCTCCCGGCGCCATCAAACTGGGCGAGTTGACATGGTCTGCCGCCCTGCGGGTGGAGCGAGATGAAACAGGTCCACACATTGGTTACCGACAGACACCCGCCAAGACGCGCGGTAGTTATAATTCATCCGCTTTCGGTTTGATTACTTATTGCAGATAAGCAAATCCCAAACGAAGTTCCCAATAACCAGATACCTGAAATGTTTTCAACAAACTACAAGGACCCCACCCCCTCTGGAAATCCTCCACTGTCTCTAAACGGGCGAAAAATCCGGCATTGCGTACGGTCGACGAGGAGGAAAACCCGTGGGCGTTCACGCCATCATGGCGCCGGACCGGATGCGCGGGCGAAGTGGCAGTCCCTGCCGCGCGCCTCGAGCTCGACGCAAAGGTCTTCAGCCGCGTTCGAGTCGGCGTGGGCGAGAACGACGCGCAAGAGGCCGCCTCCCTTCGAATCGTCGATATCGAGGTAGTCCGCGGCGAGCATGTCCGCCAGTTCGCCGGCCAGCCGGGCTTTCGCCCTGAGGGCGTTGGCCTCCTTCGAGAACACCCCGAACTGCACGCGCCAGCGCGGGCCGCCGGCCGGCTCTCGATACGTCTCGCCGGGGGCCGGGAGGGAGTTTCGGCGGCGGCGAAAGATTTTTCCGGAGCCGCATTCAAAACATCCGGGGCCGCGTCATCGGGGAAGCGCATGCGGACGTTGAACTCCACCCTGTGGACGGGGTCGCTGCCTTTACTCTCGCGCAGGCCGCCCTCGATGCGCATGGCGAGCCGCTCGCCGAGTTTGAAGCGTCCGCCCGCTGTGCCCCACCTTGCCAACGACCCTCTGAAATCGGCCGCCAACCGCATGGCGAACAGAATTGCCGAGTTTGCGGGTTGAACAATCGGCGGGCGCCATGCCCATTAGTCCGTTTCCATCCGCCAAAGCTCCGCCGCCAATTCCAATTATCAGTCAGAGACACGAACAAACGGAAGAACCATATCTTTCTTAATGAGATCCGATCGATTTTTACCGTTGAGCTCGAATTGTATGGCATAGAGGATACACTGACGATTCTTGCCGCCGTGCTGGAGTTTGTCTGAGAGTACGGCAACGTAGGTTCCCGATTTCCGAGATCTCGCATTCGCAAGTTCCACATACTCATCACATGTTGTTTCTACACGCGGGATATAACCGTATAAGCTTTCACGTATTGTATGGTTTGTTTTAAGTTCTTCGCCAGATTTTGTCCGTATAGCAATTGAAATCCGCTGATATAATTTTCCATCTGATCCCTTCAAAAGATTTTTGCGTCTGCCGTATGGGGACAACTGCGATACCCGGAAGATGTTTTTATACGGACGGTCCACCATAAATTTACCGTTTTTACACTCTCCATAAAACTCCCGAATATATTCGTCGTTTTGCCCGAGTTTGATACGCTGAACGTATTTCTGTCCATCCCATGTATAAAAAGACGACGACGGTGCCTTCTCCCACGCGCACTTCGTTTCCCTGGGCGGCTGTGCTTTCGCCAACTCGCGGGCTTCAGGGTACCTGGTGACCTGCCCGGCATCGACGCCCATGAGCGAGGCGAGCTGGGCGTCGGTAAACTCGCCGGTCGCTGGATGGCCGTTGGCCCTCTGCCAGCGGCGGATCGCACTGCGCGTCAATGGGCCCAGGTGGCGATCCGCTGAACCGGGATCGAAACCCGCCCGGGCCAGCGCCGACTGGACCCGCTTGACCTGCGCGTTGTCGTAAATGAATTCTCCCTCCGTGTCGTGGAAGCACATGTAGCGTAACTTGCCAAGCGCCCCTATCCGCTTCGACACGAAATACGGCTCATGCGGCGCCCTGCAGGCGATAATGCGGTAGCCCTTGTCTCTTCTGAAGCAGTTTTCGATGGTCGGCGCCGGTCGGAATTTCCCCGGCGGGGCGCTCACGTCGCCGATACTGGCGGGCGAGATATATACCCCGGAAAACGGGGAATAGGCCATCAATAACGATTCCTCGCCTTTGCAAATGCCGGTGGCCTTTACCGGATAGGCGCACAAGTTTCCGATCTCGACGTTCGAGGGGTTGAACCCGCCGCGCTTGGTCCGCCTTACCTGCATACACTTTGCGGCAAAGGCTTCGGGAACCTCCAGCGATCTCCACCCGCGAATCTGTCCCTGCTTCGCCGTTTGCGCCACGGAGGCGGCCGGCTGCAGGGGCTTGGTGACCCGCCCGGGACCGGCGGCCTGAAGAGGCCGTTTCTTCTCGCGCGCGGCCTCGCGCCCGTCCAGAGCCTTCAGGGCGTCAGCGTAGCCCCCGAAATCCTCGTTCGAATCGGCCTGCGCCGGGGCGGCGTTGTCCGCCCAGGGATCCTGCGCCCCCGCCGGAGCGGGGCCGAACGCCGGCGCCGATACGAAGAACAGAAACGCCGCCGCAGCCGCCGCCCGGCGAAGGCGAGCGTGCGAGCGGAACCCCGGTGATTTTATCTCCGATAGCCTCATCGTTTCCCTCCTTGATATACGTATTTCCGGATGATCATCCCGGCTTGCCTGACGGCGCTCGTATGCAGGAACGCGGCATTGTTGTTCCGTGACGACGAAGCCGCTTCGGCCCGCTTTCGTGTCGCATTCAACCCGGCGGGTACGCCCCCTGAAAAATCCATTTCCGGCGCCCTGCAGCACACTCAGAAACACCCCAAGGCCCGGCGATTGGGTTGGGGAACACTCCTGCAAAGTTCGCGCAAACGGGCATCGAACCGCCTGATTTCGGCTTCGGCCTGTGAAATCCGGGCTCCCTGCGTTCTTTTCAATTCACGAGCCCTTTTAACCAATTCTTTGAGCTTGTTCTGACACGTTTTCCGAGAGAAACCGTATACCCTTTCACACGCAGGGGTAAAGTCAGCCCAAGAAAAGCGTATGGGCCCTTTGGCACCAAGTGCTTCCGCTGTAAGAACAGATATGGCATACCCCCAATTTCTGGCTGCCCGGAGGCGTCCTTTGGCCTCGTTTCTTTGTTTCCTAACCTCTCGGATGGCTTTTTTAAGATTCGCGTCTCCTGTATTCGCCTCCTCTCGGGGTTTTTTCTTCTCGCAGTCGATCTCGTGGCCCTTGGCGCGCTCCAGGGCCGCGCGGACCCGCTCCTTCCCCCCGGCGATCCGCCAGGGGATTTTCCCCCCAGAATCCCTGGCGCAGGGGTCGGCGCCGCCGCCGAGCAGCCCCTCGACAACGTCATGCTTGCCGGAGTTCCGGACGGCGGCGTGCAGCGGCGCGTC
>Ga0209543_1000658_pt1 | contig 40994 bp, 34 predicted proteins | sample MesohylFT_FD_187296 | JGI IMG/M metagenome (GOLD analysis project Ga0209543, IMG submission 187296) | Host-associated microbial community of the marine sponge Aplysina aerophoba from Gulf of Piran - sponge mesohyl, lysed by freeze-thaw... | ecosystem: Host-associated > Porifera > Sponge >...
CCCCGGGCGATCTGTGCCGCTGTGAGACCGGGCAGGACCGTCGAGCGGTCAGCGACCCCGCGGCCTCCCGGGCGCTGCAGTTCCAGGATCCCGATCGTCGGCGCCGGTTCCCGGCTGAGGTCGATCCGCCACATCTCGGCCACCGCGAGGTCGCGGTACACGTCGGGCCTGCCGGCGTCGGCATGGGTTCGCTCGACTTCGACCGCCACCTGTAGGGGATTGGCGTCAAGGAAGGCGTCGGCCGGTCCCGCCCGGCGTTCCCGCTTCGTCTCCCGGTACCCGAGCGCTGCCTCGCCCAGGTCGTCACACTGGTCAGCCTCGACCCGGCAAGAGCCCCGCGGGGACGAACGGGACCGACAGCGTTTGCGAGACATCGAGCTGCAGCGGCGTGAACAGGCCCGCCACGGTCTCGTGGCGCCCCGAGGGCGCCATCAGCGTGACCGTTCCGCGTTCCGGATCGATGAAGACCCGCCCGCCTGGCCTCGCCCGGTCGTGGTCGAGCACAGCCGGCAGCTTCGCCGGCACAAGGCGTCAGCGGAAGAAGGTCGAGCCCATCCGCCCGGTACACGCCGGCTCGAGGTCCGCGCACCGCCGGGGCAGCGCTCCTTCCCCGACCTCCCCGTGTTCCTGACGCGCCATCACCGCTTCGCCTGTCCGTCTTGCCGTTCCCGCTGCACCGGCAATCCGGAGTTGCCGGCGCATCGGTCTTGGCGCGGGTACGGGTATCAGCCGCATGTCGAATATCCTCAGGCGGTGCAGAGCTCGCGCCCCTCCGTGCGGACCACCGCAAGGGCGCCGCAGCGGCCGCATTTGTTGCCGGACCCCGTCGTCACGGTGTTACCGCCCCCGACGCGAGCAGTCGTGTGCGGGCCTCGCCGTCATCGAGGAAACCGATCGTGCGCCGGTGTTTCTCGATCACCCCGCCGATCGCCCCCAGCAGCGAGGGCAGGTACTTCCTCTCGATCCGGTCTCCGACGCGTGGAACGAACTCCAGCTGCAGTTTCCGGGCGGCGACGAAGGCATCCGGGAGTGGTGCGACCGGTCTGTTGCGGCGACGGAACTGCCGGACCGTGTGGTCGACCACGGCCCGGATGCGCCCTGACCCGTCGTGCGACACCGGACACCGTGCCCCATGACACCGGGTTCCCGCCACCTGCGGTGTTGCACTTCCAGGTGGAATAGAGGCGAGACAAGGGAACCCACCTGAGCAGTGTTGTTAACTGCGGCAAAACCCCATCGCTTACCTTCGGCTTAACCGTGCCAGGCGGCCGTGTGCCGATTCTCACCAACATAGGCGGTGGTTCGGGCGTGTTCGACCGTGGTGTGACGAATTCGACCCGAATGTTATGATTCAGCCGCTATTTAGTCAGTGTCAATATGCACATGTTATGAAAATCTCGTTACAGTAACGGTCGTGTTTTCGGCGGATATCACCTGCACGGGTGGTTCCGGGGATGAAAATCACGGATTCACAGTCGTTCACCAGGATGGGCGGTAGCCTGCCCTCCGCGATTGGGGGTTTGCCGTCAAGTGCCGATTGGAACGGACTACCGGCGCGGCCCGGAAGTGCGGGCTAAAGAGGCGTCACCATGCGCCAGACGCTCGACACGCTCAGGAATGGCACGACCACAAGAGGGGCCAACCCTGGACGAGTAAGAGGAATGGCGGGTGACCCTGCGCAAGCGAGTAGGAGGACCTTCAGGATGAATACCGGAACGTTGCTCACCGCGGCATCGAGGAGTCTTTGCGCCGGCCTTCTCGTGCTGGCCGGCGTCTTGTCGGGTGCGGACTCCCCGGCGCGAGCGCAGGAAGATTGCCCACTTCCTGCCGGCATCACACCTCCGGACCCGCAAGTGACGGCACAAGACGCGGAGAGCGACAGCACCCGCCTGGAGGACTTCGCGCTGGAATTGAGAGCCCAACTCAAGAGCCAGTCCCAGGCGATAACGACTCTGGAACAAGTGGCGTACTTTGGGTGTCTCGTCCGGCAGGAGGGTGGGCCCTGGCGTTCCGGTTCCACCTACATCGTGCAACTGACGCCCGACGGCAGGATCTTTGTTCACGCAAAGAACATGGCATTGTCGGGCAGGCTGCTCCATCCCCTGATTTATGCGCAGATCCTTTCGGCGTTGGGCGTCTCCCCGACCGACCTGGCCAACTTGCGCGATCCCGCCAACGCCGCCGGCGCTTTCGAGTCCATCCTGCTCACATTGTCGCGGGAACCGGCGGCACTCTTCGATGCGGGCACCCCCGGGGCCTCCGGCCATGCCGGCGTCTATGTCTCGCCCAATCTGGGACTCCCGCTCCTGGTGCTTACAGGATTCGATCTCAACTCATCTCACCTGGCGCAGGAAGACGTCGATTACGGCGACCCGTCCATCACGGCCAGGGACGTGGTGGACCGGGCAACCTTGAAGGAATTCGTCACGGCAGCGGGCAATTACTTCATAGCGGCCCAGCAGACCGGCGATGTGGCCGCCCTCTCGAAAGCCAGGGTCGCGTTGCGGGATCCGAACGGGCCCTGGCGGCACGGTTCCGTGTACCTCTACGTCCTGGATCGTACCAACAACATCGTCCTGGTTCACGCAACGGACCCGGACAGGTTCGAGCTCTATCCTCTGGTAGGGCGGGCCCGGGACGGCCGTACCGGGGAACTCATTCTGCCGCAGGTCATCGCCGCGGCGACGAGTAGCCCGGAAGGCGGCTTCGTGGAGTATTACTATGACGATCCCGCCGACGACACCGACAGGGCCGACATCCCCAAGGTGGGCTACGCACGCGAGTTTGTCAGCGTACACCGGCGGCAAGATGGAAGCACATTCCCCTTGAACTACATCATCGGTTCGGGCTTTTACGGGAGCCCGACCGAGGCAGTCGCGGAGGACGGAAACGCGGTCATCGAGTCGGCGCTGCCGCAGGTCATGCGGGCCATGACGGCGAGCACGGTCGATGCCGTTTCGGGCCGCATCCGGCAGGCGACGTCGGACACCCCGCCCGCCAGAGAGCTCAAACTCGCCGGCGCCTCAACCCTCTCCGATATCCTCCTGACACACGGGCAGGCGCTGCAGAACGGTACCTTCGATCCCAACCGGCTATTTGCGAACTCGTCCTTCACCGTTCCGCTCAACGCGGCGGGCGCCGAGGGAGGGGGGCTGCTCCGGGACCTGACGTTCTGGGGAAGCGGAGACTACCGCAACCTCTCCGGCGGCAGCCGTCAGGGCGTGGACTACGACGGCAACGTGGCGAGCGCCAACCTCGGGATCGATACCAGGCTGAGCGCGGACCTGCTGGCGGGGATGTCGGTGGCGCGGGCGCAAGGGACGGTGGATTACACGGACACCGACGCCCGGACGGGCGAACTCACGACCACCTTGACGAGCGTCAACCCCTACGTGGGCTGGCAGTCGCCGGGCGGCATGAACCTGTGGGCCACGGCCGGCTATGGCTCGGGCGAGGTCGAGATCGACGGCTCGACGGGCAGGGAAGCGAGCGACCTGACGCAGCAGATGGTGGCGGCGGGCGTGAACGGGCCGCTGATGGCCAGCGATCAGGTGATCGAAGGCGGCACCACGATCCTGCGGCTGAAAGGCGAGACGGCGTTCACGCGGGCCGACATCGATGGCTCGGGGATCTTGCGGAGCATGACGTTGAATGCCAGCCGGCAGCGGCTGACGTTGGAAGGGTCCCATGCCCAGGAACTCGCCTCGGGGGCGACATTCACGCCGTCGCTCGAGATCGGCATGCGGCATGACGGCGGGGACGGCGAGACCGGCAACGGTGTCGAGACCGGGGGCGGCGTGCGCTATGCCGACGCGGCGTCGGGGCTGACTCTTGAGGGCCGGGCCCTGACGCTGCTGGCCCATAGCGGTGACTACGAGGAGTGGGGCGTGAGCGGGCTTGTGCGGCTGGATCCGGGCGCGGGGGGCCGGGGGCTTGCGCTCAGCGCGCAGCCGGCGTGGGGCCGGACGGCGAGCGGCGTACAACGGTTGTGGGAGGCCGGGGCGACCGGGGAAGCGGTACCGGACGACCATGCGGCCGGGCGGTTGAACGCGCGGCTCGCCTACGGCATCGGCGCCGGTCGAGGCGTGCTGACGCCCTATACCGACGTGTCGCTGTCGGTGGAAGGGTTACGGCATCTGAGCCTTGGCGGGCGGCTCGACATCGGGCCGTCGGTGAGGATGATCCTGGAAGGCGTGCACAGCCGGCGGGCGCGCGGCGCGGCCGACCGTGGCGTCATGCTGCGCGGTAGCCTGCACTAGTAGCCTGCACTGCTGATCACCACTGGAAACCACACCCTATGGACGCAAGCCCTGGACGTGGTGCGCTCTATCTGCGCTCTACGCGCGCCGTGTCGGCGCTCGAGTACGCCCTGGTCGGAATCGTTGCGACGGTGATCGCTGGCGCTCTGGTCGCATTTGGTGGGTACTTCGGGCCCGCGTTCACGACTGTGGGGCACGAAGTCACGGAGTCCGCCAGCGAGGCCGTCGATTGAGCGGCGATCAGGTTCCCTCGATCTCATGACCGGGTTGAGGGGCGCCGGAGACCTCCGCCTTCGGTCGAGAAGGGGTTGGCGAAGCGAGCTCGAGGCGGTCCGGGAAATACAGGAGATTCTATCGTCGTCCGCGGAGGCGCAATGGCGGCCGGGAGGCGGCGCTTCCCGGCTTCGGCGCAAGGGAGAAACGCCATGAAGACAGGTTTCACGATCGTGGTGCTGGGGACCAGCTCCGGCGCCTGAACGAAGTTGAGAAGGAGAACGAGCGGCTGCGCCGTGCGGTCTGCGATCTGACACTGGACAAGCAGATCCTGAAGGAGGCGACCCGGGGAAACTTCCGAGCCCCTCGCGTCGTCGCCAGTGCATCGACCATGTTCGTGACCGGCTCGGGACCTCTGAGCGCCATGCCTGCCGGGTGCTGGGTCAGCATCGCTCGACCCAGCCTCGTGCCCCTCGTGGCCGTGCCGACGAGGACCGCCTGGTCGCGGACATGATCGAACTGGCCCGCCAGTACGGTCGTTACGGCGATCGGCGGATCGCCGCCCTGCTGCGTGACGCCGGCTGGCAGGTCAACGACAAGCGAGCGCCTGTGGCGATGCGAGGGGCTGAAAGTGCCGGCCAACCTCCCCGTGTTCCTGAAACGCCATCGCCGCCTCGCCCGCTTGTCACGCCATTCCCGCTGCACCGGCAATCCGGAGTTGCCGGCGCCTCGGTCGTGGCGCGGGTACGGGTATCAGCTGCAGGTCGAGTATCCGCAGGCGGTGCAGAGATCGCATCCCTCCGCGCGGACCACCGCAAGGGCGCCGCAGCGGCCGCATTCGCTGCCGGACCCCGTTGTCACGGTGTTGCCGCCCCCGGCGGGAGCAGTCGTGTCCGGCGCCTCCCCGGCATCGAGGAAACCGATCGTGCGCAGGTGCTTCTCGATCACCCCGCCGATCGCGGCCAGCAGCGAGGGCACGTATTTCCTCTCGATCCAGGCTCCGCCGCGCGGGTCGAACACCTGCTGCAGTTCCTCGGCGACGAACGACACGTCACCCCCGCGCCTGAACACCGCGCTGATCATCCGGGTCAACGCCACCGTCCAGGCGTAGTGCCCCATGTTCTTGGAGTTGATGAAGACCTCGAACGGCACCCGGCGCCCGGCGCGTTCGATGTCGTTGATGGTGATGTAGATCGCGTGGTCACTGCCGGGCCAGCGCATCTTGTAGGTCCGGCCTCCCACCACTTCCGGCCGTTCGATCAGCACACTCGCATCGGTGTCGCGGACCGTGTCCGTTACCGACAGCACCGCGCCGGTTACCGGGTTCGGACGGTAGGTGGTGCATCCCTTGCAGCCGGCGTCCCAGGCCGCCTGGTAGACTGCGCGGAATTCGTCGAACGAGATCGTCTCGGGCACGTTCACCGTCTTCGAGATCGCGCTGTCGACGAGCTCCTGCGCGGCTCCCTGCATGGCAATGTGCTCGTCCGGGGTCAGTTCCTGGGCGGTGACGAAGGCGTCCGGGAGCGGTGCGTCCGGTCCGTTGAGGCGGCGGAACAGCCGGACCGCATGGTCGACCACGGGCTGGGTTCGCCTCGACCCGTCGCGATCCAGCACCGTGCGCTCGTATTCGAGCGCAAAGATCGGTTCGATCCCCGACGACAGGTTCCCGGCAAGCAGCGAGATGGTCCCGGTAGGCGCGATCGAGGTCAGAAGCCCGTTGCGGATCCCGTGCTCGCGGACCCCGTCGCGGATGTCGTCCGGCAAGTCCTGCACACCCGGCGCTTCCAGGTAGCGCTCGGCGTCGAACAGCGGGAACGGCCCCTTCTCGCGCGCCAGCTCCACCGAGGCCCTGGCCGCAGCATCGCGAACCTCCCGCAGCCAGTGCCGGGTTGCCTCGAGGGCCTGGTCGCTGCCGTAGCGGATCCCGCACATGACCAGCGCGTCGGCAAGACCGGTCACCCCGAGGCCGATGCGCCGCTTCGCCCGCGCCTCGGCCGCCTGTTCGGGCAGCGGGAACCGGGACGCGTCGATGGCATTGTCCAGCATCCGGACCGCCACCGCCACGGTCTCTCCCAGGCCCTCGAGGTCAATGGACCCGTCGGCGGTGAACGGTTCCTCGACGAACCGGGCGAGATTCACCGACCCGAGAAGGCAGGCGCCATAGGGTGGCAGCGGCTGTTCGCCGCACGGATTGGTCGCGGCGATGGTTTCGCAGTAGGCGATCGGGTTCTGCCGGTTGATCCGGTCGATGAAGATGACACCCGGCTCGGCTACGTCGTAGGTCGCCCGCAGGATCCGGTCCCACAGGTCGCGTGCCCGCACCGTCCGCCAGACCGCGCCGCCGAACACCAGGTCCCAGTCGCCGTCTTCAGCCACGGCCTGCATGAACGGGTCGGTCACCAGCACCGACAGGTTGAACATCCGCAACCGCGCCGGGTCGCGCTTGGCGGCAATGAAGTCGTCTATGTCCGGGTGGTCACACCGCAGCGTTGCCATCATGGCGCCACGCCGGGCGCCGGCGCTCATGATCGTGCCGCACATCGCGTTCCACACGTCCATGAAGGAGAGTGGCCCGGAGGCATCGGCCCCGACGCCGCGCACCGGTGCTCCCTTCGGGCGCAGCGTCGAGAAGTCATAGCCGATCCCGCCTCCCTGCTGCAGGGTGAGCGCGGCCTCGCGAAGGGCGGTGAAGATCCCGGACATGTCGTCCGGAATCGTCCCCATGACGAAGCAGTTGAAGAGAGTCACCGCGCGGCCGGTTCCGGCACCGGCCAGAATCCGGCCGGCGGGAAGGAACCCGAAGTTCGAGAGCGTGTTGCGAAACACGCCGGTCCAGGACTCGGCGTCATCCTCGACTGCCGCCAGCGCCCGGGCCACCCGGTCCCAGCTGTCGGTGATCGACGCCTCTTCGCCGTGCCGGTACTTCTCGCGCCAGATCTGCTCCGAGATCCCCTCGAGCGTCCCGTTCGCGCAGTCGGTGTCCTGGAGAGCTGCCATCACGTTTCCCGTCCCTCACCGAACCGATCATAGACCGATCTTCCGGTCCGTGATATTCGCTGTGACATCGATCATCCATCCGTGACAGGCGAGCATGTGCGGACGCTTTACCCAACTGCACACCTGGGAAGAGCTGCATGCCTGGTTCTCGCTGTCGGGGCTCGCGCGGGACCTGCCGGCCCGCTACAACGTCGCACCCGGCCAGCAGGTCACGATCCTGCGCGCCGGTGACGACGGGCTTGCCGCCGACGCCACGCACTGGGGACTGGTGCCCGGGTGGACCCGGAACCCCGACCGGTCGGCACGTCCGATCAATGCCAGGGTCGAGACCGCGGCCGACAAGCCCTCGTTCCGGGCGGCGTGGCGGCACCGGCGCTGCGTGGTGCCGGCATCGGGCTTCTACGAATGGGCCCGGACCGGGCGGACGCGGCAGCCCTGGTACTTCAGCGCCGGCGACGATACACCGCTTGCCCTCGCCGGCCTGTGGGACCGCTGGGCCTCTCCGTCCGGCGAGGTACTCGAGAGCTTCGCGATCCTCACGATGCCGGCGAACGATTGCGTCGGACAGGTGCATCACCGGATGCCGGTGATCCTCGAGCGCGACCGGGTCCGGGCGTGGCTCGGTGACCGCGCCCTGCCCCGGGACGGATACCCGTCCGGGCGGATGCGCTGCCGTGCCGTCGGCACCCGGGTCAACTCGGCCCGACACGACGATCCCGACTGTCTCGAGCCGGCTGGCGAACCCGGCCTGCTGGCACTTGCCGGCACGCCCTGATCCATGAACGGCATGATCAGGACACTGCTGATTGCCAACCGCGGCGAGATTGCCTGCCGGATCGCGCGGAGCGCGAAGGCGCTCGGCATCCGGACGGTCGCCGTCCATTCCGACGCCGACGCCGGGGCGTTGCACGTCGCACAGTGTGACCGGGCCTGCAGGATCGGGCCTGCCCCGGCAACCGACTCCTACCTGAATGCCGGCGCCATCATCGAGGCCGCACGCGCCAGCAGCGCCGATGCGGTTCATCCCGGCTACGGGTTCCTGGCCGAGAACGCAGAGTTTGCCGACGCCTGCGCCGATGCCGGACTGACCTTTGTCGGTCCCCCGGCACGGGCGATCCGCGACATGGGATCGAAGGCGCGCGCCCGCGCCCTCATGGAGGCGGCCGGGGTTGCCCTGGTGCCGGGCTACCACGGGGAGGACCAGGACGCGGCGGCACTCGCGGCGGCGGCGGCCCGGATCGGCTATCCGGTGCTGGTCAAGGCGAGTGCCGGCGGCGGCGGCCGCGGCATGCGGATCGTTGCCACCGCCGGTGAACTGGCGCCGGCCATCGACTCGGCCCGGCGCGAGGCGGCGGCCGCGTTCGGGGACGGCCGGTTGCTGATCGAGAAGTACCTGTCACGGCCACGCCATGTCGAGGTCCAGGTGTTCGGCGATGGCCACGGCGCCATGCTGCACCTGTTCGAACGCGACTGTTCGATCCAGCGCCGGCACCAGAAGGTGCTGGAGGAAGCGCCCGCGCCCGGACTGCCGGACGACCTGCGCGCCGCGCTCGGCGAGACCGCGGTCAGAGCGGCGCGCGCGGTCGGCTACGTCGGGGCCGGCACCGTGGAATTCGTGCTCGATGCCGATGGCTTCTATTTCATCGAGATGAACACCAGGCTGCAGGTCGAGCACCCGGTCACCGAATTCATCACCGGTATCGACCTGGTCGCCTGGCAGCTCGACGTCGCGGCCGGCGGACGGCTGCCGCTCACCCAGGACCAGGTCCGCTGCCGGGGTCACGCAGTGGAAGCGCGGCTGTGTGCCGAGGACCCGGTCGACTTCCAGCCGCGGACCGGGCGGATCAGCTATCTGCGGTTTCCCGGCGACGGAACCCGGGTCGATACCGGGGTGCGCGAGGGTGACGCCGTTTCGGTGCACTACGACGCCATGATCGCCAAGCTGGTGGCGCACGGTCCCGACCGGGCGACCGCGCTGTCCCGGCTCACCCGCGCCCTGGAACAGACCAGGATCGCGGGACTGGTCACCAACCAGCCGTTCCTCGCCCGTCTGGTTCGCCACCCGGCCTTCGCCCGGGGCGACGTGCACACCGGGTTCATCGAGGAACATGCCGACGCCCTGCTGCCGGCACCGCCGCCGGTCAACGACGCCACATGCGCCCTTGCGGCGACGGCCGTCATCCGCCAGCGGGCGCACGCGGCACAGGCAGGCGCGGCAGCTGCAACCGATCCGGGCTCACCATGGCATTCCTGTTCCGGGTGGCGGCTGAATGCACCCGCCGTGCACCGGGTGACGCTCGCGCACGGCGACGGGCAACGCGAAGTCCTGCTCGAAGCGGCCGGACAGGACCTGATCGCGGCGGACCTGCGCCTTTCCGGCGGCCTGCACCCCGACGACCCGGTATCGGCGACCGGCAGCGACGGTACGCTGACAGCTCCGGTGGTCCTCTCGGGTCAAGAGGTCACCGTGTTCCTGCCTGGCGGTCCGGTGGTGCTTGCGGTCCACGACCCTCTGGAGGCCGCCGGAGGCGACGAGGAGGCCGCGGGTCACCTCACCGCGCCGATGCCCGGTCGCATTATCGAGATCCATGTCGCCGCGGGCGATGACGTGGTGCGAGGAACCCCGTTGCTGGTGCTCGAGGCCATGAAGATGGAACACACGATCACCGCCCCGGTCGACGGCACGGTCACCCGTGTGCGCTATGCCGTCGGCGACCTGGTGGAGGAGGGATCGGACCTGCTCGAACTCGAACCCTCCCGCGACGAGTAGGCGGAGCGGACACCCATGACGGTGCATCTGCTCAAGCTCTGCGTCGGGGTCGATTCGGTCGAACAGCTTGCGGCATCACAGCTGCGCCGCCGGTCCGGCCAGTCGGAAGAGGTCAATGTCCATGTCACCCGCAACACGCCACGCCGCGCAGACGAGCTGCTTGACAGCGGCTCGCTCTACTGGGTGATCCGTCGGCGGATCCTGGTGCGCCAGCGGATCGTGAGGCTGCAGACGATCGAGGGGGCCGACGGTCGCACGCGATGTGGACTTGTGCTGGCACCCGAGCTGGTGCCGGTCGAGGCGAGACCGCACCGCCCGTTCCAGGGCTGGAGGTACCTGGAGGCCGGCGACGCACCGGCCGATCTTCCGGTTTCGGCGGGCGACGGGATCCTCGACCCGATGCCCGAGCACATGATCCGGGACCTGCGGGAACTGGGACTGCTGTAGTCGGAGAGCACGGGGAAACGGTGACGGCGCAGGCCGTGCGCAGCTGTCCCCGGGTCGTTCGCGTATCAGTTCGCGTCACGGACCGTGCACCCTGCGGCCTCACCGACGCCGGACCACGGCAATCACCGGGCGGATTCCACCGAGTGGCCTGCCGCCGCGCCGGTCTGGATGCGACGTGGCGCTGTCAACCAACCGGTCCGGGTCCCCGCGTCGCTCAGTACAGGCCGGCGGCGCGTGCCTTCAGCGCAAGCAGTGCGAGCACCCGGTCGATGACAGGCGTGGCGATCTCCGCCGCACGGGCGAACCGGGCAACAGCCATGCCGATCGAGTCGATCTCCATCGGCCGGCCTGCATCCCAGTCCTGCAGCATCGACGGGCGGTGATGGAACCGGAACTCGGGCGCGAACATGACGCGCGGATCCACCTCGAGCCGGAAACCGTGGACGGCGGCGACCGCAACGGCCTCGTCGACCATGGCCACGGCAATCTCGCTCACCCCCGCATCTTCGGCCAGCGCACGCTCCGATGCGCCGGTGAGCACCGCCAGCGGCGAGCGCGACAGGTTGATGATGAGCTTGGCCCAGATCGCCTCGCGAATGTCGTCGACCGGGGGGACATCCATCGACGCGCTTTCCAGCACCGCGCTCAGCTCGACCAGCCGCTGCGAACGGGACCCGTCCGGCTCTCCCAGGGTGAAACGGCCCCGGTCCGGGCTGTTGCAGACCACCACGCCGGGCCGCTCCACCCGGACCGGGCAGTCGACCACGCAGCCGATCGCGCGGTGCGCCCCGATCGCCCGCGCGAGCACGCCGTCCGGGTCGAGCAGCCGCGAGGCGCTGTCCGGCAGGTCGGGCCGCGCATGGTCGTACCACCACGGGATGCCGTTCATGGCGAAGACCACCGGGGTTGCCGGGCCCAGCAGGGGTCCGATGACCTCGCCGACCGAGACCAGGGCCGGACCCTTGACCGCCACCACCACCGCGTCGACCACGCCGATCCGGCCGGCATCGTCGCTGCAATTGGGGTGCACCGTGAGGGTCTCGCCGCCCTGGCACAACGTGAGACCATCGGTCCGCAGCGCGTCCAGGGTGGCGCCGCGTGCCAGCAACGAGACCCGGTGTCCGGCCGCAGTCAGGCGCGCGGCCAGATAGCCGCCGATCGCGCCGGCGCCGATCACGCACAGTCGCATGGTCACCCTCCGCTGTACCGCCCTTGCATGACTGACACCGGCGCACCACACTCCCGCCTCCAGTTGTGCGATCCGGGAGAACGAGCACCATGGCCGGCACCTACCCCAAGGATCCCCGCAAGGGCAAGCGCCGTTCCTCGCAATGGTATGGCAAGGCCGACCGGGACGGCTACGCTCACCGTTCGTGGATGAAGAACCGCGGCCTGCCGGCCGACCAGTTCGACGGCCGACCGATCATCGGCATCTGCAACACCTGGTCCGAATTCAACCCGTGCAACGCCCACTTCCGCGACATTGCCGAACGGGTGAAGCGCGGCGTCTACGAGTCCGGCGGCGTACCGATGGAGTTCCCGGTGTTCTCCAACTCCGAAAGTCAGTTGCGCCCCACCGCCATGCTCTATCGCAACCTTGCCTCCATGGACGTCGAGGAGTCGATTCGCGGCCTGCCGATGGACGGAGTGGTGCTGCTGGTCGGGTGCGACAAGACGACCCCGGCCCTGATGATGGGAGCCGCCTCCTGCGACCTGCCGACCATCGTGGTCTCCGGCGGGCCGATGCTCAACGGCCATTACCGCGGCGAACAGATCGGATCGGGCACCCATGTCTGGAAGTTCTCGGAGATGGTCAAGGCCGGCGAAATGTCACTGGAGGACTTCATGTCGGCCGAGCAGGACAATGCCCGCTCGGCCGGTCACTGCATGACCATGGGCACCGCCTCGACCATGGCGAGCCTTGCGGAGTCCATCGGCATCGCGCTCCACGCCAATGCCGCGATCCCCGCAGTTGATTCACGCCGTTACGTGCTGGCGCAGATGGCCGGACGGCGCATTGTCGACATGGTCCGCGAGGACATCACCATGTCGTCGCTGCTGAAGCGCGAGAATTTCGAGAACGCGATCATGGTCAACGGCGCCATCGGCGGCTCGACCAACGCGGTGATCCACATGCTGGCCATAGCAGGGCGCATGGGCATCGACATCACCCTCGATGACTGGGACCGGCTTGGCCGCAACATTCCCTGCCTGGTCAACCTGATGCCGTCGGGCGCCTACCTGATGGAGGACTTCTTCTACGCCGGCGGGCTGCCCGCGGTGATCCGGGAACTCGACGGTTACATTCACAAGGATGCGAAGACCGCCAACGGCAGAACCATCTGGGAGAACTGCAGTGACGCCCGGACCTGGAACCGCGAGGTGATCTTCCCGGTCGACCGTCCGTTCAAGCCCAACGGCGGCATCGCGGTGCTTCGCGGGAACCTGGCGCCGGACGGCGCCATCATCAAGCCGTCGGCCGCCTCGCCGGAGCTGATGACCCACCGGGGCCGAGCGGTGGTGTTCGAGAGTGTCGAGGACTACCGCGACCGTATCGAAGACCCGGAACTCGACATCGACGAAACCTGCATCATGGTGCTGAAATACTGCGGCCCGAAGGGCTACCCGGGCATGGCCGAGGTCGGGAACATGGGCCTGCCGCCGAAGATCCTGAAGAAGGGCGTCACCGACATGGTGCGGATATCGGACGCGCGCATGAGCGGGACCGCCTACGGAACCGTGGTGCTGCACACCGCACCGGAAGCCGCCGCAGGCGGGCCGCTGGCCTTCGTGCGAAACGGCGACATGATCGAGATCGACGTGCCGGGCCGGCGGCTGCACCTCGACGTGCCGGACGAGGAGCTCGAACGCCGGCGTGCGGCGTGGAACGGGTTCGAGTCACCCTACGACCGCGGCTACACCCGCATCTACGTCGAACACGTCACCCAGGCCGACACGGGGGCCGACCTCGATTTCCTGGTCGGCAAGAGCGGCACTCCGCTGCTGCGCGAGTCGCACTGAACCCCCGGCCGGTCCGGGCCGTCACGACGCCCGGTTCATCCGGTTGCCGACCAGGTCGTCGACCACGGCCGGCTCGGCCAGCGTCGAGGTGTCACCCAGGCTAGAGAAGTCGTCCTCCGCGATCTTGCGCAGGATCCGGCGCATGATCTTGCCCGATCGGGTCTTGGGAAGCCCCGGAGCCCACTGGATCAGGTCCGGAGTGGCGATCGGGCCGATCTCCCGGCGCACCCAGCCGACCAGCTCACGGCGCAGCTCCTCGCTCGGCTCCACGCCCAGCACCAGTGTCACGTAGGCATAGATGCCCTGGCCCTTGATCGGGTGGGGGTAGCCGACGACGGCGGCCTCGGACACCGCCTTGTGACCGACCAGCGCGCTCTCGACCTCGGCGGTTCCCATGCGGTGGCCGGACACGTTGATCACGTCGTCGACACGGCCGGTGATCCAGTAGTACCCGTCCTCGTCGCGCCGGCAGCCGTCGCCGGTAAAGTACCGGCCGGGGAAGGTCGAGAAGTAGGTGCTGAAGAACCGATCGTGGTCTCCGTACACCGTGCGCATCTGTCCGGGCCAGGACTCGGCGATGCACAGGTTGCCCTCGGTGGCACCCTCGAGTTCCCGGCCCTCGGCGTCGACGATGATCGGGCGTACGCCGAAGAACGGCCGGGTCGCCGATCCGGGCTTGAGCGCCGTTGCGCCCGGCAACGGGGTGATCAGGATACCGCCGGTCTCGGTCTGCCACCACGTGTCGACGATCGGGCAGCGGCCGTCGCCCACCACATGGTGGTACCACAGCCAGGCCTCCGGGTTGATCGGTTCGCCGACCGAACCGAGAACCCTGAGCGATGCGCGGCTCGTCGCCGCGACCGGCCCGTCGCCTTCCCGCATCAGCGCGCGGATCGCGGTGGGCGCGGTGTAGAAGATCGACACCCCGTGCTTGTCGCACACCTGCCAGAACCGGCTCGAGTCGGGGTAGTTGGGCACGCCCTCGAACATCAGCGTGGTGGCCCCGTTGGCGAGCGGGCCGTAGAGAATGTAGCTGTGCCCGGTCACCCACCCCACGTCGGCCGTGCACCAGTAGGTCTCGCCGTCCCGGTAGTCGAAGACATACCGGTGGGTCATCGACGCATAGACGAGATAGCCTCCCGAGGTATGCAGCACGCCCTTCGGCTGGCCGGTCGAACCGGAGGTGTAGAGGATGAAGAGCGGATCCTCCGCGCCCATCTCCTCTGGCGGACAGTCCGCGGCCGCCCCGGTCATGACATCGTGATACCAGTGGTCGCGTCCGTCGACCCAGCCGATGTCGCCGCCGGTGCGCCGGACCACCACCACGGTCCGGCAGTTGGGACAGCTTTCGAGAGCGGCGTCGGTGTTGGCCTTCAGCGGAACGGTACGCCCGCCGCGCAGGCCCTCGTCGGCCGTGATCACGAGCGTGCTGTCGCAGTCGTGGATGCGCCCGGCCAGCGCGTCCGGGGAAAACCCGCCGAACACCACCGAATGGATGGCGCCGATGCGCGCGCACGCCAGCATGGCGACGGCGGCCTCGGGGATCATCGGCATGTAGATGGTGATGCGATCGCCGCGCGCCGCGCCGAGGTCCTTGAGGGCATTGGCGAACCGGCACACCTCGGAATGCAGTTCCCGGTAGGTGATGTGCCGGTCCTCCTGCGGGTCATCGCCTTCCCAGACGATGGCGACCTGGTCACCGCGGGTTTCGAGGTGACGGTCGAGACAGTTGGCGGCGACGTTCAGGGTGCCGTCGTGAAACCAGCGGATATGCAGGTCGTCGCGATCCCAGGACACGTCCCGGACCGCGGTATAGGGCCGGATCCAGTCGATCGTGCGGCCTTGCTCGGCCCAGAACCCCTCCGGATCATCGATCGATCGCCGGTACATCTCCTCGTAACCGGCATTGTCGATCAGGGCGGTTTCGCGAACCGCATCGCGAACCGGGTAGAGCGCGAGTTGCGACATGACAGCAATCCTCCCCGTTGACACGCACCGGCCACGTTTCCGGCACCGGGCGTGGAATATACCACCGGCGCCTGCGGGAAATAAGGTCCCGCGCCGGCTTCCGCGGTCGAGCGGTCTCGACAGCCCCCGATCGGCCACTATAATCCGCCCGACATTCAGGTCTGTCTCCGGAGCCGGCCGCATGACCGGGTCGAACCGCCCCCTGTCGCCACATCTGCAGATCTACCGGCCGCAGCTGACGTCGGTGCTCTCCATCACTCATCGCGCGACCGGTGTTGCGCTGGCCGCCGGCACCCTGTTGTTCAGCTGGTGGTTGCTGGCGGCCGCAAGCGGAAGCGGGTCCTTTGCCCTGGTTCAGGACGTCATGGGCTCGTGGCCGGGACTGATCGTGCTGGTCGGCTTCACCTGGGCGCTGTTCTATCACCTGTGCAACGGCATCCGGCACCTGTTCTGGGACGCCGGGCGCGGCCTTGAGATCGAGACCGCCTACCGGTCGGGCTGGGTGACGGTGGCCGCGTCTGTGGGCCTGACGGTCATCGCCTGGGCCGTCGGACTGTCCGTGTAGATCCGGGGAGCGCACGGATGAACGGAAAGAACATGCGAACTCCGCTCGGGCGCGCACGCGGTCTGGGCAGCGCGAAGGACGGCGTCCACCACTGGTGGATGCAACGCCTGACCGCGATCGCCCTGGTCCCGCTCTGCCTGTGGTTCGTCGCCTCGCTGGTGCGCGTTGCCGGCGCCGACCATGCGGCCACGGTGGCGTGGATCGGATCCCCGCTGGTCGCGATCATGCTGATTCTTCTGGTCATCGCCGGGTTCTATCATGCGGCACTCGGCCTCAGGGTTGTGATCGAGGACTACGTTGGCTCCGAAACGGTCAAGCAGGTCACGCTGATCCTGATGCAGTTCGCCTGTATCGCGCTTGGCGTCGCCACCGTGTTTTCCATCCTGAAACTGGCCCTGTAGGGACGATCATGGCTGCCTACGAACTCGAAGAGCACAGCTACGATGTCGTCGTGGTCGGGGCGGGGGGCGCCGGTCTGCGCGCGACCCTCGGCATGACCGAGCAGAACCTGAAGACCGCCTGCATCACCAAGGTCTTTCCGACCCGCAGTCACACCGTGGCGGCCCAGGGCGGTGTCGGGGCGGCGCTCGACAACATGGGCGAGAGCGACAACTGGCGCTTTCACATGTACGACACGGTCAAGGGCTCGGACTGGCTCGGCGACCAGGACGCCATCGAATACATGTGCCGCAATGCCATACCCGCGGTGATCGAGCTCGAACACTACGGAGTGCCGTTTTCCCGCACCGAGGAAGGCAGGATCTACCAGAGGCCGTTCGGAGGCCACACGCTGGACTACGGCGAACGCTTGGCCAAGCGCGCCTGTGCCGCCGCCGACCGGACCGGCCACGCGATCCTGCACACGCTCTACCAGCAGTGCCTGCGCAACAACGCCGAGTTCTTCGTCGAGTACTTCGCACTCGACCTGATCATGGATGAAGACGGAGCGTGTTGCGGCGTCATGGCGATTGACCTCGCGACCGGAGTGATCCACCGGTTCCGGGCTCACCAGACCGTGCTTGCCACCGGCGGCTACGGCCGGGCCTATTTTTCCTGCACCTCGGCGCATACCTGCACCGGTGACGGCAACGGCATGGTGCTGCGGGCCGGCCTGCCGCTCCAGGACATGGAGTTCGTGCAGTTTCATCCCACCGGCATCTATGGCGCCGGCTGCCTGATCACCGAGGGCGCGCGCGGCGAGGGCGGCTACCTTACGAACTCGCAGGGCGAGCGCTTCATGGAGCGCTATGCCCCGACCGCGAAGGACCTGGCGTCCCGCGACGTGGTCAGCAGGTCGATGACGATCGAGATCAACGAGGGCCGCGGGGTGGGGCCGAAGTCCGATCACATCTTCCTGCACCTCGAGCATCTCGATCCGGCGGTGCTGGCCCAGCGCCTGCCGGGGATCTCGGAAACCGCGCGCATCTTCTCCGGGGTCGACGTCACCCGAGAACCGATCCCGATCCTGCCCACCGTGCACTACAACATGGGGGGCATTCCGACCAACTACCACGGCGAGGTACTTGCCCCGACGCGGGAGGATCCGGACCGGGTGTGTCCGGGCCTGATGGCGATCGGCGAGGCCGCCTGTGTCTCGGTCCACGGGGCGAACAGGCTCGGGACCAACTCGCTGCTCGACATTGTCGTGTTCGGGCGCGCCGCCGCCTACCGGGCCGGAGAGACCGTGCGTCCCGGCGAGCCGCACCGTCCGCTCGCCGCCGATGCGGGAGAGCACGCGATTGCGCGTCTCGACCGGTTCCGCTCGGCCTCCGGCAACAGCCGGACCGCCGAGCTGCGCCTGGGCATGCAGCGCGCCATGCAGCAGCACGCCGCGGTGTTCCGTACCGAGGCGCTGCTCGAGGAAGGGATCGAGAAGATCCACCGGCTGGCCGACGGCATGTCCGACCTGTCGGTTTCCGACCGGTCGCTGATCTGGAACACCGACCTTGTCGAGGCACTCGAACTCGACAACCTGATGGGACAGTCCATCGTCACCCTGACATCCGCGGTACTGCGCAAGGAGACCCGCGGCGCCCACGCGCACGAGGACTACCCCGAGCGTGACGACCGGAACTGGATGAAGCATACCTGCATGTGGCTCGATGCCGGCAACAGCTACCAGGTGACCTACCGCGACGTGCAGCTGAACACGCTGTCGAACGAAATCGAGTCAATCCCGCCGGTCGCGCGGGTGTACTGACACCGCGACCGTCACCAACCGGACCGGGAGACCCGGAACGCATGGCCACGTTTACCCTGCCGCGAAACTCCAGGATCACCGCCGGCACGACCCACGCCGCGGCGACCGAAGCCCGCCAGCCGCGCAGGTTCCGGATCTATCGCTACGATCCGGATTCCGGGGAGAACCCGCGGCTCGACAGCTACGAGATTGATCTCGATGACTGCGGGCCGATGGTCCTCGACGCCCTGATCAAGATCAAGAACGAGGTCGACAGCGGCCTGACCTTCCGCCGCTCCTGCCGCGAGGGCATCTGCGGCTCGTGCTCGATGAACATCGACGGTACCAACACCCTTGCCTGCCTGAAGCCGATCGACGAGATCAAGGGCGATGTCCGGATCTACCCGTTGCCGCACATGGAGGTGATCAAGGACCTGGTCACCGACCTCACCGCCGCCTACGCCCAGCTGGCATCGGTCGAGCCGTGGCTGAAGACCAGCACCCCGGCCCCGGCGGGCGAGGAGCGCCGGCAGTCGATCGAGGAACGTGAGCGCCTCGACGGCCTGTGGGAATGCGTGCTCTGCTTCAGCTGCTCGACCGCGTGCCCGAGCTACTGGTGGAGCGGTGACCGCTACCTCGGTCCGGCGGTGCTGCTGCAGGCCTACCGCTGGATCGTCGACTCGCGCGACGAAAGCACGGGCGAGCGGCTCGACGCGCTCGAGGATCCGTTCCGCCTGTACCGGTGCCACACCATCATGAACTGCACCAAGACCTGCCCGAAGGGGCTGAACCCGGCCCGGGCCATCGCCGAGATCAAGAAACTGATGGTCGCCCGGCGCTAGCGAAACGCCCGCAGAAGCGGGCCGACACCAACACCACCGGGGACTTCATCATGGCCGAAACCAACGAAATGACCGGCGGCGAGGCCCTTGCGCGCCTGCTTCGGGCCCATGGTATCGGGCCGATGTTCGGAATGGGCGGGTTCCAGTTGCTGCCGTTCTACGATGCCGCCCGGCGCCTCGGTCTCGCCCATTCCCTCATCAACGATGAACGCTGCGGCGCCTTTGCCGCCGATGCCTATGCCAAGCTCACCGGCCGGGTCGGCGTGGTCGACGCGACGCTCGGTCCGGGCGCCACCAACCTGGTCACCGGCCTGGTCGAGGCGCTCAATGCCGGAACCCCGATGGTCGCGGTGGTCGGCGACAGCCACCGGCTGCATTCCTGGAAGAACATGACCCAGGAAAGCCGCCAGCTCGAGATGCTGGCGCCGGCGGCCAAGGAAGTCATCCGGGTCGAGATGATCGAACGGCTGCCCGAACTGGTCCGGCGCGCCTTCCAGGTGGCGACCTCCGGCCGGCCGGGACCGGTGGTGCTCGACGTTCCCGAGGACATCTGCCACGGGCTCTATCCGTTCGATGCCGACGAGCTCGACGTGCCCCGGGACAACCAGGCAGCGCCCGCCCTGCGCAGCCGCCCTGCGCGCGGGGCGGTCGAGGCCGCGGCGGCGCTGCTGCGCTCGGCGGCCAGGCCGATGATCCTGGCCGGTGGCGGCGTGCACCTGTCCGGTGCGGCGGAGACACTGGAACGGTTTGCCGGGAGTTTCTCGATCCCGGTCGCGCACACCATGACCGGCAAGGGCGCGATCGCGTGCACCAATGACCTGAACGCCGGCCTGTTCGGCCGGTACGACCGGATCGCCAACGGGCTGATGGAGGAGAGCGACTGCCTGCTGGTCGTCGGCTGCAAGCTCGGCGAGATCGCCACCAAGCGGTTCACCCTGCCGCCTTCGGGACGCCCGATCATCCACCTGGAGATCCTTGCCGAGGAGATCGGCCGCACCCTGCAGCCCGACCTGGCGCTGTGGGGCGATGCCCGCGAGGGTCTGCGCGACCTGCACGCGGCCATGGAGGACGATGCGGACCGACAGTCCCGCGACCGGGCCGACTACGCGGGCGAGGTACGCCGGCGCATGGCGGCCTGGCGCCAGTCCGTCGATGCCAGGCTGACCTCGGGCGAGGTGCCGGTCAACATGGCCCGGCTGATGCACGAGCTGAACCTGGGACTGCCCGAGGACGCCATCCTGGTCGCCGACGGCGGCTTTGCGGCGCACTGGGGCGGGCTGCTGTACGACACCAAGCGCGCCGGGCGCGGGTTCCTGCCCGACCGCGGCTTCGCCTCGATCGGGTATGGTCTGCCGGGCGCGATGGGTGCCGCGCTTGCCGACCAGGGACCGGTGGTGGCGATCACCGGCGACGGCGGCTTCAACATGACCCTGGGGGAACTCGAGACCGCGCGGCGCCTCGGTCTGGATTTCACCATCATCGTGGTCAACAACGCCGCCTCGGGCTACGTCAAGGCGCTGCAGCACCTCATGTACGGCGAGGGCGCCTACCAGTCGAGCGACCTGGTCGAGACCGACTATGCCGCTGCGGCGCGTGCGCTCGGTTGCAACGGTCTGCGGGTGGAGCATCCGGACGAGGTGGCGGGTGCGATTGCCGCCGGACTGGCGCATTCCGGCTCGCCGACGGTGATCGATCTCGTGGTGACCCGCGACCCGGCGCAGATGCTCCCCGGTGTCGACAACCGGGCGGCGACGGTCAGGAAAGGCGACCGCATCGCCTGATCGCGGGACCGGTTCAGACCGGAACGGTTCCCTTCACCACGGTGCGGTGCAGCACCCTGGCATGGGTGGCCATGTCGTAGTTGCGGTCGGCGCGATGCAGCAGGCAGCGATTGTCCCACATCACCAGGTCGCCCGGACGCCAGGCGTGCCGATAGACATGCTCATCCACCGTGGCGGCCTCGAGAAGGCGCGCGAGCAGCTCACGGCTTGCGTCCGGCTCCATGCCCTCGACATGGCTGACGTGCATGCCGAGGTAGAGCGACCGGCGACCGGTCACCGGGTGGGTGCGGACCAGCGGGTGGCTCACCGGCGGCCGTTCGCGTTTTTGCTGTTCCGTCGCCGGGACGTTGCCGGTATTGCGACGGCTGGCCTCCCAGCTGTGGACCGCGCGCAGCCCCTCGAGTTCACGCTGTTCGCTCCCGGACAGGGCGTCCCAGGCCATGTGCATGTTGGCAAACAGCGTGTCCCCGCCGCTCGGCGGCAGCTCGACGGCATGCAGCATCGTCAGCAGTGACGGGACCGCGTGGTACGACTTGTCGGTATGCCAGAAGTAGTTGCCGTGGGTGCGCGGCGTCGCCGTCGGCCTGCCGGTGACCTCGTCACGGTTGGTCACGGTGTGGACCAGCGGATACTTTTCGCCGCTGCCGAGGCGACCGACATGCTCCTCGATCTCTCCGAAGTTGAGCGTGAAGTCGTACTGCCGGTCCTTGTCGAGATCCTGGTTGCGGAACACCAGCACGTGGTGGCGGACAAAGGCATCCATGACGGCGTCGCACAGCGGCGGCGTGAGCGGGACCGACAGGTCGAGGCCGGTGATTTCGGCTCCCGCAACCGGCGAGAGCGGTACGATCGCAAACGGCGGAATATCGGTCGCCGCACCCTGCATCTGCATGTCGGTCATTTGCACTTTCCTACCGCCGGAAGCGGCTGGAGCGGACGGTGGGATTCGAACCCACGACTTCAACCTTGGCAAGGTTGCGCTCTACCCCTGAGCTACGCCCGCACAGGTGGTGACGGGGCTTCCCGTCGCCACGCACAGCAGGCGCCATCATAGCCGAAACCACCCCCCGATCAAGGGCCGGACCGGACCGCAATCGACAGCCGCGCAGCCTGCGGGTAGTCTGCCGGTGCCCCTCGCATGACCCGGCGGATGGTGCCATGAACCCTAATGTCGAGTGCCTCGACATCGCCGACTGCATCAACGAAACCTGCCCGTGGTCCGGCAAGCCGGTGCAGCCGGACTCGCTGACCCGCCACGATGGCCGGGTGGTCGGCTTCTGCAATCCGGGCTGCCGCGACAAGTTCGAGGCGGCCGTACGCCACTTCGAACTGGCGCGGACCGCAGGTTGACCGGTTTGCGAGAAGACGGCCGGGGGCTCGAACCCCGGACCCGCTGATCAGGTCGCTTCAGGCACGGGCGCCCTTTCCCCGGACAGTTGCCTGGCAGAGCCGGTCAACCATCGTCGGGCCGTCCGGGCTGGCGAACCTGGCGTCGACCAGACCAGGCAGACAGCAGCAGTCTGACGCCTGGAAACACTCGCTTTGGCCACGTCGCTGCCGGCCAGCGTCGCGTCTGCGGAGAACTCATCGTCCAGAACCACCGTTCGCTCGGCGCCAGTGCCTGGCGTTCCGTGTTGCCGGACCCCTGTTGGCACTGTTCCGAACCTGGGCAATGATGCCGACAGTGCGCCCGTCACGGGCCGGAGGAAGGTTTGCGGGAAAGGAGACAACGGTGCTGACGGAAGCAGAGGTCGAAACCTATCGCCGCGACGGCTATGTCGTCCCGTCGGGCTTTCGCCTCGACGGGGACGAGCTGGAAACCCTGCGCTCCGCGGTGGAGCAGGTGCTGCATGACAATCCGGAGATCGAACCCGACCGGGTCATCAATCCGCATCTCGACCGCGGCCGGCCATACCGGCTGCGCGGTCATCGGGCCTTCCACGACATCGTGCATGACGAGCGCATTCTCGACCTGGCCGGGGCGGTCATGGGGCCGGACCTCGTGCTGCTGTTCACGCACCTCTTCTGCAAGCCGCCCGAGAGTCCCCGCACCGTACCCTGGCACCAGGACGGGCCGTTCTGGCCCGTCGAGCCGATGGCCTCCTGCACGGTCTGGCTGGCGCTCGACACGGTCGATGCCGGCAATGGCGCGATGCGGGTTGTTCCCGGCTCCCACCTGGAACAGTACCGCCGTCACGAACTCGTGGACGATCCCGACTCGACCCTGAACCGGGAAATCCGGATCCAGGATTTCGACGAGAGCGGGGCGCACACCATCGAGCTGGAGCCGGGGCAGGTGTCGGTGCACGACATCGGCATCATCCACGGCTCGGCTGCCAACAGCTCCGGACGCCGCCGCGCCGGATTCGCCATGCGCTACATGCCGGCGACGAGTTGCGTCCACCGCCGGATCGAAAACGCCGCGGCGGACTGGGGCGACCTCCCCGTCGAACTGGTGCGCGGCCGCAACCGCAATCCCGGCACCGACTTCTCCCTCGGCGATTTCGGCGAGCCCTGGCCGGCGCGGTAGGGCGCGCCGTCCGGGTCGATCGGATACCGCCTGCGTCGGGCGCGATCTGGGTTGCGTGGGCGCCCATGCGCACTGGCCGAGACCGCCGCCACGAAGGGCGTCTTGCCCGCCGCGCCCCGGCCCCGCTTGCCGCCGGAGCGCACCCCGCCGAGAGAGGCGTCGTCCATCTCGACCCGCCCCGTAAGCGCCGTCTCTCCCTCGCGCCGCGCCATTACCGCCATGATCTTGTGCTTCACGGCCCAGGCCGTTGGCTGCTTGACCCCGAGACAGCGGCCGAGTTCCACCGACGAGATGCCGTTCTTCGCCGTCACGATCAGGTGGATGGCGGCGAACCAGAGTGTCAGCGGCAGCTTGGTCGCGTGGAAGATCGTGCCCGCTGTGGGCGATGTCTGCTTCTTGCACCGGTTGCATTGATAGAGCCCGCACCCCGCCAGCACGCAATGCCCGCGATGGCCGCAGCAGGGGCAGACGAAGCCGTCCGGCCAGCGCAGCCGGAGCAGCGCCGCGCGGCACTGCTCCTCGGTACCGAAGGCCTCGCGAAACGCCTCGTCGCTCAAACCACGCACGCGCGATGCAACCTTGAACCTGATAACCATGACCCCCTCATACGGAACATATAGAGAACATATCGCCTCACGTGCGGAGTGTCACGGATAAGCAGGACCGGATATGCTGCGGCAGCACAGTACGTCGCCGACTCGGGGCCGAGGAGTGCGAGAAGCAAACACGACAGCGAAGCGAAGGGCTTTGTGACTCGAAACGTACCGCTTCATGAGTCACAACGCAGTTTGTGCATCATTGGTGAGCGTCAAACTACCGCGCGCCCCTCCGCGATATTGACCAACGCAGGAAAGACGAAAACGGCGGCCCGTCGACCGCGCGACGGCACGATCACGTGGAGAACGCCGCCATTGCGCAGATCGGCGAGAATGCGCTGGACCGACGGTCTGGGCACACCCGCAGCATCGCGGAAGTGCGAGGAGCTGAAGATCGGCCGCTCGAACAACCAGTCGAGCGCACGAATCGCGTACTGCGACCGCGTCATCTCCGCAACTTGCGTCTTCATGTTCTCATACAAGTCGAGAATTTCTTTGGTTTTCTGCAGATTGTCCTCCGCCTGCTTCCTCAAAGCGGTGAGGAAGAACTCGACCCAGCCAGTCCAGTCATCGTCACGAGACACACCGAGCAAACCATCGTAGTAGGCGTCGCGGCGAGCCTCGAAGTAGGCGCTGACGTAGAACATCGGAGCACGAATGAGGTCATGTTGCCACAAAAACAACGGCACCAGCATGCGACCAAGGCGGCCGTTCCCATCCAAGAACGGGTGAATGGCCTCGAACTCAGCATGCAGGATCGCGAGCTGAACCAGCCGATCGGCAGTATTCTCATGAATATATCGCTCCCACGCGCTCATGGCATCGGGAAGCTGATCCGCGGCGATGGGCACGAACTTGGCGTCGTCGATGGTGCAGCCCGGTGGCCCGATCCAGTTGGGGATTCGCCGATACTCACCTGGAGACATGCCTTCACCGCGAACGCCATCCAGCAAGACGGAGTGAGCGGCGCGGACAACGCGCTGCGATAACGGCAAGTCATCCAGCAACTTCCTAGCCTCTCTCATGGCGGATCCGTAGTTGATCACTTCGTGGATGTCCTCGCGCCGCTCGGCGGAGTCGGGTGCGCGGCCTCCCGCCTCGAACTCAAGCACCTCTCCCATGGTGGCTTGAGTACCCTCGATCCGGGAAGAGAGAACGGCCTCCTGGGTGGTCAGCGGCGAGAGCAGTACATCGGGGTTGGGGACCGCCGCGAGCATGCCGTCGTAGCGCGCGACGGCCGCGGCCGTAGGGCCAAGTAGAGGGATTAACCTGGACCAATCCAGGTGCTGATCAGGCGGGAACTGCCCCAAGTGGTAATGAACGGGCATGACAGATGAACTCCGTGCTACACATCGGCTTGATGTGTCGCGGTTCGAATACCGATCTGTGAACTCGCCGATAGCGGCGAGGGTGCGAACATCTTACCATCCCGGCGCCAAGCACCCAGCGACATCGGCCAGATGCGAACAACACGGCTGGCACGGGAGCGCAGGAGCGTCACTATTGGAGAGGGTCAGATGATGCCGAAGTCCGAGATCTCCACGTTCGGAGACTCACTGTGACCAACGCTCAAGGCACTGGAACGCTTTGGCGGCTCCGCGTCCATTCGGGAACTCTCATAACAGCCCAGATACCCCACCAGTAAGCGATGGGGTGGAACTTCGGTTCAGGGAGGATAGGTTACTGTTGTGGTTTGGAGGGCGATCGGGGACTCGAACCCCGGACCCGCTGATTAAGAGTCAGCTGCTCTACCAACTGAGCTAATCGCCCGCACGCCGCCCGTTTGATACGAAATCGCGCCGTCTCGCGCAATGGCCCTCGCACACCCGGGTGCGTCGGATGCCAGCGTCTCCCGAACCCGTTCTCTCAAAGCCCCTCGCCGGTCTGGCGACCGATGGGCACATCGCGGTGCACATGCGCCGAGACCATGAACCCGATCGCGATCATGAAGGTGATCATCGCGGTGCCGCCATAGGAGATCAACGGCAACGGGGCGCCGACCACCGGGATCAGGCCGGTCACCATTCCCACGTTGACAAAGACGTAGAGGAACACCGTCATCCCGGCTCCCAGCGCGAGCAACCGCGCGAACTGGCTTCCGGCCCGCATGCCGATGATGCAGGCAAATGCCACCACCAGGGCGAACAGCACGAGCAGGAACAGCGCCCCCATCAACCCGAATTCCTCCGCATACAGCGTAAACGCGAAATCGGTCTGCTTCTCAGGCAGGAAGTTCAGGCGACTCTGCGACCCCTGCAGGAACCCCTTGCCGAACAGTCCGCCCGATCCAAGAGCGATCTTCGACTGGGTAATGTGATAGCCGGAGCCGAGCGGATCGCGGCCGGGGTCGAGGAAGGTCTCGATCCGTTCCTTCTGGTAGTCCTCCAGCGTCAGCCACACCAGCGGGACCGAGCCGACCATCACCACCAGGACGAGCAGGAACTTCCACAGCCGGACGCCCGCGAGAAAGAACATCGTGCCCGCACCGCACAGGATCAGCGCCGCAGTGCCGAAATCGGGCTGACGGAAGATCAGGAATACCGGTACCAGAACCAGGGCCAGCGGCAGCAGCAGGGGCACGACCCTGCCGATCCGTTCCCGTGTCATGCCATGAAAGTGGCGGGCCAGCACCATGACCATCACGACCTTCATCAACTCCGAGGGCTGCAGCTGCACCACGCCGAGGTCGATCCAGCGCTGCGCTCCCTTGCCGATCTCTCCGAAGAACTCCACCGCCACCACCAGCAGCAGGGTGACGGCGTAGACCGGATAGGCCGAATTGAGCAGCAGGCGGATGTCGACGAGCGCAATGCCGAACGCCAGTGCCAGCCCGACCGTGAACCGCAGGGCCTGCTGCATCGCCCACGGGTCCCAGCTGCCCTGTCCGGCCGAGTACAGGGTCGCGCATCCGATCGCCGCGATGAGCACCACGATCGCGACCAGGCCCCAGTTCAGCGTTGCGAGCTTCTGCAGCGGGCCAGGCGCTTCGGGTCCGAACTGCTCCGCCTCCAACCGGCTCATGTCGCGTCGTCCCTCTTCGGCGCAAGCTGCGGCAGCGGGATCACTCTCGGGCTGCCGCTCGCAACCGTGTTCCGGATCGTCCGGGCGAGGATTTCGGCAGCGATGGGCGCGGCAACCGACCCGCCGGAACCGCCGTGTTCGATCAGCACGCAGGTGGCGTAGGCCGGCCTGTCGGCGGGTGCGACACCGACGAACAGCGCATGGTCGCGTTGATCGCGCGGCAGGTCCTCGTTCCTCAGCTTGCCGGTACGCCGCTCTTTCGCGGTGATGCGGCGAACCTGCACCGACCCGGTCTTGCCCGCGATCTCGAACCCGAGCTGGCGGTCCCGGATCGAGGCCGCGGTCGCCCGGAATCCGTTCACCGCGCGCCACAGGCCGCGCATGACAACCGCCAGATGGTCCTTCGGAATCCCGAGACGCCCGAAGGACACCGATCGCGCCTGCTCGTCAAGCACCAGCCGGGGAACAACCGCGCGGGCGCCGTTGGCCAGGCGCGCCATCATGGTCACCATCTGCAGCGGGGTTGCCAGCAGGAACCCCTGGCCGATTCCGGAAATCAGGGTCTCGCCTTCTTGCCACGGCTCACCGTACTTCGCCCGTTTCCACTCCTCGCCGGGGACCAGGCCGCTGCGCTCGCCCGGCAGTTCGATCCCGAGGGTGTCGCCAAAACCGAACCGACGGGCCATGTCGGCAATCGGCCCGATACCGAGCCTGCGGGCCAGTTCGTAGAAGTAGACATCACAGCTCTGTTCCAGCGCCTCCTCCATGTTGACCGGACCATGCCCGACTGGGTGCCAGCAATGAAACCGGCTGTCGCCGAGTTCCATGAATCCCTGGCAATCCACCTTCTCGTCCACCGACACCACCCTGTTTGCGAGTGCGGCCAGACAGACCACGGGCTTGAAGGTCGAGCCGGGCGGATACCAGCCGGCGATCGCCTTGTTGATCATGGGTGAACGCCGGTTGGACAACAGGCGGTTCCAGTCCCGCGGCGTCAGCCCCTTGTTGAAGGCGTTGGGATCGAATCCGGGTGTCGACGCCAGGGCGAGGACCTCGCCCCGGTGGATGTCCATCACGATCGCGGCCCCGCTCTCGGGAGGCGCCAGGGCGCCGCCTGCATCCAGATTGACCAGTCCGTGGCCCGCGGCCAGTCCGAGCTCCGGGCTGCGCTGCCCGTCGAAGGCACGACGGGCGGCCCGCGAATCCCTGGGAACGACCCGGGCCGCTCCGCGTTCCAGCCAGAGCGAGGCCTGCTGCTGCAACTCGGCATCGAGTGTCAGTGTCAGGTTCGCGCCCGAGGCACCGTCCTCGACCGGCAGTTCGCGGATCCACTGTCCGACCGCATTGACCTCCACCTGTCGTCGGCCGCTGATCCCGCGCAGCGCGGTCTCGAAGAAGTGCTCGATGCCGCTCTTGCCGATCCGCGCACCCGGCAGTCCGAGGGCAGGGTCGTCCGAGAGCTCGGTCACCGAGACCGGAGCCACGTAGCCGGTGACGTGTACGGCCGACTCCCCATAGGGATAGTGGCGGGAGCGACCGACCTCGATCCGGATTCCGGGCATGTACGGCGCACGCACGGCGATCCGCGCAACGTCCCTGCGCGACAGTCCGTCAACCACGACGATCGGCTGGAACCGGTTCTTCCTCTCCGCGGCTGACCGAAGCACCGGCTCGGCGTCGAATTCTCTGTGCACGATCAACTCGCGCAGCTGCTGCAGGGTCCACTGCAGGTTCTCTGTCCGTTCGGCGATGACGCTGATGCGGAACAGGTCACGATTGACCGCAAGACCGCGTCCCTGGCGATCACGCACCGCGCCCCGGCTGACCGGCACCACCACGATGTCGAACTGGTTGTCCTCCGACAGTCCCTGGTAGTTGTCGCTTTCCGTCACCTGAAGATGGTGCAGGCGGACAATCAGGGCCCCGGTGAGGACGAACTGGGCCGATCCGAGCATCAGGGCTCGCCGGGTGAGTGTGCGCCGCGCCTCCTGGTCGTCCGCGTTCTTCACCGCACGGTCCTACCGGATTATCTGCCGGTGCACCCGCACCAGTCCCCATGCCAGTACCGGAAAGCACAGAACGGTGGCGCCAAGCTGCAGGATCGCGGCAGGTGCCATCACCAGGCGCAGTGCCAGCAGGCAGGTCATCAGCCACATGCCAAGGAACGCCGCCGCGGCGATCAGCGCGAACCCGCCCCACACGATCGGGAAGGACCGCAGCACGAATGCCTGTCTCTGGTTCTGCACCACGACATGCACCGCAAGCAGCGTCAACGCCCCCAGCCCCGTCGGATGACCGGCGAGGATATCGGAAAGCAACCCGACCAGAAACACGGCTGCCGGGGGCAGCAGGTCGGGCCGGTAGAGTGTCCAGTAGAACACCGCGATCAAGGCGAAATGCGGCATGGTCTCGCTCAACCACGGAGCACCGAGCGGCAGCAGGCCGGGCAGGATCAGCAGGCCGACGGTCACGGTCGGAACCGTGGCGCGCGCGGCCTGGTCGAGTTGAAGTGCCAGCAGGAATAGCCTCATGGCCTGACGCCCGGAACCTTCCCGATGTCGTATTTGAGCAGCCGCACGTGATCGGGCCCGCTCCACTGGGCCAGCGGACGGACCCGGACCTCGCTGCCGGTGATCGAGGTCACCAGCCCGACCGGCAACCCGGCCGGCAGCACTCCGCCAAGCCCCGAGGTCACCACCCGGTCCCCGGTCGAGACGTGGGCGCCGTGCGGCAGGAACCGCATCACCGGCGTGCGCGAGTTGTCGCCCGACAGGATCCCCGGATAGCTGGTGCCGCCGGTACCCTGGACGGTAACCGGGATCTGGGAATTCAGATCGGTGACAAGCAGGACCCGGGCGTGCCGCTCACCCGCGGCCACCACCACTCCGGACAGTGCACCGTCACCCGACACGGCGACCTGGCCGGGCTCCACTCCGTGGCGGCGGCCGGCGCTGACCAGCATGCTGCGCACGAACGGCCCGCCGGTTGCGGTGATCGCCCGCGCCGAGATCGAGGCCGGGCTTGGCGGCGGAACGAACCGGGACAGCCGCCTGAGCCTTTCGTTCTCCTGCTCCAGCGTGACGGCCCGGTGCCACCACTGGCGCAGGACGCGGTTTTCCTCGCGCAGGTGATCCACCTGTCCCTGAAGATCGTACAGTCGGGTGACCCACTCCACGCCGGACGAAACCATCGCCACCGGCTTCGCGGTGACCAGCAGGACGGGGGTGAGGATGTCCGTCACCCCGACACGCATGCGCTCGACGATCACGTTGTCGACATTGCCCAGCAGCATCAGCGCGAAGGCGGCGACCCCCATCGACGCGACCGAGAATCGTTGCCACAGGGAACGAACCGGTTGCACTACCCTCGTGAAGGTCACCGGTCTCAGGGCCATGGTCCCGCCTCTTCAGTCGCTCCCGTCCCGCACTCAGCTGGCTCCGATCAGGACACTGCGCATCGCCTTCAGTTCCTCGAGGCACCGACCGGTCCCGAGAGCCACGCACTTGAGCGGCTCGTCGGCGACCGAGATCGGCAGCGAGGTGTTGAGCCGCAGGATCTCGTCCATCCTCCCCAGCAGCGCGCCGCCCCCGGTGAGCACGATGCCCTTGTCGACAATATCCGCAGCCAGTTCCGGAGGCGTCTGCTCAAGCGCCACCTTCACCGCCTCGACGATGTGGCTGACCGGCTCGGCGAGGCTGCGGGCAATCTGCGCCTCGTTGATCGTGATCTGCCTCGGGATGCCCTCGATCAGGTCGCGCCCCTTGATGTCGAGGGTCTGTCCGTGTCCGTCTTCCGGCAGGTAGGCCGACCCGATTTCCATCTTGATCCGCTCGGCACTGGTCTCGCCGAGCAACAGGTTATGCTCGCGGCGAATGTAGGCGATGATCGCCTCGTCCATCTTGTCGCCACCGATCCGCACCGATCTCGAATAGACGATCCCCCCGAGAGACAGGACCGCGACCTCGGTGGTTCCACCGCCGATGTCGACAACCATCGAGCCGGTTGCGTCCGTTACCGGGAGGTTGGCGCCGATCGCGGCCGCCATCGGTTCCTCGATCAGGTACACCCGCCTTGCCCCGGCACTCTCGGCGGATTCGCGAATGGCGCGGCGTTCCACCGCGGTGGAGCCCGACGGCACACAGATCACGATCTGCGGGCTGGCAAAGCTGCGGCGGTTGTGCACCTTGCGGATGAAGTGCTTTATCATGTCCTCCGCGACCTCGAAATCGGCGATGACCCCGTCGCGGAGCGGACGGATCGCCTGGATCGAGCCGGGAGTGCGGCCGAGCATGTCCTTGGCCTCGTTGCCCACCGCAAGGACCCGCTTCCTGCCCTTGATGGTACCGACCGCCACCACCGAGGGCTCATTGACCACGATGTCGCGACCGCGCACGTAGACCAGGGTGTTGGCGGTACCCAGATCGATTGCCATGTCGGCAGACAGCATTCCGAGTAGTCTGGCAAACATCAGACCCTATCCGTCACAGTTCTGTTGACAGGCTCCCCGGAGTGGCTGGAGTCGCGGTCCCGATATCGGGCTCCGGCTCACGAGCAACGGTCACTCTTCGTCCACCGCCTACACAGTCTCGTTCAACTTCGCAACGAATATCAAGAAACCAGCACTCTACCGGCCGGAGCCGGGTCGTCTTCCTCATCGCCCTCCGCGGTGACCATCGATATGATCGAACCACGGGAAATCGCCACCACGCCGCCGCGACAGACCTCGATGGTACCAATCGCTTCCATCAGGCCGATGAACGCATCGATCTTGCCGGGATTGCCCGTGAGTTCGAACACGAAGCTCTCGAGCGTGCTGTCAATCGCCCGGGCCCGGAACATGTCGGCGATGCGCAGGGCCTCGATCCGGGCCTCGCCCCGGTTCGCGACCTTGATCAGCGCCAGTTCGCGTTCGATGTGCGGACCCTCCGTCGAGAGGTCTTGCACCTCGTGAACCGGAACCAGCCGCGCGAGCTGCGCCTTGATCTGCTCGATCACCATCGAGGTTCCCGAAGTCACGATGGTGATCCTCGAGAACCGGGCAACCGGGTCGACCTCTGAAACAGTCAGGCTCTCGATGTTGTAGCCACGCCCGGAAAACAGCCCGATCACCCGTGCGAGCACACCCGGCTCGTTGTCCACCAGCACGGCGATCGTGCGCCGCTGCTCGCGGGCGTCCTCCTGCTGACCCACGCCGGTCACTCCTTGCTTGCGCAGCTGCCGATCAGACCAGCACCATCCCGTCGTCGGAGGTCTCGTGCTCCGCCCGGTCGTCCTGGCCAAGCAGCATTTCGTTGTGGGCCGCGCCTGACGGGATCATCGGGAAGCAGTTTTCCTCCTTGCTGACCCGGATATCGGCCAGCACGAACCGGTCGACCGCGAGCATCTCGTCAATGACACCCTCGAGGTCATCCGCGGTCCGGGCGATCAGTCCCACCCCGCCGAAGGATTCGGCCAGTTTCACGAAGTCCGGCAGCGACGCGGTGTAGCTCTCCGAGTAACGCCCGCCATGGATCAGTTCCTGCCACTGGCGGACCATGCCCATCCATTGGTTGTTCACGATGAAGGCCTTCACCGGCAGCCCGTACTGGCAGAGCGTCGACAGTTCCTGGATGTTCATCAGGAACGATGCCTCGCCGGCGACGTCGATCACGAGGGCGTCGGGATGGGCGACCTGCACGCCGAGCGCGGCAGGCAGGCCGTAGCCCATGGTGCCGAGCCCGCCCGAGGTCATCCAGCGGTTCGGCTCCTCGAACTCGAAATACTGTGCCGCCCACATCTGGTGCTGGCCAACTTCGGTGGTGATGTAGAAGTCGCGACCGCGGATCTTCTCGAACAGCCTGCGGATCGCGTGCTGCGGCTTGATGACAGCTCCGTCCTGGCTGTAGGCGAGGCAGTCACGCGCGCGCCAGCTGTCGATCTGTCCCCACCAGCGCGCCAGCGCATCCTGCTTCGGCTGGCAGCCCTTCCGTTTCCATGTCTCGATCATCCGGGCCAGTACCGTCGCCGCGTCGCCGATCACGGGAACGTCGACGGGAACGTTCTTGTTGATCGAGGACGGATCGATGTCGACATGGATCTTGCGCGAGTGCGGCGAGAAGTCGGAGATCCGCCCGGTCACACGATCGTCGAACCGCGCACCGATGTTGATCATCACGTCGCAGTTGTACATCGCGAGGTTGGCCTCGTAGGTGCCATGCATTCCGAGCATGCCCAGGAACCGCCGGTCGGACGCCGGAAACGCCCCGAGTCCCATCAGGGTGAGCGTCGTCGGGTAGCCGGTCATCCGCACGAACTCGGTCAGCAGCCTGCTTGCCTCGGGCCCGGAGTTGACCAGGCCGCCGCCGCCGTAGAACACCGGGCGTTCGGCGCTCGCGATGAGATCGACCGCCTGTTCCACCGCAGCCTGGTCCGGAGTGGTGCGCGGCCGGTAGGAGGTGCGGCGCGGTGCCGAGGGCGCGCGGTACGGTCCATCCGCGAACAGCACATCCTTGGGCAGATCGATCACCACCGGGCCGGGCCGGCCACGTGCGGCGACGTGGAATGCCTCGTGCATGATGTCGGCAAGGTTGTCGACCGACTTGACCAGGTAGTTGTGCTTCGTGCACGGACGGGTGATCCCGGTGGTGTCCGCCTCCTGGAAGGCATCGTTGCCGATCAGGTGCGTCGGAACCTGCCCGGTCAGGCAGACAACCGGGATACTGTCCATGAGCGCGTCGGTCAGGCCCGTGACCGCGTTGGTGGCGCCCGGCCCCGAAGTCACCAGCACCACGCCCACCTTTCCGGTGGACCGGGCATACCCCTCCGCCGCATGCACCGCGCCCTGTTCATGGCGGACCAGGATGTGCCGGACCGCGTTGGTCTTGAACAGCTCGTCGTAGATCGGAAGGACAGCGCCGCCGGGATATCCGAACACGACTTCGACACCCTGGTCCTGCAGTGCCTTGAGCACGATGGCGGCACCGGTCATCCGGGTCTGCGGTTCTGGGTCTGGCTGAGCGGCGGAAGTCATCACATGCCCTTTCCGCGAGCCGACAGGCTCGCCCTCCTGCGTCGCTTGCGCGGCGGGGCGGACCCTACCGCCTCGGGTGAATCCGGTCAACACGAAGGCCGTCCCCGTGGGGAGGAAAGGAACCGCCTTAGCTCGTCGAGCAGCCCGGCGGGCACCCCGACATCGCCGATCATCCCCGGGACCACCCGGTCGGCATGGAGCTGGTGGCGGAACCAGGTCGCCTGGCGCTTGGCGTAGCGCTTGGTGTGCCGGCGTGCACTCTCGCCCGCCTGCTCCAGGGTGAGGTGGCCAGCGAGGTGCGCCAGCAGTTCGGGCAGCCCGATCGCCTTCATCCCCGGCAGCGACGGGTCGAGACCGAGACCGGCGAGGGCGCGGGCCTCCTCGAGCGCGCCTCGCTCCAGCATGGCATCGAACCGCGCATCGCAGGCGGCGTAGGTTGCCTCGCGCGGCGGCAGCACCAGCACCACGAAGGCATCCGGCCCGCCGGTCGTGCGCTGCTCGCGCTGCCAGTCGGCGAGTGGACGGCCGGTCGCCTCCAGCACCTCCCGGGCGCGCACCAGCCGCTGGGTGTCCCCGTTGGTCAGCCGGGCGGCAGTTTCCGGGTCCCGGTCCGCCAGTTCGCGGCGAAAGGCGAGCCCGCCGATCGCCGCCAGCCGCGCCTGCGCCGCACGCCGGAAACGGCCCGGGATGTCGGGGATTGGCGCCAGACCCTCCAGCAACGCCCGCAGGTAGAGCCCGGTCCCGCCGCAGATCACCGGAACCGAGCCGCGCGCATGCGCCGCCGCGACCTCGGCGCGGGCGCGGTCCAGCCAGTCGCCGACCGAGCAGGGTCGAGCGATCGACCGGAACCCGTACAGGCGGTGGGGAGCGCGGGCGATCTGCCGGCGCCCGGGGCGCGACGTCAGGATGCGCAGTTCCTGGTAGACCTGCATCGAGTCGCTGTTGATCACCGTGCCGCCGAGGGTTTCGGCCAGCCGGAGTGCAAGCTCCGACTTGCCGCCCGCGGTCGGTCCCGCGACGGCGATCACCGGGAGACGGTGTCGTTGGGGCCGGCTGTCCATTGCCCCCGCGATAGGCAATACTCCGCCGCAATGCAATATGCCCTTACCCTGACGGCGGACCCGGTCTCGCGCCCGCTCGGCCCCGAACACGTGCGTGAGGCCGTCGCAGCGCTGCGTGCGGCAGGCGCCCGGCACCAGGGCACCACCTGGCTCGGGCGCGGCTGCGCACTTGACCTCGTGCTGGCCGCACCGGCCGCGGACCCGGTCCGCGCGGGCGTGGATCACGCACTTGCCGGCGCCGGGGTGGATATCGCCATCCAGCCGGCGGCGGGACGCCGCAGGCGCCTGCTCGTCGCCGACATGGATTCGACCGTCATCGGCCAGGAGACGCTCGACGAGCTCGCCGACATGGCGGGTCTGCGCGAGAAGGTGGCACCGATCACCGATCGGGCCATGCGTGGCGAGATCGACTTCGAGGCCGCCCTGCGCGAGCGGGTCCGGCTGCTCGCGGGACACCCGGCGGCGCTGCTCGCGACCCTGGTTGAACAGCGGATCACGCTGACGCCCGGCGCCGGTGTGCTGGTCCGCACGATGCGCGCGCACGGCGCCCGGACCGCGCTGGTCTCGGGCGGCTTCACCGCGGTCACCGGACCGGTGGCGCACCGCGCCGGGTTCGATGTCCACCACGCCAACCGCCTTGTGGTGGTCAACGGCAGGCTCACGGGAACGGTCGAGAACCCGGTGCTCGGGGCCGACGCCAAACGGGCCATCCTGCACCGGCTGTGCAGCGAGTGCGCGATTGCGCCCGTCGACGCGCTCGCGGTGGGAGATGGGGCGAACGACATGCCGATGCTTGCGGCCGCCGGCACCGGGGTGGCGTTCCGGGCCAGGCCGCGGGTTGCGGCGTCGGCGCGGTTTCGCGTCGACCACGGCGACCTGACGGCCCTGCTCTACCTTCAGGGTTTCAGGGAGGACGAGTTCGCCGGCCACGGTGCCGTCGGCAATCCCCGGGCGAGCCAGCCCGGCTGACGCGGTTCCGTCAGCCGAGACCGGCCGAGCATGCCCTCGCGCACCGAGTAGACATGGCGATACCCCGCCCGGTCGAGCCAGGAGGCGGCCCTGGCCGACCTCGCGCCGCTGGCGCAGATCAGGGCCACCCGGTCGTTCGCCGGATCGAGCCCGAGGGACCGCACCCGTTCCAGGAAACCGGCGCGTCCACCGGGCCCGTTGAAGTCCACGAGCCCGGCCCCGGGCGGGATGCCTGTGCTACGCCACTCCGCCGGGGTCCGTACGTCGATGATGAACAGTGTTCCGTTTCTCGCACCGTGCCAGGCGTCCGCAGCGGTCATCACCTCCTGCTGCGCCTGCGCACCGGCACGGTGAGGAAGGAGGGCCGTGAACAGGGGGATCGCGAGCACGAGCAGCAGCGCCACGATCGCGGCACTTCCCGGCACGACGCTGCACCGTGCGGTCCCTGATCCTGTGAGACACCCCCCGATCACGGCTTCTCCTCCTCGACCGGACCCGTGCTACTCGCGCTTCAACCCGATCGCGATGAAGATCAGGTTGTCGTTGCGCCTGATCGCCAGCAGGACCGCGCTTTTGCCGGGGTCCCCGGCAGTATCCGCCACGACGTCCTCGAGTTGCCGCGCACCTGTGACCTTCTCGCCTCCGGCGAGTTCGATCACGTCGCCCGGTCTGATCCCCTGTTCGGCAGCCGGACCGTCGGGGTGCACCTCGAGCACCAGCACACCGCTGGCATCGGCATCGATCTGCCACTTCTTTTGCATCATGGCATCCAGGTCCACCACGGTCAGGCCGATCTCGTCAAGCCGTACCGTGACCGGGCCATCGGTCTGCGCGGTCTGCGCGGTCTGCGCGACGTCGGCGAGTTCACCCACTCGCACCTTCAGGGTCTGCTTTCCGCCGTCGCGCCAGACGACGACATCGACCACGGTGCCCGCGGGCGTGCGCGCTACCATCAGCGGGAAGGACCGCATGGTCCCGACCGGCTTGCCGCCGAATTCCAGGATCACATCCCCGACCTTCAGTCCCCCTCCCTCGGCGGGACTGTCCTCGCGCACGTTGGCGACCAAGGCTCCCATCGCCTCCTCCAGGCCCACGGATTCGGCGATGATCGGCGTAACCGTCTGGATGTGAACCCCGAGCCAGCCCCGTTTCACGACCCCGTCCTCGCGCAGGTCGTCGATGACCGTCATGGCCAGGCGGCTGGGCACCGCGAAACCGATCCCGACCGAGCCGCCGCTGCGGGTGAAGATGGCGGTGTTGATCCCGACCACCTTGCCATCCAGGTTGAACAGCGGCCCGCCCGAATTGCCGGTATTGATCGAGGCGTCGGTCTGGATGAAGTCGTCGTAGGATCCCTGGTGGATGTCGCGGCCCCGAGCCGAAACGATTCCCGCGGTCACGGTGCCGGACAGGTTGAACGGATTGCCGATCGCGAGCACCCAGTCCCCGACCCGCACGGTGTCGGAATCTCCGAACTCCACCGCCTGCAACTCGCTGTCGCCGGGTTCGATCTTGAGCACCGCAACGTCGGTCTTCTCGTCCGAGCCCTTCACGGTCGCATCGAACACCGTCCCGTCGTGCAGCCTGACCTTGATCTTGCCGGCATTCACGATCACGTGGTGGTTGGTCACCACGTGGCCGTCGCCGTCAATGATGAACCCCGACCCCAGCGCGTAGGTCGGCCTGCTGTCGGGATCGTTGGGAATGAAGCGGTCCTGGAAGTTCTTGAACCACTCGCTGAACGGCTGGTCCTTGGGCGGGACATCGCCCTGATACGGCCCCTGCCCGCCGTTGCGTTCGCCCTGGCTCGTGATCGTGTGAATGTCCACCACCGCCGGCGCCAGTTTCTCGACCAGGTCGGCAAAGCTCTGCGGCATCGACCCGTCGTGGGCGCGCACCGGGATGGCAACCGCGACCAGAACGAGGGCCGCGACCACATGCACCAGGAAGCGCGACACCGACCGGATCCGCCGGTCGGCCACCGCCTGCGTGTGCGTGTTCATGCTCCGTCTCTCCTCGTTACCGTTGTTTCGGGGAACCCTGCCGGGCGTTGCGCATGGTTCGTGTTGCCCGACGGGAACAAGGATAGACCGTGCTTTCGGCAGAAAAGTGGCAGCCCGGGCCGCACCGGCACACCCCGCACCTATCCCCTGATCGCCCAGACGGCAACGACGCCGACGGCCACGGCGACCACGCCGCACACGCGCAGCGTGCGGTCCGGTATCTCCATCATGCGGGTCAGCATGTCGCGCATCGCGACCGGAAACAGCGCATACAGGGCACCCTCGATGACGAGCACCAATGCCAGGGCGGTCAGCAGGTCCCGCATGGGCGGATCATTCCTACTGACCGGTCAGTGACGGCCCGCCCCCAGTTATATCATTGAAGTACCGGAAAAAATCACTGTTGGGCGTGAGGACCATCGTCGTGTCGGCCGACGCCATGGATTCCCGGTACGCCTGCATCGAGCGGTAGAAGGAGAAGAAATCGGGGTCCTTGCCGAAGGCGTCGGCGTAGATCTTGATCGCCTCGCTGTCACCCACGCCGCGCAATGTCTCCGCTTCCTTGCGCGCCTGGGCCAGGATCACGACCTTCTGCTTGTTGGCATCGGCCCGGATCCCTTCGGCGAGTTCGAAGCCCCGGGCCCGGAACTCCTTGGCCTCGCGTTCGCGCTCGGACTTCATGCGGTTCTCGATGTTGGACCGAGTCTGTTCCGGGTAGTCGGCGCGGCGCACGCGGACCTCCACGATCTCCATTCCGAACCGGGTCACCGCGTCGTTCACCGCCTTTTGAATGTCGACCATGATCGTCGCGCGTTTCTTGGAAAGGATATCGAGCAGGTTCTCGTTGCCGAGCACCCGGCGCAGGGAGGAATTGATGATCGGGCTGAGCTTGCCCGGCACCCCCGAGATTTGCCTGGTGGTCTGGAAGAACAGCAAGGGATCGGTAATGCGGTAGCGGGCGTAGGAGTCGACATCGAGGCGCTTCTGGTCGGCCAGGATCACCCGTTCGGTGGGCGGATCGAGGTCAAGCACGCGCTTCTCGTAGTAGACTACCTCCTCGGCGAACGGGATCTTGAAGTTCAGGCCCGGCTCCTGGATCGTCTTCTGCGGCTTGCCGAAGAACAGGACAATCGCCTGCTGGGTCTGTTCGACGATGAACATCGAGCTGGTGACCAGCACGCCGAGCACCACGATCAGGCCGCCGATAAGGGCGAAGAATCGGGTCATCGTGTTGTGCTCCCGTCCTGCTCTGCGGTGCGTTTCTGGATCTCGGGCAGTGGCAGGTAGGGTATAACGCCCGTCCCCCCCGCCCCACCGGCAGCATTGTCGATAATCACCTTGTTGACCCCCTGCAGCACCTGTTCCAGCGTCTCGAGATAGATGCGCTTGACCGTGATGTCCTTGGACACCGCGTAGGCCTGATAGACGGCATCGAACCGGTTGGCGTCACCCTGGGCCCTGGTGACGACCGACTGGCGGTAGCCCTCGGCGCTCTGCGTCAGCTGCTGGGCCTCGCCTCGTGCCCGGGGAACGATATCGTTTCGGTAGGCTTCCGCCTCGTTCTTCAGCCGGTCCATGTCCTGGCGTGCGCGTGACACCTCGTCGAAGGCGTCGATGACGTTCTTCGGCGGCAGCACCTCGAGCAGCTGTACCTGGCGGACCTCGATACCGGCCAGATACTCGGTCATCAGCGTCTGCAAGGCTTCATGCGTCCGGCTCTCGATGTCCTCGCGCCGGCTGGTCAGCGCTTCCTGAATCGGGGTCTGGCCGACGATGTCGCGCATGACCGACTCGGCGGCCATCTTGATGGTCTCGTCGGGGTTGCGGATGTTGAACAGGTAGTTCGGCGCGTCCGAGATTTTCCAGAACACGACGAAGTCGATGTCGACAATGTTTTCGTCGCCGGTGATCATCTGGCTTTCTTCGGGCACATCGCGAACCGACGTGGCGCGCCGAGTAGCCTCGCCGGAGGTCCGCAAGCCGATCTCGATCCGGTTTTCCGCCGTCACGTCCGGCCGGTAGATGTTGCCGATGGGCGACGGCCAGTTCCAGTGCAGTCCCGGCTGGGTGGTGGTACCGGTGAAGCGGCCAAGCACCAGCGGTACGCCTTCCTGGTTGGGCTGGACCCGGTAGAAACCGTTGGCAACCCAGATCGCGATCAGGGCCAGCAGCGCGACAATCACCAGTCGCCGTCCCCTGAACCCGCCCGGGATCAGTCTGCGCAATCGCGCCTGACCACGCCGGATGATGTCATCGATATCCGGCGGTTGCGGGCCACCGCCGCCGCCACCGCGGGGAGGGCGCGACCAGGGCGAACCGCCGCCACCCGACCCGCCGCCGCCGCCGCCCCAGGGGCCGCCACCTTGATTGTTCCATGACATGGTACGCTCTCCTGCAGGGACCCGGGAGCAACGGCCTGTTTCTAGCAGAGGCGCACCGTCGCTTGCAAAAGTAATCGCCTCCGGCCGATATAGGGACAGGGCGATTGCGCAGGGACAGGATCCATGGCCGAAGTCACCGAACAGCAGGTTCTCGACGCGTTGAGCGGGGTGACCGACCCGGACCGTGGCGGCGACATCGTCAGTCTCGGGATGGTGAGCGGGCTCACGATCCGCGACGGCAATGTCGGGTTCGCCATCGAGGTGGACCCGAAGAGGGGTCCGCAACTCGAACCGGTGCGCCGGGCGGCCGAGCAGGCCGTGGACCGGCTTGCGGGGGTGGTGTCGGTCACCGTGGTGCTGACGGCGCACCGGGCGCCGGCAT
>Ga0209543_1000665_pt1 | contig 40738 bp, 29 predicted proteins | sample MesohylFT_FD_187296 | JGI IMG/M metagenome (GOLD analysis project Ga0209543, IMG submission 187296) | Host-associated microbial community of the marine sponge Aplysina aerophoba from Gulf of Piran - sponge mesohyl, lysed by freeze-thaw... | ecosystem: Host-associated > Porifera > Sponge >...
CAGCCACTGCGGCCTCCCGCGCAAGACGCAACGCCCGCCAAAGGAACCTCGGCGTCGCTCGAACTTCGACGTGCCAGGCCCATTCCACGCCCGTGTCTATTGACGAATCACCCGGTAAACGAAGACCGACAATCGTCGCCGCCGGCTCCGATTGCCGCCCAACCAGGCCTGACTAGCAGTCTACGCCGTTTCTACGGCGCAGACTCCTAGTCTCCTCGATACGCTTACGTACGTCAGCGGCGACTTCTAGCACCTCGGCCGATGCTCGAACCGACTCGCCGGCCATTTGGCGAAGGGCGACGATGAGCGGCGCCACCGCGGCGGCGGTCTTTCTGTCCGCCGACAGGATCTCGACGACGTCACCCGCCGCCGCCCCAGCGGCGATCACGGTGGGCACGCGCGCCAGCATTTCACGCAGCATCGGTGCGTTGTTGACGACGAACATGGCGCAAACTGACCGCAACATGCTCAGGGCAGCCTGTCGTTCTTCTTGAACGATCAGCGCGTGCGTTCTCATCCACTTTGCCCGCCACAATTCGAATGCGATGGATGCGTCCTCCGCGACTGCACCGTACCGACGTTCAAGTTCATCGCTGGTACGCAGGGCTTCTTGCGTACGGCCGATGTCGATTTGTCGATCCCCCTTGGCGACCAATGTTGAGGCAACGGTCTGTTGGATGTCTGGCGCGTCGCTGTTGCCGAAACGCTCGACCAGCGCGTCGTAGGCGGCCAGTTCCTGTTCGGCCTCGTTGCGCTGGCCGTGGGTGATGCCCTTGACGAAAAGCGCCTTGGCGACCTGGACCTGTAGGTCTGGCGCGTCGCTGTTGCCGAAACGCTCGACCAGCGTGTCATAGGCGGCCAGCTCCTGTTCGGTCTCGCCGCGCTGGCCGTGGGTGATTCCCTTGACGAAAAGCGCCTTGGCGACCTGGACCTGTAGGTCTGGCGCGTCGCTGTTGCCGAAACGCTCGACCAGCGCGTCGTAGGCGGCCAGTTCCTGCTCGGTCTCGCCGCGCTGGCCGTGGGTGATTCCCTTGACGAAAAGCGCCTTGGCGACCTGGACCTGTAGGTCTGGCGCGTCGCTGTTGCCGAAACGCTCGACCAGCGTGTCATAGGCGGCCAGTTCCTGTTCGGCCTCGCTGCGCTGGCCGTGGGTGATTCCCTTGTTGAGCAGCGCCTTGGCGACCTGGACCTGTAGGTCTGGCGCGTCGCTGTTGCCGAAACGCTCGACCACCGCGTTGCAGGCGGCCAACTCCGTCTCGGTGTCGCCGCGCCGGCCCAAGGTGACGCCCTTGTTGACCAGTGCCATGGCGACCTGGACCTGTAGGTCTGGCGCGTCGCTGTTGCCGAAACGCTCGACCACCGTGTCATAGGCGGCCAGCTCCTGTTCGGCCTCGCCACGCTCGCCGTGGGTGATTCCCTTGTTGAACAGCGCCATGGCGACGTGCGCCTGGATGTCTGGCGCGTCGCTGTCACCGACACGCTCGACCACTGCGTTGTAGGCAGTCAGTTCCGCCTCGGCCTCGCCGCGCTGGCCGTGGGTGACACCCTTGCTGACCAGCGTCTTGGCAACCTCAAGCTGAAGGTCTCGTGCACCGCTGATCCCAAAGCGCCCCCTCCCTCGGTCGTTCACAGCCAGCACCGCCACTTCATCGTCGCTGTAGAACTCCGTCATGAATTGGATCAGGTAGTGGACGAGCGCGGCATCATCGCGTTCGCGTCGTAGCTTGTAATAGATGCTGTAGAGTCGTTCCGCAGTTGTGTACCGTCGTTTTCTGCCCGTCCCGTCCACGAGCACGGCGCCCCGGTGAGCCAGCCTTCCGAGCAGCGCCGATACAGTGCGAACGTCCATGCGAGCCCGCGCCGCGATCTCGCCGCTGCTCGACGGTTCCCAGAGATCGATCACAGCGAGATAGACGCGACGTTCGGATTTGGCCAGTACTTCCAGGTGGCCGCGGAAGTACTCGGTGTGGTTGTCGATCAGCGTCACGAGATCTTCCAGCAGCTGACGCAACGACCGGTGGCGTGCAAGTTCAGCGACCATAACCAGCAGGCGCGGGCTGCCGCCCGTCAGGATCCGGAGTGGCTCGATCTCGCGCCTCTTGCCGACGTCGCCACTGACCATGTGCCAGAGACGTCGGCATTCGTCGGAATCCAGCGGTTCCAGATCGACGATGCGGAACAACTCGAAGAACGGCTGCGTCACGTCGTCCAGTCCTTTGAAACGACTGGTCGCGCTAGCGACCAGCATGATCTGAGGTTCCGACTGTAGCGTCTTGCGAAGCCGCCATCCGAAGTCGGCGTCGACGTTTTCGCACAGGGCCTGGAGGTTCTCGACCATGAGGACAAGCGTCTTGTTGAGCCGATCCGCTGTCTCCAGGACGGCGGCATGCGCACGCTCCTCGATGTTCGTGTCGTTCCACCGACCGCTCAGATCGGCATGCGTCGCGAGTAGCTCCCGGGAGTGCTCCGGGTCGCCTGGCGCGCACGCTTGAGCGAGGTAGAACAGGGATTCGAGCCAGAAGTCGGCCAGCGTGAAGATCTCCTGACTCTCTTCCATGAACCGGACAGGAAACAGATGCCTGGACAGGTCATCGTTGGTTCGCAGTTCCGCACCGACCCGGGAAAGCAGCATGGTCTTTCCGCGCCCGCGCGGCGCAACGATCAGCACGTGTTGGCATGACGACGAATCGAGGTTTCCGCGCAAGACGTCCAGGACGAGGTCGAGCTCGCGCCCTCGGACCACGAACTGTCTGACCACCTCGTCATCTGATTGCAGCGTCCCCGGATTGAACTTGCGGATCGGCCGGTTGTGCGCGCCATTCATCGAGTTGCCTCCGGCACGGTCGCTGCGCTCGAAAGGCGCTGATCAAGGGGGATATGGTGGTCGCGGAAGCGTGACGACCACCAGTCCTTCAGTAGCCGCGATGGGAACCGGAACCCGTCGGTAGTGGTCTCGATGTAGCCGTCGTGCATCAGGACGTCAAGTACCTCCGCAATGCGGCTGCGGACATCGTCGACGACCGGTGCGTAGCACTGTTCGAGACACCGCCTTGCGGTCGGTGTGAACCTCTCTCGCACGGCGGTTTCAGCGAGGATCTCCATGGCGACCGTGTAGCAGTCATCTTCCAGCCCCTCCTTGAGACGTGTCTGGTAGTGCACGAGGTCGTTCTGCCCCGACGGTCCGAGCAGCGCCGTGCGATAGACGGTGTCGACGTCCGCCACCGTCACCCGATCGCGCTTTTGCATGATGGTGAACTCCCACATGCGTGCGAAGAAGGACTGCACATGGTGGGGAATGCCAAGCCCGATCGCCTCGTACACGGCGTTGGCTACGCCGGCTTCAACCCGCAACGGGTGACGGCTGCTCGCGGCGAGGCGCTCGAAACATGCGATGCTGGCGTGTCGGTCCCAGGGGCCCAGGCGCAGGGGATCGAGATGGTTGATGCGGTCCGGGATGCCGAGCCGTTGCACCAGGGGTGCGAGACCGATGCTGCCCGATGCGATGAGGACTGGAGAGCGGGCGTCGACCGCTTGCAGGGCACCGCGCAGCCAACTCAGGAACTCCTCAACTCGATGTGCGCCGTCATCGTGCTGGTCGAGCATTCGCTTGAGGAATATCGGCAGCTCGTCAATGACGAGGAGGACAGAATGGTCGTGTCTGGCGCAGTCGCGGATGAGCTGCTCGCCGTGCCGACGCCAGTTGCCCGCATTCAGGCCAGCGCGAATCTTCATGCGAAACTCGAGTGCGCTGACCTCCTCGACGTTCTCGGTGAACCAGCGCAGCCCGGCAGCGACACGTGAAGCGATTGGTCGAACCGGATGCAGGGCCTGTGCAACGTCGGCAATCACGTCCTCCGCGCAGGTCGCGCCCTCGACGTCGGTGAAGACGAAGACCCATCCCTGGTCCTTCAGTCGTCGGCCAAGCTCTCGCACGATGCTGGTCTTCCCCATGCGTCGCTGTCCGGTCAGTAGCGTGTGGTTGCCGGTGCGCACCCGCGCATCCAGGACCTGCAACTCGGATTCTCGATCGAAGAAGTCGTCGCCGCTCACCCAGCGGCCAGTGGCTGATTCCATTGGCATGCCTCCTGCGCTCAACCGTTTTGTTGAATCGTACAGTTCAGCAAATCTGTTGTCAATGGATTTGTTGAGTTTTCTGCGGGGGAGGGGCGAACGGGCCGCGACCGCCGACTGGAGGGGGCAACCCTTGTACCTGAGCCTGGGAAGCAGCCCGCCCTCGACAACCGCTTGCCGCACACCGGTCCATCTGCGTCCGCCGTCGGATCCGGTTCCGTGGCGGCCGGGGCCAGCGGAAGCACCCCACCGTCGCTATATCATCGATGCAAGGTGCCGTGTTGACCGACGAGGCAGCCTTGCGGAGAAGGACGCCGGTCGCTGCGGGGGCGATCAGAAGGAGGCGCGCGATGAGAATCGGAACGCTGTCGTTGCTGCTCGCCGCTACCGTGGTCCTGGGCGCGAACGCAGTGCCGGTTCACGCGCAGGAGCGGCCGTTCACGCCGGTCACGCAGGAGATGCTGCTCGATCCGGATCCTGCCGACTGGATCAACTGGCGGCGCACCCTCGACGGGTGGGGCTACAGCCCGATGGACCAGATAGACACGGAGAACGCGCATCGGTTGCAGCTCGCCTGGTCCTGGGCGATCGGGACGGAAGGCCGGCCCGAGCCGAATCCCCTGGTCTACGACGGCGTGCTCTACATCGCCAGCCCGTTCGGCATCGTCGAGGCGCTCGACGCGGCCACCGGGGAACTGCTCTGGCGCTACCGCCACGAGCACGCGTCGGACGAGCTGACCGGCATCGTCACCACCCGCAACCTCGCGATCTACGACGACAAGGTCTATCTGACCACGGTCGACGCACACATCGTGGCGCTCGACGCCCGGACCGGCGACATCGTCTGGAACGTCGCGGGCGCCGACTACCGGCTCGGGTTCCGCTACACCGCCGGGCCCATCGTCGTCGGCGGCAGGGTCGTGGCCAGCACCAACGGCTGCGAGCGCTTCCACGAGGCCAAGGACATGCCCTGCTTCATCTCCGCGCGGGACGCACGGACCGGCGAGGAGGTGTGGCGCACCTCCACGGTGGCCCGGCCGGGCGAGCCGGGCGGCGACACCTGGGGCGACACCCCGCTGATGTTCCGCATCGGCGGCGACAGTTGGACCGCCGGCAGCTACGACCCCGGCACGAACCTCATCTACTGGGCCACGGCGCAGGCCAAGCCGTGGGCGCGGTTCCAGCGGGGGCACTCCGGCGACGCGCTGTACACGAACAGCGTGCTCGCGCTCGACCCGGCCAGCGGGGAAATAGTCTGGTACAACCAGCTCCTGCCCGGCGAGACGCACGACATGGACGAGACGTTCGAGAACCTGCTCGTCGACCACGACGGGCGCCGGTCGCTCTTCAAGATGGGCAAGCTGGCGATTCTCTGGGAGCTCGACCGCACCACCGGCCGCTTGCTGGCCGCGCACGACCTCGGCTATCAGACGATCCTCGACGTCCACCCCGAAACCGGCGCGATCACCTACCGCCCCGGCATGGTCCCGCAGGAGGGCGTGGAGCTGGAGTTCTGCCCGAGCGTGGCCGGCTTCAAGAGCTGGCGGTCGATGGCCTACCACCCGGACACGCAGGCGTTCTACGTGCCGCTGCTCGTGAGCTGCGAGCGGACCACCTTCGGGCCGGGACCGGAGCTCGTCGAGGGCGGGGGTGGCGTCGGCATCTCGCGCCGCGCGCACCTGATGCACCCGGAGCGGCCGGACGGCGTGGGCGAGTTCGTCGCCATCGACGTCGACGGCAACGTGCTGTGGCGTCACCGGACCCGTACCGCCATCGACAGTGCCGCGCTGACGACGGGCGGCGGCCTGGTGGTCGTCGGCGACTGGGACCGGAACCTGTACGTGCACGACGCGCGTTCGGGGGAGATCCTGTTCCGTACCCGGATGCCGAGTTCCGTTTCCGGGTTTCCCATCACCTACGCGGTGGAGGGGCGGCAGTACCTGGCGATTCCGGTCGGGACGGACCCTTCGCTGTGGAGCGGCATCTCGGGGCAGTTGACGCCGGAGAAGCAGCGTCCCGCCGGCGGGCACGGTATCTTCGTGTTCACGGTGGCCGACGAGGTCGAGTGAGCGGCTGGCGGGCCCGGCCTGTTCGACCGGCGCGAAGGCGCCGGCGGCAGCGAACCCGGTGGCCTGCGCAGGCGGGAAGCAGAAAAGGAGAAGCAGGAGAATGACGCAACGGATTCTCGTCGTCGCCCTGGCGGTGGTCCTGATCGGCAGCCTGGCGGACCGGGCCGGGGCCGAGGGGCGCGTGGAGCGCAACGTCGTGTTCGGCATGTACTCCGGGCTCGCGCTGCTGATGGACGTGTACCACCCGGAAAACCCCAACGGCTACGGCATCGTGTTCATCTCGGGAAGCGGCTGGACGCGCGAGCTCGGCCTCGACGCCACGCCGTTGAAGGAGAGCGGGCAGGAGGATATCTACGCCGTGCCCCTGGCCGCGGCCGGCTACACGGTGTTCGGGATCAATCACCGCGCCTCGCCCCGCTTCCGGCATCCCGCGCATCTCGAGGATGCGCAGCGCGCGGTGCGTTTCGTGCGCCACCACGCGAGCGAATTCGGAATCGATCCCGACCGCATCGGGGCGATGGGCGGATCTTCCGGCGGCCATCTCGCCAGCCTGCTCGGCGTCCTCGACGACAAGGGGGCCGCCGACGATGCAAGCCCGGTGAATCGGGAGAGCGCCAAGGTGCAGGTGGTCGTCGCCCGCGCCGCGCCGACGGATCTCACCCTCGCTGCGCCGGGGCGGGTCCACCCGCTGTTCGGCTTCCGCCGCTCCGCGCGCAAGGACTCGGTCGAGCACCGGCGCTTCGTCGCCGCATCGCCGATGACCCATGTGACGGCCGACGATCCGCCCGTGCTGCTCATCCACGGCGATGCGGACGACGTCGTGTCCTACGAGAACGCCGAGGTCATGCAGGCGGCCCTGGAGGAGGCCGGCGTTCCGGTCGAGCTGTTGCGCGTCCCCGGCGCCGGGCACGGGCCGACCTTCCCCGGCGCGGTGAATCCGCCGGACTACATCGGCGCCATGATCGCGTGGTTCGACCGTTACCTGCCGGCTCGCCAATAACGGGATGAAGGCGGCCATGTGGGACTACCGCGGCGAAGAGCGGCGCGCCGCACGTGCTCGCACGCGGGATCGGTGACCGACTTCGAGAAGCTCAGTGCTCGGTCTCGGCGGGCGCGAGTCGGGGATCCGACACCGGCAGGGTGGGGAAGAGGTCGAGGAAGGTCGTGTAGGCGACCACGAACAGGCTGAGTACGGCCGCCGTCACCAGGAGCTCCACCAGGCCGAGCGGCACGCCTTCGCCGTGCCACAGCGACGGGGCGACGAGGATGAAGCGTTCGAGCCACATGCCGGTGAAGGCGACGGCCGCCACCAGCGTCAGCCCGGGCGCCCAGGTCTTGACGGCGCGGCTCAGCAGCACGACGAACGGAACGGCGAACGCCATCGCGAACACGGCCAGCGCCACCGGCTCCCAGGCCCCGTGCATCCGGTGGTAGACGAACTCGGTCTCCTCGGCGAGGTCGCCGTACCAGATCACCAGGTACTGCGACCAGAACAGGTACGCCCACAGGATGCAGAACCCGAACAGCAGCTTGCCGAGGTCGTGCATCTGGTGGCGCCCGACGTAGCCCGCGATGCCGAGGCGCCGGCGTCCCACGGCCGTGACGCCGGCCAGGAACGCCAGGCCGATCAGCAGGTTCCCGATGAAGTAGTAGCCGCCGAGCAGCGTCGAGAACCAGTGCGGGTCGAGCGCCATGACGAAATCGAAGGCGATCAGGGTGAACACCCAGCCGTAGGCCACCAGGACCGCCACGGCCCAGCGGCTCTGCCGGCGCTGCCCGGTCGCCCGCTCGGAGTCGATGCCCTGCCAGCCGGCGATGAGCCGTGCCGCGAGGCCGGTGGCGGGCCGCTCCCCCGACTCGTGCAGCATGCCGATGTCCGGTCGGACCGAGCGGTAGACGTAGCGCAGGCTGAAGCCGCTCAGCACCAGGAACGCCAGCAGCTCCCGGGTCACGAAGAAGGGGATGTTCAGCCAGGGAGCCTTCGCCGCGACCGGCTCATGCACCCACGGCGCCCAGGCGGCGGTGCCCGCCAGCAGGACCAGCAGCAGCACGAACGCTACCGGCAGGAACGCGACCGTCGCCTCGGCGACGCGCTTGAGGGGGCGGCCCCAGCGGGCGGAGGTCACCTGCAGGATGCACGAGAGCACCACGCCGGCCTGCGCCAGCCCGCCGAAGAAAAGGAAGTTGACCAGCAGCGCCTGCCACGCGCGGACGCCGTCGAGCAGGAGGCCGGCCAGGAAGGCGGCGCCGCCGAGGGCCGCCAGGCCGAGCAGGAAACGCCGGATGCCGGGCGGCAGCAGCGGGTCCGCCGCCGGAGACGCGAGGGACACGCCGTTCACCGTGATGCCGCCTCCGGTTGCGGCTCCGGGGAGCCGAGCGTGCCCAGGAAGTGCACCAGCGCCCAGCGCTCGTCGACGCTCAACGCGTCGCCGAAGCGCGGCATGTTGCGGCCCCCCTCGCGGATGATGCTGTAGACGAACCCGTCGGGGTAGTTCAGGACGTGCCGCGCGGTCAGCGGCGGCATCCGCCGGTAGTGGCGGGCCAGCTCGCCGTCTCCGTCGCCTTCGTCGCCGTGGCAGAGCGCGCAGTACGCGTCGTACAGCGCCTCGCCCTCGGCGATGATCTCCGGGGTCTCGTCGAGCGGGTTGGTCAGTGCCGTGCGCGCCTCGCGCCGGTTCATGATGCGGGGCGCGTCCACCGCCATGGAACGCTCCGGCAGTGCCCGCGCCTCGGTCTGCGGCAGGACGGCCGGTCCGGTCCACATGTTGCGGATCCAGGTGCGCGCGTCCGGATCGCGCGGTGCGTCCGCGGGGGCGCAGGCCGCCGCGCCGAAGGAGACGAGCAGCGCCGCCGCCGCGAGGAGCTTCGGGAACCCGTGACCGATTCCCGCCCGCCGGCCTGTGCTGTCAATCATCGGTTCGCACCTCGATCGCGCCGGCGTCCGCGAGCAGCGAACGCGCCGCCGCCGCCTGTTCCTCGTCACAGGTGATCTCCACGCCGAAGCAGTTGTTGCTGAACCGCGGGTCGCCGAGGTGTCTGCGCCTGAGCCGCGGCAGCCCGGCCAGCAGAAGAAAGCCGAGCATGCCGAAGATGGCGCCGAACAGGATCGTCAGCTCGAACGCGATCACCACGAACGCCGGAATCGAGAACAGAGGCTTGCCCCCGGTGATGAGCGGCCAGGCCGAGACCGTGTAAATCGGCAGCGAGAACCCGGCGGTGCAGCCGAGCAGCGCGCCGACCAGCGTGAACAGACGCACCGGGCTCACGCGCGCCCCCATGAGCTGCTCCAGGGTATGGTCCGGGGCCGGCGAGAAGGCGTCGACCCGGGCCAGCCCGGCGTCCTGCGCCGTCGCCACCGCCACCGAGGCCTTCGCCGGCTCGTCGTACACCCCCAGGATCCGCATCGTGCTCTCGCCTCCTCAACGCTCGTGCCGCGACTCCATGAACTCGATGCCCTCGGCCAGCACGTTGCGCCAGGCGCGGTCGACGTCGCGGTCGAAGTGACCGTCGAACTCGCGGACGGTCTGCATCAGCGACTCCAGCCACAGGTCGTACAGGTCGAGTCCGATATCGAGATCGTGCTTGCCGTGCCGGCGCGCGACCCGGTCCAGCTCCTCGAGCTCGTCGGCCGGCGCGCCGGACATGGCGGTCATCAGCGACAGCGAGTCGGCCAGCATCTTCTTCTGGTGGGCGAAGTCGGTGTGCCGGAACGCCTCCCGGACCCGCGGGCTCGAGGCCAGGAACAGCTCGTAGAAGCGGTCCAGGAACCCGTGCTTCGACAGGCACCGGGCCAGGCTGTCGTCGAAGACCTCGGCGTGCGCCGAGCCCTCCTTCATCTCCGTGATCGACACCGCCGGGAAGTTCTTGATGAAGATCAGGAACAGCAGGAAGAAGAGCGAAAAGCTGCCGACGGTGATGGCTCCCTCCACCCAGGTCGGTTCGTAGAGGCCGGTCCAGTTGGCCGGGTCGAAGTCGTGCGACAGCGACGTGACGATGATGACGAAGCGCTCGAGCCACATCCCGATGTTGACGAAGATCGAGATGACGAACAGGGCGGCCAGGTTCGTCCGCACGCGCTTGAAGAAGAGCAGCAGCGGAATGACGACGTTGCACGTGAGCATGCCCCAGGAGAAGAGGCGGTACTCGCCGAACATCCGGTTGTAGAACGTCCCCTGCTCGAACGGGTTGCCGCTGTACCAGGCGACGAAGAACTCGGTCAGGTAGGCGTAGCCGACGATGAGCGAGGTGACGATGATCAGCTTGGCCAGGTTCTCGAAGTGGCGGATGGTGATGTACTCCTCGATCCCCAGCAGCTTGCGCAGCGGGATGAGCAGCGTGATCACCATCGCCAGCCCCGAGAAGATGGCGCCGGCGACGAAGTAGGGGGCGAAGATCGTGCTGTGCCACCCGGGCAGGATGGACATGGCGAAATCCCACGAGACGACGCTGTGGACCGAGACGACGAGCGGCGTGGCCAGGGCCGCGAAGAAGCCGTACAGCGCGCCGTAGTGGATCCACTGCCGGGTCGAGCCGCGCCAGCCGAGGGCGAGGGCGCGGTAGATCGGCTTGCGCCAGTCCGTGCAGCGGTCGCGGGCGGCGGCGACGTCCGGGATCAGTCCCAGGAACAGGAACATCGCGCTCACCGTGAGGTAGGTGGTGATGGCGAAGACGTCCCAGACCAGCGGCGACTGGAAGTTCACCCAGAGCTGGCGCTCGTTCGGATAGGGGATGAGCCAGTAGAAGAACCACGGCCGCCCGATGTGGATGATCGGGAAGAGCCCCGCGGTCATGACCGCGAAGACCGTCATCGCCTCCGACGCCCGCGCCACGGAGGTGCGCCACTTGGCCCGGAACAGGAACAGGACCGCCGAGATGAGGGTGCCGGAATGGGCGATGCCGACCCAGAAGACGAAGTTGGTGATGTAGATGCCCCAGAGCATCGGGTGCTCGTAGCCCGCCACGCCGAGGCCGAGCCGCCACTGCACCGAGAACGCGTAGGCGCCCAGGGCGAGCCCGCCGAGGATCAGGGCCAGCGAGGCGAAGTACGCCCGCCCCGGCGGCTGCATCGTCCGCAGGATGTCGGTATCGATCCGCCCGTAGTTGATCGCGTGGTCCGCCACGCTCACGTCGTCACCTTCTTCAGGTAGGTCACGGCGGGCCGCGTGTTGAGGACGCCGAGCGCGTGGTAGCCGCGGTCGGCGGCGGAGAGCTGCGAAACGCGGCTCTGCGGATCGTTCAGGTCGCCGAAGACGATGGCCTGCGCGGGGCAGGTCTGGGCGCAGGCCGGGGTGACGTCGCCGTCCCGCACCGGGCGGTCCTCGTCGCGCGCGTGGTCCTTGCCCTCCTGGATCCGCTGGACGCAGAACGTGCACTTCTCCATCACGCCGGCGCTGCGCACCGTCACGTCCGGATTGAGCTGCAGGTTCATCGGCTCCGGGAACTCCGGCTCCCACCAGTTGAACCGCCGCACCTTGTAGGGGCAGTTGTTCGAGCAGTAGCGGGTGCCGACGCAGCGGTTGTAGATCTGCGCGTTCAGGCCTTCCTCGCTGTGGTAGGTCGCATAGACCGGGCACACCGACTCGCACGGCGCGTGGTCGCAGTGCTGGCAGAGCATCGGCAGGAAGCGGGAATCGACGCGCCCGCCGCCGTCCGGGGCCGGCTGCTCCTCCACGAATCGCTCTATCCGCAGCCACGACATGGTCCGGCCGCGCACCATCCGATCCGCGCCCAGCACCGGCACGTTGTTCTCGGCGTAGCAGGCGGCGACGCAGGCGTTGCAGCCGTTGCAGGCGTTCAGGTCGATGGCCATGCCCCAGCGGTGCGTCGGGTGCTCGTGCTCGGGATACAGGCTGAAGTGCTCCTCTTCCGGGTGCACGTCGCCGGCCTCGAGCGCCGCGCGCGAGACTGCCTGGGCGATCCCGCGTCCCTGCTGATCGAACGTCTGTTGCAGGCGCGCGAGGGGGCGGTGCAGCTCTCGCGCCGTCGCGTCGACGCGCGTGCCGGCCCAGCGCGGCCCGCCGGACGCCGCTTCCGGCGCCGGGTCGAGCAGCACCGCCGGGTTGACGCCGCGGCCGGTGGCGTAGCGGCCGAAGTCGCTGTGGCCCTGGCCGATCGGGATCGCCACGATCCCCGGGTGCAGATGCGGGTTCAGGACCACCGTCGCGTCGACCGTGCCATGGTCCGATTCCAGGGTCACGAGCTGCCCGTCCTGCGCCCCGACGGCGGCCGCGGTCTCCGGCGTCATCTCCGCCCCGCAGCCCCACGCGGTCTTCAGCAGCGGATCGGGGATCTCCTGCAGCCACGGCCGGTTGGCGCCCCGCCCGTCGAGGAAGTGCAGCGACGGGTAAGCGACCAGCGTCAGCGCGCGCCGTTCGTCACCGGGGGCGCCGAGCCCCGCGAAGTCCATCTCGCCGAGTCCCGCGCCGAGCGCCACCGGCTGGGGCTCGACCGGAGACCACCGTCCGCCCTGCCGCACGACGTCCGCCCAGAATCCCTCGAACTCGGCCTCGGCCGCCTGCCGGGCCGCCGCCGCCGCGCGCCGGGCCGCAGCGGGATCCTGCGGCTGCGTCTCGTCCGCCGGCTCCGGGTCGTTCGCCGGCTCTTCCGGCGGGTCCAGCGCGGCCTTGATGGCGCGCCACTCGTCCCGCAGCACGTCGTAGAACTCGCCCTCGGGGAGGGCCGGTGCATCGTCCGGCGTTCCGGCGCCTGCCTCCGCCGCGCCGGCGAGCGCCGCGCGTCCGGTCCCGAGCAGGATGTCGCCCAGGTGCCGCGTGTCGTACACCGGCCGCATCGCCGGCTGCATCAGGCCGTACTGGCCCGCGGCCGGGCGGTGGTCGCCCCACGACTCCAGCGGAGTGTGCGACGGCAGGATGAGATCGGCGCGGGCCGTCGTCTCGTCCGGCCAGCTCGACGTCGCGGCGACGAAAGGCACGGCGTCCAGCGCCCCGGCGAAGTCGGCGGCGGCGGGCAGCGTGTGCACGGGATTGACCTGGTGCAGAACGAGCACCTCGATCGACCCGTCGCGCATCGCGCCGGCCAGGTCGAGCAGGTCGGCGCAGGTCGAGGCGTTGTCCCACAGGCCGTCCTGCGCGAACCGTACGGTTTCGCCGACGTTGCCCGCGACGTAGTTCAGCAGGCCGATGGCCACCTGGGTCGCGGTGGCGTCGGGGCCCGAGACGGCGACGCCGCCGCCCGCGGCCAGCGTGCGGCCGGGTCCCGCTCCCGGATCCGAGAACGCCCGTGCGAGCTGGACGATGCGGCCCGCGGATACCCCGCTGCGCGCGGCGGCCGCCTCCGGCGTCGAGTCGGCGACCAGGGCGCGGATACGGGCGAGGTCGTCGCCGGTGATGCCTGCCGCCTGCACCCTGCCTTCTTCCACGATGGTCCGCACCATCGCGGCGGCCACGACCCCTTCGGCGCCCGGCTCGATGCGGATCCACTCGTCGGCGCTCGACGCGGTCAGCGAGAGCCGCGGTTCGAAGTGGACGGCGCGCACCGTCCCCCCGTTCTCCGGGCGCCGGGCGTCGGCGAACGCGCGGGACTGGCTCACGGTGGACAGCCAGGTCTCCAGGAAGTCCGCGCCGAACGAGACGATCAGATCCGCGCCGCCGAAGTCGTGAGAGGGCACCGCTGGACGATCGAACAGGATGCGGTTGGCGGCCCGCAGCGGCTCGTAGGCGAACGCCTCGTACCGCAGGCGGCGCGCTCCGCCGACGGCCGCAGCCCAGCGGTCGACCAGGGCGTCCAGGGTCCCCGACAGGAGTGGCGTGACCACCGCGATGCGATCCGCGTTGCCCGCCTCGACCAGGGCGCGGATGCGCTCGGCCAGCTCGGTTTCGGCTTCCTCCCAGCCCAACGGCTCGAAGACCGACTGCCCGGCGGCGGCGTTGGTCGTTCGCCGCCGCTGCGGGCCGCGGAAGCGGTCCGGGTTGTACAACCCCTGCAGGGCCGCCTGCCCGCGCGTGCAGAGGGCGCCCTGGTTGCCCGGGTGCGCCGGGTTGCCCTCGATCTTGACCGCCCTTCCCTCGCGTGTGCGGACCCGGGTGCCGCAGCCGTTCGGGCACTCGCCGCAGACGCTCGCATACCACGTTGCCACGCCCGGAACGACGTCGTCCGGCGGGACGACGTAGGGAATGATGGTCTCGGTCGGCACCGGGGAGCACGCGGCGACCGCCGCGGCCGGTCCCGCACCGCCGAGCACCTTGAGGAAGGTGCGGCGGCCCACGGTCTCCGTCAGTGCGCTGAGGTCCGGGGACGTCTCACTCACCATGTGATCCAGTCTGCGAGCCTGACCGCTAGTAGTGGCACACCAGGCAGTCGCGGGAGGCCTCGCGCTCCGTGTGGCAGTCGACGCACCAGCCCATCGACAGCGATTCCACCTGGGCGGCGATGTCCATGCGCCCGACGTCGCCGTGGCATTCGGCGCAGTCGATGCCGGTGCGGACGTGCGCCTTGTGGCTGAAGCGGACGTAGTCGGGCAGGTCGTGAACCCGGATCCACGGGATGGGGATCTCCTGCTCCCAATAGTCGAGCACCTTCACGATCTCCGGCCGTTCGGTCAGGATGCCGCGGTGACAGCCGACGCACCGTTCGACCGAGGGAATCCCGGCCACCGGCCCGCGCCGCGCGTAGGCGTGACAGAACTGGCAGTCGACGCCCGCCTGCCCGACGTGCCGGGCGTGGCTGAAAGCGATCGGTTGCTCTCTCGGCGGCACGGCGTCGGGCGATCCGACTGCCGCTGTGCCTTCCTGGCCTGCCTCCTGCTGGGCCGCGGCGCCGTTCCAGACCACCGCCATCGCCACCGCCAGGGTGACGCCCAGCAGAGTCAGAGCCGCATGTATCCACCGTCGCGCCGTGCGACCTCGAGTCATCGTTGTCCGGGATGAGGATGTGCCTGGGCCAGCGTCGTCTGCGACGGCGCGACTCTCCGCCGCGCAGACTCCTAGCAGAACTTACCCGCGTATTCTAGTCCGCTCCGCCGCTTGTGCCAAACCGCGCGCCGTGCGCCCACGCGGACGCTGCACGATCGCCCGCGTCGTCGATGGTATCGTTGATCCGTTGACCGTGATCGAAGACGACGCGGCTCCGCGCCGGGCGTACGTGCTCGGCCCGCAGCCCGCGCCAGCCTCCGGCGCGCCCGCCGCCAACCCCGCTGATGATATCGTTTCGGCCTTGAGACCCGCCGACGTCTATCTCGTCCCGCTCGGTTCCGCCGGGTACGAATTGTTCTGCGAATCGGCCGAGGGCGAGGACATCGATCCGCTGGAGGAGGGTTCCGGCGGGGATCGGCTCTACGCGCGGTTCCGCCGGATGATGGCCGAGGCGCAGGAACAGCGGCGGGCCCGGCGGCTGGCGGAGGTGCCGGCGGACCCGGCCGCGAAGCAGCCATGGCCGATACGGATTCGCAACACGGTCGTCGGCTGGGTGGCGGAGGCCATCGCCGAGTGGCGCCTGCTGTGGCACCTGCGCAAGCAGACCGCTCTTGAGCTCGTGCATCCGGCCGACCTGGACGGCGACAAGGCCCTCGAGGTAACGCGGCGCCGGCTGGGCCGCGACGCCGAGCATCACCTGCGCCGGCTGTTCACCTCGTCGGTCCTGGCCCTGCTCCTCGGCCTGTTGTTCTTCGTGCCCGGGCCGAACGTGATCGGCTACTACTTCGGGTTCCTGGCCGTCGGGCACCTGCTGGCCTGGCGCGGTGCCCGTCACGGCCTCGCGCACGTGCAGTGGCGCACGCGGGCGAGCGAGCCGCTCGGGGAGCTGCGCGGCATTCTCGACCTGCATCCGGACGAGCGGGCGGGCCACGTGCGCGACGTCGCCGCCAAGCTCGGCCTGGACTACCTGGCGCCGTTCGTCGAGCGGATGGCGGTTCGACGGCGTTGAGGACGCGGAGCCGGGGCCGGCCGGGCGTGGTCGCCGTTTCAGCGGCCTTCCCCTCGGGGCTGCAGCCCCGCCGTCGGACGAGCCGTTCTTCCGTCGCCCTGCTCTTCCTGCTTCCGATCCTGTTCGTACCGGCGCAGTCCGTGACCGCGCAGGTCATCGGAGGGCCGCGGCCCGCGCAGACCGCCGAACGCGAGCTCGGCTTTCTGACCCGCTACCACGTCCACACGCAGGCTGCCGGCCTGGCCGGCATAGGCGAGGAGCAGTTCGGTTGGGATACCGATCTCGGGGTCGACATGGACGTGTTCGACCTGCTCTTCGCGCGCGGCAACGTGTTCTTCAACCTGGAGACGGGCGTCGGTGGAGAGCGGCGCGCGATCGATCCGACCCAGACGAACTACACGATGGACCTGTCCGTGTTCACCCGCCTGCCGCGCGGCGAGTTCGGCGTCACGTTCCATCACATCTCGCGCCACCGCGCGGACCGGGAGCACCCCGGCTCGCCGTCCTGGAACATGCTCGGCCTGTCCTACGGGGACCGCTTGCGCTTCCGTACGTTCGACGTCGAGTTGATGGGACGGTGGCTCGGCACCATCACCAGCTCGGAGGTCGACTACGAGCAGGAGGCCAACGCCCACCTGCGCGTGCTCCGTCCGCTGACCGGGCGCATCTCGCTCATTGCCGAGCTCGACGGGTCGGCGGTGCTGACCGACGAGAGCATGTTCGGGCGCGAGTACCTGTACGGCGGTTCCGCGCACCTCGGCCTCCGGTTCCGGGGGAGCGCCGGCGCGGGCGAGATTCTGATCGGCCGCGAACGGCGCGTCGACCCCGACATCTTCGTGCGGCGTCCGATCCGCTGGACCCGCTGGGAGTTTCGCTTCGTCGTCGACTGACGAGGCTGCGCGGCGGCGGCGCTGTGACATAATCGCGGCCATGCGATCCACCCATCGTACACGTCGGTGCGTGGCCCTCGTCGCGTTGGCTCTCGCCGCCGCTTCGGCCGTCGCGGCGCCCGTCGACGCCGCGGTGCGGCCGACGAAGTTCGACTATCACATCACCACGCTGGACAACGGCCTGACGGTGATCCTGTCCGAGGATCACTCCACGCCGATCGTGAACCTCCAGATGTGGTACCACGTCGGGTCGAAGGACGAGCCGGAGGGCCGCACCGGTTTCGCGCACCTGTTCGAGCACCTGATGTTCAAGGGGTCGCACAACGTGCGCTCCGACGAGCATCTGTCGATGATCTCGAGCGTCGGCGGGACCGGCAACGCCTACACGACCGAGGACGTCACGGTCTTCTTCGAGACGGTGCCGGCGCAGTATCTGCCGCTCGTGCTCTGGCTCGAGGCGGATCGGATGGCCACGCTCCGCATCAGCCAGCGCACGCTCGATTCGGAGCGCGAGGTGGTCAAGGAGGAGCGCCGCTGGCGGTACGAGAACCAGCCGTTCGGTCTGCTGTCCGAGATCCTCTACGACGAGGCGTTCACCACCCATCCCTACAAGCACCAGACGATCGGTTCGATGGAGGACATCGAGGCGGCGTCGATCGAGGACGTGCAGGAATTCTTCGACACCTACTACGTCCCGGAGAACGCCACCCTGACCCTCGTCGGCGACTTCGAGACGGACTACGCGCTGCAGATGGTCGAGCACTACTTCGGCCGGGTGCCGAAGGCGAAGAAGCCGGTGCCGCGCAACCTGCCGCGCGAGCCCCCCGTGACCCGGAGCCGCCGGCTGACGGTGGAGGCCGACAACTGGCCGCTGCCGGCCGTTGTCGTCGCGCATCCCATCACCTACGACGGGCATCCGGACGCCTATCCGCTGCACATCCTGTCGAAGATCCTGTCGGACGGGCAGAGCGCCCGGATTCACCGCGGCCTGGTGTACGAGCAGCAGGTGGCAGTCTCCGCCTTCGGACAGGGCGTGATCATCGAGGATCCGAACCTCTTCTACGCGGTGGCCCTGGTGCAGCCGGGACGCACGCCGGAAGCGGTCGCAGCGGCCTTGATCGCCGAGCTCGACCGCGCCAAGGCCGAGCCGCCGGGCGACGGCGAGCTGCAGCGCGCCAAGAACCAGTTCGCGCGCGACTACGTGATCGGCCGCATCAGCATCGAGCAGAAGGGGATGCACCTCGCCCACGCGCAGGTCATCCACGACGACGTGACGACGGCCGATGCCGAGTTCGACATCTTCATGAACGTGTCGCGCGAGGACGTGCAGCGGGTCGCCCGCACCTATCTGCGCGACGACAACCGGCTGGTGCTGACCATCCTGCCGCGCGGTTCGCGGCGGGCGGGGGAGTGACGGTGGTGGGGAGGCATGTCATGAGGAGGCCGCTTGCGGTGCGCGTCGGCGTGCTGGTGCTGGCGGCGGTCGTGGGCGGTCCGTGGCTCGCCTCTCCGGCGTCCGCCCAGCGAATCGACTGGCCGAGCGAACAGCCGCCGCCGCCGCTCCTGAGACGCCACGTCGATTTTCCGGACTACGAGATCCGATCCCTGGACAACGGCCTGCGGGTCGTCTACGTCGGTCATCACGAGCAGCCCGCGGTGAACGTGCGGATGATCCTGCGCGCCGGCGCCGCGTCCGATCCGCCCGGCCAGCCCGGCGTCGCCTCGCTCGTCGGTCAGCTCCTCGATCAGGGGACGACGACGCGCACCGCCCAGGAGATAGCCGGCGGCATCGACAGCATCGGCGGCGCGCTGAGCGTGGGGACGGCCCGCGATCTCGGCTTCGTCGACGTCCTCGTGATGAAGGACAGCTTCGACTTCGCCCTCGATCTGCTCGCCGACGTGGCGCGGCGCCCGGCCTTCGCGCCGGACGAGATAGAACGGCAGCGCAACCAGGTGCTGTCGAGTCTGCGGGTCAGCTACGACGATCCGGCGTACGTCGCCAACGTCGTCTTCAACCGGCTGGTCTACGGCTTCCATCCCTACGGCATGCCCCAGGGCGGCACGCCGCGGTCCGTCCGCACCATAACCCGCAGCGACCTGGTGGCGTTCCACCGCACGCACTATCTGCCCAACAACGCCGTGCTGGCCGTGGTGGGGGACGTCACCGCGGAGGAAGCGTTCACCGGGGTCGAGCGCGCCCTCGGCGACTGGCGGCGCGGTCCGCTCGCGCCGGCGGCGACCGCCGACAACATCCCGTCGCCGACGCGGCGCCTCGTCGTGGTCAACCAGCCGGGAGCCGTGCAGACCGTCATTCACGCCGGTCACGCCGCCCTGCCGCGCGCGCACCCCGACTACCTGGCGTTCGACGTGGCGATCAAGATCCTTGGCGGCGAGGGGGGCAACCGCCTCGGCAGCGTGCTGCGCACCGAGCGGTCGCTGACCTACGCCGCCTCCGCGGACATCGCGGGGCGGCAGATCGCGGGCGACTTCATGGCCAAGACCGACACCCGGTCGCCCGCCACCGCCGAGGCATTGCGCCTGACCGTGGACGAGATCGCCCGCCTGCGGCGCGAGCGCGTGCGCGAGCGCGAGCTGCGAAGCGCGCAGGATTACCTGGCCGGCAGCTTCCCGATTACCATCGAGACGCCGAACGCCATCGCCGCCCAGGTGCTCGAGGCCATCCTCTACGGCCTCGACCTGGATGGGATCGAGGACTACCCGGAGCGGGTGAACGCCGTCACCGTGCGCGACATCGAGCGCGTGGCCGAGACCTGGCTACAGCCCGCCAACCTGTCGATGGTGCTGGTGGGCGACGCCTCGGTCTTCCTGCGCGACCTCCCCGGCGTCGGCTTCGACCGGATCGAGGTGGTTCCGCTGGCCGATCTCGACCTGGCGGCGGCGGATTTTCGCCGCGCCTCCCGGTTCCGCCGCTGAAGGTTTCGTGACGTCTGTCCCAGGGTCCGAATAGTTGGCCAGGATCCTGATCTCCTGCGGGGAGCCGTCCGGCGACCTCTATGCCGGTGCGCTGACCGCCGCGTTGCGCGATCTGGATGCAGGCGCCCGTGTCTTCGGCCTGGGCGGGGACCGCCTGCGTGACGGCGGGGCGGAGCTCGTGGCTCACTACCGGGGGCTGGCCGCTACCGGCCTCTCCGAGGCGCTCGCGGTGCTGCCCCGTTCGTACGCCGTATACCGGGAGCTGGTGTCGCGCGCCCGCGCAGAGCGTCCGGACGTGTTCGTCGCGGTCGACTTTCCGGAGATCAACTTCAGGGTCGCGGCCGCGGTGCGCCGGCTCGGCATCCCGGTCGTGTACTACATCGGACCGCAGCTCTGGGCGTGGCGGCGGCGGCGCATCCAGACGATGCGGCGCCTCGTCGATCTTGCGCTGGTCATCTTCCCGTTCGAGGAGGCGCTGTACCGCGAGGCGCGCATTCCGGTGGAGTTCGTCGGCCACCCGTTGCTGGAGCTGTCGAGTGCGACGGAGGGCAGGGCGGACTTTCTCCGGTCGCTGGAGCTCGACCCGGCGGTGCCCACGATTGCGTTGCTGCCGGGCAGCCGGCCGAACGAGCTGCGGGCGATTCTGCCGGATGTCGTGCGTGCCGCGGGTCTCGTGCGCAAGAGGATCCCGGCGGCGCAGTTCGTCGTGGCGCGCGCCCCGAACCTGGACGACGCTCTGTTGGCCCCGGTCGGCCCTCTGGTCGAATCCGGCGCGGCGGTGGTGGTCGAGGGACGCACGGACGACGTCCTGGCCGCCGCCGACGTCGTGGTCACCGCGTCCGGCACGGCGACGGTCCAGACCGCCATTCACCGGCGGCCGATGGTGATCGTGTACCGGTTGTCGGCCCTGACCTACCGCATCGTCAAGACCTTCTCGCACGTGCGGCACGCGGGCATGGCCAACCTGATCGCCGGCGAACCGGTCGTGCCGGAGCTGATTCAGGACGCTTTCACCCCGGCCGCGGTGGCGGACGAGGTCGTCTCGTTTCTCACGGACTCCGCACGGGCCGAGCGGACCCGGATGGCGCTGGGGCAAGTGCGCGCGCGCCTCGGGTCGGCGGGAGCGAGCCGACGGACGGCCGAGCGCATCCTGTCGGTTGCGGGGCGCGGTCCCGGATCCGGGTGCTTGCCAGGTGACGGCGCCGAGTCGTTACAATGATTCCCTGACCGGGATCCCGACAGGGAGGGGTTCACCTGGTCCGCAGGATACCGACGATTTTGCGGGGGAGGCGTGACTGAATTGGCGATGCGTGCAGCAGCGAAAACGAGCCGACCGATCCTGCTCGCTCTTCTGCTGGCCGGCTGGGCGGCGTCCGCCGCCGGTCAGGCCAACACCGGCGGTCTCGGCGGCGTGGTGCGCGACGAATCGGGAGCCGTGCTGCCGGGCGCGACCATCGTGGCGACGCACGTCGACACCGGCTTCTCGGTCGAGCGCGTCACGGATGCGGACGGGCGCTTCTTCATGGCGTCGCTGCCGATCGGCGCCTGGGAGATTACGGCCGAGCTGCCCGGGTTCCGGCGCGTCGTCCGGACCGGCGTGTTCCTGGACATCGGCCGCGAGCTCGACCTGCCGTTCGAGCTTGCGCTCGGGGCGCTGAGCGAAGAGGTGACGGTGACGGCCGACGCACCGCTGCTGCAGACGAACAACGCCGAGATCAGCGACGTCATCGCCGGCCACGAGGTCGAGCAGATTCCCCTGAACGGGCGGCAGTTCCTGCAGCTCGCGCAGCTCAGCGACGCGGTCGTGATCCCGCCCGGCGGCACCCGCGGCGCGGCGCTGCAGCAGGCCGGTCCGCTGCCCAACATCGGCGGCCAGCGCGCCGGCCACAACATCTACCTGCTCGACGGCGTCAAGGTGACCGACGAGCTGTTCAACAACCTGGTGATCAACCCGTCGGTCGATTCCATCCAGGAGTTCAAGATCCAGAAGTCGATGTACCCGCCGGAGTTCGGCGGCAAGGCGTCGGCCCTGATCAACGTCGCCACCAAGGCGGGCACGAACCAGTACCACGGCAGCGCCTTCACGTTCGTCCGCGACGAGCGATTCGACGCGCACAACTTCTTCGCCCCGCGCGACGAGCCGGTGCCGCCGCTCGACCAGGGCCAGTTCGGCGGAACGTTCGGCGGTCCCATCGTCCGGGATCGAACGTTCGCGTTCCTCAGCTACGAAGGGCAGCGCAGCACGCGCTCGCTGACGAAGACCTTCTCGGTGCCGTCGGCGGCGGTCCGCGGCGGCGACTTCACGGGGCTCGACCCGCTCTGCGATCCGCTGACCCGCGACGCCGCCACCGGAGCGTGCGGGTCCCCGTTCGCGGGCAACCGGATCCCCTCCGGCCGCATCGATCCGATCGCCGCCGCCTTCCTGGAGCAGGTGCCGCTGCCGAACGCGGGCGGCGAGGTGCAGAACCTGACGTCGGTCGAGCGGTCCGAGTCCGACGTCGATCAGTTCAGCGCCCGCCTGGATCACCGCGTCGGCGCGAGCGACCAGATGTTCCTGCGGTTCAGCACGTTCGACGCCCACGATCTGCAGCCGTTCGGCACCAGCGTGCAGCAGGAGGCGCTGATCCCGGGCTTCGGGCGCACGCTCTCGACCCGCACGCGCAACCTTGCCGCAAGCTACACGCGCACGATCGGGACGGCGATGCTCAACGAGACGCGCTTCGGCTGGATGAGCGTCGACGGCGGCCAGGAGAGCCTGCGCCGCGGCATCGACTTCGCGCAGTCGACCGGGCTGCTCGGGGTCACCCGCGATCCGCGCGACGTCGGCTACCCGCAGATCGACACCGCCGGGCTCTACAGCGCGATGGGCGACCCGACCAGCTTCGTGTTCCGGCGCAACGAGCACTTCGAGCTCTACAACAACTTCCTGATCGACCGCGGCGCCCACCACCTGAAGTTCGGCGGCTACTGGTTCCACCTGCGGTTCCGGCCCGAGAACCCGGATACGGCGCGCGGCCGCTTTCGCTACACCGGCCGTTTCAGCGGGAATCCGTTCGCCGACTTCCTCCTCGGCTACCCGGTCGAGGCGCGCTCGGGCATCGGCGGCCGCGGCAGCGAGGACGCGCGGACCAACTGGCTGCACCTGTACGCGCAGGACGACTGGCGGGTCAGCGACGATCTCACCGTCAACATCGGGCTGCGCTACGAGCTCAACCAGCACATGCGCGACGTGGACAACCGCCTGTCGACGATCGACGTGTCGGTGCCCGGCGGGCGCTACGTCATCGCCAGCGACTCGGCCGGCAACATCTCGCCCGCCGCGAACGAGCTGCTGCCGCTGATCCCGATCCCGTGGGTGACCTCGGCCGAGGCCGGCTGGGACCGCAGCCTGCTGCGGCCCAGCAAGACGCGCTTCGCGCCGCGACTCGGATTCGCCTGGCTCGCGGACGACGCCGGAAGCACGGTCGTCCGCGGCGGCTACGGCATCTTCCTCAACCAGTGGGCCTACAGCGTCCAGACGGCGTTCGCGCGCAACCTGCCGTTCTTCTTCCTCAAGCAGGTCGACGTTCCTGCGGGGCAGTTCGTGCCGGCCTGGGACACCCGGTCCATCCTGGCCGCGGACCCGACCGGCAGCATCGGCGGGTCCATCATGGACTACGACTTCCAGGTCGAGTACACGCAGACGTGGAGCGGCGGCGTGCAGACCGAGATCCGGCCCGGCACCGCGTTCGAGATGTTCTACATGGGGTCGTACACGATCGGCGCCGACAACTCGACGGTGCACAACGTGCCGGTGCCCGGCCCCGGCTCGATCAGCGGGCGGCGCGCCATACCGCAGCTCGCCGGGATTCGCGCGATCCGCTTCGACGGCAAGTCGATCTACCACGCGGTGACCTTCAAGACCGTTCGTCGCCTGCGCAACGACTTCGCATTCGACGTCGCCTACACGCTTTCGCAGTCGAAGGACGACGCGTCGAGCCCGGGCGCGACCGCTTTCGAGTCGAACCTGCCGCAGGACGTGCGCAACATCTTTCCCGGGGAGAACGCGCTGTCGAGCTTCGATCACCGCCACCAGCTCGTCGGCAGCGCCACCTACGAGCTTCCGTTCCAGCGCGACGCCGGCGGCTGGCGGGAAGGGCTGCTCGGCCACTGGCGCCTCAACGGCATCGTCACCGTGCAGTCCGGCGCGCCGTTCACCGTGAACCTCACCGACGACCGCGCCAACATCGGGGCCGGACCGGCGCAACGTCCGGACATGCTGCGCGACCCGAACCTGCCGCGCGGCGAGCGCACCGTCGAGCGCTGGTTCGACACCGGCGCGTTCGCCCTGCAGGCGCCCTTCTCCTACGGCAGCGCCCCCCGCAACCCCGTCTTCGCCCCCGGCTACGCCAACGTGGACATGGCCCTGGCCAAGAACTGGCCGCTGGACAACGGCAGCCGGCTGGAGTTCCGCTGGGAGGTCTTCAACGTCCTCAATCGCGCCAACTTCGACCTGCCGAACCGCTTCTTCGGGTCCCCCAACTTCGGCCGCATCTTCAGCGCGCTGAACGCGCGGGAGATGCAGTTCGGCCTGCGCTTCGTGTTCTGAGCTTCGGCCGGCGCGCCGCCAGGGAGTGGAGCATGAACGCCGACGACGTGAAGACGTTCGCGCGGGAAGCCGGGTTCGACCTGTGCGGCATCGCGCCGGCGAAGGCCTTTCCGGAGCTCCGGTTCCTCGACGACTGGCTCGAGCGCGGCTACGCAGGCGAGATGCGGTACCTGGCTCGAAACGCGCGGCGGCGATCCGACGTGCGCGAAGTGGTGCCGTCGGCGCTCTCCGTCATCTCGCTGGGCACGCTCTACAACACCGACCGCCCCTACTCGACAGAGATGAACGATCCGGACGCCGCGCTCATCTCGCGCTACGCCTGGGGCGAGGACTACCACGACGTCGTCGGCCGGCGTACCGAGGCCCTGCTCGAGCGGATGCGAGCGGCGAACGGCGAGCCTTTCGCGGCTCGCTGCTACGTCGATACCGGGCCGGTACAGGAACGCGTGTACGCGCAGCACGCCGGACTCGGCTGGATCGGCAAGAACACCTGCCTCATCAACCCGGAGCAGGGGTCGTGGTTCTTCCTGGCGGAGATCATCACGAGCCTGCCCCTCGAGCCCGCCGCGCCGCAACTCGACCAGTGCGGCACGTGCACGCTGTGTCTCGAGGCGTGTCCGACCGGTGCGTTTCCCGAGCCGCGCGTGCTCGACGCCACGCGCTGCCTGTCGTATCTGACCATCGAGATCCGCGGGGCGATTCCGGAAGGTCGGCGGCCCGACGTCGGTACGCGCGTCTACGGTTGCGACATCTGCCAGGAAGTCTGTCCCTACAACGCGGCGCCGCTGCGATCGGACGACCCGGCGTGGCAACCGGCGCCGGAGCTGGACCAGCCCCGGTTGTCGGCGCTCTGGAGGCAGTCCGACGAGAGCCTGGAGTCGTTGCTCGGGCGCAGCGCCATGTCGCGGGCCAGGCTGAAGGGACTTCGACGCAACGTGGCCGTCGCGCTCGGCAACAGCTCCACGGTGGCGTCGGCTGCGGCGCTCGCCGAGCCTGTTTCCGCCGCGACGCCGTCGCGAGGAGACCCCATCGTGGCGGAGCACGTCGGCTGGGCGCGCCGGCGCCTCGCCGCGCAGTCGTCGGCCCGGGCGCCGGAAACCGGCGACGACGAGTCCGGCTGAATCCGCTGCCACGCCGCCGGTCGTGAGAGAATAGACACCGCACTCGACTCCAGCGCTCGCGATGAACCAACCCGAGAAGTCCTTTCCCTCGCTCGCCCCGTCCCTGCTGGTCTCGATGCCGCAGCTCGACGATCCGAACTTCCAGCGGAGCGTCATCCTGCTCTGCGAGCACGGTGAGGGCGGCGCGTTCGGCCTCGTCCTCAACCAGCGCACGACGACCCCGGCGTCCGAGGTCGTCCGGCTGACTCCCCCGGTGTCTTCCGGCAGCAACCTGGAGCTCTGGATCGGCGGACCGGTGGAGCCCGAACGCGGTTGGATCCTGATGGGCGCCGAGCCCGGCGAGGTCGAGTCGGTCCGCGTATGCGACGGGATCTTCCTCTCCACGTCGCCGCGACTCCTGCGGCGGCTTCTGGAATCGCCGCCGCCGCCGCGCACGCGTCTGCTCACCGGCTACGCGGGGTGGGCGGCCGGACAGCTCGACGCGGAGCTCGCCGCGTCGAGCTGGCTGCACGCCGACGTCGACCTGGACATCGTCTTCGACACGCGCCCCGACGACATGTGGGAAGCGGTGATCCGTCGCATGGGGGCCGATCCGTCGTTCCTGCAGCAGGGCGGCACCGGCGCCGTGCACTGACGAGAGTCGCCACCGCCAGCCCGCGGTGGAACCCCGCGTCGCACCGAGAGTGGGTCTCAGAGCCTCTCAGTACTCGACGATGTAGAAAAACATATCTCTATGGTGAGCAGATACGTTATTCTGTCTCGTAATGGGTGCGTCAATTGAACACCTCGCCGGTTCGTTGCGCAACGCCCGTCACGCCAAGGGGCTCAGTCAGCGCGAGTTGAGCGTCGATTCCGCCGTACCGCAAGGGCACATCTCCAAGATTGAGAACGGTGCCGTCGATCTCCGGGTGTCGAGTCTGGTCGCGCTCGCCCGCGCGCTGGATCTGGAGGTGATGCTCGTGCCTCGCGGCTCCGTTGCCGCGGTGCGCTCGGTCGCCGCCGGTCCCGAGACTGCTGCTGCGCACGGAACGGCCGCTCGCCGGGCTCGGCGTGAGTTGGCCCGTCTGCAGGACGCGGTGGATCATCTGCCGGGCAGCCTGTCGTCTGGAACCGAACTGACGGAGCTTCGGCGCCTGGTACGCGACTTGCGCCGCTTTAGACCTGCCGTCCTCGACCTCCCGACCATTCTGCGAGCTTCGCATGCGGTCAGGGGCTTGGCGAGCGACCCGCGCTCTCGCGACGGCGTGCGGCGGTCATCTCTGCAACTTCGCAGACTGCGCGATGCACTCGCGCATGGCCCAACCGCGGGTGACAGCGTCTCGTCCGTGCGCCCAGCCTACACGCTCGACGACGACGACGATGAGTGATGTCCGGGTTCTCGATGTCCTGCTCCATGGTGAGCCCGTCGGCACGCTCACCCATATCGACGGCGAGCGGACGATCTTCGGCTTCGCAGATGCCTATGTTGGGAACGACAGCCGCCCTGCCCTCGGACTCGGCTTCAAGGATCGATTCGGAGAACTGATCACCGAATTCAGGCCGACCCGGACGCGTCTGCTGCCCTTCTTTTCGAATCTGCTCCCGGAAGGGCACATGCGCGCCTATCTTGCCGACCGCGCGGGCGTGAATCCCGCACGCGAGTTCTTCCTGCTCTGGGTGCTCGGCATGGATCTACCCGGTGCGGTCACGATTCAAGCGGCCGATGGAGGCGCGTGGCCGCCTCTATCTCACATGCACGCCGACGTGGATGAGAGCGGGAACGATCGCCGCCAACATGCCCTGCGCTTCTCGCTGGCCGGCGTTCAACTGAAGTTCTCGGCACTGAACGAGCCGAGGGGAGGACTGACCATCCCGGCCCGGGGCATCGGTGGTTCATGGATAGTCAAGCTTCCGTCGCGCGAATTCGAGGGGCTCCCGGAGAACGAATTCTCGATGATGACGCTGGCTCGGTTGATCGGAATGGACGCGCCGGCGACACGACTCGTAGACATCGACGCGATCGGAAATCTGCCGGAAGGTGTCAGGGCCCTCGGCAGAGAAGCGCTCGCCGTCGAGCGCTTCGACCGGCTTCCCGACGGAGCCGCCATTCACATGGAGGACTTCGCGCAGGTATTCGGCGTCTATCCCGAGCAGAAGTACGAGAACGCGAGCGCTCGCAGCATTGTCCGGGTCCTTGGCGTGGAGTGCCAAGACATCGACATAGCGGAGTTCATCCGTCGCCTGACCTTCAACGCGCTGATTGGCAATGCCGACATGCACCTGAAGAACTGGTCATTGCTCTACCCCGATCGGCGTCGCGCGGCCCTGGCGCCGGCGTACGACCTGGTTGCGACGGTTGCCTATATCCCGGACGACACGGCGGCGTTGAAGTTCAGTCGGACCAGGTTGTTCTCCGAGTTCTCGGAGGATGAACTCTCCCATCTCGCCGCCAAGGCCTTGCTTCCGGAACGGCTGGTTCTCGACACGGCCCGCGAAACCGTCGCGCTGTTTCACCAGCACTGGCGCGCCGAGAAGACGCACCTTCCGATGCGAGCCAACGTAGTCCGAGCCGTTGAGGAGCATCTGAAAACGATCCCCTTGGCCGTTTCTTGATCGGAGCATTCAGTCCTTCAGGCAGCCGTTGAACCAGTCGAGCGCCATCTCGCCCGACTCCTCGAACGCCTCGCGGTAGATGTCGTAGTGCGTGATGTCCGGGATGACGCGATACTCGGCGCGGGCGCCGTTCTCCCTGGCGCGGGCGACGGCCAGCTCGCCGGCCCGGTGGCGGTCGAAAAGCTCCTCGTGTTCGGCGTCGATGACCAGCAGCGGGATGTCGATGCGGCCGGCGTCGTCGACCGGACGGTACTCGACGACCTTGTCGAGGTGCGCCCAGCCGTTCAGGTTGGGCGCCTTGTCGGTGCCCTGCGGAAGCGGCGCGATCTCGCCGCGGGCGCGCCGGATCGCCTGCTCCCGCGCGTACCGCTCGATGTCGATGCCGGTGTCCTTCCACGACGTGCGCGCGAGGTCGAGCGAGTCGGCGGCGGCCACCTGGCCGACCGCGCATGCGGCCCGCGGCTCGCTGGCGGCGACCCAGATGGCGTGGGCGCCGGAGTAGCTCGATCCCCAGTAGCCCAGCCGGTCTAAATCGACGTTGGTCTCGCCTTCCAGGAAATCGAAGGCCCGCCGGATGTCGAGCGTCTGGTCGATGGGATCGACGACGCGCCGGATCTCCCGTGCGAAGACGTGCACTTCGCCGTTGACGCCACGCTCCGGCATGTCGCCGATGACCACGAGCTTGCCGTCGCTCTCGCCCCAGCCGCGGTAGTCGAACGCGAGCACCACGAAGCCATCGGCAGCGAAGCGAACCGCGTTGCGGGCCAGACCGGCCTTCGTGCCGCCCCAGCCGTGGCTCATGACGATGGCGGGTAGCCGGGCGTCGCCGGCCTCGGCCGGTCGGTAGAGGTCGCCCGCCATGCGCGTGCCTTCGCTCCAGATATCGACGGCCTTGTGCAGCACGCCGTCGGGTAGTGCGGGACGGCGCTGCGCGTCCGCCGCGGACGGCAGGATCAGCAGGAGCGAGACCGACGACAACAGAACGGAACGCAGGATGCTCATGGCAGTCTCCCCGGTTGGATACGCGAGGGTGCGGCTACTGCGGCTCGTAACGGTAGACGACGCCGTCCCGCATCACGAAGCGGACCCGCCGCAGCGCGGCGACGTCTTCGAGCGGATTGCCCTCGACGGCGACCAGGTCCGCGGTGAATCCGGGCGCCACGGTGCCCAGATCCTCCCCCAGGCCGAGCGAGCGCGCCGCGCGCGAGGTGGCCGAGACGATGGCGTCCATCGGGTCCTGGCCGCCCTCGTCGATGCGGACGACGAGCTCCTCGGCGTTGCGGCCGTGCGCGCCGGCGGTGGCGTCGGTGCCGAACACGACCTGCACGTCCCGGTTGCGGAGGGTCTCGCGGAAGCGGCGCATGCCGATGCGGCGGGCCTGGCTCATCCGCGCGAACCCGTCCGGCGTGTAGTTGCCGATGCCGATGAAGCGCTCGCGGTTCTCCGCGTAGTTGTCCCAGAGCAGGCCGACATGGAAGCCGAGGAAGGTCCCGTGGTCGGCGAACAGGGAGAGGGTCTCGTCGTCGTAGCGGTTGCCGTGCTCGACCGAGCTGCACCCGGCGCGGATGACCGAGCTGACGACCTCGGAGCCGTAGGCGTGCACCGCGACCCGGAGCCCCTGCGCCCGGCCCTCGTCGCAGGCCGCCTCGATCTGCTCGTCGCTCAGCGCCCGCACCCCGCCCTCGCGGATGCTGCTCGAGGCGAAGACCTTGATGACGTCGGCCCCGTCGGCCTTGAGCTGCCGGACGGCGGCGCGGATGGCGTCGGCGTCGCCGGTGGCGCTGGTCACCGCGCGCAACGAGGTCAGCACGCGGGGACCGGGCACGTCGCCGCGGTCGATCGCATCCCGCAGGTCGGCGTCGAGCGGGTGGCCGAGGCTCTGCACCGTCGTGAAGCCGGCCAGCAGGGTGCGGTAGGCGTTGCCCACCGCGTGCAGTATCGTCTGGGCGGGGGTCTCCGTGCTTCCCGCCTGGTGCAGCCGGCCGTCGGCCTCGAAGTGCGACGTCAGGTGGACGTGCGTGTCGATCAGGCCGGGCATGACCGTCAGCTCGGACAGGTCGTAGTCCACCGATCCGCGCAAGCCGTCCACGCGCGTGATCGTCGAGCCGGTCACGAAGATGCGCGCGTTCGACCGGGTGTCGCCCGTGCCGTCGATCAGGAGCCCGGCGCGGATGGTGACGGGCGCCTCCTCCTGGGCGAGGCCGATGCCGGTCGCGGCGATCGCGAGCACGGCGGCGAGCAGCGCCGGGCGCCGGATGCGGCGTGCAGACATGAGAGGGTCCTTTCAGGATTAGGTGGAAATCTTGCGCAGCGCGCGGTGCATGACCCGAGTGCGTTTCTTCTCTTCGAGACGCGCCAGCTCGTCGCGCCGCCGAACCAGGTGCGCCCGTTCGTCGTCGAGGCGCAGGTAGTGCGTCAGGCGGATCGCGGGCAGGCGGCCGGCGTCCACCGCGGCGCGGACCGCGCACCCCGGCTCCTGCCGGTGGAGGCAGTCCCGGAACCGGCAGTCGGCGGCGAGCGCGTCGATCTCGGCGAACGCATCCTCGAGAGCGCGGTCGCTGTCCCAGAGCTGCAGCTCGCGCATGCCCGGCGTATCGATGATGATGCCGCCGCCCGGCGCCGCGATCAACTCGCGGTGGATCGTCGTGTGCCGGCCCCGGCTGTCGGCGGCGCGGACCGCCTGCGTCTTCTGCCGCGACTCGCCGAGCAGGTGGTTGATGATGGTCGACTTGCCGACGCCGGACGAACCGAGCAGGGCCACCGTCCGGCCCGGTGTCAGATAGACGGCGAGGTCGTCGAGCCCCTGGCCGGACTTGCAGCAGGTCGCGTGGACCGGGACGTCCGGCGCTGCCGCGCGCACCGTCGCCATGCACGACGCCACGTTCTCTTCGAGGTCGGCCTTGTTCAGCACCACGACCGGCCGCGCCCCGCTGTCGGCCGCCGCCACCAGGTAGCGTTCGATGCGGCGCGGGCTGAAGTCGCCGTCGAGCCCGGCCACCACCAGCACGACGTCGATGTTGGCGGCCACCACCTGCTTCGCGGTCGGGTCGCCGGCGGCCTTGCGGGCGAAGCTGCTCCGGCGGGGCAGGATGGCGCGAATGGTGCCCGCGCCATCGTGGCGGTTGACGGTGACCGCCACCCAGTCGCCCACCGCCGGGAGGTCGTCCTGACCGGCCGCCCGGTGCCGGAGCCGCCCGGCCGCCTGGGCCACCAGCTCGCCCCCGGAGGTAAGCACGCGATAGAAGTGGTTGTGCTCGATCCCGACCCGCGCCGGGACGAGGCCGCCGTCTCCGAGCGCATCGAAGGCCGCCGCGAAGCCGTCGTCCCAGCCCATCTCTCCGAGTGTCATGCGTGTCGCTTTCTCATGCGCCGGGCGCCGCGTCCCACAGCAGCGGCTCGCGCGCGTTCTCCGGTTCGGACCGGGGCCGCAGGCCGTGCACCCCGACGCCGAGCAGCCTGACGGGTCGCCGTCCGGCGTCCGTACGGTCGAGCAGCGCCCGCGCCCGGCGCGTGATGTCCGCCGCGTCGACGGTGGCGACCGGCCGGGTGTCGCTGCGGGTGACTGTCTTGAAGTCGTGGTAGCGCACCTTGAGGGTCACGGTCCGGGCCGCGACCTCGGCCTGCTGCAGCCAGTCGGCGGTCCCGGCCGCCATGCGGTCGATCTCCGCGCGAATCCTGTCGATCTCCCGGAGATCCTCGGCGTAGGTGTGCTCGGAGCTGCGCGACTTCCGCTCGCGGTCGCTGACCACCGGCCGCTCGTCGATCCCCTGCGCGAGCCGCTTCAGCCAGTCCGCCTGCCGTCCGACGAGGCCGTGCAGGGTCTCGTCGTCGACGGTCCGGACGTCGACGAGCTGCTCGATTCCGGCCGCCCGCAGCCGCCGCGCGGTCACCGGTCCGACTCCCCACAGGGCGTCGACCGCCAGCTTCTGCAGGAAGCTCTCCATCCTCTCCGGGGCCACCACCGTCAGTCCGTCGGGCTTGCGCCAGGCAGAGGCAATCTTGGCCAGGAACTTGTTCGGGGCGGCGCCGGCCGAGGCGGTCAGACCGGTCTCTTCCAGGATGCGCGCCTTGAGACGCTTCGCGACGGTGGTGGCGAGCGGCTCTCCCCAGGCGTTCTCCGTCACGTCGAGGTAGGCCTCGTCGAGCGACAGCGGCTCGACGGCCGGCGTGACCGAACGGAAGAGGTCGAACACCTGCTGAGAGACCGCGCGGTACTTGTGGAAGTCGGGGGGCACGATCTTCAGCTCCGGGCAGAGCCGCACCGCCTTGGCCATCGACAGCGCCGAGCGCACCCCGAACTCGCGCGCCTCGTAGCTCGCCGCGGCTACCACGCCGCGGCCCTCGGGACGGCCGCCGACCGCCACCGGCAACCCGCGCAACTCGGGCCGGTCGCGCTGCTCCACCGACGCGTAGAACGCGTCCATGTCGACGTGGATGATCCGGCGCGCGGGCAGGGTCACGGCGGAAGTCTACTACCATGGAAGGTCATGACGACCCGCAAGGAACCGATAGCGAAGAACGCGGCCGGGGCAGCGAAGACGGAGGGGTCGGACACGCCGGAGAAGAAGCGCAAGCTGACGCCGGGCGCCTGGGCGGAGGCGCGCGCGCTGATGAAGCGCTATCGGTATCGGCTCGCACTCGGGCTGGGCCTGATCTTCGTCAGCCGTCTGGCCGGCCTCGTGGTGCCCGCGATGGTCGGCTACATCGTGGACGACGTCGTTCCCAACGGCCGGATCGACGAGCTGTTCCTGCTGGCCGGCGTCGGGCTGGTGGCCGCGGTCGTGCAGTCGGCTACCGGTTTCGGCCTCTCGCAGGTGCTCGGCGTCGCCGCGCAACGGGCGATCACCGAGATGCGCAAGCGGGTCATGGCCCACGTCTCGCGCCTGCCGATCCGCTACTTCGACTCCACGCAGACCGGGATTCTGATCTCGCGCGTGATGACCGACGCGGAAGGAATCCGCAACCTCGTCGGGACCGGGCTGGTGCAGTTGGCGGGGGGGCTTCTGACCGCCTCCATCGCCCTGGGCTGGCTCTTCTACCTGAACTGGCGGCTCACGAGCCTGACCCTCTTCATTCTGCTGCTCTTCGGCGCCACGATGGCGTTCGGCTTCTCCAGGCTGCGCCCGGTCTTCCGCGAACGGGGAAAGATCAATGCGGAGGTCACGGGGCGACTGGGAGAGACCCTCGGCGGCATCCGCATCGTGAAGGCCTACGGCGTCGAGAAGCGGGAGCAGATCGTCTTCGCCCACGGCGCGCACCGGCTGTTCCGCAACGTCGCCAAGGCGGTTACGGGCGTGTCGGCGGTCACGTCGATCTCGACGCTGGTCATGGGGCTGATCGGCGCCCTGATGATCGTGCTGGGCGGACGCGCGCTGATGAGCGGGGCGTGGTCCGAAGGCCAGCTCCTCCAGTACATCTTCTTCACCGGCCTCGTCATCGCGCCGGTCATCCAGATCTCGTCGATCGGGACGCAGATCACCGAAGCGTTCGCCGGCCTGGACCGGATCCGCGAGATCATGCAGATGGCGACCGAGGACCAGGAGGACGAGGCTCGCGAGGAACTCGGACCGCTTGCTGGCGAGGTGCGGCTCGACGGGGTCTGGTTCGAGTACGAGCCGGACGTGCCGGTGCTGAAGGGCGTCTCGCTGGCCGCGGCCCCGGGCACCACCACCGCGCTCGTCGGATCGAGCGGCTCGGGCAAGAGCACGCTGATCAGCTTGATCATGGCGTTCAACCGGCCGACCGCCGGGCGGGTTCTCGTCGACGGCCGCGACCTGGAGTCGATCCGGTTGAAGGACTACCGGTCGCGCCTCGGGGTCGTGCTGCAGGAGAACTTCCTCTTCGACGGCACCATCCGCGCGAACCTGAGCTTCGCCAACCCGCACGCGACGGTCGAGCGGATCCGCGAGGTCAGCCGCATCGCGCACTGCGACGAGTTCATCGCCGGCTTCCCCGGCGGCTACGACACCATCGTCGGCGAGCGCGGCGTCAAGCTCTCGGGCGGCCAGCGGCAGCGCGTCGCCATCGCCCGCGCCATCCTCGCCGACCCCCGGCTGCTCATTCTCGACGAGGCGACCTCGAGCCTCGACAGCGAGAGCGAGGCGATGATCCAGGACGGACTGCGCGCGTTGCGCCGCGGACGGACGACCTTCGTCATCGCCCACCGCCTCTCGACCATCCAGAGCGCCGACCAGATCCTGGTGCTCGAAGGGGGCGAGGTGGTCGAGCGCGGCACCCACGACGAGCTGATCGCGCTCGACGGCCGCTACAAGCAGCTCTACGACAAGCAGTACGGGCTCGAACGGAACCGCTTCATCAATCCGGGAGAGGACTTCACGCCCGAGCCGGAAGCGGTCGAGGTGGCCGTGGGGCACGGCCGGGGCGGGCTGTAGGCGGACGGTGGAGCGCGGTGCGCCCGCGGAAGTCCCGCTGGTCACGGCGCAGACTCCTGGCCCTCCTGGTCGGTCGCCGGGTTCCCCTCGACCATGAACCGCTCGAACCACAGCCTGAGATAGAGCTGCACGCGCAGGAAGTTCGTGGGCGGCAGGCTGCGGCTGTGCCAGCCGTCGGTCAGCCGGATCATCCCCGTCGGCACCTTGCGCAGCTTCAGCGCCCGGTAGTACTGCTCGGTCTGCTCCATGGGCGTCCGCAGGTCGCGCTCGCCGGTCATCAGCAGGGTCGGGGTGGTGACGTTGCCGACGTACATCAGCGTGGACCGCCGCAGGTGCTCCTCGGGGTCCTCCCAGGGGAGCTTCTCGAAGTTGCGGTACCAGCCCGACCCGTCGGTGGTGCCGACGAAGCTCAGCCAGTTGGTGACCGGCGCCTTGACCACCGCCGCGGTGAAGCGGCCGGTGCGCCCGACGATCCACGACGTCAGCACGCCCCCGCCGCTGCCGCCGTAGACGAACAGGTTGCGCTCGTCGATGTAGCCGCGGGAGAGCACCTCGTCGACCCCGGCCATCAGGTCGTCGTAGTCCTCGCCGGGGTAGGCGTTCTTGATCTCGTTGCCGAACACGCTGCCGTAACCGCTGCTGCCGCGCGGATTCGTGTACAGGACCACGTAGCCGTTCGCCGCGTGATCCTGGTTCTTGAAGTCGAAGCCGGCGTTGTACATCGAATGCGGTCCGCCGTGGATGCGGAGGATGAGCGGGTACTTCCGGTCCGGATCGAAATCCGGAGGCGTGACGATCCAGCCCTGGATGTCGAGGCCGTCGGGAGACTCGTACCAGACCTCCTCGACCTCGCCCAGGCGGACGTCGGCGAGCAGCCCGGCGTTGGTCCGGTGCAGCGTGCGCAGCGCGTCGGGAGCTTCCACGTCGAAGGCGACCAGATCGCCGGGGACGTGGTAGCTGGAGACGACGCCGACGGCGACGCCGTTCTTGCTGACCGAGGAGACCGAGAGCATGTGGTTGCCGCTGCTGACCGGGCGGACCTCGCCGTCCACCGACGCGAAGTGGAGGTTGCTCGTTCCCCTGAGCTGCGCGTTCAGGTAGACGCCGCTGCCGTCGGCGGCCCAGCCCACGATGCCGGGGCGCCGGCCCATCTCGGTGGCGATGACGCGGGAGCCGGAACCGTCGGCGGCCATCACGTACAGACCCTCTTCGCGGTAGGTGTCCGTCGAGTGGTCCATGCCGGTGTAGGCGATGGCGCGGCCGTCGGGGGAGGGGAAGGCGTTGGCGTCCGGGCCTTCCCGGCTGGTGAGGGTGGTGATCGCGCGGGTCGCCAGATCCACCTGGTACACCTCGGATTCCCGCCAGGCGTACTCCGCGTCCGGCTCGCGGAGGCCGGAGAAGACGATGGCGTCGCCGTCGGGCGTGAACCGCGGGTCGTCGTGGTGGAAGTCGCCGCCGGTCACCTGCCGCGGCGTTCCGCCGGCGGCGCCGACCACGAAGATGTGACGGTGTCCGGCCGGAACGTAACCGGAGCCGTCGCGCCGGTAGCTCAGCCGCGTCACGATCCGGGCCGGGGCGGTCCACGTGGCGCCGTCGGGCGCCCGGGGCATCTCGATGCTCCAATCCGGATCGGGCGCGGGAGAGACGACCGCGCGGAAGGCGAGCGAACCGCTGTCGGGCGCCCACCGGATCTGCGACGGCGGGTTCTCCAGCCGGGTGATCCGGCTTTCTGCGCCCTCGGCGTCCATCCAGCGGACGAAGATCTGGGCCCCGCCGGGCTCGGCGGATCGCGTGAACGCGATGCGGGTTCCGTCGGGCGACCAGCGGGCGCCGCCGCCTTCGGTCAGGAAACGGTTCCGCGAGCCGTCCGCGCCGATGACCCACAGCTCGGTTCGGATGCGATCGGCCACTGCGTCGACGAAACGCCGCTCGTAGACGACGGTCGCGCCGTCCGGCGAGATCTGCGGATCGTTGACGGTCTCCCACGAGAGATAGTCCTCGAGCTCCAGGTGGCGTTTGCCGGCGTCCGGGCCGGTCGCGGTGACCGCCGACTGGCCCGTCGCGGTGGCTGCTGCGAGCAGGAACGCGAGCAGCAGGCAGCCGCCGAGCCGCAGCGTGTCGAAGTGCCGCCGGTGTCCGGGTCGGAGCGTGCTCCGGATGGTCATGGTCTTCACCTCCCGCCGCACGGTGGGATTGCCAACGATGCGGCAACGGCAATCGGAGAAACTGAGAGCGAGACGAGACATCGTCCGGTGCAACTCGAGGAGTGAACCGCCGGCTACTGGCGCGGCCGGATCACGATGCGCGCGAGGGTCTGCGAATCGGGCGGGAGCTCCTCGTCGCCGGCCGGCATCCCGCTGACCGAGAGCATGTAGGCGATGACGTCGGCGTACTCCTCGTCGGTGAAGGAGGCCGGGTTGTCCTCGGGCATCGTCAGCCGCGTGTACTCGTAGAGGGAGGCCAGCGAACGTCCGTCCCACTCGCGGAGGAATCTCGCCCGCGCCAGCGGGGGAGTGGAGCGCATGTCGGGATCGTCCGGCGCGCCGTTCAGGCGGCGGCCGTGACAGAAGCCGCAGCCCCCGGAGTACGCCAGCCGGCCCCGCGCCGCCTGCGCCGCGGTGAAGACGCCGTCCCACACCGACGCCGTAGACACCGCGTCCGCGGACGCGTCCGCCAGCGCGGCCACCTCGCCGGTCGTGACGCCTCCGAAGTCGTTCGTCCAGGCGTTGCGGACGTAGCTCGCCAGCGACGAGGTCTCGGCCGCGGTCAGGGTGGGGAACGGCGGCATGTTTCCCGAGCCGTCGCGCAGGATCCCGACAATCCGTGCGGCGTCCGCGAGCCGGTCGTTGCCGCTCAGGGCCGGAAACGTCGGGGGGCTGCCTTCGCCGGTAGCGCCGTGGCACCGCGCGCAGCGCGCCTCGTAGAGCTGTTCCCCCTGCTCGAAGCGCGCCGCGTCGTCGACCTGCGCGGCGCCGGCGTTCATGGCGCACGCGAGGAGAACACAGCCGAGTATCAGACCACCGACCACGAAGTTCCGCATCGGACTGACTCCCTCGTCTTGTCGGCGCCGGCGATCAGGACCAGATATCGGTATCCGAGAGCTCCACATCCTGCACGAGCTCGGCGCGCATCGTCGTGTCGGCCTTCACTTCCCCGTCGAAGCGGAAGGGAACGTAGCCCTGCCCCGACACGAACAAGCGGTACTCGCCGGCCGGAACCCGCAGTTGCGCCACGCCGTGCTCGTCGGTGACGGCCCGGTAGGGGTGCGCAACCACCCGTGCGCCCTCCACCGGGGCCCGGCTTTCCGCGTCCGCGGCGACAACCGTCACGAGGCAGGCCGGGGCGGATACGATACGGACGCGGAACGAGGCGCTCCCGGCGGTGTGGACGACAGCCGTATCGCCTGTCTGCGCTGCGGCCTGCCACGTGTACAGGCCTTCGGTGTCCGGAGCCACCAGGGCGACCTCGGCGTGGTACAGCGCGTCGGTGCCGGGCCACGGATTGTCGCCGAGCGTGGTCGTCGCCCGTTTCGAGCCGTCGTGGTCGTGCACCTCGACCGTCCAGCCGGCCGTCCTGCACTTGGCGGAGCACGAAACCCCGAGCCTGACGGCGAAGCGCGTCCCGCGTTCGACGGCCGGCGGCGTGTCCCAGACGACTACGCGCGTGGCGTGCGGCTCGTCGTTGCGAACCTCGGCCTCGCCCGGTGACGCCGCGTCGCGGCTCACGTCGAGCGTGCCCTGCGTGTCCTCCTGCCGAGCCATCGTCGGGATGCGGCTATCCCTCTGTCTCGGAGGGCTTGTCCGCGGCATGCGTGCCGGCGATGTAGCCGTGGACGTGGCCCTTGCCGAGGCCGTGCTTGTTGAACCCGCCGACCGCCTCGCCGCCGGCATAGAGGCCCGGAATGACCTCTCCCTGCATGTCCACGACCTGCTGGCGCCCGTCGACCCGCAGGCCGCCGTAGGAGTCGTGCCAGATCACCATGATCGAGAGCGCATGGAACGGCGGCCGGTCTATGCGGAACATCGGGGCATCCGCGTGGCGCTCGAACTCGGGATCGGCGCCGGCGTCCACGCAACCGTTCCACTTGGCCACGGTTTCGGCCAGGTAGCGCAGCGGCACCCGCTGGAACTCGTGGCCGGCCGCGATCTTCTCGGCCAGCTCCTCGATGGTGTCGGCCTGGAAGGAGTAGCCGTTGTCGGCCACGTACGGGTAGCGGAGCTCCCATCCGGTGCGCTCCACCGCCTCCTGGTCGAAGACGGCCCACAGCGGCCCCGAGTAGTAGTCCGGCGCCTTCGACCCCTCGTTCATGGCCAGCGCCGCGTCGAGGCCGTGGTCGTAGTCGTACGACTCCCGGATCCACTTCTTCTCGCAGTTGCGCCAGTCGAGCGGCTTGTGTTCCAGCCCCTGGCCGGGGGCGGCGCCGTCGCCCGGGTAGCGGCTGCCGCCCGGCCGGGCCGGCAGGCGGACCTCGTTGAAGAAGCGCTTGCCGACCTGGTTCACTGCGATGAACTCCTCGAAGCCGGCGCTGCCGACGTTGACCCCCGCGGAGCGGCGGAAGCCGAACGTCGGGTGCCCGGGCATCATGGTCGTATAGGCGTCCTTGGTGCCGAGCCGGGTCGAGATGTGGAACGTCGTGGGATACGACAGGTTCTGGTGCATCCCCGCCAGGTTGGCGCCCACCCGCAGGCCGGCGACGAGCGCGCTGGCGTCCTGGCCGTGGGGGCCCTGCAGGGCGACGCCGCTGGTCGGGAAGGCGGGCTCCCGCATGGCGGGGTAGAACATGCTGCGGACCTGCGGGTTGCCGGCGTGGCCGCCGCTGGCCAGGATGATGCCCCGGCGGGCACGGATGGTCACCGTCTCGCGCCGCTCGTTGACGTTGCCGTTCTGCCAGAAGCTCTGCAGCAGGTCGCCGGTCTCGGGGTGGTGCCGCGGCGAGTAGTGGGCCCGGATGCCTACCACCCGGCCCGCGAACGGCTGCTCGCGGATGAGGTCGGTGAACCGGCGGTGCAGCATGAACTCGACGCCCTTCTCCCGCGCCGAGAACTCCAGGCAACGGGAGAGGGCCGCGCCGTTGCTCACCGCGTTGGGCCCGACCAGGCGGCGCGCGTCGTTCATCTGCTGCGGCGCGAACGCGCTCGTGCGCTCGGGATCGGCAACGCCCGCATCCTCCGCCGTGATCGTGCCCGCCTTGATGTCCGTCTTGTCGCCGAGCATCAGGAAGCAGCGCGCCCCCCGCGCGCGCGACAGGCCGCCGCCGCCGTGCGTGCCGCTGACGCGCGTGAACCGGACGTAGTTGTCCATCATGAACTGCCGCGTGGCCGGGCAGTTCTCCGCCCACGCGCGGGCGAGCTCCCGCTCGTTGTAGCGGTAGGGGCTCTGGCCCTTGGGGTCGACCACCGACCAGTCGGTGATGTCCGTGAACAGGAGGTCGACGCTGTCGTCGAGCTCTTCCGGCTCCTCGGCGGGGTCGACCGTGATCAATCCCTCCTTGTCCTTCTCGCCCTTCATGTCCCGCTGCTGGACCGGGTCGCCGCCGCCGAGCGAGACGAAGGCCCCGCTGTGCAGCATCCGGCCGCCGAGGTCGAAGTTCTGATCCACCACCAGCACGCTGGCGCCGAGATCCCGCGCGCGGATGGCCGCGGTCAGGCCGGCGCAACCGCCGCCCGCGATGACCACGTCCACCTCGTAGTCCCAGGTCACGTCCTCGGCGCCCGAGGCCGATTCCTGCGCCTGAGCCGGGCCCGGCGTCAGCAGCGCGCCGGCGCCCAGCCCGGCCGCGGCTCCCGTCCTGACGAAGTCCCGCCGGCTGACACCTTGCTCGTTCTCGTGCTCGAGATGTGGATCGTCGCCGTCGCTGATGCGCTTCTTCGCCATCTCTGGTCTCCCCTCACATCGACTTCGCGCGCGCTTCGCTCGCGGGTATCGCCCGACGCCAGCGGTTCACGATACCACCGGCCGGAGCAGCGCCGCCACGAAAAACGCCTTGCCGGCCAGGCCGTTTCGTCGGTGCCGGGACCCGGTTGCGTCCGGTCGGCGTCCGTCCCGCGCTAGGAGTCTGCGCCGTAGAAACGGCGTAGACTCCTAGTCAGGCCCGGTTGGGCGACAATCGGCGCCGGCGGCGACGATTGTCGGGCTAGGAGTCTGCGCCGCAGAAAAACAGATGCGACAATTGTAGGCGAGCGAGCCGACGACGGAAGGATTC
>Ga0209543_1000672_pt1 | contig 40575 bp, 31 predicted proteins | sample MesohylFT_FD_187296 | JGI IMG/M metagenome (GOLD analysis project Ga0209543, IMG submission 187296) | Host-associated microbial community of the marine sponge Aplysina aerophoba from Gulf of Piran - sponge mesohyl, lysed by freeze-thaw... | ecosystem: Host-associated > Porifera > Sponge >...
CCAGAGACGCCCGTCGCCTCCATGACGGCGCCGCTCACCCGCAGGCTGAGCAGCCACTGCACCAGAAGGAAGAGGCCGCTCGCCAGCGCACTGAACTCGCGGGTCTCGACAACGGGGGCTTCCCTGCCCGCGTGGGTGCGCACGGTCGCCGTGACCTGCATCTTGTGGACATCCAGACCCGCGGCCGCGGCATGCCGGACTTCCATGTCATCATGTTTCGGTGTATCACTCATGATCCAACTCCTGTTGAATTTTGGTTGACAGGAGACGGGTGGCGGCAAGCACGCCTGTGGGGTCTACAATTGGCTTGCACGCGGCCGGAGGCCGAATGCAGCGTCTCGATTTTCTCCACGTTCTCGGCAGGCGTCATGCCTGCTGGAAACACTCCGGGGCGCGAACCCCACGACGAATGGACAGTTTTGAAACGGGCTCCAGGGCCACAAAAAATAAACGTCCTGTTCTGCCGCCACCCGATCCATAGGCCACAGGATACTCCGGCTCCGGCAACAGCGCCACCCCACGACATCGTCGCGGAAACCGTCAGTCACACGCGAGTTTCATGCTCCGGGGTAAGTAAACGCAGAAAATCATGAAGGTTTTGATTAACGTCTCAAACATCGATCACTCATAACGATAGTACGAGTGGAATTCACCATGGCCGGAATTTCTTTGGTCGTCCAATCCGAGAGTTAGGATCCGGCTGTTTCAGGATCCATCGCGTACCCGAGGCGCACTGTCATTTTTAAAGATGGCGACAAAGCCCGAGGCACCGGCGGTCGATATAATTAGATTGCCGGATTGCTGGCATTGCATTGACTAGGGTGCCACATTGCTCTATCCAAGTCGGTCAAAGTTCGTAGCAAGTGGATTTTAGTCTAAATATTACTGCACTACGGAATACTACCAAAGGAGGAGAATTAAGAATGATACGGAAAACAATTGCAGCCAGCGCGCTTGCTGCGGCCATGTTGATTTCCACCGCGGCCCTAGCCGACCCAATCAAGATCGGCTATGCGCCCTCTACTTGGGATCCGTCGGATTTCCACGGCATGATGGGATCTGGCGTCGAGAGAGCTCTCGACGGTGCCGGAACGGACTACGAGTTCTTCATTCGCGCGCCGTCGAGCGAAGCCGCGCAGGCGGAACAGCTGGGCATAGTCGAAGACTACATAGCACAAGGCGTCGACTACGTCATCATCAACCCTATAGATGTTAAAGTACAGCGTGTAACCTTTGAAAAGGTCCTCGAAGCCGGCATCCCGCTGGTCGTGGGCAACCATTCGACGCCGTTCCCCGAAGAATGGGGTTACCAGCCGACGATGTTCTCCGGTTATAGCCACAAGGATGCGGGCCTCGTCTTGGCCGACTATCTTGTTGAAAAGTACGGTGTAGGAACAAAGATTGCGATTATCCACGGCATCCCCGGGCAGATCACGAACGATCGTGCGCCCGAGGAATATCTGACCAGCATTGGCCTCGAGATTGTCTATACGGATCACGCCGATTTCGACCGTATCAAAGCATACGACAAGATGGAGCGCATCCTGACTGGCCATCCCGATACCGAGGTCGTCATCGCCGCATCCAGTTCGATGGCTGTTGGCGCTGTCGAAGCGACTCTGGCCAATGGCGTGGAGGGCGAATACGCCATCTATGGCGCCGGCGGGACGCTTGAAGAGCTGACCTATATCGAGGATGGTCTGCTTACCGGTGCATGGATCCGCGATCCGGTTGCCATGGGCGAAGCGATTGGCGAGATGATCATAGCTCATTCTGCCGATCCAAATGTTGCGATCGAACCAATCTTCAACTCGCCGATCCATCTCATCGACTCTGTCGAAAAAATCAACGAGTTCGTCAATCCGGTAATCTTCACTTCCAAAGGATTGGATTTCCCGCGTCCGGTTGAATAGTCGGCGCCATGAAGAATTGGCGGTGCGGGTACCCGCGCCGCCAACGACCTATTAGTTTTCTAGCTATCCTGAGGAGACGCTGTTGCCTTCTGGAATGCAGACCGGCGCGGATCGCCGGGCAACGCGCGCCGATGCAGGCACCCCGGTGCTGGAAGCGCGTAACATTCACAAGAATTTTGGTGGGGTCAGGGCGCTCGAAGATGTCAGTTTTCATCTGAACAAAGGCGAAATTCTTGGTATCGTCGGCGACAATGGCGCGGGCAAATCCACCCTGATCAAAACCGTAACCGGAGCCTATCGAAAAACCAGCGGTGAGATCTGGCTGGACGGCAAGCATGTCGAGGTCGAAAACACGCGCAAGGCGCGCGAACTGGGAATTGAGACAGTCTATCAGGCCTCGGGCCTGGTCGAGGTCATGGACGCCCCGTCGAACCTGTTCCTCGGGCGCGAAATGACCAGATCGAACTGGCTGGGCAACGCGCTAGGTTTCATAAACCGGCGAAAGATGCGCGTCGAAACGGTCGAACTTCTGAAAATGCTCAATATCGAAGTGCGCAATCTGGCCGCGCCGGTACGCAACCTGTCGGGCGGCCAGCAGCAATCCGTTGCCGTCGGGCGCGCCGCCTATTGGCAGGGCAAGATTATCATCCTCGACGAACCGGCAAACAACATCGGCGTAGATCAGCAGCGCGCCGTTCTGGAACTGGTTGAACGGGTTCGCGACACTCAAGGCGTGTCGTTCATACTCATTTCGCACAATATGGATCACATTTTCAATCTTGCCGACCGCGTGCTCGTAATGCGCAACGGACGCACGGTGGGCAACCTACGCATCGCCGACACCAGCCGCGCCGAAGTGGTCGGGCTCATTACCGGAGCGACGATCACATGAGCAATGCGAGTTCAGGCGATTTTCTAACGGCTGTTCGTACTCGACTCGACGCGGCGCCCGAGTCCGCGTTGCTGCTGCCGACTCTTTTCCTTCTGCTTCTGATGATTCTGATTTTTTCCTTCACGGCCGATCAGTTCCTCTCGCTTTCGGTACTTCGCAACGTGCTGACCCAAACGTCGATATACATCATTCTCGGCGTCGGGCTGACCATTGTCCTGACCTCCGGTGAAATCGACATCTCCATCGGGTCGATCATCGGCCTCGGGGCCATGATTCTGGGCATCAGCGTAGTCAATTTGGGGTTTCCGATCGGGATCGGGCTACTTGCAACGCTGCTCGTCGGCGTACTTTGCGGCCTTATGAACGGTTTCCTGACCGCGGTTGTGCGCGTGCCGTCGATCATCGTGACCCTCGGGGCCCTGACCTTTTTCCGCGGGCTAGCCTATCTGCTTGGCGGAGGCACCGTTATGATCGGATTCCCCCCATTCCTGGTCTGGATCGGTTCGGGCACTTTCATCGGCGTTCCGGTGCCGGTCTGGCTGGCATTGATTGCGGTGATCTTCGGGCAACTGTTCCTGAAATCCACGCGGACAGGTCAGCACATCATCGCCGTTGGGGGCAACGCCGAAGCCGCTCGCCTTGCAGGCATCAACATAAGGTTCAGTAAAATCCTTGCATTCGTCATCATGGGGGCGCTCGCCGCAGTGGCATCGATCATCATGGTGGCCCGTCTCGACGCCGCGCAGTCTGTGATGGGCGCCGGAATCGAGTTGCAGGTTCTTGCAGCAGTTGTATTGGGCGGCACGTCGCTGTTTGGCGGCCGGGGGGTCATTCTTGGATCGGTGCTAGGCGCGCTGATCCTGTCCATTCTGCAGACAGGGCTATTGCTCTCCGGCGTGGTCCAATTCTGGCAACTGGTTGCGGTCGGCGCACTGCTGATTGCCGTTGTCGCATTACGCATATCCTATGAGCCTTCAGAGGTTCAGTCATGACTGTCGAAGCTGAAAAGGCTGTCGAAGACAAGCGCGGCGGCATAGCAAGCCTGCTTCGCAATTGGCTCGACGGCCGCTCCGATGCGGCCTCTGTCGGCACTACCGCGTTGATGCTGGTTGCTCTGATACTGCTGTTCTATAGCGTAAACGAGCGTTTCATTAGCATGCGCAATATCGTCATCCTCTTAAACCAAAGCGCGGCCTATATTATTCTCGGCGTAGGGATGACTCTTGTCATCGCTATCAAGGGAATCGACCTTTCGATAGGGGCGATAGTGGCAGTTTGCGGGATGGTGCTGGGCGTTCTTCTGGTAAGCAATGACTTTCCCGTTTGGGTGGCAATTTCGGCGGCCATAGCCGCCGGAGCCGTCTGCGGCGCCGTAAACGCATTCTGCATCGCGAACCTGCGAGTTCCGGCACTGGTAACAACATTGGGAACAATGGTTCTGTTTCGGGGCGTGGCCTATGTAGTTCTCGAAGACAATATTCTGTTCCGGTACCCCGAGCAGTTGCTGTGGTTCGCGCGAGGCCGGATATTTGGATTTGCGCCAGCGGTCTATATAGCTGCGATCGCTGTGATCTTCGGGTTCGTATTGCTGAACCATACGCGCTTCGGCAAGCACGTCATTGCGGTCGGGGGGAACGCGGAAGCGGCGCGGCTCTCGGGAATCAACATCCGGCGCGTCCAGTTCTTGGTGTTTACGTTAATGGGCGTAGCGAGCAGTTTTGCCGCGATTATCTGGGTTGCGCGGTTGAATTCGACTCAAGCGTCGGTAGCGCTGGGAGTTGAGTTTCATACGATCGCCCTTGTTGTTCTGGGCGGTACATCGTTGTTCGGCGGCAAGGGATTGATCGTGGGTTCGCTGCTGGGCGCACTGATCCTGAGCGTGCTGGAAAATGGTTTGGCCATCACGGGAATTTCGTCGTTCGTTCAACAGACCCTTATCGGCCTGATCTTTATTACAGTCGTAGCGTTGCGCACCTTACAGGCGCGAGGCGCGAGCCTAGCCGACGAGCCCATGTGATCTAGACCGCTATTTTTCCGGCGACTTCCGCTCACACGAAGTTTTGCCGTTACTACTCGCCGGGCGCAGCCTAAACTGGTTGTTCAAGCGCCGACGGCCCGCCTCGCCTGCCAGCAGCCGAGGACATCGGGCATCCTGCAGTTCGCGACGCAACACCCGAGCGCCGGCATGGCGCTGGCTCTTCGCTTCGACCAGCCGCCGGCACCGGGGCGCTTCAACCGGAGCCCGAACATGCGGCAGCCCGTTTCCGCAAAGCCGTATCCGACAGGAATGCCCTGATCGCGGTATCGGTCGTGTCGCATCCGTTCGAGGTTATTCCAGAAGTGGCGGCGGCGCAGCGCAACCTCTTCGCACCCGCTACGAAGGGGCTCGTGCTCCTGAACCGCCATTGCCGCCCGGTTTGCCTTAAGGCCCTCGAACCGCAGGTCCCGCCCCGCTCTGTTCGGGACGATCTCCTTCACGGTGCCGGATTCGTATTCGAAGGCATGGAGAATTATCAGCGCGAAGGTAAAAGACCTACTGAATTTGACAATTCCCGTCCGGTGCCGGAACGGCGAGAATCGGGATTGCGCCGTCGTCGAGCGAACGATCGCTGGCACGGCCGGAGATCCATCGGGTCATACGGCTACAAGGATGCCGCGACAATGATCGAGGAATTCTGGACGGAAGTGGATGAGGTGTTGAATAAAGGGGGCGATCGAATGAAGATTCTGAAGATTGGAAAAGTCGGCTTCGACCGAAAGAAGGCGCGCACCACGGCAATCGCCCGCGGCGAATCCAATCCCGGCAAGGCATAGCCGATAATCCGGCTGGCCTCCATCGCGAGGTTTGCGAAGGCGCATTCCGAACGCAATCGCCAACTCTTGACGTAAATCGCACAAGATAAGCCGGAATCTCTCACCGAGTCGGCGGAACTTAACGGATGGAAAAGGTCGAGCCTGTCGCGGACGCAGAAGATAATATCATGCTGCGGGCCTGTCGATTCGATCACGGGAGAACGCGGGGCGATTGTGCCATGGGCTTCCTTATGATCAGGCGCGCCTGGAAGTCACGCTCGCCTCCACGGTCGGAATCTCCGAGCGAGTAATCGGCGACGCTTTCGGCCGGAAGAAATGGCATACCTCGCCCACATGATTTTTGCCTGCCGGTCCCTAAATTCCGGGCGGCAGTAAACCGCTCGAAGCCGAATTCACGTCAAGAAAACAACGAGGAAACGTAATAGGGGCAACTTCCCGGCATTTCGCAATTAGCCTAATCCCGCGCCGACTCGGGCCGCGCGGCGGAAACTCTTGCGAATGTGCTTGGCAAGCCGCCGGACGGCGTGGCAGCGGCTCCGGCAGGACGACGCAAGTCGCGAATGCAGACAACAGCATGCAATAGATACGCAGCGGCCGCATTTGGAGATTCCCGTCCGCCGGCTGATCCGGTCTGCTTTTCGGCGGAAGCGTCCGTCCGGCTGACTGCCGCGCATGACGACCGGATTGCCGGGATTGGCGAAAGGAACAAGGAGCCTGACGACGAAATCAAGCTTCTCAGGAAGCTTTCGGCCGGGGTCGTTGGGCATCGAAAGGCCGAAAGAGCCGCGAGCACGGGAAACTGCGAAGATTGAAGCTTCGATTTCCCGGGCTGCGGCATCCGGCCGCGGCGCGGATCCTATTGCATGCAGGCAATCCGCGCAATCATTCCGAGTTCGTTAGCGCGGTTAAAATGCCGGCTCTCTAGCAATCCCTGGCGCTTGATCTCACCAATGAATCATGTTGCATGCATCGAGCGGGAGATAGCCCTTCGCCAGCTTGAGCGGACAGAGCGCCGGATCTCTTTATCAAGATTCGGCTCCAATGCCGTTCCGCGCCTGTCCAGTTCGGCAATTTCATCTAGGCCCGACCAGAATCCCACTTCGAGACCCGCAAGATAGGCTGCGCCGATGGCCGAGGCTTCCTTGCTTTCCCGGGTTGTAACGGGATGGTCGAGATAATCTGCCAGTTTCTGCATTACGAAGGTGTTTCGGCTAGGTCCGCCGTCTACGGATAGAACGCCAATTTTTGTTGGGCTGTTGGCATTGATGACATCGAAGACATCGCAGACCTGAAGGGCCATGCTCAGTACGGCGGCATGGGCAATATGGGCTGGGCCCGCGCCGAAAGTCAGGCCATCGATCAGTCCCCGCGCTTCAGCGTTCCAGTGCGGAGAGCCCAGACCGACATGCGCCGGAACGAGGTTCACGCCGAGAGTGCTATCGACAGACCGGGCGAGTTCCATCAGGGCATCGACATTTTCTAGTCCCAGCAATTCAACCGTCCATGGGAGAACCGAGGCGCTGACGAGAATGTTGCCTTCAAACGCGTATGTGGGCGTCCCCTTGAATTGCCATGCGATCGTTGTCGTGATGCTCTCGGGCGGCAAGACGAATTCCCGAATCGCGGTCATGATCGACGAGCCGGTGCCCAATGTTACCTTGCTGTCACCGGGCCGGAACGCACAGTGGCCGAAGAGCGCGGCATGGGAGTCGCCGATGGCGGAGGCGATGGGAATGCCGTCGGGAAGACCGTCCACATCGCGGGTTTCGCCGATTGCGCATGAACTGTCGAGCACGACAGGCAATTGAGCGGGATCGATGCCGAAAAGGTCGCAAAGCTCGGCATCCCACTCGCCGGTTCTTATGTTGTACAGCTGAGTCCGTGCCGCATTTGAGGCATCGGTTGCATGTATCGCCCCGCCGGTTAATTTCCAGACCAACCAAGAATCCACGGTGCCGATGCAAATGTCATCGCCCGCTTCGCCCTGGCAGTGGTTATCAAGCAGCCACCCGGCCTTGCTCGCGGGGAACAACGGATCAAGCGGCAACCCGGTCTTGCGAATAACGACTTCCTCGTGGCCCGCATTGCGAAGTGCGTCGCATGCCGGCGCGGTGCGCCGGCATTGCCAAGTGATCACCGGTCCGAGCGGCTTGCCGGTCGTTCGGCTCCAGGCGAGAACCGATTCCCGCTGGTTCGAAATTCCGACGGCGGAAACTTCGCAGGCGGGAGCGGACTTCAAACAGGCCGCGATGGCCGCTATCGTGCTTGACCAGATCCTGTCGGCGTCCTGCTCGACCCAACCTGACTTCGGATAACGTGTTTCAACGCTGCAGGCGCCGCTAGACAGGATCTTCCCGCTCCCGGAAACCAGAACCGCCTTGGAATTGGTCGTGCCTTCATCAATGGAAAGAATTGCCCGGCTGGCCATGTCAGGTTTTTTTCCTGATCAACTCAATCGCACTGTCGGCGATACCGTCGGGCGACATTCCGAATTCGTCCAGCAGGAAGTTGGCCGAACCGGTGGGCGCGAAGATTCCGGGCACGCCGCGGCGCTTCACGCGCACGGGTTCATTTTCGCAGACAACTTCAGCAACCGCACCTCCCAGGCCGCCATAAATGCTGTGCTCTTCACAGGTTAGGATTGCACCGGTGTCGCGGGCCGCCCTGACGATCGCTTCCTCGTCTATTGGACGGACCGTCGCCATGTTAAGCACCCGTGCCTCAATCCCTTTCGCTTCCAATATCTCGGCGGCGGATACCGCGCGATGGGCAAGAGTCCCGTTGGCGATAATGGTGAGATCGGCGCCTTCGCGCAGCATGTTGGCCCTACCCAACTCAAAGGTGTGTCCCTCGGCGAAAAGGTCCGGGACTCCGACCCTGCTGAGCCGCAGAAAAACCGGCCCGCTGTAGGATGCAGCCCACGCCGTCGCAGCCGCCGTTTCAATCCGGTCCGCCGGCGCCACGACCGCTATATTCGGGATTGCCCTCATCCAAGCGAAATCTTCCGTCGAATGGTGGGTCGAACCCAGCGCTCCGTACGCCATGCCCGAACTGATCCCGCAGAGCTTGACGTTCGCGTTGGAATAGGCGACGTCAGCCTTGATCTGCTCCAGCGCGCGGCCGGTCAGGAAACTGGCTGCGGCACAGACGAAAGGCAGCTTTCCGCCGTTGGCCAGTCCGGCGCCTACTCCCACCAGGTTTTGTTCGGCGATTCCGACATTGATCAGTCGCTCAGGCCACCTTTCCCTGAATCCCCCCAGTTTGCTAGACCCGACTGAATCGTTGCAGACGGCGACAATGTCCGAGTTCTCTGCGGCCATTGCTTCGAGCGTCGATGTAAAGGCATCACGGCAATCATGGAGTTCGCCCGCATTTCTTCGAATGTTCAACGAGCGAATTCCACAGCCTTGGCCTCAGCTTCAAGTTCCGCCATTCCCAGCTCAAATTGCTCGGCGTTCGGCACCTTGTGATGCCAGGCGACATTGTCGGTCATGAAAGTGATGCCTTGCCCCTTGTTGGTGTGGGCCACCACGCATCTGGGTTTGCCTGCGGTCACTGATTTCGGGGAGAGGGCCCGGCAGATTGCTCGCATGTCGTGACCGTCGATTTCCTCGACCGCCCAGTTGAAAGCCTCAAATTTGGGCGCCAGCGGCGCGAGGCTGTTGGTTTCGGCAAGGCGAGCCCCTTGCTGAAGCCGGTTATGGTCGATGATGAGCGTCATATTATCCAAGTTGAACTGGGCTGCCGCCATGATTGCTTCCCAGTTCGAGCCTTCCTGCATTTCGCCATCACCGGCGATGACGAAAGTATGCCAATCGGCATTGTCGATTTTTGCTGCCTTGGCCATGCCAACTCCGACAGGCAAACCGTGTCCGAGCGGTCCGGTATTTGTCTCTACGCCCGGCACCTTCGTGCAATCCGGGTGGCCGTTCAGACGCGAGAGCGGCTGAAGATAGGTCGAAGTCTCATCTTTCGGGATGAAGCCTCTTTCGGAAAGAGTGATGTAGAGCGCCAGCGCGGTGTGCCCCTTGCTGAGAACCAGGCGGTCCCGATTCGGATCCAGCGGCGCGTCGGGATCCACGTTCAAGATGTCGAAATACAGGGCTGTCAAGATATCGATAACCGACATCTCCCCGCCAATATGGCCGGCACCCACTTCGAACACCGTGCGAAGGTCACGACGTCGAATCCGATTGGCAATGACTTTAAGTTCCCTGAGACCCATATTTCCTGGAAGGGCTAATGTTTTCGACCTGACTTTCTGCATTTCTGAACCTGTGTCAAGTTATCGGCAATTGATCAATTGATCAATTGATCGCAGGGCAATCGCTTTTTAAACATTCGTCATGTCACGGCATGCGGCAGGCGGGCCGCTGCGCGCAACGGCTCGACTAGGAACTCGTTTCGCCAATCGGCCTTCCGCGGCTTTCTTCGCATCGAGTCCTTTCCCGGCGCGGCCCGCGCGATGTTCAGGGCGAGCCTCCGCATCAGCGCGAGGTTCTCGGCGCAGCGGACCTCCCGGTTCCTCCGAGCGTCCTCGTTCATGACGGCATCGAGAACGCGTCGCGGCGATTTTGCGGCTCGGCTTTCCGAAAGCGTCGCTAGCCAAGCCCCGAAATCAAATTATTTGCCCGCGAAAACGCGCATTTCATGCCGAATTGAGACATGCCCGCAGCTAGCTAGACGCGACCCGGGATTGGCGGGGGTCGATCGGCTTGGCAGGGGCGCCAGGCTACCGAGCCTCCGGTTCGGCCATTTGCCGCTACCGGCTCCGTTGAACGAGAATTACCTTCGAGCTTCGCCCGGCGACTTCGCTTTCGGCACAAGTTTCCCGCGCGTAGCAACGAGGCCTATGCCGATGAAATTATGCGCGCCGGCATGTCGGCCTCCGATCGCTTTCGCGGCCATGGCCATCTCGCGAATTCCTAACTTGCCACCGCAGACTAATAATGCAAATTGAAAATTCAAACGTGAAAGGATTCAGTTTAGAGTGCGCTCAAAGCGAAAATTTCGCGAATTAGGAGGGACAAATGAATATTAAATCCAATCTCGCTTCCTTGACAATCGGGCTGGCGGCCATCGGATCAGCAGGAATGGGACTAGCGTCCAGCATGTCGATCACCGTTGGAATGCAGCTTGAGCCGCCGAATCTCGACCCGACGGGCGGAGCGGCGGCGGCAATCGACGAAGTCGTCTATGCGAATATATTCGAAGGACTAACGAGATTTACCGCCGACGGATCCATTCGCTCGGCGCTGGCCCATTCCTGGGATATATCCGATGACGGCACCGTCTATACGTTTCACCTTCAAAGCTCGGTGAGTTTTCACGACGGAACCGCGTTCGACGCGGACGATGTCAAATTCTCGCTTGACCGAGCGCGGGGAGAAGATTCGACCAATGCGCAGAAAGCGCTGTTCCAAGGCATAGCGGACATCGAGGTCGTCGACCCGCACACGGTCAAGATAATGCTTTCGGGGCCCGACGGAAATTTTCTCACTAAAATGGCATGGGGCGACGCCGTGATCGTGGCGCCTGAATCAATAGACTCGATAAAAACCAATCCGGTAGGAACGGGGCCATTCGTATTTTCTGAATGGGTACAGGGCGATCGCGTGGAAATCGAGCGCAATCCGAACTACTGGGGGGATCCGGTCCATTTGGACAGCGCGACATTCAAATTCATCAGCGACCCGACCGCCGCGTTCTCTGCGGTCATGGCCGGCGACGTCGACGCGTTTCCGAACTTCCCGTCAACCGAAACGCTGTCGCAGTTCGAAGCCGACCCGCGCTTCGCCGTTATCGTCGGCTCTACGGAAGGCGAAACGATTCTTTCGACCAACAACAAATCTGGAATCCTAAGCGATGTCAGAATGCGAAAGGCCATCGCCCACGCAATTAACCGACAGGACATCATCGACGGCGCGATGTTCGGATACGGCACGCCGATCGGCACCCACTTCGCGCCCCACAATCCGGACTATCTCGATCTAACCGGCAAATCCGAGCACGACCCCGATTTGTCGCGGCAGCTTCTGGAGGAAGTCGGCTACGACGGGTCGGCGCTGCGCCTAATGCTGCCGCCGCCGGCATACGCGCGGCGCGGCGGCGAGATCATCGCCGATCAGCTCCGTTCCGTCGGGGTCGCTTCGGAAATCTCCAACCTCGAGTGGTCGCAGTGGCTGGAGCAGGTTTTCCGAAACAAGGACTACGACTTGACGATCGTAAGCCATACCGAGCCTAACGATATCAACATCTACGCGCGTCCGGAATACTACTTCCAGTACGACAATCCGGAATTCCAGGCGCTGATGGGAACATACGGCGTAACGACGGATGCCGGCGATCGCAGGGCGCTGGCCCACGAGCTGCAGACGATGATCGCCGAAGACTATGTCAACGGCTTTCTGTTCCAGCTTGCGAAAACCGGCGTGGCCAACGCGAAAATCCGCAATCTATGGCCCAACTCGCCCACCCAGGCGAACGATTTGACTGAAGTTAGCTGGGCGGACTAACCGGACACCGCCGCGCGCCAAGCCGATGCGGCTCGGCGCGCCGGCATTTCTATCGACGAATGCCGCTCTAGCGCTTTCGCGGCTACGTGCGCGCGGCAAAGGCAATGTTCCGCTATCTCGCCCTTAGATTCGCTTCGCTGTGCCTGAGCCTGCTAGTCGCGAGCATTGTCATATTCGCGATAGTCGAGATCATTCCGGGCGACCCGGCTTCGTACATGCTCGGACTCAACGCGGCGCCTGATACCGTCGCCGCGTTGAAGGAAGAGCTCGGCCTAACCGGCAGCGCGCTGTCGCGCTACGTCGATTGGACTACGGGCATGCTCGTCGGCGATTTCGGAACCTCCTACACCTACAGGGTGCCGGTATCGGAGCTTGTCGTCGCTCGGCTTTTCATATCTCTTCCGCTTGCGATCTATGCGCTGATCCTTTCGACGGCGATCGCCTTTCCTGTCGGCCTGATTGCCGCGGCCAGGCGCGGAACCGCAACCGATTTCGGCATCATGGGGGCTACTCAGCTGGGAATCGCCTTGCCTAATTTCTGGTTCGCAATGCTCCTCGTCGTCGTCTTCGCAGTCGGCCTCCGATGGTTTTCAGCAGGCGGATTCCCCGGCTGGGACGAAGGAATAGCCGCGGGACTCAAGTCGCTAACGCTGCCGGCCATAGCGCTAGCCCTTCCGCAAGCGTCGATACTGGCGAGGGTAATGCGCTCCGCGCTCCTCGAGACATTGAGCATGGACTATGTCCGGACCGCTCGAGCGAAAGGCTTGTCCCGGCGGCAAGCCGTCGTCGGCCATGCGCTTCGCAACGCGCTGATCCCCGTCTTGACGATAATCGGGCTTCAATTCTCATTTCTTTTGGCCGGAGCCATCATCATCGAAAACGTGTTTTTCCTGCCGGGCCTAGGGCGCCTTATTTTTCAGGGGATTACGCAAAGAGATCTCGTCGTCGTTGAAAGCGTGGTCATGCTATTGGTATTTGCCGTCGTCACGGTGAATTTTCTAGTCGATATCGCCTACGCGGCGGTGGATCCAAGGCTGAGGATCAGGTCGTGAAGCTCTCGCCCTCGCTCGTTGTCGGAGCTGCGCTGTCCGCATTCTATTTGATCGCAGCTCTAGTCTCCTTCGCCTGGACGCCCTACCCGGTCGAAGAATTGAACATCGCCGACAAGCTTCGGCCGCCGAGCGCAACCTACTGGCTGGGAACCGACCATTTCGGAAGAGACGTCTTTTCGATGCTGATGGTCGGAGCGAGAACTTCGATCGGAGTCGCGGTCATGGCGGTCGGAATCGGAATGGGAATCGGCGTGCCGCTCGGCCTCGCGGCGGCAGCCAACCGAAATAGCCTGTTCGATGAATTCATCATGCGCGGCAACGATCTGGTATTCGCATTTCCTTCGCTCGTCATAGCGATTCTGATAACGGCCGTGTTCGGCCCCTCGGCGATCAACGCCATCCTGGCCATCGGGATATTCAATATTCCGGTTTTCGCGAGAGTTACTCGCGGCGCGGCTCTTAGCCTTTGGACTCTCGACTATATTTTTTCCGCTCGAGTCGCGGGCAAGCGAGCATTCCTGATTTCAGTGGAGCACATTCTGCCCAACATCGCCAATCTGCTTGTTGTCCAAGGCACGATTCAGTTCTCTCTGGGCATTCTGATGGAAGCCGGGCTTTCGTACGTCGGACTCGGCACGCAGCCGCCGACTCCCAGCTGGGGCCGCATGCTTGCAGAAGCGCAGACTATGATCTACCTAGCCCCTCGCCTGGCTTTGCTGCCCGGCCTGGCCATACTGACCATGGTACTTGGCTTGAATCTTCTGGGCGACGGATTGCGCGACCACTTCGACCCTCAAATCAGGAGGGCGCGGTGACTCCCCTCCTGAACATAAGTAGCCTGAACCTGTCGATTCACGGCGAGAAGATTCTTAACGATATCTCGTTCGAAATCGGCGAAGGCGAAACCTTCGGCCTCGTAGGAGAGTCAGGATCCGGGAAATCGCTAACGGCCCTTTCGATCATCCGCCTTCTTCCCGAAGGATCCTCGGCAAGCGGCGCGGCCGAAATGTCGGGCCGAAACCTGTTGCTCGAAAGCGAAAGGGACATGTGCGCCGTTCGCGGCAACGAAATCGGCGTGATTTTCCAGGAGCCGATGACCGCCCTCAATCCAGTCAAGTCGATAGGCGATCAAGTGGCCGAAACCCTCACCGTCCATGGCAAGGCGTCGCGTAGGCAGGCACTGGAGATCGCCCGGGAAAAGTTGAACCGGGTCGAAATGCCGGCGGACGAATTTCCATTGACCAAGTTTCCGCACGAACTGTCCGGCGGCCAGCGCCAGCGGATCTGCATTGCTCTTGCGATTGCTCTGCGCCCGAAGCTTCTGATCGCCGACGAGCCGACGACCGCGCTCGACGTTTCGACTCAAGCGCAGATTCTCAAGCTCCTGAAATCGCTCGTCGACGACGACGGAATGTCCCTTATGCTCATTACTCACGACCTGGCCGTAGTCGCGGGAATGGCGGATCACGTCGCGGTCATGCATAGCGGAAGCATTGTCGAGGCCGGGACGACGGAAACTCTATTCAGGCACATGCGCCATCCGTATACGAAAAAGCTTTTCGCCGCTTCCAGCCATGCCCCGGAAAGACGCGCGTCGTCCGACATGGCGCCTCTGCTGCAGGTCAGGGAAGCGGTTAGGGACTACACCCTTCCCAAGGCCGGGCTTTTCGCCAAAGCGCCGAAGCGGCGCGCCGTCGATCATGTCAGCTTCGAGCTCCGGCGCCACGAAAGCCTCGGGCTCGTCGGGGAATCCGGATGCGGCAAGTCCACGCTGACGCGAGCGGTGCTCGGTCTGGAACCGCTGCAGCACGGATGCATCGACTTGGACGGCGAACCCGTCCTCGCATCGTCCATGTCCCGCGAGCTGCGAAGAAAGATGCAGGTCGTATTTCAGGATCCCTACGGCTCCTTCAATCCCAGGCACAAGGTCGAAAGGCTGGTCGCCGAGCCGTTCCATCTTGTCGCTGAAACGATCTCCCGCGAGGAAGTCCGCGAACGAGTGGCGATATCGCTTGAAACCGTCGGGCTTCGAGCCCGCGACATGGCGAAATACATTCACGAGTTCTCCGGCGGGCAGAGGCAGCGAATCGCGATCGCCCGCGCCCTGGCGATTCGGCCCAAGCTGATCATACTCGACGAAGCGGTTTCCGCGCTCGACGTCTCGATTAGAGCTCAAATTCTCGACCTGCTCGCCGACCTTCAGGACAAGCACGGGCTTTCGTATCTCTTCATCAGCCACGATCTCACGGTCGTCAGCGCCATTACCGATCGCGTTCTGGTCATGCGCAAGGGCAAAATCGTCGAAGAAGGCCCGACGCGCCGCGTTTTTCATGCGCCAAGCCATCCCTATACCCGGCATTTGCTGGCGTCCGCGCCGGCCATACCGCCGGAATGGACACAGCAGGAGGTTGCCAGCCATGCTTGACTGCGCCTGGTTCGAAACAGACAAGACTTTCATAGACGGCGAGTGGGTGAAGCCCCTGTCGGGAGTCCGCATCGACATCGAAAATCCTTCCGACGGCGAAATCATCGGCGAAATCGCGTGCGGGTCGAAGGCGGACATCGACTGCGCCGTCGACGCGGCGAAGGCCTCGATGGCCGGGGAGTGGGGATGCATGCCCGCCGACGAGCGCGGCAGAATTCTTCTCGCAATTTCCCGCTCTGTCGAGCGGCGGCTCAAGGAGCTCGCCCGCCTGGAATCCATCGACGTGGGCAAGCCGTTGCGCCAGTCGATGGCGGATGCGGTCGCTCTCGCTCGCTATATGGAGTTCTACGGCGGGGCCGCCGACAAGATCAGCGGGCAGACGCTGCCGTTCAAGCACGGCTATACGGTCTATACGCTACGCGAACCGCACGGAGTAACAGCTCACATAATCCCCTGGAACTACCCGATGCAAATCATCGGGCGCTCGATCGGAGCGGCGCTCGCCGCCGGCAATGCGTGCGTCCTCAAGCCGTCGGAGGAGGCGTGCCTGACAGCTCTCGCCTTCGCGGACATCGCCCGGGAAGCCGGGCTTCCGCACGGGGCTCTAAACGTCGTTCCGGGGCTGGGGGAAGATGCCGGGGCCGCCCTCGCCGCCCACCCGAGCGTGTCTCATATCTCGTTCACCGGATCGCTGGACGCGGGTCGAAAAATTCAGTCGATGGCCGCCGAAAACGTCGTGCCCGTAACTCTGGAGCTCGGCGGCAAGTCGCCCCAGATTCTTTTTGCGGACGCCGACCTCGATGCGGCGCTGCCATTCCTGGTAGGCGCAGGAATCCAGAATGCGGGGCAGACTTGCTCGGCGTCGTCGCGCATACTCGTCGAAGACAGCCTATTCGGCGAAGTTCTCGAAAAAATGGCTTGCAGATATGCGGAGCTCGCCGCAGGCCCCGCGCTTAGGGATTTGGATCTCGGACCGCTGATTTCCCGTCGGCAGCGCGATGTCGTCGACTCGTACATAAGACTGGGAGGCGATCTGGAGATCGCGGCGAAAGGCAAAATCGCTCCCGGCTCGCCGGAACGGGGACACTATGTCGAGCCGACGCTATTCGCCGAAACCAGACCGGACCACGTTTTGGCCCAGGAGGAAATATTCGGCCCGATTCAGAACTTGATTCCGTTTCGCGACGAGGACGAGGCCGTCGCCATCGCGAACGGGACAGGCTACGGGCTGGTCGCCGGAATCTGGACTCGGGACGGCGCGCGCCAAATGCGGCTAGCGAGGAAAATCGAAGCGGGACAGGTCTATATCAACAATTACGGAGCCGGCGGCGGGATCGAACTTCCCTTCGGCGGCATCGGCAAGTCCGGGCACGGACGCGAAAAAGGCTTCGAGGCCCTCTACGGCTTCACCCGATTGAAAACCGTCGCGGCCTGCCACGTCTAGTTGCGCCGATTCCGCGCCGTCCCGGAGAGGCATGCCCGATTCCGCTCGCCGCCGTCCGGCCCGGGCGATTGCCGGGCACGGCTGCCGCCGGCCTGCGGGCCGCAATTGGGAGCACGGCTGAATCCCGGCTCGCGACCCTCCGGAATTCAAACGGCGAATCGACTTCTTCTATCGCTCAGCCGCCGCCGAACCTCACTTTCCAGGTCGGAGTCGCGTCGTTAGCGGCTTTTTCGGCCGAATAAACGCCTCGCGCGACGGCTCTAGAAAGGCATGCGGCGGACGCGTGGCCGATGCGCAAAACGTCGGCCGAGGATTCCTTCAGCCGCCTGGCGCCCGTAGCGATAGCGAAGACGATGTCTCCGTCGAAAAGCGTGTGGGACGGCACCAGCGACCTTGCGAGGCCGTCATGCGCCGCGACGGCGATGCGCGTCGCTTGCGCCTGGCTCAGCTGCGCGTCCGTCGCCACGACTGCGATCGTCGTGTTGGCGCCCGGTTCCTGAAGCGCGGGCCAAAGCCTCGGCTCGGCGTGGGGATCAACCGAAGAGGCCGCTCCCAGGCCGCCGAATTCGCCATCCATCTCGAACGGCGCCGCCCAGAAATTCGGCTGGCCCTGCTGTACCGCCGACCCCACGGCGTTGACAGCTGCAAGAGCGCCGACCGCGTAGCCGCCCGAAATCACCGCCGACGCAGTTCCGAGGCCTCCCTTCAGGTCAAGCGTCGTCGCGCCCGTTCCGGCGCCTGCGGTGCCGATCGCAAAATCCTCGGATGCCGCCGCCAAAGCTCGCCGGCCCAGCGCCGAATACGGGTTGACGCGCCAAGCCTTGTCTCCGCCGTTGAGCAGGTCGAAAAGGATCGCGCCGGGAACTATGGGCACCCGCACGGTGCCGACCTGGAAGCCGCGACCGGCCTCGCGAAGGCCGTCGGCGATTCCGGAGCCCGCATCCAGGCCGAATGCCGAGCCGCCGGACAGAAAAATCGCGTCCACTTCCTGAACATGCCTATCCGGAGCAAGCAATTCGGTTTCCCGCGAGCCGGGCGCGCCTCCCATGACGTGCACGCCGGCCGCGAACGGGCGCTCGCAAAGCACGACTGAGACGCCGGACTTCAATCCGGCGTCGGACGCATTGCCGACCAGAAGGCCTTCGACATCCGTTATCGCGTTTCTCGGACCCGGCTTCATGCCGCCGGCTCCCGAGCGCCGAAGACGATTGGATTTAGCATCATATGCACCGACCTCCGTCGACATTGAGCGCGGCTCCGGTGATTAGGCTCGCCTCGTCCGAGCAGAGGAAGCACGCGGCATTGCCGATGTCTTCGGGCGCCGAAAATCGACCCAGCGGAATCGTCGCCAGGAATTTCGAGCGCATTTCAGGCGTGTCCTCGCCCAGGAATCGCTTCAGCAGCGGAGTCTCGCCGGCGACGGGCGTCAAGGCGTTGACCCGGATACCGTGCTCGGCCAATTCGATCGCCATCGTCAGGGTCGCCGTTATCATCCAGCCCTTCGAGGCGTTGTACCAGCTCAAGTTTCTGCGCGGCGACACGCCCGCCGTGGACGCGATATTCAAAATTGCGCCGCCTCCGCGCGATTTCATCTTCGGAACGAAGTGCTTCGAAGTCAGATACACGGATTTGCAGTTCACGGCGAATACCCGGTCGAACTCATCCTCCGGGATCTCGTCCAATGGGGTAGGCAAGTGCGTGATTCCCGCATTGTTGACAAGAATATCGATATCGCCCAATCGGTTCGCGGCTTCGCCAGCCATGCGCTCGACGCTATCGCCGCTCGAGATATCCGCCTCGACGGCGAATCCCCCGATATCTCCTGCAACCTCTTCCGCCGATGCGGAATCGACATCCGCGATCATGACCGTCGCGCCTTCCTCGGAGAATTTCCGCGCTATTCCGGCTCCGAATCCGGAGCCCCCTCCCGTTATCAATGCCGTCTTGCCCGCAAGTTTCATAAATGCCTCCCTTCAAGCTTCGCTCGATGCGATTCATCCGCGCGAAATGCACGAAATTCCCGATAAAAGCAAAGCGGCTGCGAAGCGCCGGGAAAAAATTTCCGGGATTCGGCAGGCCGCGGGCGCGGCTCGACGCGCCGTCCCGAAGCTTTCGGGACTTCGTACTGGGAAGCGGGAGGGACTGGAATGAAGCGTCTACATGGCCGCGAAAGCTCTTCCAGCCGGGAAGGCGGCGGAGCGATTGCCGGAATTCGCGGCTCGAAACGGCAAAAGGGGCGGTCCTCGCCGCCCCTTTCGCAACCGGCCGAACAATCGAGACTAGGCGGCAATCGCCACTTTTTCGTCGGCGGCTACGCCTCTCGCTTTCGCGTCGGCGCTCCCGGACCCTGCGGACGCAATTTCGATCCTGCGCGGCTTCAGCGCCTCCGGGATCTCCCTTGCAAGGTCGATGTTGAGCAAGCCGTTTTCATACGACGCGCCGGTAACCACCACATAGTCGGCAAGCTGGAATTTCTTTTCGAACGAGCGGTTGGCTATCCCGCGATGCAAGAACTTGTGATCCTCGTTCGCAGACGGCTTGCTGGCCTTGACCACAAGCTGATTCTGGCGAATTTCAACACCGAGATCTTCGCTCGCGAATCCGGCGGCCGCGACGGTGATGCGGTACGAATCCGGCGATGTCTTTTCGATATTGAAGGGCGGGTACCCGTTCGTCGGCACTTCACTCGAAAGCGCGCGATTGAAAAGGTCCGCGAATTGGTCGAAACCTACAGTCGTTCGATAAATAGGGGAAAGGTCGAAAGTGCGCATGGCATCCTCCATTGAGCGATGTTGCAATGTGCGGCTATCCATCATGGACTAGACGCGGTTCGTCGCCGAACCCGAATTCATCGGCGCCCGGCAAACAATACGTGGGCATTGCCGCTCGAGGTTTCTAGAGTGCGAAGCCGAAAAATTCCGGATTTTTTCCGGCGGCGCCGAATCAACCCTTTCCAGTTTCGGGGCGGATTTTACCTTCGCCGCCCGAAAGCCCGGAGGGAATTCTCGGTTCCGTTTTCAATCGCGCGATCCGAACTGTTTCGAAGAGTCCGCCAGCTAGCCGGCGGACCCTAGCGTTTCGGGCTTCGGCCCCCCGGTCGCCCAGTCCAGCAGTTCAACGGTGTGGACGACTGGAATGCGCGTGCCGGATGCGATTTGAATCATGCACCCGATGTTGCCCGCCGCGATGGCGTCGGGCCGGCAGTTTTCAAGCTCGTGAACTTTTCGCGACTGCAGCTCCGCCGATATCGCTGGCTGCATTAGATTGTACGTTCCCGCGGAACCGCAGCAAAGATGGCTGTCGGCCGGCTCCACTATCTCGAAACCGGCTTTCTCCAGGAGTTCCTTCGGCTGCGACTTTATCTTCTGACCGTGCTGCAGCGAGCAAGCGGCGTGGTAGGCGATACGCATATTTCTTTTAGGAAGCTTCGGAAATTCCAGGCCGGGCAGAATTTCAGTGATGTCGCGCGCCATGCCCGCCACCATGGCCGCGTCGTCGGCCTGAGGCGTATCGCGCAGCATATGCCCGTAGTCCTTTATGGTCGTTCCGCATCCGCTTGCGTTGATTGCAACCGCGTCGATCCCGCAGGACTCGTGCTCGCGCTTCCACGCCGCCACGTTTCTGGATGCCGACCTGCGGCTTGATTTCGACTTGCCCATATGGTGGGCGAGCGCCCCGCAGCACCCTGCGCCCTTCGCCACGACGACTTCGCAGCCCAGCCGCCGAAGCAGCCGAATCGTGGCGTCGTTGATATTCGTATTGAGCGCGCGCTGCGCGCATCCGGTCATGAGGCAAACTCGCATTTTTCTTTCGCCATTCGCGGCGAATACCTGGGGATCGTCGTAGCGGCTGACCGGCGGAATGTCTTTCGGCGCAAGCGCGAGCATCGCTCGCAGGCGCTCGCTCGGCACCAGCCCCGACAGCGGAGCGGCAAGCTTCGCCCCCAACAGCGCGAGGCGAAAGAGCGTCGGCCTTGGAAGAACAGCCGCTAGCAAGCCGCGAAGGAGCCGCTCTCCCGGAGGTCTTCTGTATGTCTTCTCGATATATTCCCGCGCATGGTCCACCAGGTGCATGTAATGCACGCCGGAAGGACAAGTCGTCATGCATGCGAGGCAGGACAGGCAGCGGTCGATGTGCAAAACCGTTTTCTTGTCCGCCGGGCGCTCGTTCTCGAGCATGTCCTTGATCAAGTAGATTCGGCCCCTGGGACTGTCCAATTCATCGCCTAGAATCTGGTACGTCGGGCAGGTAGCCGTGCAAAACCCGCAATGCACGCAGGCTCGCAAAATGTCGTTGCTGCGCCGAAAATCCGGATTCTCGAGCTGCCTATCGGTAAAGTTTGTCTGCATCGCTATCTTCGATTTCGAGATTTCGGAAACGGCAGGGCGGGCGCATCAACACATCAGGCCCGGATTCAATATCCCTCTCGGGTCGAATTGCCGTCTGAGGGCTGAAGCGATTCCGGCATGCGCCGGCGGAAGAGGCTGGAATGTCCGTACCCGGCTGCTGGTTTCGGGGGATGCTCTGACAAGCGTCGCGTGACCGCTAAAATCCCCTAGGAGGTCGCGCAGAGGCGTGCCTTCCGGAACCAGCATCCAAACGAGTCCGCCTCCCCAGTCGAACATTGCATCCGCCCTCTCCAGGCCGGCCGCCTTCTCCACGATGCCCGGCGCATCGGACGGCTTCACGGAAATCCTCCAGATATCGCCGACGGATGCGCTGAATCTTTCGGCATCGCGAATGGACCGCCATGTGGCGTCGACTCGCTCCTGATCGAATTCCACATCGATGTCACCGTAGCCGCGAAGCAGATCCCTTAGTTTTCCGGCGCGATACTTTACCGATTCGCCGAAGCCCTCTATTCGAATAATCGTCGAAGCCTCCTCCCCCTTCCAGCCTGGAAGGTGAGCCGCGCCGCTAACGCCGAACGGCGAACCGAGCGCCGCCGAAAGCGACTTAACGGCAGAGACGGAGTCCAGGCGCCTAATTGCGAGCGATGCCGCGCTTTCGGGCATGGGCAGCACCTTGAACGCGACCTCGGTAAGGATGCCGAGCGTGCCGTGGCTTCCGGCAAGAAGCCTTACCAGGTCGTAGCCTGTAACGTTCTTCATGACCCTTCCGCCATTCTTGAGGATTTTTCCCTCGCCGTTCACAAAGCGGATGCCGAGCATATTGTCGCGGCAGGCTCCAGCCTGGATTCGCCGCGGCCCCGATGAATTGGTTGCCGCGATTCCGCCGATGGTCGGCGTTCCGGCCGTTCCGAGAATCGCTCGATAATCCATCGGCTCGAAAGCCAATCGCTGGCCATTTTCCGCCAGCAGCGCGGCAACGTCCTCCGCCGGCGTGCCCGCCGACGCCACCAGCGTGAGAGCGCCTGGCTCGTAGATTCGAATTCCATCGAGCCTGCGCGTGGAGAGCCGTTCCGAATCCGGCATCGATCCGAAACGCCTCGTGCCGCCGCCAATTACCGCGAACGGCCCGGTCGCCGAGGCGACCGTCTCGGCGAGTTCGGATTCGCTGGCCGGATTCACGCTTCCCGCCGGCTCGCGGTCGCGGACAAGGGAAAAACTTTGGCGGGGTTCAGCAGCCAATTCGGATCGAACGCGTCCTTGATCCGAATCTGCGCCTCGATATCGTCCGCAGAGTACTGGAAAGGCATCAAGTCGCGCTTTTCGACGCCGATGCCATGCTCGCCCGACAGGCATCCGCCGACATCGACGCACAGCTTGAGAATCTCCGCGCCCATGGCCTCGCATTTCCCAAGTTGATCCTCATCGTTCGCGTCGAATAGGATCAGAGGGTGAAGGTTTCCGTCGCCCGCGTGAAACACGTTGGCCACCTCCAATCCGAACTCGTTCGACAATTCTCCGATCCTTTTTAGCACGACCGGCAATTCGGAAACCGGGATCGTTCCGTCGAGACACATGTAGTCGTTTATCACGCCCATGGCCCCGAAAGCGGCTTTTCGTCCGGCCCATATCCTTTGAGTCTCTTCATCCGACCCGCTTTCGCGAATTTCCGAAGGGCGGTGCTTCTCGGCAACGCGCGTGATCAACGCGAGCTGCTCGTCGATTTCCTCAGGGGAGCCTTCGACTTCTATGATAAGCAGAGCCTCGACATCGGGGTAGCCCGCGCCGACGAAGCTCTCGCATGCGCGAATGCACTTCCGGTCCATGAATTCGATGGCCGCGGGCAGGATGCCCGCGCGTATGATGTCCGAAACGCAGGCGCCGGCGACTTCGTTGGCTTCGAATCCCATCAGGATCGGTCGCGCGCCTTCCGGCTTCCGCAAAATTCGCAAGGTCGCCTCGGTTACCACGCCCAGCTGGCCTTCGGAGCCGCAGACGACTCCGAGAAAATCCAAGCCGCCGGCGTCAAGATGGGCTCCGCCCAATTCCAGGATTTCGCCATTCATCAAGACGATTTTCGCGCCAAGCAGGTTGTTGGTCGTCACGCCGTATTTCAGGCAGTGCGCGCCGCCGGAGTTCATGGCGATGTTGCCTGCGATCGCGCATGCCAATTGGCTCGACGGGTCTGGAGCATAGAAATAGCCGCGATTTTCAACGGCGCCGGTAACCGACAGGTTCGTCCGTCCCGTCTGCACTCTAATGAATCTGTTCGCGTAGTCCGTTTCAAGAACCCGGTTCATGCGGGAAACGCCCAGCACGACGCAGTCCGCGGTTGGCAGGGCGCCGCCCGAAAGCGACGTGCCGGAGCCGCGCGGCACCACGGGAACGCCTTCTTCGCCGCACGCCTTGAGGACCTCGGCGACCTCTTCCGTCGTTCCCGGAAGGACGACCGCGAGGGGCGGACACCCGTACATCGTCAGCGCGTCGCATTCGTAGGCCCGCAGTTCGAATTCGTCGTGTATCACCGATCCTTCGGGAAGCACGCCCTGCAGCCTGGAGATTATAGTCCGCCTGCGCGCCAGCACGCTTGCTCTCGGGGACGGCATCTGCATGGAACCACGGTTCCTTCAATATGATGGCGACTTGTCCGGCGGCGGAAGAATTATCCGCAGCCATCGCCGCTTAGGCGGCTTGATTCTTAGCAAATGAATGCCCTATTATCAAATTGCAAATCCGGCTTGGCGAATGCTCGCGCGAAACAAGAATCCGCCGAGCCGAATATTCCGCTCGATTCAAAAGGAATGGCAAAGATGGTCCAGCAATTGCTTAGAACCTGCGCAGTGGCTCTGCTCGGCGCTCTAATTTCAACGGCGGCGCTTGCCGCGAAGCCGGAGGTTTTTTCGAGGAATGGCGCCGCCATTAACGGCTACGACCCCGTGGCGTATTTCACGGAGGAGAAGCCGGTCAAAGGATCGAGGGATCACTCGCTGAACTGGAAAGACGCCGTCTGGCTGTTCTCCAGCGCGGACAACAAGGCGCTGTTCGAAGCGGATCCCGATGCGTACGCTCCCCAGTACGGGGGCTACTGCGCCTATGCGGTTTCGCGGAACTATACGGCAAAGACCGAGCCGGACGCCTGGACCGTTTACGATGGAAAGCTTTTTCTCAACTACAACAAGCTTGTTCGCGGGCTATGGGAAATCGATATTCCCGGCAATGTCGCGAAAGGCGACATGAACTGGCCCGGCGTGCTTGAATGAAGCCATGGCGCCGGCCCGCAATGCGCCGAAAGGTCCGCCATCGCCAGGGTGGCCGGCATGCGATCATTCATTGTAGGTCGGCTGCTGCATGAAGAGCGGCGCTAGTTTGGCCGCAAGTAAAAAATACGGGAATTTCGCGGCGGAATAGCGACGCGAAGTTCGACTTGGTTTACGGCGTGCGAGGGGCGCCGAAAGTGGCGCAAGGCATTTGCCCGCATCGGCCGCCTCGAGCAATTTTGCAGCTTTCGATCTGCCGATGAGCTCCGGGACGCAGCAACGCCCCGGAGCCGCCCGCTCCAATCGCTGATCGCACCGCTTTTCCTCCAGCGGGCCGTTAGTCCGCGAACACCAATTTGACATCAATGCCCGTTGTGGAAAGACCTGCGCCCGAAGCTTGGAATGTCGGACCTCTTGCCGTGGCTGACCTGCCAATTCCGCCAAATAATCCTCTCTATGCCTCCCTATTTTTGATTCCGCATGCCCGAATAGCTCGGTTCGTTGCTCGGAGCATTCTCAATTTCGGATGAGGCGGTTTTCACGCCTATAGGTAGTCTGCGAATGCGACTTGACTGATCGTGAAGGCGAGAGTCGTCGCTGGGTGCGGCTCAAATTTCGCGTTCAAGCTGCCGCCCGCAATTGGAAAAGCTCGGGAAACGGCAGTTCAGCTTGCTGCAAAAAACGCTTTCTCGTCGTCTACAGGAAATTTGCCGCGCCCGTCGCCGTTTGACAAAGTTCGGCGGTTAAATTATTCGCGCTTTTCTTGCAAAGGCTGTCGGCCTTGCCCTTAACTCAAACAAACGAGAGAAATAATGAACGTAAAAATTCTTTGCGCTAGCATTGCCGGCGCAGCGGCGCTTCTAGCCGCTCCCGCGCAGGCGGATGAATACCCGTCCAAGACCATCGAAGTCGTAACCCACGCGGGCGCCGGGGGCGGCACGGACGTAACGACGCGAATGATGATGCTTCGCGCTCGCAGAGAACTTGGCCAAGACATGGTCGTTGTCAACAAGCGAGGCGGCGGCGGATCCACGGCGATGGACTACTACATCACCTTGCCGGCGGATGGATATACGATCCTAACCTATACGATCGGCCACGCGGCCGTCATGGCAAAGGGTAAGACCGACATGAAGCTCGAGGACTTGCGTCCGATCGCGAGGGGAACGGACGATCCTCAGATACTCATGGTGCGCTGCGGCGCCTACGAATCCGCCGAGGCGTTCGTAGAAGCGCAAAGGGAAACGCCGATCGCATACGGAACGACGCATGTCGCCAACATCGACGACGTTTCAGCTTTCATGTTTACAAAGAAGGGCGGCATGGCCACGCCTAAAATCGTGCCCTTCGACGGTGGCGGCGAGTTGGCGACCCAGCTGGTCGCGGGAGCCGTCGACGCAGCCGTGCTGAATCTCGCTGAAGCCGGCTCGCAGATCGATGCCGGCGAGATTTGCCCGATAGTCGTTCTGGCGGACGAAAGAATGGCTGCTCTCGCGGATGTCAAGACCGCGAAGGAGATGGGAATTCCGGTCAGCTTTTCCACCGTGCGCGGATTCGTCGTCCACAAGGATACGCCGGACGACGTGGCGGAAAAAATTGAAGCCGCATTGATCAACGCCATGAACCATGCGGTCTACCAGAGCTTTCTGACCGCCGTGGGACTCGATTCGACGTCGGTCGCCGGATCGGACGTCTGGGGCAACCAGATCGGCACCATGGTTACGGACATGGAATCGGCGCTTAAGGAACTCGGATTTATTGAGTAGACTTGTAAAAGTGGCGCGGCGAATGCGAACTCGCCGCGCCCGAACTTGCATGCCGAGCGTTTTTGAAGGATTCGGGCGGCGGCGATGAAGGCGGCCCGTGATATCGCAAGCCGTTACTGGCTGCCTGCGGGCATTGCGGCGTTCTGCGCCGCCGTGTTTTGGTCCGCCAACTACTTCGAACGCGTTCCTCCGATACTGAAGCGCGGAATACAGCCGTCGGATTTTCCCCAGCTGGTCTGCGGCCTCATAATTTTCCTGTCGCTCCTGCTGGCTCTCGGCAAAGAAGCGCCGAGGCCGAAACCGCTCGCTCGCGAGGCAATGCTGTCGATGGCTCTCATGGCCGGATTCGTCGCCGCGGCCGCCGTCGACCTGTTTCTGGCGCTTGGAATTTTCGCGGCCTCGCTTTCCGCTCTCTGGGGAGAACGGCGCGCCGGCGTTCTGCTGGGAGTCGGCGTCGCCTTGCCCGCCTGCGTGTTTCTGCTTTTCGACCAGGTATTCAGAATACGGTTTCCGCGGGGCGTTCTTACCAGCATCTGGTACGGCTGATCCCGTGGAGGCTGCGCTATCCGGATTGGCGGCGCTTGCCGAGCCCGGCCTTTTGCTCCTTGTCCTGGCTGCGACTCTGGGCGGCGTCATTATCGGCGCGCTTCCGGGCCTGAACGCGACGACAGGCGCGGCGCTTCTCCTGCCGTTCACGCTAACGATGGACCCGGTCGCGGCGATCGCGGTTCTCGCAACCATTTACTGCTCGGCGACATTCGCCGGCGCGATAACCGCAATACTAATCAACACGCCGGGAACGTCCGCCAGCGCCGCGACGTGCCTCGACGGATATCCGATGGCGCAGCGCGGCGAGGCGGGACGGGCTCTTGGAATGGCCGCCGTATCTTCGACGATCGGCGGAATCGTAAGCGTGATCTGCCTGATGCTGGCCGCCCCGCTGCTCGCTCGCGCGGCCTACAATTTCGCGCCGCCCGAGTACTTCGCGCTTACGCTTTTCGGACTGTCTATGCTGGCATCGATCGGCGACGGCAACCCGTTGAAGAATCTGATTTCCGGGGCTTTCGGCATTTTGCTCGCCACGGTTGGAATCGACCTTCTAACCGATGTCGAGCGATTCACCTTCGGCATGTCGGAACTTACAACGGGCATCGGATTCGTACCTGTAATGATCGGGATATTCGGGATTTCGGAATTGCTGCTGCAGTCGAATGCGCTGGATGCCGTGCGCGAACGAATAGCCATGAAGACGATCCGGCTGCCGAGTCGAGAAGATTATCGAAAAACCTGGAAGACGATCGCGAGATCGTCCGGAATCGGCACCTTTATCGGCATCCTCCCGGCGGAGGGGGCGACGGTCGCGTCGATGATCGGCTACAACGAAGCCAAGAGATGGTCCAAGACTCCCGAGGAATTCGGGAAAGGCGCGATCGAAGGCATCGCCGGCTCCGAAGCGGCGAACAACGCCGCGACCGGCGGCGCGATGGTGCCGACGCTGGCTCTGGGCATTCCGGGAAGCCCGACGGCCGCCGTCATACTGGCGGGCTTGATGGTGCACGGCCTCCGCCCCGGCCCGGCGATGTTCACGGAGCAGGCGGAATTCGCATTCGCAATTTTCTGGTCCATGATGCTCGTCAATGTGCTGTTTTTCGGAATCGGGCTGGCCGGAGCCAGAATCTTCGCGCGGGTTACGTTGATTCCGACGCGGGTTCTCTGGCCTTGCGTCTTTGTTTTTTCCGTCGTAGGGGCATACTCGCTCGATCAGTCGATGCTGGATGTCTGGATCGCGCTTGCCGCGGGAGTCATTGGCTTCTTCATGCGGCGCTACGGGTTCTCGGTCGTGCCTCTGGCAATCGGACTCATTCTGGGCGAAATGCTGGAAACGCGACTCGGCCAAAGCATGGTGATGCTCGACGAAAAATGGTGGCTCCTTTTTACGCGACCGCTGGCCCTCTTTTTCTTCGTGCTGACAGCAGTCGCCCTGTTCGGCCCCCCAATTTGGAGAACGGCGTCGAAGTTCGCAGGCCGCCCGGCAAATTCAGGAAGGAAAAATGACCAAAATTAAATCAGTTCGCGCGCGCGTTTGGAATTGGACGGGACCGACCGTCCCGCCTCAGGCGAATTTTTGCACGAACGCCGGAGACGCCCTCTGGGACAGGGGCGATTCGATGCATAGCTTTAGATTCCATCAATGGCTCACTTGCGAGGTTGAAGCCGAATCGGGCGAAATCGGAATCGGCAATGCCGCTCTTGCGCCCGTTCTGGTCAAGGCGGCCATCGACAACTATTACGCCCCTCTCGTCGTCGGCGAAGACCCTTTCGACTACGCCTTCCTTTGGGAGCGGATGTATCGCAAGACAATGGCCTGGGGCCGCAAGGGCGTCGGCATGACGGCGATCAGCGCCGTGGACATCGCTATCTGGGACTTGATGGGCCAGCTCGTCGGCAAGCCAGTATTCAAATTGCTGGGCGGACGCACCAAGGAAAAGATCCCGGTCTACTATTCCAAGCTTTATTCGGACACCGTCGACAACATGCAGGCCGAAGCGTCTTCCGCCCTCGGCGAAGGATACAAGGCGTTCAAAATGCGCTTCGGCTTCGGACCCAAAGACGGCATGGCGGGAATGCGCGAGAATCTGCGACGGGTCGAAGCCGTGCGGGAAGTTGTCGGATACGACACCGACCTCATGGTCGAGGCCTATATGGGGTGGAATCTGGACTATTGTCGCCGCATGCTTCCGAAGCTGGAAAAATACGAGCCGAGATGGCTGGAGGAACCGGTTATCGCCGATGACATTCACGGCTACGCCGCGCTAAACGCCGGTCCGATTCCGATTTCCGGCGGCGAGCACGAATACACTTTGTTCGGGTTCCGCCAGCTTCTCGACGCTCGCGCGGTTTCCGTCGTTCAGTACGACACCAACAGGGTCGGCGGAATAACCGCCGCCCACAAGATCAACGCGCTCGCGGAAGCCTACCAGATCCCGGTGATTCCGCACGCGGGGCAGGTTCACAACTATCACCTGACGATGTCGAGCCCGAACTGCCCCATGTCCGAGCATTTCCCGGTATTCGACGTAGAGATCGGCAACGAGCTTTTCTACTACATTTTCGAAGGAGATCCGGAAGCGCGCGACGGATTCCTCGATCTGGACGAGGCCGCGCCGGGGCTGGGCATCCGCATTACCGACAAGCATGCGGACAATTTCGAAATTCAGGAATAGCCGATCGAGCGCCTTTCCCGCATCCCGAAGGCGCAGTTTCCAAATTGCGAGGCAAGCCGCGCATCGCGAACCCAATTATCGCGACGGCAGCCATGTTCACGGGGATTAGAATATGACGAATCGCGCCTACGCCGGGGCATGGCCCGTCGCGCCGACGCCGTTCAGCGAAAACGGCGCCGTCGACTTCGAAGGGATGCGGCGAGTTCTCGACTGCATGATCGACCAGAAGGCGAACGGGATTTGCATCCTCGCAAACTACTCGGAACAATTCCTGCTGTCCGACGAGGAGCGGAGCGAGCTGTCGCGCCTCTGCCTAGAGCATGTGGCCGGCCGGACACCCGTAATTTTGACAGTGAGCCATTTCGCGACCGACATCGCGGTCGAGCGAACCCGCTTTGCCAAGGATCTCGGCGCAGCTGCCGTCATGGCGATGCCTCCGTATCACGGCGCCTTGCTTAAGGGCAGTCAGGAGCAGACGTTCGAGCAGTTCTCCCGAATTGGCGAGGTCGGCATTCCGGTCATGGTTCAGGACGCGCCTCTTTCCGGCGTCGACATGCCCGCGGACCTGCTCGCGAAAATGGCGCGGGAACTGGAGTGGGTGCGCCTATTCAAAATCGAGTGCCCGGGAGCCGCGTCCAAATTGCGCAAGCTTCTCGAACTTGGAGGCGATCTCATCGAAGGCCCGTTCGACGGCGAGGAAGGCATTACGCTGCTGGCCGATTTGGATGCGGGAGCGACGGGCTGCATGTCTTCGGCGCTGATTCCCGAATTGATCGGCGAGGTGGTCTCCCTCTATCTTTGCGGTCGCCGCGATGCCGCCGAGGCTGCGTACAACAGGATTCTTCCGGTCATAAATTTCGAGAATCGGCAGTGCGGGTTTCGCGCGGCGAAATCCGCCATGCAGGCCGGCGGCGTCATCAAGTCCGACTTTTGCCGGCACCCGATTCCCCCGCTTCCGGTCGAAACGAAGAATACGCTGCTAGCCATGCTTTCCCAAGTCGATGCGGCGACGCTGAATTGGGGGCGCTAGACCCGCCTCCGCGCCTTGCGATTTAAAACCTCGCGGCGATTCACCGCGTCGTCACGCCGTCGGCCTTTCGCCAGTTTCCGGCCATTTCGCAGACGGTCCCAAAGGCGGCGCACATCGCCTTGACATCCGCAACCCCCTTCCCGGCGATATCGAACGCGGTTCCGTGAGCGGGCGTGGCGACGGGAACCGGCAAGCCTCCCAAAACCGATACGCCCCGATCGAATCCCATGAGCTTCAGCGCGATCTGGCCCTGGTCGTGATACATTGTCACGACCGCGTCGATCTCGCCCGCCTTCGCCTTCAGAAATACCGTGTCGGACGGCCAGGGTCCGTCCACCGCCAGTTGCCTGGCGGCCATTTTTTCCACGGCGGGGCGAATGACCTCAATCTCTTCCCTGCCGAAATTCCCGCCGTCTCCCGCATGGGGATTCAGCGCCGCGACGGAAATTCGCGGCCGCTTGATCCCCGACCGGCGCAGAAGGTCGTGAATGAGAAGCACCGCTTCGCAGATTCTGTCCTCGCTGACGGTGTCGGCGACATCGCGCAAGGCAATGTGGCTCGTCGCCCGGCTGGTCCAGATGCCATCCATTGCATTGACTTCGGAAATATAGTTTTCGACGCCGAGATAATCGGCGATGAAGTGCAGCTCGTCGTTGTGGCCGAGCCCCGCCAGATGCAGGGCTTCCTTGTTGAACGGAGCGAAAAGAAGGCCCTCGACGATGCCGTCCTTCAAAAAATCGAGCGCCGTCGAAAGGCAATTCAAGGCGCAGGCGCCGCTAGCCCTCCGAACGCGAGCGACGGCGATGTCGTCCCGGTCGATCGTGTCGGTTTCGTACCACGCATAGGGACCCGCCCGGGTCCAATCGCTCGTCGGGTCGCAAGCTACCTTTGCGAAAGCCGCTCCGGACTGCTCTTCCCCCAATTCGAAGACATGGGAATCTCCGATCACCAAAATGTCGGCCTTTTCGGCCGATTCCGGATTCGAAAGCAGTTTGGCTACCAGTTCAGGACCGATGCCGCTCGGGTCGCCCGGGATTAACGCTAGCTTCGGCTTCCTCATTGACATCGCAGTCCTTGATTTTTTCCAGCTTTCCGCCGTCTAAACCCCGTCGTCTCGACGCGCAATCGATTACGGGCGCGAATTTCTCATGAATTCAACCGCGCGGTGAGTTTCGCCATCCGCTTTTTGCCGCTTCTTGACGACGACTGGCATGGAGCAGGCCGGTACGGAATCTAGGGATAAGTCTCAGGTACGAATGTTTGAGAATCGAAGGGAGCTCGCTCGTATCCTTTCGATTTGGGCCGAGGCGGAAGCGGTACTTCCTCTACGGACCGAGCCTTGTACGGAATGTGGGAAAGCAAATGGTTGATGCAGTTGAGCCTTGCATGCATCTTTATGTCCGCATCGACTACGTACCACGGCGCCAGTTCCGTATCCGTCCGGGCGAACATCGTGTCCTTGGCTCGCGAAAACTCCTCCCAGCGGTTTCTCGCCTCCAGATCCATGGGGCTAAGCTTCCAGCGCTTGTGCGGCATGGAAGCGCGGCTTTGAAATCTTCGTTCCTGCATTTCGTCCGAAACGGAGAACCAGTATTTGATGAGTACTATTCCGGATTGGACAAGCATCTCTTCGAACAGCGGGCATGACCTCAGGAATTCCTCGTACTCGTCGTCGGAGCAAAATCCCATGACTTTTTCGACGCCCGCGCGATTGTACCAGCTTCGGTCGAACAGCACTATTTCTCCCGCGCCGGGAAGGTGCGCCACATAGCGCTGGAAATACCATTGCGATTTTTCCTTCTCCGTAGGCGCCGGGAGAGCGACGACGCGGCAAATTCTGGGGCTGACGTACTGCGTAATTCGGTTGATCGTCCCGCCTTTCCCGGCGGCATCCCGGCCTTCGAAAATCACGGCGATCTTCTTCTTCTCGCTCTTGACCCAATCGGCTAGCACGACAAGCTCGCTCTGAAGCTTGAGCAATTCGCTCTCGTAGCGCCTTTTCGAGATTTTCGGTTTCGGGCGCTTGCCCGATGATTCCGAGGAACGCGACATTTGTTCGATTCCGATATCTTACCCGGCAAACCGGAACTGATTTGCGCATGCATTCTTCTCGTATTTTTCAAGATTGTCAATTGCCGGGATGCGCCGCGAAAATTTCGCGGCAAGCCTAGCGGAAAGCAGCCGCCCGGGCATTCGAGAATTCGCATCGCCTGAATAGAGCCGCTTCGATCGGCGCAAGATTATCGCCGGGATGCGGCAATTCTGTGCTATAGTCTTCCGCGGAGCCGATGCGAGGACCTCCGAACCGGACTCGCGGCAAATTACGACGGAGAACTCAATGAGCCTGCTAGCATTGGCGCCCCGCCCTAACGAACCCGACTACTGGGCGGAAAGGGCCGATCTCGCCGCCGCGTTTCGGTGGACGGCGCGCCTGAATATGCATGAAGCCGTCGCCAATCATTTCAGCCTGGCCGTCAATGAATCGGGAACGAAGTTCTTGATCAATCCCAATCAGCGGCACTTCGCTCTGCTGACCGCGTCGAGCCTGATGCTGCTTGACGCCGAGGATCCGACCACCATGGAGGGCGAAAACGCTCCGGACCCCACGGCCTGGGGCCTGCATGGCTCAATCCACAGAAAGTGCCCGAATGCGCGATGCGTCATGCATGTTCACTCTATTCACGCGACCGTTCTCGCTTGCCTTGCAGATTCGGAAATGCCTCCGATCGATCAGAACACCGCGATGTTCTACAATCGCACGGTCGTCGATGAGTCCTTCTCCGGGCTTGCCTTCGAAGAAAGCGGCGAAAGGTGCGCGACCATGCTCGCGGACACCGATAAAAAGGTCATGATCATGGGCAATCACGGTCTGCTGGTAATTGGCTCCAGCGTCGCGGATGCGTTTAATCGGATGTATTATTTCGAGAGAGCGGCCGAAACCTACATTCGCGCACTTCAGACCGGCAAGCCGCTTCGCGTGCTTCCGCACAGTATCGCCGAAAAAACCGCGTCAGAACTGGAAAACTATCCGGACCAGTCCGAGAGGCATTTCGCCGAACTGAAAGCCATCCTTGATTCCGAGGGATCGAATTACGCGGATTGAAGGCATCAATCGGCACAGCGGCAATGCCGGCTCGCGAGACGGGTTCGTCGTGCTAGTCGCCAAGCCGGCGAGGTTCAGCCTTTAACCATCGACGCGATGCATCCCCTGGTCGCGCGGGCCCGCACGGCTCATGCTACTAGCTTCCGAGTTCGACCAAACAGGCGCGCTGGCTTCAGGATCGGAGATTGGCACCGGCGGCATCCGGAGGATAGCGGGAGATACGGGTTCGAATCCGCTTCGCCGACAAAGTTGCTATGGAGAGTTGATCGCACATGCGACGGACAAACGGGCCACAAGGCGAATCTCATTGTCCTTAGCATTACCGTCTCCTACCGTTGAATTGACTGGCGTAGGAGATCGAAATCTGTTCACAATCCAAAAGGAACCTGACGGACCAAGATTCGAAGACCGTAACCCGTGAACTTGGGCTATGAGGCGAGACGATTTGCTGTTGCGCAACAGTATCGAGCAGGAGATGGCATCTGGGAGGAGCGACGCTAGAGGCGACCGAGGCAGGGTCCTCGCGATGGGGCTTTACGCGCTTGGACGCCCTGTTTGCCGGACGCACTTTGGGCCACAGCGGCGGTGGTCGTATGCCATGGTCCGATGACTGATTTTTTGATGTCGAATGATGCGCTTGACCGACTTCGATCAGCCTCCAAGCGGGTGAGGTATCCCGGTGCGCGTTGGTTGGCGAAGCGGGGGCGGTACAAGCAAAGGAATTTCAAAGCCGAAACGGCAGACGGGTCGACCTACCGGATCTACAAAAGGCAGAACCCGGGTGACGATCAGGACTTTTCGTGTGGCTTGGCGCTGGCGCGGCGCGGCGAGAAGCCGCTGAGCCTTGTTCGTTACAACGGGGAAAGCCATGTACACGGAAAGATCCGGTACGCCCGTCACATCCATCGTGCCACGCCCGAGGTACTTGCGGCGGGGACGAAGGTCGACAGTTACGCCGAGAGAGCGGATAGGTACAGGACCTTGGAAGGAGCGCTCGCGCGCTTGATTGAAGATTGCGGAGTTCAGGGCCATTCCGCGAATCATGACGAACCGGACTTGTTCAATGGTGCTTGATCAGGTGCAACTGGAGAAGCTGCTGTGCGAGCGTTTATGCGCAGATGTTAAGATTTACCGGCGCGAGGACGATGTGCTGATGATGGAATCACCGTTCACGTTTCCAGATGGTGATCACTTCCCGATCTACTTGTCCGAAACGACGGGCGGGGGAGTGAAGCTCAGCGATCGCGGCCACACCTTGATGCAAATAAGCTATGAGCATGACGTGGAACTGTTTTATGACGGCGCGCGCGCTTCGCTACGTGATCACATCGTACGCGAGAGCGGCATCGAGGAAGTCGAGGGCATCTTCTCCATAGAGGCGCCTCCGGACCTAGTGGCGGCAACTTTATTCAAATTTGGTCAGGCGTTGACAAAGATCCATGACTTGACGTTCCTCAGCCGAGAGAGGGTCGCCTCGATGTTTTACGAGGACTTGCGTGAGTTAGTCTTCACTATCCTGGACGAGGATGTCGTTGAGACCGATTACATTCCACCGGAAGTTCCGGATGCCATCCACTATCCCGTCGACTACCGTTTCGCGGGAAAGAACGGCAAGTCGGTGTTCCTGTACGGCATACCAGGCCGCGACAAGGCGCGCCTAACAATAATTAATGCTGTCGCATTTCTTGCTTCACGGTGTGCCCTTTGAGTCGGTCATCGTGTTCGCCGACTAGCAGGAGATACCGCGACTCGACCTCGCGCGGCTGAACAAAGTTGCCGGTACTGCAGTCTCGTCGCTCGAAGCGGATGATGATCTGCGCCGAAAGATCCAAGATCTTGCCGCGTGAACGCGTGTTGGGGCAAGTCGCACCAGTTACGCCGTGATGCAATCGGACTCTGAAAGGCATCTCCGATCTGGTGTCTGTCAGCGAATCGGCTTACGGCACAATTTCACGAGCGTTGTCAGGCAGGCGCGCGTCGCAGTCGTAGGCCGAGCTACTTTAGTCTGAACTTAAGGGGGATCTGAAGAAGGATTCCATGACCAACCTGCTGGTTTTCATGGGTTTTCCGGCCCTGCGGCCGCCGGTCAACCTGCCAGCCTTATGGGAACGTTCCGGTCGAGGTTCACTCCGAGAAGGGAAAGGCTCGCGACCGCGCCGCCTCGGAATGCGCTTTCTTTCGCGCCAGGACTCGTGAAGTAGGATTGCCAAGTGCGGGTTTCCGTTAGGGAAAGTATCAACGTTGAGGGCCACGGCAAAATCCTAATTATTCTTCATTACGACCCGTGCAACTTTCCGACGATGACTGGAGATCGGCTTTAAACTTTGCCGCCTCAGAAAATCGCTCGACAACCACATGCCAATTTTCGGCTACTTTTTTCTCAAGTCTTCTGAAATCGCTAACAGATTTTTTAAACCGTTTCGATTTTGGAAGAGTGCCAAGTTGACCGCTCGGTTCTAAATTACATTCCCATTCTTCCCTCTGCACTACTTGATTCTCTGGACAGACAGCGGCCAACACCCAAGTGTCCATGCTCTTGGAAGGCGTGCAAAGTACAACATTTTCCGGGCGGGAATCCTGGCCCAGCCAACCCAGAATTACGGAATGGAGGCTGTTGGTCGTGTCGCTTGCTGGCGGACAAGGCTGACAGCATGGCAGGTCATTGCGAGACGGGTTTTGAATATTGGCTTCTCCGTAACTTTTGTGCGCAACATCTGCATCCACCTGAACAATTATCATGTCGAAATTGTCGAGAACTGAGCAGCCTGATATCGAGCCGCCTCTTTCCTGAACCGCTTGGTCGATCCACCGATACACTCCGCCCCAACCGTATCCGTTGTCCGAAAACGATTTAAAGCCAAGGGCACGCGATCCTTCTGGCTGCAATGTTTGAATCTCAGGGTCGGCATCCGGAAATTCCGCCGACAAAATGGCTTCAAGTACAATTTCGTCAGTTTGACCCTCCACCACAACGGCGTTACGCATCGGACTAGGGATCGGGCATGCCTCCAAGATGTCCCATGACCCAGAGCCGCGAGAGAGACCAGCCTTGCTCCGCCTTCTTCAACAGACGATCGGTAATCTCAATTCGACGAATGGAAGTACGGCCGGATCGAGTTCGAGAAACCGTAAACAGACGTACGCGATCATCCTCAAGTGGAAGGCCGTCGAGTATCAGTGGATTGTGAGTGGTCAGCAGCAATTGACGCTCAACATCCGCAGTTAAATACCATTCAGATAACTTCTCCACCAACGCTCGCGCCATTCCGGGATTCAGCCCGTGATCGGCATTGTCCACGGAACATAAGCAAGGGCTTCTATGGTGGCCGGAAAGCACGGCAAGAAACAGCGCGAACAACGCGCCCTCCGAGACATCATAAACTGATAATTCATTCCGTTTCTCGCGTATAAAGCGATCCCTAAATCTGACAACTTGGTTTGACGACGCAGCAGTCGGATAAAGCAACATTCGGTCCGACGAAGTGGTTCCGAATGACTTAGCCCAATCAATCAGTTCGAGCACGTCCTTGTAGATTTTTTCGCTCCGCTTATCTCGACTTCGTTGGCGGAGCAATTCCATTGTCGCTCTCGGCAGATTGCCGCCGAACAAGCCCAACGGATCCCGAGGCTGCGTTTCGGGAGCAGCGCCGCGAAGCACCTCCGTCGCGGGCGTGTAGATTACGTAGTTCTGTAATTTTTCGAGGAGGTAGTGGCCATTGGGGGATGTCGATTCTGCGGCCTTGAGTGCAGCTAATCCCCGGTATGGATCTGACTTGGTGGCCTGCTGAGAAGATCGTCCTACAATTTTCTCGCCTTCGACTTCCCAAAGCTCGGATTTGAAACGCCAGGCAGGTGCCGGATTCTTTAGTGAGTTTTGCAGAGAGACCTCATACTTCTCCGCCTTGCCTGCACCACCGAAAAAAATATGCGGCGGCATTCGACTACCGTTTCTTCCGGGAAAGGCCGTCCTGTACAGCGCTGGCAGACCTGGACGGACGCCGCGCGAAAGCAATGCCTGGTCGTCCACCCGTCCGTTGGCGGAGGCTGCAAGAATACCCAAAGCCTCCAGAAAGTTACTCTTGCCGCTACCGTTTGGTCCGATAAAGACGTTCACTATCCCAAGGTGAACCGTTACATTCTCCAGGCTCTTGAATGTCTTAACCGTGAGCGATTCCAGCATTTCCTCGAACCTCGATCCACTTTGAGCTTATTCCAAAAATTGCGGAAAGCGGCCTCAGGATGCAGCAATCCACGAGTAATTTGCCACACTAACGGAAGACCGCCTTGCTTTGGAATCAGGCCTCGCGAAAGATCTATGCGTACGGACGACCATACGCAAAAGGATCTGATCGATACCGGAACTTGCGTCGAAATTTAGAGTTAAGCGTTGCACGAGTTTATTTGACGCTTCAATGGACTAATTCAAGCTTCCGTAAAATGCTCGGCTGTCAGGCGCGATTTGGCAAGGGTGCCGAGCAGCCGGGTTAAACTTTCTTTTTTCGTTGTCTTCACGCGTGTTGCCTTTAGCTGGATCAGCTCATTTGCGCAGAATGCTGAACCGATCTACGACGCATTCAATGCTGCGGGCGCTCCGACTCCATCCGATGCTCATTGTGTCGAAAGCGGCAACTTCATTCCGGCAGCAAAGGTCAACATGTCCCTGTTCTCCGGATTCCAAACATTCAAGGCGTACTTTCTTGACATCTGATCGCCCCGGGGCGTCGAGCAGACTAGGCATTTTTCTAGACTCAGACGTCCTGACCTCGGAATTTTCGGCGGCTAGCTTTCCCGGCCCCCATTATTCGGTTTCGCCGCTTTGTCCGGCAATTCATAGACCATGCGCAGGCCGGTTCCGGGGAAGACGGTGCGGGTTCGGGTCAGCTCCTCCAGGAGCCCGGCGATCGCCGCGTCGCCGGAGTTGCTGGCGGTGCCGATGATGCGGACCCGCAAGATTCCGTTCTCCGGCTCGGGCACAATGTCGGCTTCCGACTGGAAGAGCTCGGCGAGAAGCCGCCGGGGGCGCTGCTTTTTGCCCTGCGCGTCGGCGACGGCGGGCATCATTCGGGTCTCCGCGCGGTAGGCGATCATTCGGACGATATCCAGGAGCAGCTTTTCGCCGGCGGGCAGCGCGTCGAGCCTGTCGCGCTCGCCGAGGTCCGCGACTGTGACGTGCTTGCGCACCTCCCTGCGCCGGGTCTTGAGCGCTTGGCACTCGGCGTCGAGGTTCGCGTTCTCGGCCCTGATCCGGTCGGCGGCCTCCCTCGCGTTCGGGGAGGGGGTTCCCCGGAGCAGGTCGGCGACGCGGTTGCGCTGCGCGCCGAGCCTCGTGCGCAGCCGGCGGATGCGGCGGTCCAGCTCGCGCCAGGCCGGATTGACCACGCGCGCCTCGGGATCGATCTCGGCCAGAGCGTGCACCGGCAGCGCGTCGAGATTGAACTCCTCGCGCATGTACTTGAAGAAGTTCTCCTGCGACCAGCGCGAGAACATTGCGCCCGCGGCCTGCTCCAGGGGCATGCGGAAGTCGGTGGTCACGAGCGCCGCCTGCCTGCCGCCCTCCAGCAGGCGGCGTATCTGGCGCACTTCGGGGCCGCCGGGCAGCCCGATCCGCCTCTCGGCGAGAAGGACCTCGGCCTCGCGAACGGCTCCGGGGCCGTGGACCGGCACCCTGGCGGCGCGGAACTCCGCCTCCGGCCAGGGCTCGCCCGCCGACCCCTTGTGCCAGGTGATCACCGCGATCCCGCGACGGGCGAGGCGGCCGAACAGGGCCGGGCTCCAGCCCTCCCGGTCGAACACCAGCGTTAGCGCGGGCTCGGCCGGCTCGCCGGCGGCGAGGAGGTTCGGCGCGTCCGGCCCCGGCAGGCCCAGCCTCTCCAGAGCCGGCAGGACGTCCTGCTCCAGCGCCTGGGTCATGGTCGGGTCAAGGTCCTTGTTCAGGCAGAGCAGCGGCTTGCCGCCCAGGGCGTTCACCCAGTAGCTCGTCGAGGCCGGCAGGCAGAGCTTCTGGCGCGACACGAAGTGCTTGGGCAGGCGGCCCTTGCGGCCGGTGTAGACCTTCACGTGCCCGTCCACCGCCAGCGTGGCGCAGGCGTCCGGGCTCTCCGCCAGCCAGGCCTCCGCCAGCGCGTCCCGCCAGTCCTCCACCCGCTGCGGGTTCGCCGCGAGGGCCTTGATCTTGCGCCGCAGCGTCTTGGCCTCGGGGCAGCGGTCCAGCCCCAGGACCGCGCCCCATTCCCCCGGAGCCTGGTGCCGCAGCGCCTCCGGGTTGCGAACCCGCGCCATGAACAGGAACGAAAGGAGAAGAAGAACGCTGGTCAGCCCGTAGTACCCTTTCGGCAGCGACAGGAACTCGCGCGCCCGGTCGAGCAGCCCCTCCCCGAGAAGCATCGGAAGCGCGGCCAGAACGCCGCCGCGGGCGACCGCCGACAGGCTCTCCTCGAAGACGGGCCGCGCCTCGTCCATCCCGCCCGCCGAGGCCGCGATCCTCCCCGCGCCGTCCCGCGCGCCGCGGCCCATCGGCGCCTCGCGGTCCCGCCGGTCCCTTGCGCCGCGGTCGAGCGGAGCCTCCGCCGCCTTTCCGTCCTCCGCCGCCTCGGCCGCCGGCTCGGGCCGCTCCTCCCGCCGCGCGTCCGGCGGCCCGTTCCCGATGATGCCCTTCCGCCGGCCGTAGTTCACGGTCGCCTTGGACAGGCCCAGCTCCCGGGCGACCGCGGCCCCGCTCATCCCCGAGGCCAGCAGGCGGTTCGCCGTCTCCGCCGTCTCGCCGACCATCACGCTGGCAGCGCGGCCCCGCC